>Ga0316220_1000700_pt1 | contig 44919 bp, 21 predicted proteins | sample TBH18005metaG_FD_203632 | JGI IMG/M metagenome (GOLD analysis project Ga0316220, IMG submission 203632) | Freshwater microbial communities from Trout Bog Lake, Wisconsin, USA - TBH18005 | ecosystem: Environmental > Aquatic > Freshwater > Lake > Hypolimnion/Profundal zone | place: USA: Wisconsin... | reverse complement strand
CTCGTGGCCTCTCATCCGGGAACTTTCCTCAATGAAGATCTCTCTCCCTTACAACATGATCTGCAAACACCAGTTCAAATGAAAAAGCCTTGGGAGTATGAATTGGACGTGTTTGAAACAGTCACCCCTCGATTTCCCAGTGAAAATGTGACTCGATCCGTTCCAGAACTTGAGATCTTCCCGGCGATTGTGTTGAGGTAATCGTTCGGGCTGTTGAATGATCCGCCGCCGGTTCCGACCGTAAAGCCCTGGGTGGCATTGCCGGCTGTGCCGCCACGGATCATAATGAAGGCACTGTTGGTTAAGGTCACGACGTCGTCGCCCGTTGCCGTGCCCCACACGCTGCCCTGAGCGCCGTCCAACCAAGTGCCGTCGATCACCCATTTTCCACTGAAGTTGGGTTGAGTTTGACCGCCGGCATCGAAACGGCCAAAATTGCTTGAGCCTTTCGTAAGGGTGACTGTGCCGCTTCCACGAAATTGATTTGCAGCAAAATACCAGCGACCACTGCTTCCCGTTCCCAAAATGGCGCCGCCGCCCGCGCCCACCGTGATGGCCCAACTTGGAAAATAGTTACCCGGAATGGCAGCAGTTAACTCGCCGCCATTGAGCGTGACGCTCCCCCCGGATCCGTTGCCCAATGTGTTAGTTATGCCGCTCACCTGCACCGCGCCACCCAGGATTGAGGTCGTGCCAGTGTAGGTGTTGCTGCCGGCGAGGACGAGCGTGCCCGCGCCGATCTTGGTCAGCCCGCCGGCTCCGCTGATCGCCCCCGAGAGCGTGTTTGTGTTCGACAAGCTGTCGAAGGTGCCGGTCACGCCCGTGTTGATTACCATCGGATTGGCAAAGGTGCCGCTCGCGACCGCCGACTGAAGCGTCGAATTGCCGGCAAAGGTGGTCGTTCCCGAACCGAGCGCATTCACATTACCCACCGAGAGCGTCCCGGCGTTGATTATCACCGGCCCGGTAATTCCGTTGCTGTTCGAAAGGGCCAGTGTTCCGGAACCCGATTTGGTCAGGCTGCCCGTATTGGAACTGGCGAGGGAGGAAGCGAAGCTGACGTTCTGGCCGTTGGTGTCGATCGCAATCGCGCTGCTGCTGCCAACGATCCTGCCGGAGTAATCTGCCTGATTGCCGGCGCTGTATTGCAGAGCGCCGCCCCCGAAGGTGATGTTTCCCCCGCCTGCGAGCGCGTCCGCGCTCCCGATGTTTAATGTCCCCGAATTAATATTCGTCGGGCCAGTGTAGCTATTACTTCCGGTCAGCGTCAGGGTGTTGGAACCCGTTTTGGTCAACGCCCCAGTGCCGGCGATCGCAGTACCGTAAGTCTGGGCATTAGTTACCAGATTGTAGACCAAAGTCGCATTATTCAAAATGCCGCTCGAGCCGGCAATCGAGCCGTCGTTGATTTGCAAGGTGCCAGCGTTAATCGTGGTCTGGCCGGAGTAGGTATTTACGCCTGCGAGCGTCAGCGTTCCCGTGCCGGTCTTGGTGAGCGCCAGGACGGCATTGGAGCCGCTGTTGCTAATGACGCCGCTGAATGTGCTCGTCGCATCGTTGTTGCCGACGGTCAGCGTCGCCGTGGTGTTCGCGGCAAGGTTGTCTACAAAGCTGTCGGCCGAATACGTAGTCCCGTTGTAATTCGATAGGCCATTGATTGTCTGGTTGAAGCCGTTCATGTCCAGGCCGACGGCCCCACCGCCATTGACCAGGACCAGATTACCTTTGCCTGCGCCGTTGGGAATCACCCCGGCGGCTCCCAATTGGAGATAATTCGTGCTAGCAACCCCAAAAGCATAGGTATCGCCAGAATACGAATTGGCTGTGTTTGAAAGAATCGTCGTTCCGGCATTTATTAAAAATGTCACCCGATCCGTGCCGGTGCTTGAAATCTTTGAGGCGATGGTGTTGATGGAACCACCTGTGCCGTTGAATGACCCTCCACCGGATCCGACGGTAAAGCCCTGAGTGCTGCTGCCGATTGGCCCGCCACGCATCAGGATAGAGCCGTTGTTGATGAAGGTTATGACATCGTCCCCCGTTGCCTTGCCCCATACATTGCCCACACAGTCGTCCACATTAGCGGCGTCAACCACCCACTTGCCGAGGAAGTTGTTTTGCGATACGGAGTTACTGTCGAAGCGATTGAAGTTTCCAGATTTCTGGAGGGTCAGCGTGCCGCTTCCATAAAACGAATTGGCGGCAAAAAACCATCGACCGTTGCTTCCCGTGCCCAGAACAGTACCGCCACCCGCGCCCACCGTAATGGGCCAAGTTGGAAAATAGTTACCCGCGATTGCCTGTATAAACGTGCCGCTACTGAGTGTGACGCTGCCCCCGGAGCCATTGCCCAACGTGTTCGTAATGCTGCCCACCTGCACCGCGCCGCCTAAAATCGAGGTCGTGCCGGCGTAGGTGTTGCTGCCTGCGAGGACCAGCGTGCCCGAGCCGATTTTGGTAAATCCGCCGGCGCCGCTGATCGCCCCCGAAAGCGTGTTGGTGTTCGAGAGACTGTCGAAGGCGCCGGTGACGCCGGTGTTGATCACCAGCGGATTCGCGAAGGTCCCGCTCGCGACCGCCGACTGAAGCGTCGAACTGCCGGTGAAAGTAATGGTTCCTGAACCGAGCGCATTCACATTGCCGACGGAGAGGACCCCGGCATTGATCGCCACCGGTCCGGTGAATCCGTTGCTGCTCGAAAGCGCCAGCGTCCCGGAACCCAGCTTGCTCAGCCCGCCCGTGTTGCTGGAATCGATCGCACTTGCAAACGTCACTGCCTGGCCGTTGGTGTCGAGGTTGATCGCTGCTGTAGAGTTCTTGAAGCGCCCGCTGTAATCCTGGGTGTTGCTCCCGCTGAATTGCAGTATTCCGAAGCCGGTGAACCTGATGTCGCCACCGCCGGCCAGCGCGTATGGATTAGCCAGGGCCAGCGTCGCGTTGATCAGCTGGGTGGTGCCCCTGTAGGAGTTGCTTCCGGCCAGAATCAGCGTGCCGTAACTGTTTGGCAGGATTAATCCGCCAACATTGCTGGAATCGATATTTCCAGCGAAAGTGATGGTTTGGTTGTTCGTGAACAGGTCAATAGGACCGGTGCTGTTCTTGATCCGGCCGGAGTAATCCACCGTGTTGGTTGCGGTAAACTGGAGCAAACCGCCAGCGAATGTAATGTTTCCGCTCCCGGTCAGCGCGTTGGAGTTACCCAAAATGAGGTAGCCGCTACCGATCGTTGTCGAACCCGTGTAACTGTTACTGCCCGAGAGAGTCAGGTTGCCGAGGCCTGTCTTGGTGAAAGCGCCGTCACCGCTGATTGCACCCGAGAGCGTGTTCGTATTGCTATCAAACGTACCGGTCACGCCGGGACTGATAACCATCGCATTGGCAATGGTACCGGTTGCGACCGTCGATTGAAGGGTGGAGTTACCCGTGAAAGTCAGGGTCCCCGTGCCCAGCGCGGTCGCGCTTCCAACCGAGAGCATACCGCTGTTGAGTGTCGTTCCACCCGAGTAGCTGTTTGCGCCGCCGAGCGTCAACGTGCCCGCACCGATCTTAGCCAGCGCCAGGACTGCATTGGAGCCGCTATTCTTGATGACACCGCTGAACGTGCTCGTCGCATCGTTGTTGCCGACGGTCAGCGTCGCCGTGGTGTTCGCGGCGAGATTGTCCACAATACTGTCAGTCGTATACGAAGTCCCGTTGAAATTGGAGAGCCCGTTGATGGTTTGACTGAAACTGTTCATGTCCAGGCCGGCGGCGCCACCTCCATTCACCAGGACCAGATTGCCCTTGCCTGCGCCGTTGGGAATGACCCCGGCAACTCCCAGTTGTAGATAGTTCGTGCCAAGAACCCCCGAAACATAGGTGTCGCCGGAATACGAATTAGCTGTATTTGAAAGAATCGTCGTTCCGGAGTTTACGGAAAATGTCACCCGATCCGTACCGGTGCTTGAAATTTTTGAGGCGATCGTATTAATGGAAGCATTTGCGCCGCTGAATGTCCCTCCACCGGACCCGACGGTAAAGCCCTGAGTGCCGCTGCCGATCACCCCGCCACGCATCAGAATAGAGCCGTTGTTGATAAAGGTTATGACATCGTCCCCCGTTGCCTTGCCCCATACGTTGCCCACACAGTCGTCCACATAAGTGGTGTCGATCACCCACTTGCCGAAGTAGTTGTTTTGCGATACGGAGTTACTGTCGAAGCGGCTGAAATTTCCAGATCTCTGGAGGGTCAGCGTGCCGCTTCCATAAAACGAATTGGCGGCAAAAAACCATCGCCCGTTGCTTCCCGTTCCCAGAACATTACCGCCACCCGCGCCCACGGTAATGGCCCAAGTTGGAGAATAGCTACCCGCGATTGCCTGTATTAACGTGCCGCTACTGAGTGTGACGCTGCCCCCGGAACCGCTGCCCAGCGTGTTCGTAATGCTGCCCACCTGCACTGCACCGCCAAGGATCGAAGTCGTGCCGGTGTAGGTGTTGTTCCCCGCGAGAATAAGCGTGCCCAAGCCGATTTTGGTAAACCCGCCGGTTCCGCTGATCGCCCCCGAAAGCGTGTTGGCGTTCGAGAGACTGTCGAAGGTGCCCGTCACACCGGCATTGATCACCATCGGATTGGCGAAGGTGCCCGTCGCGACCGCCGACTGAAGCGTTGAGTTGCCGGCGAAGGTGGTCGTTCCCGAACCGAGCGCGTTCACATTCCCCACCGAGAGCACGCCGGCGTTGATTAACACCGTCCCGATGAACCCGTTGCTGGTCGAAAGGGTTAGTGTGCCGGAACCCGATTTGGTTAACCCGGCTGTGTTGGAACCGGCCAGGGAGGAAGCGAAGATGACATTCTGGCCGTTGGTGTCGATCCCGATTGCGCTGCCGCTGCCGACGACCCGGCCGGAGTAATCCACCTGATTGCCAACGCTGTATTGCAGAGTGCCGCCCGCGAAGGCGATGCTGCCGCCGCCTGCGAGAGCATTCGTGCCACCCACGTTCAGGATTCCCGAGTTGATATTCGTCGCGCCAGTGTAGCCGTTGCTGCCGGTTAGAGTCAGGGTGTTGGAACCAATTTTGGTGAGTGTGCCGCTGCCGCTGATTGTAATCGCGTAACTCCGGGAATTATTCACCTGATTAAGCACCAGCGCCGCATTGTTCAAAATGCCGCTGGAGGTGGCGATCGATCCGTCGGTAATTTGGAGGGTGCCACCGCTGATGGTAGTCTGGCCGATGTAGGTGTTTACGCCACCGAGCGTCAGCGTGCCTGTGCCGGTCTTGGTGAGCGCCAGGACGGCGTTGGTGCCGCTATTCTTGATGACGCCGCTGAACGTGCTGGTCGCATCGTTGTTGCCGGCGGTCAGGGTTACCGTGCTATTCGTAACACGGTTGTCCACAAAACTGTCGGTCGAATACGAGGTCCCATTGTAATTGGAGAGGCCATTGATTGTCTGGTTGAATCCGTTCATGTCGAGGCCAACGGCCCCCCCGCCATTCACCAGGACCAGATTGCCCTTGCCTGCACCGTTGGGAATCACCCCGGCGGCTCCCAATTGGAGATAATTCGTGCCAGCAACCCCCGAAGCATAGGTGTCGCCGGAATACGAATTGGCTGTGTTTGAAAGAATCGTCGTTCCGGAGTTGATTGAAAATGTCACTCGATCCGTGCCGTTACTTGAAATTTTTGAAACAATTGTGTTGATGGAACCACCTGTACCGCCGAAAGTCCCTCCACCGGATCCGATGGTAAAGCCCTGAGTGCCGCTGCCGATCACCCCGCTACGCATCGAGATATTGCCCCCGTCGATAACGGTTATGACATCGTCCCCCGTTGCCTTGCCCCATACATTGCCCAAACAGTCGTCCACATTAACGCCGTCAACCACCCATTTGCCAGAATAGTTGGTTTGCGATGCGGAGTTACTGTCGAAGCGGCTGAAATTTCCAGATCTTTGGAGGGTCAGCGTGCCGCTTCCATAAAACGAATTGACGGCAAAAAACCATCGCCCGTTGCTTCCCGTTCCCAGAACAGTACCGCCACCCGCGCCCACCGTAATGGGCCAAGTTGGAAAATAGTTACCCACGATTGCCTGTATAAACGTGCCGCTACTGAGTGTGACGCTGCCCCCGGAGCCATTGCCCAACGTGTTCGTAATGCTGCTCACCTGCACCGCGCCGCCAAGGATCGAGGTCGTGCCAGTGTAGGTGTTGTTCCCTGCGAGAATAAGCGTGCCCAAGCCGATTTTGGTAAACCCGCCGGTTCCGCTGATCGCCCCCGAAAGCGTGTTCGAATTCGAGAGACTGTCGAAGGTGCCCGTCACACCGGCATTGATCACCATCGGATTGGCGAAGGTGCCGGTCGCGACCGCCGACTGTAGCGTTGAGTTACCTGTGAAAGTGATGGTCCCCGAGCCCAGCGCGTTCACATTCCCCACCGAGAGCACGCCGGCGTTGATCGCCACAGGCCCGGTTAACCCGTTGCTGCTCGAAAGGGTCAGCGTCCCGGAGCCCGCTTTAGTAAGCGCACTCCCCCCTGAAACAATTCCGGAGAGAGTGAACGTTTGCCCTGCACCAATGTTCCAAGCGTTACTCCCTGTAACGTTAAGGGCGGAAGCGAACGTGGCGCTGTTATTGCGGTGATTCCCGCCGCCACCCCCACTGTGCCGCCCGTAATGGTGTAGTTCCCGCTTCCGGGCGTGTTCAGTGTAATGCTGTTGACCGCCAGCGAACCGGAAACGGTGATCGTCCCCGCCGCGCCGTTAGAACTGCCAATCACGGCATCGTAACCGCTGGTCCAGCCAGCCGCGGTGCTGCCGTTCCACCATTGGGTGCTGGAGGCGCTCCAGATTCCGGTGCCGTCTGTGACCGGGGATGTGCCGCCGGAATCCCAAGTGACCGTTGCTGCCTGGGTGGCCCACGGGAACAATGAAGCCGCTACCAGGGCGGAAATGCCAAAACAGCGTTGAATAAAGAGTTTCCGCTCGCCGCGCCGCAGCCGTGGCTTTGAAGCCACACGACGTTGCTTCCGAGCCGGGTTTAAACCATTGCTGGAGGGGTAGATCATGGTGGGAGTGGTGCTGGCGGAGTTCATGGGATGTGACGGGTTGGTGGTTGGAAGGAATGCGTAAACGTTTGCGACGTTAATCGATTATCGGAAAGCTTCAAGCTTTTTTTCTCAAAAATTTGATTGACCCGACGGCGTGTTCCACCGAGCGAGTCGCTCCGTGGGCGCTCCAAAAGACTGAGCTTACCGCCCAAATCGAAAGACGGAGGAGCCCGACTCTCGTATTGGAGCGTGACCGCCTTGCCCCAATACCAACATCGGCGCTCGTCGATTCGGAATTGCTGGCGCACGCCATCTACCGATGCAAATCTCCCATCGCCTTGCGCAACAGCTTGAGTTCCTTCTTCTGCGTCTCGGTAACCCAAGCATCGCAAAGGTAATCCGCCCAAATGACTCCGGGGCAACCTCCCTCCTCATAAATTGCTTTCATGACGGGGAAAGCAGCTTGGAGAGCAAATACCATCGTAGCCTTGGCCGGGTGCTTCAAATTGTAATGCCCTGTATAATCATCGCCCCACTTTTGCTGGACTGCCATATCCCGGGTTCGCGCCAGGTGAGGCAGCGGCATCGACCGAATGCCTTTTTCCAGAGACAACCGGATGAACTTTCTCCATTCTTCGGGCGTGAATGGAAGAGTTGTGTAATCGCTGTAGAAGCCGATTACGTCGGAGTAATTGGAGAGCACTTCCCCGATTTCCGCATTTCTTCGGGCCGAATACTTTACGTGCAGTTCATGGGGAGTATCGGCGAGCTTGGAACTGTCGGGAATGATGAAGTTGCTCCCCTCGGTGCGTAAGGAGATGGTTGCCCCGGGGATGGTCTTTCGGACGATCTCTAGCACTTCTTTGTAGCGCAGGCATCGAGCCTCGCTCAGATATGTATCAAAATCGGAAAGAGCAGGGGACCACTCGTAGAAGACGGGATTGGTTTTTTGCGAGTAATCAAACTTGTGCCCCCAAGGCTTGGCTTCCACCTGGTTCGCCTCGGGATTGATCTCGACGAAGTCTTTAAATGCGGAAGACCATGCCTGGTTGGTTTTTTCGATGGTCCCGTATTTCTTCCGGCACCATTCTTGGAAATTCGCGATGTTTTGCTTTCCCACCGGATACCGAATGTGAAGGGCCTCCCGCAGCCAACCGGTGGAATCCTCGATGTCGATAATGGTCCGTCCATCCCGGGTTTTGTACCAGTTATCCCCCCATAGCTGGTGATGGTAGAGCACGATCCCCGCCCATAACTGGGACCATTCGGGATAGGCAAAGTGCTTTGGCCCGTAGCCATTGGCGATATCCCCATCGAGTTTTAGGGGGGGATTGATAAGTTTGTTCCCAAGTTTGAAGGCATCATTCGTGGGGTAAAGGCCGTGCCCGACCATGGGCATTCCCCATGACTTCAGGTTGGTGTTGAAATACCGGGTCGCCTCTCCCGCGGCATCGTGGGTTTGGGGTGTCCGGAAAAAGTCCCCCAAGGCCCAACCGCCTGACTCGCTGCAGTAAAGATTCACCCCGCAGGCTTGGGCGTCCTTGACCAAGTCTTGCATGATGAGGTCGGGGCGATGCCCAAAATGGATGCTGTGGCGCATCGTAGGCATCAACTGCGCCATGATAACTGGCTCCTCTTTGCCATTCCGCCTCAGCACGAATGGGTTATCCGGATTGTATTTTAGCACCATGTTCTTTGTTGAGACCACCATCGGAATCGAAGCCGTTTTCAACTCCATCGGTTCGCCCAGGATCAACTTTACGTCGATCTGTTCTGTCCAGGGCGCCACCTGCACAAACACGGTGGACTCCTGCCGGGCCACCGGTTTCCGTTCCCATTCAAAGCCGGTCATGAACTCCTCGAAGCTGTGGATGTACTCTGGGAAGTTGCCGCAGGTGGCTTCTTTCAGGATCACATGCTCCACCTTCGGCTCGGAAAGCACAGGCTTTTCTTCTACCACGCTCAGGTAAACATCCAGATAAGCAAACCATTCGCCTCCCCAGTGATTAACATACTTGGCGAAGTGTTTGTAATTCTTTTGCTGCAAGGCAAAGCGCAGCTTGTATTCCCCGGGAGGCATAATTCCCCGGTCGGCCGACATCATCACCGTTTGCTCGCACGATTCTCCCGGGTATTGGTAGTTCCCGTTTCGTTCCCAGAGATTGATTGGATGGGAGACGAACTTGTATTTTCCCTCCGGGGTTTTCTTCTCAAGTGTCACTTCGCTTTGAACCCCATTGAAACCCTCGGGGTCAAAGATGGTGTTGCCCGTGACCGAGTAATTGAGGGTAAACCACACGTAATCGGATTTTCGAATCACCCCGGAACGGACCAAGGGATCGCTCTTCCACCCTGGGTAGTCCTTAATTTCCGGATTGGGCTTGCGTGGGTCAAGCAGCGGGCGAGAAGGGGCGGCATCGGCCGAAACGCTGCCGACGTACTCGATTTTGGCGCTCAGGTCCCCGGGAAGCGACATGTCAAAGAGCGACCGGCCTCCCGCTCTTGCTTTTTGCTCGAAGGCCGTGCATTCGACGGCAATGGGCCGATGAGTGTCGGAATCGCTGTTTTCTAACACGTATTGAACCGGCACAACGTCGTATGCGTCCGCCGTTTCCGGCACCGCATAGGTGAGTCTTGCGCTGCCTAATATCAGGGTGCCAGAACGTTTGGGAACCTTGTCGAATTTCACCAGTTCCCCCTTCACCTTGGCATCTCTGGAGAGGGGGTTGTAGATAATTCCGCCATCCGCGTGGATCGCGTATTCCCCATTGTTTAAGGGCTGCTGTTCAGCCACGGCAGTTAGGCACGGAACGGTAACAGCCGCCGCAATGATAAAGGAACAAGGTGTTTTTAAGCACATAATTGTCATTCTCTTTAACTTGCGCCGCCCTCAATTGAGGGCAGCCCCATCTCTCGCGCCCATCATTGGACTTTCCACTCAAGAACACCGGCACTGAAGTTTGGTTGCAGTTGAACTTCGACCCGCAGCGCCGTGGTTGTTACAGGGGTGAAGTTGACATGGTTGAACTGGTCTGGCTTCGTGCCGTATTCGGAGGCTCCTTCGACCGCTTTCCAATCGGCGCCGGCTTTGTAAAGCAATCGCCAGGACTCGGGCACGCGGCAATCTTTCTGGACTCGCCCCCACCAAAAAATATCTGCGCTGGAAACCTTTTGCGGCCGTTCGAAGTCGTACTGGAGCCACTCCTTCGTCCCGCGGTGATTCCACCAAGTGAAGCGTGGAACGTTCCAGTCTTCGGAATGTGCCGGAATAATCTGGTCATTGACCGCCTTTACCGGATCACTGGGGCAGGCAAATGACGCTGACGGATGGGCGTGGCTGGCGATGGTAAATGGCGGTTCCGCCAGCGCGGCGGTTTCCGGAAGCCAGACGGCCATTTCCACTGGCCCACGATTGGTGTTGAATGCATACGGAATCGCCGTCATTTCCATTGAGAGCGGCTCCAGGCCGTCGTTTCCAGTTCCTTGCAGCGCCGCAACTTTGCCGCGGAGAACCGTCACGCCGCCGAACAGACCCTCGCGGTGCTCCGTGGAGAACTCCGCGTTGGGCGGAACGAAAATGCTTCGGATGTGATCGCCGTTGTCACAGCTTTCCACGCAATAAACGATCGGCCCGCGCATCAAAGCTACGCGGCCCACATCGGCTTTTAGTGCATGCGCCTCTACGCGGCGCACTGGCATGTCCATGCTCAATTCGATCACGTCGCCGGCTTTCCATTCACGGTGCAGCCGCGCATACCCGCGAACCATCTCCGGATGCTCGATCACTTGGCCGTTGATTTTCAGCCGGGCGGCGCCTTCTGTGGGCCGCCCGATGATCTGATAGAGATCGTTCGGCGTTGAGGCGCCCTGGCACCATGCCGGGATGCGAACATTAAGATCGAACTCGCCGGGATTTTCAGGCTCGACGGCTATCCTAATATCGCCTTGCCACGGATAACCTGTCGTCTGCCGCAACGCCACTTTGCCGCCGGGCAACTGGGTTTCAACGCGACTGCCGATAAACAGATTCACATAAATGCCGCTCGAATCCTTGGCGTAGATGTATCCTGGCATCGCACCAGTGATCTTTAAAAACATCGGCGGACAACACGGGCAACCGCTCCACGACCAGCGTTCACGCTTCTTGTTTCCTTCGAGCGGGTTGGTGTAAAAATAGGTGTCGCCCTTCACCGAAACGCCGGCGAGAACATTGTTATAGAGAGCCCGTTCCAATTCATCAATACAAGCGGCATTGCCGGTGAGCAGGTTTAGGTTGCGGCTGAAAAAACCGGAACCGACTGCCGCACAGGTTTCGGCATAAGTTTTGTTTGGCAAATCATAATCTCTCGCAAAGGCTTCGTCCTGTGCCCTCACGCCAACACCGCCCGTCACATACATGCGACGCCCGGTCATATTGTCCCAAAGGCGCTTCGATGCCTGTTCGTATTCGATCCGGTCGTTTGCGCACGCCAGGGCCGCCAGCCCTGTGCCCATGAGGGTTGCCCGCACAGCATGTCCCTCGATGGTTTGCTGCTCGAAAACGGGTTTGTGATCCTGTCCATAAGCATTGAATGGTTTACGGCCTTCGTAATGTCCGCGTGCCTCGATGAAGAACTCGGCCAGCTTAAGATATCGTTGCTCCTCCACAGGAAATCCCATTATTCTCTTCAGTTCCGGTTGCTCCCGAAACAGTTCGAAAAGCCGAACTAGAGCTTCCTCCGGGCCGGAATGTCCTGGAATCATGTTGGCTTTGGGCTGCGGGCCGATCACATCACACATGTTGTTGGCAAGCCTCGTCGCTAATTTCAGCAGGGATACCTTGCCTGTGGCTCGATAGTAATGCACGCCGGCCTCGACAGCGGCGCCTGCGTTATATATATCGTGCTGGTACGGATCGTTGCCGCCATTCAGGCCCCAGTGATGGGCCGGCTCCACCATCTGCGTGTAGGTGTTTAGATAACCGTCCGGATCTTTCGCTTGGGCGGCGGCGATGCGTTCTATATAACCGTCCAACCTCCTTTCCAGAACCGGGTCGCGCTGCGCGGCGAGGTAATCGGAACAGGCTCGGATCATTTCGTAAATCAAACCATCAAACCACGGAGCTCCACCGTGCTTCTCTTTAAGCTGCCCGTCGCGAACTCGGTCGAAATTCAGCAACGTCCCGTCCTTCTCAAATTTCGCGAGGCAATCCGGAATCGTCACCTCGCGCCACGCCTTGAGCCTGGGCGACCAGAAGGCGTCGTCGACCGTGACTTGTTGAATCGGCACCGGTGTTAACCGTGCGCTAGCCGGCGGAGCTTGAAATTCCAATCTGAACTTCAACGTGGAATTAGCTTTTAGATTTAAGCGGATAAATGACAAGGCTTCACCGATGGGTTTATATTCCAGAATCTCAGCGACCGGTCGCCGGAGTTTTTGACCAGCATGATTTCCCCATTCAGTGATTCCCATGGGGAAATCATACGGATTGGGGTTCGTTAATGAAATAGTCCAAACTTCACCCTCCGGCTCGATGATCTTTGTAAATTCGTTGATTCTAGGAATCTGGTTTTCGACTGGGTAATTGCCTTTTTTGGGAAGCTCATTCTGACGCTGGTAATTATACACCATTTTCGGAGTCGGTTCGCCGGCTTCAAAGGCGAGTTGGCAATCGCTATCGGTGTACAAGAAAGTCAATGGATAGGGACCGGGATGAATCGGAGCCCCCGGGCAGGTGTAACTCACTGGCTGCTGAGTTGGGATATCCCTAAAAAGCATGTAGAACGGCGGGGTTTTTGCCGGGAATTTCTGGCGGTAAAATTGAATGAATTCCGGCTGGGTCATGAAGGTGACCCTTTTGCTCTTAGCGTATTTGAAAAACTCATCCAATGCCTGAGCATTCAGCGTGACCTGCTTTTGATTGGCTTTGGTCGCGTCCTTGCTGTTCGGCGGTCTCCAGGCAAAGGACCATTCCATTTCATGCGATTCCTGCTGCATGACAAAGGGCACCACCTCATTCCAATCGGTATTTCGCAGGTATTCATCCAGGTACTGCTTCCAATATTCGATTGCCCGGCCATAGAGAATCTTTCCGCGATGAGGTTCATCTACGTCGGAGCTAAACCGGCAGGCTTCGCCAGAATGAATGTGCAGCGATTTGTTCAAGTCCCGCAAGCTCCAGTCAAAGGCAATAACCTTTCCTGAATAATTAGCCGGTGCTTTCGGATTATGTCTGGAGACGTAAAAAGGCGCCCACGGGCATCCTTTGTCGCTGATATTGTCAATCTCGATCTGTTCCCAGCACCAACCCCATGCCCCCTGAACACCGCAATCTTCCATTTGCGGCACGTTCCGTCCGCCGCCTGCGGCGGCAACCGTGGTGCTGGCCCAAGGCAGCAGTTTTTTGATCGGTCTGAAATCCTGCCAGTTCAACGAGGCAATATCATCTCCGTACTGCTGGTGCCACTGGCTTAACTGCCCATGAATTTTTGGGGTGGATTCATTGCTTACCATCCAGGTAACCGGGATTTTGTACCTATGAGCGATATCGGCAAGGAGCGACCCGCCCGATGAAGGGAAACCACAAGCACCCGCATCAGGATAATTCACGTCGATAAGCAAGCTGGAAAAGACAAATATCAAGCGAGGATCCGTCTCTTTGGCGGGATAGAGCGTGACGGGAAGACTCTCCAATGAAACCTGAAAGCGGCTGTTAAAATCCGGCAGCGGAGTGTCGTCTTGAGTCGAAATAGTCAATCCGGCGTAGGCCGCTTGACTCTTCAATCCATGCGGGTCCTGGCTGGTCAGCGTAATCCGGTGGGGCCCGGCCTTTAAGCGCGTTTTCCCGATCTTTCGCCAACCAGTTGCAGGGGTCCCGTCGCCAGTTCCCAATAACGCTCCATCGATTGCCACTGCAATGTCAAGATGCCGGTCGCCCAATTGCGAGAGACACAGAGTGTATTGCCCGTCCGGCAATTGAACGTCCAGGCAATCCACCGCTCCGGGCCTTTCTACAAAGCGGACCTGATCTCCCCATTTTTTGACGTTATGCCAATCACCGGTAAAATCGCTTTGCGCAATCCGGGTCGAAACACAATCCAGTGAGACATCATCCACCCAGGCAGTTCCCTGAATATTCGCATCCATTTGCAAAACGATCTCAATGAATTGCGCGGTCGCATCCGGAACAAAGGAGAATTGATACCTTGTCCAATCCTGGGTTCCACCAGCTTTGACTTGTCTGGTCTCAACAGGTTTGCTGTTCGCAGTGGTTGGGTACCAACTAGACCAGCCAACCCGGTCATTTTTCTGAAAGACCTTCACGGAAAACCCATCCCGAGCATTGATGTCTCGTGTCTTGAGCCAAAGCGAAACTGTGTAAACTGTATTTAAATCGGTTAGAATGACGCCGGATCGGATTGAACGAGTTTCAGTCCCAGCGATTAGTTTTAATGACTTCTTGCCACAATGTGCAAATTCGGCATCAATGGCAATCCCTTTGCTATTGGAATCCAGACGCCAGGGAGCGCATTGGGCTGATTCAAAATCGCCGTTCTGAAGCAGCCCTCCGGATTCAGCCAGTAGGTCAATCGTGTTTAAAGCGCTAAAGACTATCAATGAAAGAATGCGAGTGAAATGGAAAGTTTTCATTTGGGAGTTTGAATAGTAGGTTCTGAATAGCGGGGTTTAGATGGAAGATCGGTTTGTGAGTTAACGTCTGCCGCCGAATGCGTTGTTAGCCGACCGATTCACGAATCCCGGCATATCGGCTTCCGGAAGTTCCTTCATGTAAGCGGCTCCCTGGCGGATGGCCTTAAGCATAAGTTGGTAGTCCGGGTCGTTGGTGTCCCGAAACGCTTCGAACTTTTGCCCGGAAGCCAATGCGGCCTGCATCACCCGGAAGTCGTTCTGGAGCGATGCCCACCTGCCCAACAGAATGCTCCGGCGTCCATTCCAGCGCGGCGTAAGGAGGCGGCCGAAATCCTTTTTAGTGATGCCTCGTCCTCCCGTTTCCTTCGAGAGATGGGCAGTGAGCGCCGGACTCCATTCCGGGCGGCTCAAATCAATCCAGCTCCATTTCCCGCCCCATTCGTAACTTGCATCGAGATGAATCGGCCCGTGACAGGATTGGCAACGCCGTTCGTACGCTGGTGCAAATCCCTGGGTATACCAATCGGCGATCTTCTTGGGTTCGCGGTTGTCGCCCCAACGATCACGGTCGCCAAGGGAACCCGGCCTGGCACTGAAGGAGGTGGCGTAGTAAGGCGCCATGGCATCGATCCATTCGTACACGCGCCGCTTCTCCTCCACCGAGACTTGGGTTCCGCAGTGAGATTTTTCAAGATAGTTAGGCAACCGACTGACGATGGACCCGGTGCTCAATGAAGGCTGCGCGGTGTAGACTCCCGGGAACATGGGGTTAACCTGTACCAGAGGCAGATCTTTGGATAGTCCGAGATAACGCTCGGTCGAGACCTGGACTGACTGGCTTCGCACGACCAAGTTGTCATAAGACATGTTGAAATAGCGCGTGTATCCTCCACTTAGGAGAATGCGGCCTTTCGGAGCCGTGCCGCTGTGACAACTGACGCAGTGCCGGTCAAGGATTGGCTGAATTTCCCGCACATAATCGATCACGCCAGCATTTCCCCATTCCGGAAAAGCCATGGGGGTGGGTGCGCGTCGCAAAGCCACTGCAAGCGAACGATTGGGTGTAACGCTGTCGCGGCTCTCATGACATCCGATGCAGCTTTGAGTCTCGCCGGGCGCGAGTTGAGTGGCGGAGGTCATCCGGCGCAGTTCACGGCCTTGTTCGTCACATGCCTGGAAATAGAGTTCCTTGCCCGCCGGCGCTTCAAAACAGGCCGAACCATCCTCCTCAACCGGTGCATACCCCCAGCAACGTTTCGCGTAATATGTTACGGCGCTCATCAGCGGGCCCTGGTCATAGACGCGATACCAGGTAGTATTCACCGTTTTGGGCAACTGTTCCATGATTCGGATCGACTTCACCCGGCCTCTGGCCACCTCTGGCCCGAGCCCACGGTACACATCCTGCACGAAAAGCAGACCCAGCGGCACTTTCTCCTTGGCGGGTTGTCCTGAGGCGGCCGCGGGAACATCCACTGCTTTAACCTCGCCACCAACCATATCAGGGAGGCACTTGGGAGCGGGACGGAACTTGACCAGTTGCGGGTAAAAACAGCTCGTTGCCGGATCTTCATATACCAGTTGTTTATTATCCACATCGTCCAGCAGGTAAATGCGAAAACGCCGGGGTCCGCCGCCCCCGTACGAGACCAGAAACTGGCGATCGCTGATTGGATAAGGATCGCGATAAGCCCAGAAATAGCTTAGGTCATCGATCACCGGAAACTCCTCTGTAATCCAGCGAAAGCTTTCATCCCGCTGACCATCTACTCCAAGCCGCCGCGACACGATTCCGATTGCCCCGTAAGGCGACCCATGGTGCGGAGCGAAGGTGCAGACCACGGCATCCCGACCGGGAATCTCGCGGGCCTGCCAGAAGGTTGATGGATCAGTTCGGCAATTGCCGCCGTAAAGCTGAAATTGCCGCCCATCGGGGTAGATGGTCCAAAGCGATTGCCGCGCCCCCAAGTCGGCATCCACGTACTCCCACCGCGTAAAGATCAACCGGCCATCGTCAAGGATACTCAGTCCGAAGTCCGTTAGCGTATTGCTGCTCAAATCCCGCGCATTGCTGCCATCGCGATCCATCACGTAAACATGCATCGAAGGGCCTGACTGGCATACCGTGTGGGTCCCGGGGGTCCGGCTGGAAAGCAAGGCCAGACGTCCATTCGGCAACGGCACCGGACAGACGTTATAATAATCCCCGTGCGTGATTTGCTTCAGATCCTTGCCGTCGATGTTCATTTCATAAATCTGCCAGTATTGCTGGCCGTCCCGCCTCGCCGAGAAGAAGACGGTTTTGGCATCGTAGGAAAGCTTCAGGTCGAAGATGATGCTTTTGGGATCTTGAAATAGCACTTTGGCGGGTTCTCCGGGGCGGGCGGGATCCCAAATGCGGATGCTGCATCCCCATCGGTTGCCGATCGGGTTCCCGTTCCAGACGTAATTAGGCACAGCGCTGCTGGACAGCGGTTCACCCGTGAAAAAAATCACCGGCGCAAGCTGCCCCACTTGGGCGGTGAAAAGAGTTTGGGACTCCTCGGCAACGAGGCGCATCTTGTCCAGAAGAGCTGCAAACAATTCCGGCTGCGCTGGATTATAAACGAAACAATCGGCCTGGGCCAAGGCAGCTTGGGCTTGCGATTTCAATTCGGACAGTTGCTTGAAATAAGCAGTCGTTTTGGGCTCCGGGCGCCAGAACTTGATTTCGTTCTCGACCATTCGGGAGGCCGGAGCCCGGTCACGCAATTCCCGCAACCGGGATGCGATGCCATCCATTTCGCGTGAGGCAAAATAGAGTTGCTTAAGGGCCTGCATGCCGGAATCGTCTTTTGCTTGAGAAGCGAGCCTGGCCGCCTGCTCCTGCCATACTCTCCCGCCTCGGACTGCCAGCGCGTATTGCCAGGCGCGCCGAGACAATGGAGGCGCTGCCGGTTCCACGCTGGATTTGAATCCAAGAATTGCCACGACATTGCTATGATTCCCATCGCCCGGTTGGCCTATATTGGTGAAGGTCAAGCGATGCAGCCCCGGAGCGATTCCTGCCGAAAGCGTCTGGCAGGGGCCACGACCAGTATCGATCACCGAACGATCCTTGCTGTCCCGCTTGATGGCAGTGTCCATCGGCAGAGGGCGACCATCCAGTGTGAGAGCCGCTTTACCATATACCTGCTCTGCTTCTTTGGAAAGTATGTAGAGCCTTTCCATGGGGCCAAATTTATGCACCGGCGTGAGGTGATCGCCGATTACGCCAACCGAGGCCGAGTCACCTTCCGCGTCACTCCGAAGTGCGATTCCATCGGGGCTTCCGGTGGCTGTGAATTGCCATGAAGCAGACAAGGTGACCAGCGGGTCATCGTAACGAAAAAACCGGGAGGTGGTCCTTTCGAATATTCCGTCCTCGCGAACCCAGGCGAGCTGCTGTGCCGAGGTTGGAAAGTCGCGAACGAGTTGGCCCCAAAGGGGGCGCAATGCCTCCCCGGCAGCTCCGTTTGGACGCAGCGAGAAGTAGAAAGCCGCGTCATCCACGGCATTGGTGATTTTGATGGTCAGGCGGTTCTCCCCCGCACTTAGGCCCAGGTCGACGACTTCCTGATCCGGCGCACAATACCGGGCAACTTCGCGCGCAAGCACCTGCTTGCCGTTGAGCCAAACGCTGATCGCATCATCGCTGCCGAGATAGACCTTGACACGCCGGGCTTCGGGGCTGGTGATCGTCCGCGTAAGATAATAGGCCGATGAGGAAGCTTTTCCAAGCCGGGTCACCGTGCCGTCACGCCAGTCGGGCCGGGCAGCCCAGTAAAGCTTGCCGCACTCTTTTGCCAGATTGATGGGCTCGACTTCCGGCGGCAACTGGGCGGAACAGAGCTGGTGCAAGTTGCTGGTCTTGGCGATCGCGAACGGTCCGATGGAGGACCACGGGGAAAACTTCAGGCCATTGGCCGCGGGGGCTTGCTCAATCGACGCAAGCGAAGCCTCCAAAGTCTCCTCCCACGTGCTCCGTTTTTGATATCCCTCCGCCAAACCGGCCCCCGACGCTTTTGCCGCCGTCTGGGCCGTGGATTGCACGAGAAGGATACAGAGGAACAGGACACAAGGAAACGTGGGCCGCGGCAGTTGCATCGGAATAGGAGTGGTGGGTGGGAGTGTTTTGATACGCATCGAAGCGCCGGAGACAAGCAAGCGTTTACGTATTTAAAACAGGGCCGCTCAGTTTTCAAGGACAATTTCATTCCGCACAACTCGCGACTTGCCTCTGCCAACCCGGTGCCACATTCGAAACGCCAGAGCGAAACTATCGAAGATGTGGCCAGCCTCATGGGCGGAGGCCAGCGCACGTGAAAACAGGGAGGCACCAGTCGCGAGCCTCGTCCGGAGATGAGGCCAAGAAACTCTTTTCGATTCTTGTAAATAAGATTTGAATAAATGGGCCGAGGAAGGTAATTAAAGGGACTCTCACGTTTGCTTTGTCATATCAAATTGTTGCCCGTCCGCCGGCTCTTATGCCTGCGCCGGGAATTTAAACCCAAAAACTCAATGAATAAGTTCCTGGCCGGGGTCGTTGCCCTTCTGTTGGCGCCACCCCTTCTAAACGCCTCCCAAGATCGGAACGCCCTTGGCATTGCAATCCTCAACGAGCCGGGGTTGCCCGCCTATTCGGCTCCTCCGGACCTTCCTGCCCCTGTGATCATTTCCATTCTGGCCAGGGAAGAAATCCCGGTAAAATCCATTTCGGCAGCCGAGCTCGCCGACCCGGCATTGTTCAATGCGGACCGGTTCTGTTTGCTGATCATGCCAACGGGAAACACCTATCCGCTGGACGCCTTGGATAACTTGGTCGCTTTTCGGAGGCGGGGCGGGTCGCTGGTGATGAGCGGTTTCCCATTCCACACTGCATGCGAACGTTCCGAAGGTAAATGGCAGACTGTTTCGAACCAACGCGCTAACCACCACGGAACTGGGGGCATTGGCGCGGGAGGTTACCGCATTCTGCCAACTGGGACGAATCCAGGCTTGCAACTCCCCAGCAATCCCATTGGATTCAAATGCGATCATTTCGCAGGGGAACAACCTCATACAGTGTGGCTGGACTCGCGACTTCTACCCCGAGTGGACCGGGTGTATCCTCTGCTGACGATCAATGATCTCAACGGAACGCGCCAACCCGCAGCCGCCCTGATCCAGCACAAATGCAAGGAATGTCGGAATGCATTGGATCTCTGGCTTGGGGCGTTCTCCAATTACAACGACATTACCGATCGGAATGTGACCGAACGGCTGCTTTGCAATGGCATCCTGTGGATTCTGAAAGAGAAAGGGCTCTTGAGCCAGATCGAATTCTCCACCCACATGCAGAGCCTATATTCGCGCAAGCCCATTCCTGAAATCCCGTCCAAAATTCAATATGCCGAGGAGGTTCGGCCCTGGAAGGATAGCTTTCTGCCCAAAAGCTCGGCGCCAGCGCGCAAGTTGCTCGTCGTTCAGACCGGAAAATTGAGCACTCCCGAGAAAATTGCAATCACTTGCCTCCAAGGGCTCACTGCCCGGGAAAAGCCGAGAATCTGGCTGATCCGTAGCGCACTTGGTAAGTATGATCGCCATTGGCTCGAAATGCACAAAGCCGGAGGTCACATTGACGGGTGGGAGGAAGTGACTGACTGGTCCGGGCTGTTCAAGAATTTCAAAACCGCGTATCGAGGAGCGGTGATTGCCGATCCCAAGTTATACCGCGGCGATCTGATTGCGCTGAACGTCGCCATGTGTGAGGACTTGATCGTGGCAACTCCGGAACTGGCTGAAAAGCTTGGCTTGCCGGTGACAATGGATCTTCGTGGCCGCTTCAAAACCTACGCAGACGGGATGCGTTGGGTTTGGGATACGTACCGGGACAAATTCAACCGGTTTGTCTGCGATTACATGTGGCCGGGCCGGCTCAAGGAGTGCGTATTCGATTATGCCATGCAATGGCGCGCGCCGCTGTTATGGGTCGTTGGTTCTGAAGATGCTGGCGAGCCGGGAGCGGATTGCACCCAGGAATATTCCTTGCTGGGCGCGATGCTTTCGCAAATGGCTCCCCAATCGGCGGTGATGGGGTTTCCCGCGCAGGGCGCGTTGGGATTCGGCGAACCCACAGGAGTCCAGCTCGCCAGCCGCTACGGGCGCGGCTTGGTTTGCACCAACAGCATCGCCAATCTCAGCGTAATGAGCGGAGTGCGCCTGGATCACCTTAAGCAACCCCAACCGGCTGCGATCTCATTGGACAAAAACAAAGTCTACGTCTCCCTCACTCTCTCCGATGGAGACAATCTCAACTGTTGGGAAGCCGGCTTCTTCCAGCGGTATTTTGAGCACCCCTCCTTCGCCAATCTGCCACTCGGTTTCACCATGGGCCCCGCATTACGCGAAGTGGCTCCGGTTGTAGCCAACTGGTTTTTTAGCCGGGCTACATCCAAGACCGAATTTGTATGCGCAGTTTCTGGGGTGACCTATATCGCTCCCAGCCATTTCGGGACGGGCTTCACATGCCCGGCGGACGCATGGGCCGATTTTATGAAGTGGACGGGAACCTCCATGCAAAGCATGGAGATGCGCAGCGTCAATATCACCCCGGGAGGAAAACCATTGATGAATGTGTATGCCAAGGCGTTATCCTTCTGCCACTCCATCACCTACGGATGGACGCGCACAGCAGGAGCGAAATTCGCCGATTTGTCTTACAGGTTGCCGACTGGAATGCCGGGATTTGACTCCGCAATGGCTCCGGCGAGGACTGAACTGGATGCGATGGCTAAAAAAGCGGATCCCCTATATCGAGCCAAAGCGTTTGTGGCCGATCTCGCTAGCATTCCGTCCTCTCCTCGTCCGCTGTTTTTGAGCACCGTCGTCGACAACTGGGGGCATGACATGGATCATATCAAATATATCATGGACAATGCCCCTGAAGACATCGTCTTTGTCACTCCATCGCAGCTTGCAAAGCTGTTCCAGCAAGCAGCAGCCAGAGATTAGAGAGAATGCTTCCTATCATGTATAGAAATAGGATGGCGGTCAAAGCAGGCTCTAAGGTGCAACCCTCAAACTTAATATTCAAAGGAAAGCTTCTGATTTATTGGCAGGCACTAGCAGTGACGGTCCTGGGATTCACTGCAACGATTCAAGCGCAACCAGTGACAGGAAAAGTCCTGTGGAGCTACGGCGACTCAGGGTACAAGTCATTCCGAATTCCGGCGTTGACAGTAACTAAGAAGGGATCTGTTCTGGCATTCTGCGAAGCTCGAAAGAACGGATCAGGAGACTGCGGGGATATCGATCTCGTGGTTCGTCGCTCTCTGGACAATGGCCAGACCTGGGGAGAACAGATAGTGATCTGGGATGATGGCCCAAACACCTGTGGAAATCCATGCTCTGTGGTTGACTCCGCGACCGGAACAATCTGGCTTTTGAGCACATGGAACCGGGGGGACGATCCGGAGAAAAACATCATTGCCCGAACGAGCAAGGATACTCGGCGGATCTTCGTGACGTCTTCAAAAGACGACGGGGTGACGTGGAGCGCTCCTCGCGAGATTACCGCTTCCGTAAAACGGCCCGAGTGGAGGTGGTATGCAACTGGTCCTGGAAGTGGAATCCAGCTTCAGCGCGGGCTACACAAGGGGAGAATCATCATTCCGTGCGATCACGTGGATCAATCAAAAACTTATTACTCTCATGTGATTTACTCTGACGACCGGGGCGATTCCTGGAGATTGGGCGGGAACACGCCCCAACATGGAGTCAACGAATGCATGGCAGTAGAACTTTGCGATGGTGCTCTCATGCTTAATATGAGAAATGACGGGCCGGGCGCCCGGAATACCAACCGTCAGGTGGCAATCAGCCGGGATGACGGGTTGACCTGGGAGAAACAATATACCGATCCACAATTGCCTGAACCCCGCTGCCAGGCCGCGATCCACCGATATGCCTGGCCGGAAAGAGAAGGCTCTGGAACCGTTGTGTTTAGCAACCCCGCCGATGCCAGAAATCGTACTAACCTGACCGTGCGAGCCAGTGATGATGATGGAAAGACTTGGAGCAGGCAGATGTGCCTCCATTCAGGGCCGAGTGCCTACTCCGATCTTGCGGTTCTGGCATCAGGAGAAATCGCCTGCCTCTATGAATGCGGGGAGAAGAGTCCTTACGAATCCATTCGGTTTGCCCGATTTCGCCTCACCGCTTTAAAGCCCTAGCGTCTGACCCGTTTTTGACAGGGGTGCGAATTCGTAAGATGCTGATAACCACGTGATACACAAAACCGCGTTACGGAACGAGACCTCGTTGCTGGTCAAGTGCTCTAGCTTCGGAATTCGGGGTTGTGGCGGAGGCGAAATCGGCTTCCGATGCTTTGATTTGGATGTTGATCTCCTGATCAATTCTTGTAGTGGGGATTGTGATGATGTTTGTCGAGCCGTCGGCGTCATATTCCACTCCGATTCTTTGGCCGTTGCTGGTTGCTTCGGAACATCTATTTGTGCATGGTAACTCGATCCTGTAGGAACGGTTTGCGGGCTGGCCAGCATAACTCCCTTTGACTGGGCTGATCTTTACGGTGATTGAATCTCCGGCGCGCTGATAACTCAGGGCCGTGGTGGCAAACTCGTTTTTCAGGTAACCTTGGGTTTGCCCGTCGTCCTCATAAAGAGAAGAAACACCTGTGTCGCCGGGATAACACCGAACAACCAGCGTGGTGAGGGGCGTTGTCGCCATGCGTTGCGTGTAGGGCTGCATCGGGATAGGCACGCCGGCTTTGGCGAAAAGCGGAATCTCATCGATGGCTGCTTTGACGGTGGCGGTTGAGTTGCCACTGAATTTTTTTCCGCTGAAGAAACTGTACCATGGCCCTTTCGGGAACCAAACCTTTTGCTCGGCAACGAGATTGTCGCCCAAGCCCGGGCTCGTGATGGGCGCAACGAGGAGGGCGTCGCCGAACAGGTACTGCTGCGGATTTTGGTAAGCATCCGCGGTGTCCGCATATTCCAAGTACATCGGGCGCAGAAGCGGGAGGGTCTGGTCGTGGCACTCTCTGACGGCGGTATAAATATAGGGCATTAGTTTGGATCGGAGATGATAGGCGGAACGCATGCTTTTCTCGAACCGCTCACCCCAAAGCCAAGGGCGCTTGTCCATAGTAAAGCAAGAGTGAATGCGTAGGGCCGGCGATAAGGCTCCAAACTGCACCCAGCGGGCGTACAATTCCGGCTTCACGTCGCCGGCGAATCCACCGAGGTCATGCGCCCAAAAGAAACATCCCGCATTTCCAGAAAGAGCGGTAAATGGAATCTGGAAATTCAGCATGCTCCAAGTGGCGGCTGTATCTCCTGAAAACTGGATTGGATTGCGATGGTCACCCCAACCACCCCATCTACTGAAAATCTGACCCCGGCGGTTATTTCTTTCCGATTGCTTATAATAGAGATAGTTAAGCCAGGGGAGATGTTTAAGCCCGGGCACGCCAAAAACGAAGGTATAATTATAATCCTGCTGCCAATCGAGCCACCAGAAATCCACCCCCTGGTTCTCCAATGGAAAATGGGCGGATTTAAAGAACGCGGTCATGTAAATGGGGTCTCCGATGTTGAACGGCGGGTTGTCAAGTGTGCCCGTGGGCAACGCAGCCATGAAATCCGCGTAGTGTTCCTCGGTTTCGCGCATCCCGTCACAGGGATGGTCGTTGAGAGTGACGAATACCCCGTCATCCTTCAAATCCTTAATGAGCTTTTCCGGCTTGGCGATCAATTGTTTGTTCCAAGTGTAGCCCGTCCAGCCAAGGCTCCCCCCATGGCCGAATCCAGAGCGCGCCGCAACTTCTTCGTGCCAGTTCATGTCCATGACGAGGATATCCAAAGGGAAATCGTGATCTTTGTATTCCTGGACGATTTGTCGGAACTGGTCGTCGCTGTAACGGAACCAGCGTGAGTACCACGAGCCGAGAACATGGCGTCGAGGCATCGGGGCTTTGCCTGAGATCGCCGAGAAAGAGCGCATTGCGGCCTTGTAATCCGTCCCATAGACAAACAAATACCAATCCAGATCAGCATTGCTCTCCCACTCATTGTTCTGCTTGAATTTCGGAGGCATTCCGCCGGGGCGCTGAGTGATCCAGCCTTTTCTAAGAAGTGGCTGGCCGGAGTCATCGATGAGATACCAGCCATCGCGCGATAACAGCCCATCAGGCAGTTTCTTGGGCCCAGCCCAGCCGTCCAGCGTGGGCACCGGCCCACCCAGGTTTCGCGTGTTCTTCGATTCGGGGTTCCATTCGCCGCCCTTAAAGACGACCTTCAGGTTTTTTGCGCTAAACGCCGAACCGTTCGGGCGGTATTCCAAGCGCAGTTCGCCGGTTTCGATTGTTAAGCACTTGTCGTCCTTGGTAACCTTGGCTTCGCCGCAACGGGCGGAATGATCAATCGCGAAAAGGGTGGGAGTATTCACGAACCCGTGGCGAGGGGCGTATTCCATGCGGACACAGTTGGGCGAGATCACCGTAAATCGGGCCTGGCCCATGATCGTCTGTCCCGGAGTGATTGCTGCCGAGGGCGACGCCGGCACCTGAGCCCGAGCCATGGCGGGCAAGCCTACCACAAGCAGTAGAACCGAAATTGTGGACGCAAACCGGGATGTATTTTTCATTCGATACTGAAACCTTGTTTTATGGGAGATTAGATCAGCGCCCCTATCTTGCGAGCTAGGCGGCTGCTGAGTCAAGCGCAAACGTGTACGCTGGGCGGCAAAATCAACACGGGCGTGAACCCTGGCGCTGCTCGCGTGTTCCTCAATTATACGAATTCCTGCCGGAAATCGTTGTGGCGTTCGGCCGCCCGAACCCAGAGCTTTCGCGTTTTCCGGAGGCGCCCTGGAGCACAGTCAAACAACGTTCGAGGGATTAGTTATCGGGAGAACTCCAGCAGTGTTTTGATTAAATTCCGCAGCATGATTCCCGGTGCGGGATCGTGTTCAGTGGCGGTGAAGTTTAATGAGCAGATAACGATCTCGCCTTGCCCTACTGGAAAACGCACCACGGGAAAATCCATTCTCCATTTGCCGTCATAGCCGTGGGGAGGGACGTGCGCGATCCAGGGTTCGACTTCGGTGGGGAGTGTACCTGGGAAACCTAAGGCCTTTCGGTAAACCTGCTTAACATCATCCGTTCCGGCCCACCAGGCCAAGTCTTCTGGATCCAACCCCTGCGACAGCCCAAGCTTCATTCCCTCCACGGTGAAATCCGCCACTTCGCCCCGAAAATCGGCGTTGAAAAGCTTGGCTCCATGCCAGAGTGGTGAATCGGGAAGATCATGTGGATCAAGAACCAGGATCCGCGTTCCAGTCTCCGCCTGTTGCAGCAGGCTTTGCCATTCTTTATCGTTGGGAACGATAGCCAGCACAAGGTTGTGCCCGTGGTTCGCGAGTTTCTCCCGTTTTTCTAAAATCCCGAGTTTCTGGATCCGGTTCTGCCATTCGTTGGAATGCTCTCCGAGCACCTCTACTGCCGTGATAGAGGCATTTGAGGCTTCGGGGAAAATGACCAGACCATAACGGTTTTGGCTCAGTACATGGCCCTCTGGATCTTTGGCGACCACTGAGAGCACGGCTTGGGTTCGCCGGGTGATTCCCAGCTTTTTTGGCTCAATGGTGATCTTCCCTTCGCTCACGCCTCCACCCAAGGCCGGTTCCCTCAGGATGAGTCTTTTCGGTGCAGCCAATGCGTTTCCCTGGGGATCTTCCAGGGTGGTTTCTGTCAACCAGTCCTTCCCAATCCTGTTTTCGGCATCATTCACCGTAAAAACAATGAGAGAAAGCGAATCCCCATCGGTAACTCGCAGGGGCGGCTGAAAAATCGCCACCAGGCGGGGTTGCAGCGCCAGGCGCGCGCCTTCGTGGGCGGGATAGGGCCGGATAAGGTCCGCGCGATCAACATTATTGTACCAAGTCGCGTTGCAGAAGGCGAGCCATCCCTGAACTTGGACACGCCGGGTAACCTCCAATTGTTGCTTTGTGATCTGGGCCGTGCGGGAAAGAAACATCGCCGGGGAAACGTTCGGGTAACTCTGGCGTCCGCACCAGGTTTGGCCATGCCAGGTTTGCAGGTAGCCCAATGTCTGGCAACCCAAGTCGGTATCGGCGTAAGCCGTGCCTCCTTCCTGCGAAAGGAAAGGCCTGTCGGCAAGTTTGAATTTGTCCAACCAACCCTTCCAAAAGTCATCCGGATTCCGAAGCATAGAGGCTTGGTAGGTGCCGGCATAGCAATGGCGATCGTCAATGTCCCCGTCGTCTTTGCTTCCCGAGACGGATGCAAGGTTTTCAACCTGGTTGGCCCGGGTGTGGCCCGACCAGAGAACCACAGGACGAGTCGGATCCGCCTCGCGAGTGGCCCGGATCAAGTCCTGCCAAATCTCCCATTTGCGCTGCCGCCGCTTTAAGTCCTTGTCGGCCAGAGAATAGTTTTCATTGCTCAAGGTCCACATAAAAATCGAGGGGTGATGGCGATTGGCTTTGACTAACGCCACCCATTCCTCTTTCCAGACTTTGAGAACGGCTTCGTCGGGGATGGGTTGATCTTCAAAGAGCACCCACGGCCATTGACCTTCATAGCTAACCGCCACTCCCTGCCGGTCGGTCTCGTCAAGCCATTCCGCAGGAAACGGACTGCATACGGCTCGAAGGGCGCGCTGATTGCCGTCGCGCATGAACCCTATGAACTTTTTTGCCAACTCCCGGTCGTTGGGATGAAGCCCATGAGGCGGCATGTTCGCTCCGAGAAAACGCCATGGCTTGTGATTCAATTCAAACTTCCCGCCGCTGATCGCGAAGTCGCGAAAACCGATATTCAGCTCGCGTCGATCGAGGACCGTTTTCCCCTGAACCAATTCCAGTCGAAGCTGGTAAAGATTAGGATGTTCGGGACTCCATAATTCCACAGGCAGTTGGGTAAACTGAAGTTTCCCCGCAGCATCGGCCACTTCGCTCCAGGCCACGGACCTGGCGAACACCTCCTTCCCCTCCTTGGAGGCAAGCCGAACCCGGAGTTGGGTCGCTAATTGCTGATCCTTGGGCACCTCGGCTGCAATCCGCAGCTTCAAATCCCTGTCGGTGGTTTGCGGCCAGACTTCACCGATTCGGGCCTGACCGCTCACGCACAGTTGGACGGATTGCCAGATCCCACCCTGTCGCCTTCCAGCCGCCTTCCCGTCTTCCGCCGAAGGATTGCCGTAAATCCCGCGTGGCAACTCGGTCACCATTTCCTGCGAGATTGTCATGGTCACGGCCGTGCCTGCCTTTCCTTTGGGGCCAGTATTTCGTACCTCCCCGTTGCCAACCCAAACAGCAAGAAGGTTTTGTCTGCCGGCTTGCATTTGCGAACTCAGATCCACGCTGAAGGGCTTGAACATTCCCTTGTTCCCGCCCACCCGGATTCCGTTCAGGTAGACCTCGCAAACCGCCGCAACCCCTTCGAATTCCAGACTCAACCGTTTTCCTGCGTAGCTAAGAGGAACGTCCAGAGGCTTGCGATACCATCCCGCGGACGTGTTTCGCCAATCAAAAGTAAACTGCTCGCACCGGCCTAACTCCTCGTAGAGAAAAGCTTGAGAAGCCGTTCTCTCTCCCTGTCCGAAGATCCACCAGCCGACCGGATTCCAGAACCCCGGGACAGTTATAACATGCCAATTCGAATCCGAAATTCCGGGAGCCAAAGCCGCTTGCGGTTCATCCTTGTTTTCGGGCATGAACAGCCAAGGTCCATCCAAGCTCACTCGGGCAGCCCCTGCAGCAGGCGCATCCGAAAGCTTCGTTGCCCTAAATTCCGCGCGCATTTGTTCGCGCCGCTTTTCGTCGGTTGCCAGCGTCGTTTCGTCGATGGGACGCGACAATGCCAGGTTGAACTTTTCGGCCGGCTCCACCACCAAATAGCTCAGGGCGCCACCTTCCGTTCCTTGCTCCACCTCAAAAGCCAATTTCATTTGCCCGCCCGGGTGCTTTACGGAAAACCGAATCTCGGCAAACTCCCCCTTGGTCGTCGCAGCCCGGTATTTGCGCCCACCCGGTGCGATACAGATGAGGTGCGACGCATAGGCCGGATCGCCAACCCCGATCGAAACCACATGATCACCGGCGGGGAGTTGGATCAACGCCGAGCCTGTTTTCCGTTCATGCGCCAAGATCACGAGCGTCGATAACCGCAGGCTCGCCCGCTCCTGCTGCCGTTGGCGGCTGCCCAGCGGAGGCTCTTCCCATTTCAATGCGTGTCCGCCAGTTTCGCTTTCCCTGATCCATCCCGCAGATACCGGCATCGACTCGGGCCCAAAATCGACTTTTAGAATGGCATATGGGAAATTGTCCCGTGGCGCAAATTCCTTTGCGAAACCCACAGTGTCCGCTGCGAGGGGCGCGACGTGAACATTGCGAAACGTGTTTTGCTGCCAACTCCCGCCTAATCCGATCGAACTCCGGGCACCCTGCTCCCGATGGATAGCATCCATCAGTTGCCCTTCGACCCACAATTCCGCTCCTCTGGCTCCCACTTTTACATTCGCCCGGACCCATTTCCCAGGCGTAACCGGCCGGTTTTCCCTGCCAGGCAGGCGATGAAAGCGGAACTCGAATGCCTTGTCCTTGGGATCGGACATTTTGTTTGCGATCGTCCCCGCCCAGTCCCTCTGGTGAAAATCGTACCCGACGGCATCTTGGAGACGCCCCCCGCGAAGGGCAAACGCCAGTTGGTCCTGAGGGCCACGGTAGTCGACCGAAAACCAAACCTGCGGAGTTCCGAAATCGGGTTCGCCATCGACTACTTCCGGCACTAGAGCCTCAAAGCTAATTTCGTAGGGACCAGCAGGAGCGGGCGCAAGGGCCATCGCGTTTCCAGGCACCCGGATCTGGTGATTGGATTCCTGCACCGGTTTTTCATTTAGAGTCCACGGGATGCCTGCCGCGTGGTAGGAGATCGCGAAAGTCGAAAAAAGACTAATTAGAAATTTCATGCTGGATAGGTTTTAACTGCGGGAGAACGTTCAATCGGTCGCCAAACTCTCAAAAGCCAGAGACAGGCATCTCAGCAATCGGGAAACGGCTCGACACGTGGATTGAGAAGCAAACGTTTACCCGTTTTTCCACATTTGCTGCGAAACGTCAATTTCTAATTTTGATTTTCACCAAGTCTTCGGCTTCAGGTTGGTTACGCGCGGCCATCGGCCATGAATTGCTAAGCGCCCTGTGCGAATGACCAGTATGTTCGAGGAACATTTCGACACAGGATCAGAAAAACGCTATCCTTCGCAAATGATCAAAAAATCGAATACCACGATCACCATTACCGAGATCGCGCGGATTGCTGGAGTGACCACAGCCACAGTATCGCGTGCCCTCTCGGGTAAGAAAGGGGTTTCGGAGCGCATACGCGAAAAGATTTGCGAAGTAGCCAAGCGCAAGAACTACCAGCCCAATCTGATGGCCCAGAAACTGGTTCAAAAGCGGAGCCGCCTCATCGGGTTTATTGGTTCCGATCTGACAAACACCGACTACGTCCATGCCTTCCGCCGTCTTGATGCAGGTTGCCGCGAACGCGGTTACACCGTTCTGCTTGCGGATTCAGAGCGAAACTTCGAGAAAGAAAATGCCAATATTCGCTACATGTTGCAGAACCGAGTGGAGGGCATCATTATATACCCCGTGTCCGACTGGATGGGAATTCAAAATGTGCCTCAAGGCCATTATGACGAACTCAAGCAAGCGGGCTGCCCGGTAGTTGCGTTGGGAGATTTGGAAGAGGAAGGATTCGACGCCATTTACTCCGAGGAATATACCTCCTCTCAGAAACTCGCTCGCTACCTCAAAGGCTTGGGCCATGTCCGCTACTGCCTCATTGAATTTAACTCCGCCGAAAATCGGCCAGCCCGGTTGCGGTTGCAGGCGTTCCAAGAGGAAATCATGTTTTCTCCCGGCCCCAAAAAGCCGGCTCCTGCCGTCACACTGATCGATGCCGGGCACCCTGGATGGGAGGATGCCGTGCTTCGCCTCTTCAACACCAAGACGCCCCCAACTTGCATCCTCGCCGTAGATCCCGAAGTGGCCCTCAAGCTCTACCGCCCCCTGTTTGCCAAAGGCATTGTGATTCCCCGCGATGTCTCACTCGCTGCAATCGGCCGGAGCGCTTGGGCGGATCGCTTTATTCCAACGCTGACCCTGTCCGAGTCGGATGAAGAGACCATCACAACCCTTGCGATGGACGTGCTGTTTCGAAAGATCGCCGGCACCGCCTCCGGAGCGATCCGGATGGAAATCCACCAGAAGTTGATGATCAGGGACTCCGTGGCCGCGCCCAAAGACTGAATTTGCCGCCCGAATTGAAGGCGGGAGACGCCCGACTCCTTAAGGAACTGCTGCCAAAGCTGACTCCTTTTAGGGGAATTCTGGGCGCGGTTGCTGCTCAACTTTCGAGTTTCGGATGTTCACTGCGGACGGGCGGGAGTCGTGTCGGATTGCGCGGCTGATTTCAGGGAATCCCGCGCTGCTTGCACAAGTTCCGAGGGTAGCAGGACGACGTACTTGCCTGGAAACTCCTCATTCAATTTGTTGATGATCTCTCGGACTTTTCCGTAACCCCCGTTGGCGAACCTCTCCATGATGCACTTGGCGACGGCGAAAACGGGAGCGGCGGGGTCGGCGCTCACGCCGGCCAGGGAATCGTGGAGATCTTTCTCGCTCCAACACTCCTTGACGTATTCCTTGATGATGAGGACATCGTTCATGACTCGCGGATTGGTGAAATCCATGTTGCAGTTGTGGAAGACCGCCTTCAGGCCGGATTCAGCGGTATAGGTTTCATATTCGGGACTCGGATAATGGCCCAACCAGACGCTGGCGATGTCGAGGCCGGCATCAGCGCACCAGCATTTATTGAGGGCGCACCAGCGGGGGAGAAGGACCTGGTTGAATTGCGAAAGGAAGATGAACTGGAACCCGCAGGGCCCTGCGATCAGTTCGTCGTTCGGAGTGAGGTGGGCATGATAGTAATCCATGAGAGGGGCGTTCAGTTCCTGGAGTACGGGAGCTATTGAAGAACCGATGGGGATGGTTCCCCGGGCAGGGTCCTGCCAGGCGGCGTACATTCCGCCTTGGTCGAATTGGACATTGTCGCCGTCACTCCAGATGACGCTTACATACACCTTTCCCCTCTCGGGAATGACGCGCTTCCTGTCGGATTTCGGCTTAGTGTAAGTCTTGTTTTTGAAACTCGCCCAGAAGCTGCCGTTCGCATACGTATCGCTAACCACGTAGCCGATCCCATACTTGTTCGACACCTTGTTCGCGGAGTCGCCATTATTGGCATATCCCATGAGTGACGTGCCGACGGTGTAGCCCGCGGTGCCGAGAATCTTTTCCATCGCTTGCGACTCTTCCGCGTTTTTGAGGTCAAGCCAGAAGGCGAATCCCTTGCTGGCGACCGCATAGTCAAGGAGCGAGCAGCCAGTGCTCAGAACGAAGACGACCTTCCTTGTGCATCCGGGCATCAGTTTCTCTAACGCCCAGCTGTATCCTTCGATCCGGTTGGCACCGATATCCCTGAAATCCTCAACGGTTCCCCGCCAGCCGAATTCCGATGTGAGCATTTCGCGGAGGGATTGGGTCACGGGAATGCCGTTTCCCTGGGCCCCAGCCATCACGGCGAGGTAGAATGTCCAGTCTTTCCGAGGGTCGTAGAGGCACAGTTTCCTGACCTGGCCCTGATATTTCTTGAAGAGCGTGCGCAGGCCAGAATCGTGACCTGCCAGGGGGGCGAGCGTTGTGAAGGCTTTTCCGCCCCACTTGAGCTGTTCCATATCCGCCGGGCGGGAGGGGATGTAGACCTCGGCAGATGCCTGGTTGACCATTCCCTGCAGTGCATACGCGGCCCGCTTGGCCTCAGGGCCGTCATCGCCAAAGTTAACGATGAAAACCTGCTCTGCCGGCGGGGTTTTCGGGAAGAGGCCCTCTGCCGCATAAACGGGAGTCATGCCGCACATCAAAATAATCAGCCCCGCCAACCGTCGGAATTTACGTAATGTCGAAGTCATCAGGCTCATCAAATGATAGAGTAAACGTATGCGTTGCCCGCGCAAGAAGTATTTCCTTCATGGCTTGGGCTTTTTTGAAAAGAGGGTAAGGAGCGCACGAGGGACTCCGCTCTAAAGCTCCTCCAGTTCCTCGAGGGCGGTCAGCCGATTCAGAATTAACCGACGCCGCCAGCGGCGTCATGGCCTTCCAAGCCATGCCAGACGGCCAGTCAGGGAAACTCGCTGCCGCCCCCGGTCCATCAGTCTGACGCGTGACGGTCAGTCGGTCCTTTCGAGGGAGAGTCCCGCGGACGTGGTCATGTGATGGATAGCGAACGGCAACACAGAGACATTGGTCAAATCCATCGTCAATACGATCCATGGGGCGGTGACCGTTGCTCGACGCTCCCGATGGCGGTGTTTTCAACAAGCGGAGCAAAGGCGCAGTAAGTCAGGAGCGCCAACCTGGACACTATTTTGGCAGTGTGTCCTGGCTGCGGGGAAACAATCGGGATGGTTGGAAGTGGACTTGCGGCAGGAGTCGAGTATCGCTCGTGCGGAGGTGTGCGAATTCGAGCAGCGGATCACATCCTGGACATTGAGTGTCAAGGACGGCGAAAGATGGAGGGATGTCGCCGGTGGCGATTTGATTGGCTCAAAGAAAATGAGTTCCTTTAAGCCGGTGCGGGCGCGCTCAGTGCGCTTGAATATCCTCGATTCCAATGGCGGCGCTCCGTCTCTTGTTGAATTTCACCTGTTTGGAAAACCGGAGGGCAACACCACGTCTGCCAGCTCGGCGTGGGTCCTGTTGAGTCCTTGAAAAATGGATTTTGCGGAGGCAGAAGTAACGTAAACGCTTCCGTCTATAACGCGAATATCAGAATTGATGAATATGCCTTCCAAGGATCTGGTGTTGGTATGCCTCGTCAAGTTCACAGAAATACCCGCTCCAGCCCCATACGCGAACCACGAGGTTTTTGTATTTTTCGGGGCAACGTTGGGCGCTTTTCAATGTTTCCACATTCAGGGTGTTTAGCTGAAGTTGCTGACATCCGGAATGCACGAAAACACGGATGAACAAGGCGACATGCTGGAGAGAGTCGGGCCCCCGAAAAACTGCGTCGGAGAGTTCCATCGTGATCGGGCCTCCGTTCACCACCCGGCGGTAATTTATCTTGCCAAAGCTTTGAAGGACGCTCAGCGGCCCGCGAATCAGGACGCCTGGTGACGGAGCCAGGGAGGAACTGAAGAAATCGCCCGAGTGGCGTCCATCGGCCGTGGCTCTCACGCTCGCTTCGCATGTCCCTTGATTCCCGCGGGCGAGCCACACATAGTACATGGCCGACCCGCTTCCGGCACGATACCTCCCTCCACGGCCGTTCACACCCGCATCGGCACAGGCATCAGCAAATAATTCAAAAAGCGTCGCCAGCATCGCATCGGCGCGGTTGTCGTTGTTGCCGACTTTGGGCGCTTTCTCCAGCAGTTCACCGCGCAGCGTCTCGTCGCCATCAAAGTTGGCATCCAATGCGCGTAGCAGCCGTTCCGGCGCGAGGCTCTTTTCATCCAACACCAGCGTCTTCACCGCAGCCAGGGCGTCCGCGGCGTTTGCTGACGCGGCTCCATGGATTCCGAAGTTATTGTATTTTAACCCGCAGGAGAGGTCGCGTCCGCTTTCCAGGCAGCCGTCCATGAACAGAGAGTAGTACGGTGCAGGCGGCAGAAAAAGTTTGCGGCTCGTTTCCGCCAGCGATTGCACCTGATCGCGCAAATCGGCCGAGACTCTATTCAGAATGCGCGCGAAGGGTTCCCGCGCCGCAATGCCGGCCCTGATGGCCCTGTCCACGGCTGCCGGCATGGACACCGCCCCAATGTTCACTATTTCCATCCCTTTTCCGGGGATGATGAATTCCCAGCATGCCGCAACGGTGTAGTCCCGTGCATCCTCCAGGTCGTATCCGGCGCCTACCAATCCGGGAATGATCACTTCGTCATTGCACCACTGGGGAAAGCCCAAGCCCAACCGGGTCAATTGAGCGGCCAAAGCCAATAGTTCGAGATCGGTGTTGGAATCAACCCGCAGGTTGATCTTGGGATCAATTAATGCCACGGAGCACGCCGCCCGTAGCGCCAGAGTGGTAAGCGGGTTTATGCCGCTCGTACCGTCCCGGCGTGTGCCGCCCAGCATCAATGACTGACCGTTATCGCCTTGCTGAATCCCGGGGTACAGATCGCTGTCCTTGTTCAGGGAAAGAAAAAACTCGGCGACCAGTTCCTCCGCACCGGCCATATCGAGCCGGCCCGCCTCCAAATCCGCCTGGAGATACGGCCACATGTATTGGTCGAAGCGCCCGAACCCGCAGTGGTAATGGCCACTAAGCCAAAGCACGGCGTGGCAGAGCCGCAGTGATTGGAGGGCTTCATGAAAGGTGGACGCCGGATGCGCGGGTACGCCCTCAAGCACGTCAGCAATGTCATTCCGGCCAGCGCTACGCGCCTCCTTGGAATACCGCGCAGCCAAGGCCAGGACGGCATCACATGTTTCGATGGCCGCATTGAGGAAGTCGACTGCTTCGGTCTCATGCACCATCGCCTCGCGGCTGGCAATGGCGGCCGCTTTCCTCCCCAGGAGACCCTGTGAAAGAAGTAAGCTCCAGTTCGCACAGATGTTGCTAATGGGGCCCAGTTCATGAAAGACGCGCCCATCCGTAAGCGCCACCAGTTCGCCTGGGGAATACAGAGGCGCCACGGAGCGGACTGTGCGGGTAAAAACGATTTGTTCGTCCGGCTCGATCACGACCGTTTGGGCTTCGCACATTCGGCGCGTGAGGCGTGCCGCGCGTTGCATCCACAAAAGATGTTCTTCGTCGCATTCAGTACGTAGGTCAATGCTATCCGTATCGCGAAAGCGGTCATGTTGTCTGGCGCGAATTCGGTCTTTCATTGCGGCCAGCCGCGGGGAGAGCACGGGCGCAGACTGGGTCATCACTTTTATCGCTTCAGACGTGTTCATAAACATGATGCTTCTATATTCCGGTAACTGAAATGGTGCAGGTTGGGCGCGGGGATGGCCGATTCGTTAAACCCGGGTTGCCATGGCATGTTGCAGGCGGCGTATTTGCTTCGTGCCCCGGTGTTGTACGGCAGCAATTCCACCCGGACGGGACGGGGCAGCCGATGCACAATTTCGGCAATAGCGGCCAGGTTGTCGTCGGTATCTGTTACGCCGGGGACCATCGGTACGCGTATTACAAACGGGATTTCCATTGCGGCCAGGATGGAGAGGTTGCGAAGGATGGGCGCGTTGTTCACACTGGTCCAGTGTCTGTGCGCTTCGGGGTCAGCCAGCTTGAGATCGAATAACACGAAATGGCACCGGCTGACCACCGTTCGAAAATTCTCCTCAGGTGCGTAGCCGGAGGTGTCGAGCGTCACATGCAAATTTTCAAGCTGAGTGATGGTTTCGGCTACAAACGCGGCTTGCATAAGAGCTTCCCCACCCGAAAAAGTCACCCCGCCCTTTCCGATTCGCAAAAGCCCGGCCTGACTGTTAAGGAGGGCTGCAAGTTGCTCAGAACTAAAGACTTGGCCTGCCCGACGCTTTCCTGCCGAGCTCGTAATAATTTGCGGTTCCGGCGAAAGCCCTTCAGGGTTATGGCACCACGAACATCGCAGGCGGCAACCCTTCATGAAAACAGTGGTGCGTACGCCCGGCCCGTCATGGACTGAAAATTCCCGGATGTCGAAAACAGTTCCCGAGAGCATAGATGGTGAAACCGGGGACTTTGAAAGCCGGCGGTCTATTTGATTCCAAGCCTTTTCTGCATTTCTTCAAGTGATATCCCTTTTGTCTCGGGAAACGTTGCCAGAACCACCACGAACTGCACCAGCATCATGACCGCGAAGAAGAAAAACGGAATGCTGCCGGAGGCCTTGGCCAAAACTGGGAAACTGAAGGTGAGCAAGCCACACATAATCCAATGGGTTGCGCTTCCCAGAGCCTGTCCCCTGGCGCGAATGCGGTTTGGAAAAATTTCGCTGATGTAAACCCAAATGACGGCTCCAGAAGAAAAGGCGAAGAAGGCCACAAAACCCACCAGCATCCATACGAGCAACTGTTGGTGGGTTCCGGTGTAAAAAATGGTCGCCGCACCGCACAGACAAAACGCCGTTCCGATGGAGCCGATCAGCAAGAGAAGTCTGCGTCCGACTTTGTCGATCACAAACATGGCGAGCATTGTGAACAACAGATTTGTACCGCCAACCGCCACAGCCTGCAAATCACCGGATTCCTTCAAGAATCCGGCTTTGGAAAAAATGAAGTTCGCATAGTAAAGCATGACATTGATACCGCTTAACTGGTTGAACATCGCCACGGCTATCGCAAGAAATACTGGGCGGCGGTATTTCGCCGAGAACAGAGGCTCATCAAGCTGCTGGTGATCGGCATCAATGGATTCAACGATCTCCTTCAGTTCACGCTCCACCTCTGGTTCCCCAATTTTGACCAGGACCTGCCGAGCCTCATCAATTTCTTGTTTCTTGACCAGCCATCGAGGGCTGCGCGGCACCCCGTAAAGCATCAAAAAGAAAAAGACCGAGGGAATGGCGCCGACGTCAAGCTTTATTCTCCATTCCAAATTACCCAGATCACAGAGCCCGATTGCGTAATTTGAGAGATAGGCGATCAAAATTCCCAGCACGATATTGAACTGGAAGAAAGCGACCAGCCTGCCGCGCCACTGGGCGGGTGAAATCTCGGCGATGTAGATGGGGCCAAGCACGGAGGAAGCGCCGATGGCCACTCCGCCCACGAGGCGGAAAGCAACAAACGAAGCCCAATTCCACGCAAAACCGCATCCCACAGACGAAACGAAAAAAAGGAGGCCCGTCCATTTGAGGCATTCGCGAGCGCCATACCGGTCGCTTGGACCGCTGGCGAGAATAGCTCCAATCACGGTGCCGAGAATGGCCACCGCCACAGTGAAGCCAATGCTGGCGTCCGTAAGCGAAAAGATTTTTGTGAGTGCTTCGGTTGCACCCGATATCACGGCGGTATCGAACCCAAACAGCAGTCCTCCCAACGAGGCGACAATTGCGCATTTGATGATGGTGAAGTTCAGCCTGGAGGGACTGCCAGCGCTGGTGCTGACGACTGGGGACGATATATTGACCATACTGACTGACAGCATATTCGAAAGGCTTCTTGACGGGCTATGAGTTTCTGCGTTCCAAAATTTGAGTTTTTTGGAGGCCCTCTTGTTGACTTTTGCATGTGCTTGAACAAAAGTGCGAGGAATGAAGTCCCCCCCAAAGGTTGCGCTTATCATTGAAACGTCAGGGATTTACGGAAGGCGCATCCTTTCAGGAATAGCCAAGTTCCTCTCTGCCCACCATCGCTGGTCAGTCTTCATCGAACAGCACGAACTCGGAACACGCCCACCCAAATGGATGCGTTCCATGGAGTGGGACGGCATTCTCACCCGCTCCACCGATCCGGAAATGGCCGAGGCTTTTCGGCAGATGCAGAGTCCCGTGGTGGACTTGAACGATCAATACGAATCTCTGGGACTCCCTTGGGTCGGCTCCGATCACAGGGGGATTGGGGCATTGGGAGCCGCCCATGTGCTGGAGCGGGGTCTGCACCACTTTGGGTTTTGCGGATACAGTGGAGAACTCTGGTCGTCGCAGCGTTTCCAGGGCTTTCGGCAAGTGGTGCTCGCCAAGAGCTTTGATGTTTCAGTATTTGAATCCCCAAGATGCGGGGCCAAGGCACCGCAATGGGATTGCAACGTCGAGGAGATCGCGCATTGGCTGCAACGTTTGCCCAAACCTGTTGCCATTATGACGGCCAATGATGTTCGCGCTCTGCATGTAATCGATGCCTGCAACCGCTCAGGGCTGCTTGTGCCGGAAGATGTTGCCGTCCTTGGAGTGGACGACGAGGAGATTCTATGCGAGCTTTGCACCCCTGCACTTTCCAGCGTGGCTCCTAATCCCGAAGCCATCGGTTACAAAGCCGCGGAATTGCTGGCAGCTTTGATGGCGGGCGAAGCCCCGGCCCAGCAGTGGATTACCGTTCCCCCTAAAGGAGTAGTTGCCCGGCAATCCACCGATCTTCTGGCCATGAATGACCGTTTGGTGGCCAACGCTGTCCGCTTCATGCGCGAGCAGGCCTTGCATGGATGCACAGTCAAAGATGTCATCCAGAAGTTCGGCGTGTGCCGCGGGGCACTGGAGAATCGGTTCCAGAAGGCTCTGAACCGCTCGCCCAAGCAGGTAATTCACCGAATTCAACTCGAGCGCATTCAGGAACTTCTAATTGAAACGGATTTTACGCTTGAACACATCGCCGAACTCGCAGGATTTGATCATCCTGAATACATGAGCGTGCTTTTTAAACGCGAAACAGGCCTTACTCCCGGTGCATTTCGCAAAGCGGCAAGAAAATGATTCGTATCCTGCAAAGGCTCTATTCGCCCCGTAAGCAGCCCCAAAAGGCTCTTGGCGGGCGCATGCGGGTCTGGCTCGGGTTTCACCTGCTCGATCAATTAGTCACTGTTTTATCATCTGGAAGGCGGTCCGAGTCTATCGAGGAATATTTCGACACCGTATCAGAGATTGTTACTTGCGAGGGATGATCATAAAATCGAATGCCACGATTAACCATTACCGAGATCGCGCGCGCATCGTCGGGGTGACCACGGCAACGGTGTCGCGCGACTACATGGGATAAAAATGGGTTTCGGAGAGAATTCGCGAAAAAATTTGTGAGCTTGCCAATGGGGTTTGGACGGTCCCAAGCCGGGAACGGAGGATGGCGCTCTCGGCTTTTTGCAGGCGCTAATTTTTCCCGCCATCCAAATCGCCGCCGGGCTCAAAAAGTCTCCGTTCGAAACGGGTTGCGAATGGGCCGCCATTCTGCTGTTTTCTTTGAACCTCCTGAGTTTCAATAAAAAGCGATCGATCCAAAGCCTCCCGGCGCCCTTACCGACCTTATTTCGGCAGATTCTCCGGATCACGGTAAGGCGCGGTGAGCAGGGGAATCCAGGTTACCCGCTCCGATTTCTTGTTCCACGTGTTTCCGGAACTGCAGAAGTCTACAACCGTGAAACGCCCCCCCCCGTGCGCGTCGGAACCTCATGTTGAGCCCAGGCGCCGATCGCCGACGGCTTGGACACGGGCGTCAACTGAACGTAGCCATGGGCGTCGGTTGCAATCTGCACGCCTTTGTAGATGTCCCCGCCCAGCCGTTTGTCCCGCGCCAGCACCAACGGACCGCGCACCAAAGCCTGGAAATCTACGTGGCTCAATCGCCCTTGGTCCGCTATGGCGACGGTGAAAGCCGTTGTTGATCAGGCGCTTCACGCCACTTTTCATTTCGGACGAGCGGGAGTCGTGTCGGATTGCGCGGCTGATTTCAGGGAATCCCGCGCTGCTTGCACAAGTTCCGAGGATAGCAGGAAGACGTAATTGCCTGGAAACTCCTCATTCAATTTCTTGATAATCCGTCGGACTTTCCCGTAACCCCCGTTGGCGAACCTCTCCACGATGCACTTGGCGACGGCGAAAACGCGCCCCCACCCACACCGTTCCAAAGTTCGTAAGACAGCCGGGCCTGGACACCTGGGCTGCAGGCCAAGATTGTTCGAATGATAACGCCGATGTGTGGTCGACGGGGATGGAACCCTTAAAGCCAAGAATCGGCTTTTTTTCTTTCGAGACGTTGTCTGGCTGCGCAGGGGGCGCTATGGCGACGGATATGGACAACCATAATCCGAACAACAACAGCAACAATAACGACGAACTCCTGAACCGCCAAGACGTGGCTGACTGGTTGAGCGTCTCCGTCATGAGCGTGATCCGGTTGGAAGACCGTGAACTTTTGCACCCGGTCGTCCTCGGACCACGCATGATCCGCTACCGCAAGAGCGAAGTCGCGGAACTTGTGCGCCGCCTCTCCCGTCCCGAATAGCTTCGCTCGCGAAGAATTCGCTGAACCGCTAGGCGAGGATGTGCCCAGGTTTGGGTCGTTCTTCGGGGGTGATGAGTTTCACAACGGACGGCGCTGCGTGCGCTCCCCGGCTATTTCGGCGTGCTCTTTCTCCGGCTGCTGCGCAACGAACGCCCAGAATTCGACTCCTTGTTCGCGGTCGGGGCCGAAGGCTCTGCTTTGGCTGAGTCCCCCGATGTCGTTTTCAAAAGGGCGCCCAAGCGCACCGTAACGTCCTTCTTGTTGTCGACATAATGTTGTGCGGTGACTTGCGTGTCGGCGTGGCGCAAAAAGCGGCTTGCCGCATAGATGCCGGCTTCGGCACAGACCAAACTGCCCCCTTCCTTCCGAAGGGTGTGCAGAGGTTTTGGACCGGGAACGCCATGCGCAAAAAGCCAAACGTAGAGTCGTTCGAAAACGTTGGTGCAACGGTAGCGCTTGCCATACGAGGCGTCGGTCTTCACGTCCTCATCTCCCTTGAGAACGAACCGTCCACCGGTCTTGTCACACAGTTTCTTCAGCATCGCGCAAAGCTCGGGATCGATGGTCACCACCTCCTCGCTATCGCTGCTCTTCAGATCAGCGTGCTCGGTAATTTCAACGCTGATCTTACCGTCAACGAAATTGATCTGTTCGCGCGTCAGTGTATCAATCTCGCGCTTGCGCAAGCCGGCGCCAAGCGCCAGCAAAAACGCCTTGAACGCCTCGGGATCCTGGTCCTCCAGTTCCTCGCACGCCTGTTGCAACAGTTTCGCCGCGTCGATCTTCGATTTGTAACGCATCGATTCGCGAGGGAAAAACTCAACCAAGGAAAACGGCGCGGGATCGGGCAATGTGACCCCCGAGATGAACTGACTCACCTTCTTCCCAAAAAGACTCCGGGCCTGGCGCAATACGGAGTTGCAACTGATCCGGGCCCGCTTTTGGGCGGCGGGGTTATCGTCGGCCTTTTTTTGGCAACCCACGCGCCACTTCTGGATTGCCTCAGGCGTCAACACCGAAAGTAACGTCTTGTCGATTTCCGCACGGTAGTTTGCCGCGTTGCCATGATGGAAGCGCTTCTTCGACTTGGCGACATTAAGGATGTCCGCGACAATGGTTCGCAGGCATCGCTCATAGCTCCCCAACGTAGAGGCCGAAGCCGTCATGACCTTTCGGGCCGCTTCGATATATTGACCGACCGTGGATATTCCATCGGGTATCCCGTCGGGGGCAGCCTTCACGGTGCGCCACCGGGCAAGCGTGGCCTCGATCCCGACGGTGACCAAGCTCACGTAAATATCGCGGGCTGTCCGGGCGGCGGCGTCCTTATTCCCAACCCCCGTGGTAAACGCCAGGCGGCGCCCCTTGAACTGGACGCGAAGACAGTAATGCGGCCCCTCCACATCGTCCCCATTCACCGGCTTGAAAACTTTCTCCAGCCAATACCGGACATCGTTTTTCGCGAAGCCCCTCGGCGAACCGCTTGCCACTTGCTTGCCACTTTTTTTGTCGACGTCTGATTGCATGCGTTGTATTCTGAATACACGCCACCACGCCGGAGATCAAGCAAATAACAGGAACGGACGGATTTACATCTACTCAGGAGTGCGCATAAGATGACATTACGCGACACGTGGGAAAACAGGATTCGTAATCAGCAGGTCACGAGTTCGAGTCTCGTCGTTGGCTCCACTTCATAAGTCCCTGCAAATAAAGGATTTGCAGCATCTCCAAGGGATCGAAGTCGAGCATTCTGATTTGATCTGGTGACAAATAAGTGACACTAAAGGCAGGTTGTGCTGTCACTGCACCCCGGCGAAATCCTCTTTCCTGAGCGAGCCGGCAATGTCCGAGAAATACCGGTCGCCTCATCGGCTTATCCCCCAATTCAATTGACGCTCTGGGGAAGCTTTGCATACACTTCCGGCGCTTCATCCACTCGACTTGCCTCATCATTGGACTCACATGCACTGGATTGCTCCCTCAGAAAAAGACACAGCCATGAACACTCTGGAAAAGCGCCTCTGGGACGCTGCGGACCAGTTCCGCGCGAATTCCGGCCTCAAGGCTCAGGAGTATTCCGCGCCGGTGCTCGGCCTGATTTTCCTGCGCTTCGCGGAAGTGCGCTTTGCCGCCCAGAGAGCAAGACTGGAGAAAGCCGCCGTTACTTCCCGGCGCGGTTCACGGGTGGATGATCCCAAGGCGTACGAAGCCGAAGGGGTGCTTTACCTCTCGAAGGAAGCGCGGTTTGATTTCCTGCTGACGTTGCCGGAAGGGGCGGACATTGGCGCGAAGGTCAACGACGCCATGCGGGAGATTGAGAAGCACAACGCGCAACTCGCCGGTGTGCTTCCAAAGAGCTACAATCTTTTCACCAGCACGCTGCTGAAAGAGCTCCTCAAGAAAGTTTCTGAAATCCCCGCGTCGGTGGATTACGACGCGTTCGGGCGCATCTACGAGTATTTCCTCGGCGAATTCGCCCGCACGGAAGGCCAGAAAGGCGGCGAGTTTTACACGCCGGGCTGCATCGTGCGGTTGCTCACGGAGATCATCGAGCCGTATCACGGGCGCATTCTCGATCCGGCCTGCGGTTCGGGCGGCATGTTTGTTTCCTCGGCGCGGTTCGTTTCGGAGCACAAAAAGAATCCGGCCTCCGAACTCTCCGTCCACGGCGTGGAAAAAACCGACGATACCGGACGGCTCTGCCGCATGAACCTTGCGGTGCATGGACTGGAAGGCGACATCAAGCACGGCGGTAACGTCAACAGCTACTACGACGATCCGCACGATGCCACGGGGCATTTCGACTTTGTGCTGGCCAATCCGCCGTTCAACGTCAACGCGGTGGATAAAGAGCGGCTCAAGGATTCGGTTGGGCCTTGCCGCCGTTTCCCGTTTGCCCTTCCCCGCACGGACAATGCGAACTACCTGTGGATTCAGCTTTTCTATTCCGCCCTGAACGCAACGGGGCGCGCCGGGTTCGTCATGGCGAATTCCGCGTCGGACGCCCGCGCGTCGGAACAGGAAATTCGCAAGCAACTCATCGAAGCCCGCGCGGTGGACGCGATGTTCGCGGTCGGGCCGAACATGTTTTACACCGTCACCCGGCCCTGCACGCTCTGGTTTCTCGATCGGGGCAAGGCCGGGACGAAGCGCGCGGATTCGGTGCTCTTCGTGGATGCGCGGCATATCTACCGGCAAATCGACCGGGCGCACCGCGAGTGGACGCCCGCGCAAATCAGTTTCCTCGCGAACGTCGTGCGCCTGTATCGGGACGAGACACCCGACTACACGCTCGATGACGACGAGTCGCAACGGAAACTCGTGGAAACTTTCGGAACGTCGAAAGGACTTCGCTATAAAGACATTGCGGGGCTTTGCAAGGCGGCGTCCCTCGCGGAGATCGAAGCGCAAGGCTGGTCGCTCAACCCTGGCCGGTATGTCGGCGTCGCCCCCGGCGAAGCCGTGAGCGATGAGGATTTCAAGACGCAGCTTGAAACGCTCAACGAGGAACTCGAAACGCTCAACGCCCAGGCGCGCGCGCTGGAGGAAACCATCGCAAGGAATGTCGCGGAAATACTTGAACAATGAAAACTGAAATCGTCCAAACCCTCACCGCCACGTTTGAAGGCCACGCCCAGCAGACTGAGGATGGCATCGAATACTGGCTCGCGCGCGATCTCCAGCACCTCTTGGGCTACGACGAATGGCGCAACTTCAACATCGTTATTACGAAGGCAAAGACCGCCTGCAAAGTCTCGGGGCACTCTGTTGCGGATCATTTTGTTGACATCAACAAAACGATCCAGATGCCCAAGGGCGCGGTAAAGGAAATCCCCGATCTGATCCTCACTCGATACGCCTGCTACCTCGTCGCCCAAAACGGCGATCCAAGGAAGCCGGAAATCGCCTTTGCACAAACCTACTTCGCCCTGCAAACCCGGCGGGCGGAGTTAATCGAGCAGCGCCTTCTGGAAGCGGAGCGCGTTTTGTGCGCTCGTTCCCAATCTCTGATTGGGAACGCACTTGTCTTCGAATCTCCGATTCGTGAACCGTCCATTACCCATCGGCGCGCCCTCCCCAACAAGAAGGCTTGCAGGAAGAAGCGACTGGGCGATCAGAGGTCTTGGCCCGCTTCCAACGCCTCTCGAATCGGAGATTCGGGGCCATCGGCATTCCCAATCTGGAGATTGGGAACGAGGAAAAAAAAACTGAAAACGTCA
>Ga0316220_1000696_pt1 | contig 45078 bp, 35 predicted proteins | sample TBH18005metaG_FD_203632 | JGI IMG/M metagenome (GOLD analysis project Ga0316220, IMG submission 203632) | Freshwater microbial communities from Trout Bog Lake, Wisconsin, USA - TBH18005 | ecosystem: Environmental > Aquatic > Freshwater > Lake > Hypolimnion/Profundal zone | place: USA: Wisconsin... | reverse complement strand
AGGGTGATGTGCCAGATGGTCTTTATATGATTAGACGTGGCTCAGTCACCCTGTCACGCATGATTGGCGGCAAGGAAGTAGTGCTCTCTTACGTCTCCGCAGGTAACTATGTAGGTGAAATGGCTTTAGTGTCAGGTCAACCAAGGGTCGCCACTGTGCGTGCCACCGTCAAAACTGAAGCGATTCTGCTCACCACAAAAAGCATACAAGAAGTCATCGCCCAATATCCCGCCATCCAGCAGGAGATGAATTTCCGTTACCTGAAGCACGTTGAGCATGAGATTCATGATGCCGCAACGCAAGCCAGTACCGATGCGGGCAACTTAATTAGCTTCCTCGTGCAGCAAGGCATAGGGGATGCAACTGACGTATTATTAATCGATGAGTCGCGCTGTATCGGTTGCGACAACTGCGAAAAAGCCTGCGCTGAAACCCACGAAGGCACTTCACGCTTAGATCGCAAAACTGGCCCTATCTTTGACCAAGTGCGCGTACCCTCTTCGTGCCGTCACTGTGAAAACCCTTTATGTATGACCGAATGTCCACCTGATGCAATTCGCCGTGAAGTCAACGGCGAGATTGTGATTTTAGACAACTGCATAGGTTGCGGTAATTGCGTCACGAACTGCCCGTACGACGTTATCCAGCTAGCGTCCATTGATCCTAACCGTAAACTTGCCAGCCCATTAAAATGGTTGTTTGGCTTAGGCACTGAACCTGGCGCCTGCTCATCTGGGGCTGTAGACGCAGTGAAATTGGCGGTAAAATGTGACATGTGTAACGGCATTAGTGGCGGACCCGCCTGCGTGCGCTCTTGCCCGACTGGTGCCGCGATCCGCATGGGGCCTGAAGAGTTTTTGGATTATGCCGTATGGCGCAATAACAAGGTAAGTGACTAATGCGTAGCCGTAGTTTTCTTGAATACCGCAATTTTCTCTATCTCAAGCTATCACTGTTACTGATGATAGCGGCGATTGCGGCCTATATTTTGCACAGTCCCGCCATCGGTGGCTACGGCGGTACCTGGCTCGGCTATGTGCTTGGCACCTTATCAGCTGCTATTGTGTGTCTATTACTATGGTTAGGCATACGTAAGCGTAGCTATTTCGGTGCAGGCACGATGCAAGGTTGGTTATCAGCCCATGTCTATTTAGGGCTGTCATTAATTGTGCTGGCCACTTTACACTCTAGCTTTCAATTTGGCTGGAATGTCCATACCTTGGCCTATGTGCTAATGATGGCGGTCATCCTCAGTGGATTTTATGGTTTATATGCTTACTTCCGCTTTCCACACCTACTGACCGAAAACTTGAGTGAGGATAGCTTTGAAAGCCTGTTACAAGAAATTAGTAAGTTGGATAAATTAGCGCGTGTCAGTGCACTGCATTTACCAGATGAAATCATCGCGCTGACCAATAACGCCATATACAACACCCGTATTGGCGGTACTGTGAGGGAGCAAATGCGGAGTCAGCATCCAGACTGCCCAACCACACTGGCCGTCAAAAAATTGCACGGATTAAGTAAAACACTTCCGATGGCACAGATTAAAACCCATCGAGAGCTTTACACCCTCATGCTTAGGCGTGAGACGCTCGTTGCAAGGGCACGCCGAGACGTTATGTTGCGAGCAAGATTGAGTGGTTGGCTTTTTGTGCACGTGCCATTATCAGTTGCTCTTCTCGCTGCGCTAATCGCGCATGTTACCGCCATCTTTTTTTACTGGTAAGTTGCCAATGATTCACTGCTTACTCATCAAAATTACACAAAACCCACGTGGCCAAGCAGAACGTCAAGAGCGTGAAATTAGCTTTGACCGTTTAACCTTAGGACGCGGCGCTGATTGTAAAATCCACTTAGCCGACCACAGAGTGGCCCTGCATCATGCCAGTATTCAGCAAGGCGACAATGGCAAGCTCTACATTAGCGCAGAACCCAGTCGCACTATTGAAGTAGACGGGCATTTGGAAGAAGTGGCTGCATTAACCTCTGGCATGCGCATCATGATTGGCCCTTATGCTTTAACGGTGGAAGCCTTAGAAGGTAACGAGCGCATTACCCTGAGCTATGAATTGATGAATAAGTTACCAGACTCCATACAACCTAAATTAGCCACCAGCCTATTTGCAACGGGTTTATCGATGCGTAAACCTGCAATGTGGCTGGCAGCCATCATCACATTAATATTTATAGTGCTGCCTATTAGTTACACGCTCAGCCCATGGCTGCACAAAACGGCGCAGTCGATCCACCTGCCGATGAATGTGCCACTGAATGCCGGTCATATGTCACCAGGGCATTTGGCACTAAGCACTAAGTGTGACACCTGCCACCAAAAACCATTTATGGCGGTCAGCGATAAAGCTTGCGAGAGCTGCCATAAGTCAGTCAGCCATCATATCGCCCAATCAGCCTTACATGCTAAGGTGTTTAAAAATGTGCGCTGTACCACCTGCCACATGGACCACCGCGGACAAAAGGGCTTGATACGTAAAGACAGTCCACAATGTGTCTCATGTCACGGCAATATCAAAAACATATATGGTGACAGTAAACTCAATGATATCCATGATTTCAGTAGCGACCACCCTGCTTTTAAACTAAGCTTTAAAGCCGGACCTGATGGCCTCACTACACGTGTGGCGCAGAACGAAAAATCCAAACTCGTAGAGCACTCTGGCCTCAAGTTTTCTCATGAGGAGCATTTTGACAAAGCGCTGATTCAAACCCCTAGTGGTCACAGCCGAGATATTGATTGTGCAGACTGCCACATTCCTAACGATGCGGGTACTGGTTTCAAGCCGATGACGATGCCACTCACCTGCCAGCAATCAAAATGCCACTCGCTACAATTGACGCCACCCATTGAAGGCCGCGTAGTCCCACATGCCTCAGAAAAAATAGTCATGACGTACTTGCGTGAAATGTTTGCTAGCCGTGCGATTAACGAAGCTGATAAAAATGGATTAAATGCAAATGCCCTAGAAAAGGTACGCCAATCGGCGCAAGCGCAAACCAACAGTAATGCCAAAGCGCTATTCACTAAAGAAGGTGAAGGCACTTGCTTGGAATGTCATGAAATAACAGCTAATCCTAAAAACAAAGAGACACCATGGAAAGTAGCCTCAGTCCACGTGACCGAGCACTGGTTACCAAAATCGCGCTTTCCACATGATAAGCACAGTACCGCCAAATGCAGCAGTTGTCATGATGTGATGCATTCAGATAAGAGTTCAGATATCGCCATGCCAACCATCGCAAAATGCCGAGAATGCCATGTCGGCAGTAAACAGGCGCAGACATTGGTGAGTAGCACCTGTAATACGTGTCACAGCTTCCATGATGTAAAAGCGAAACCCACGCACAAGGCAGCTAAAGTAGAATAATCCGCTATGCTAGCGGTTATTAAAAGTATCGATACTATTTTGCTACGACGACACAGTTGAGTGATATTTTGCTGAAGTAAAGGTTATCCACTAAACGCGCAGCTACCTTAGCCTCAGCCTCAACCAAGGCGCTGCACTGCGCAAAGTAATCATGGGGCAAATAAACTTCTGCCTCAACCTTTGCCCCAATGTAATGAAACACCACCCGCTGCGGTTCTGGCAGGCCATCCAGTAATGGTGCTAAATGCTGCAACAAGCCATCTCGCCCCGGCATGCGAACGGCATGGCTATCATGCTCCAAATCATCTTCAGGATCTACATGCACCAAGACGTCTGCGACCGCTGGGTGACTCTTAAGTACTCGGGAACGTGCTCGCTCAGCAATACAATGTCCTTCTGATACGCTGATACGCGGATCGACCAAGATATGGGCATCCACCAATGCACGGTGCGCCATACGGCGTGTGCGTAGCTCATGTAAATTCACCACGCCGGCAGTATCAATTAGCGTTTGACGAATGCTATCCACTTCCTCAATCGAAAGCCCAGCATCAATCAATTCCTGAAACGCATCCCAAGCAAACACAATACCCATACGCACGATCATAAACCCGACCACAATAGCCGCTAGCGAGTCGGCGTAGATAAAGCCCATTAAATTCGCGCCAATCCCCACCGCGACTACTAGTGAAGAAGCCGCATCAGAGCGCGCGTGCCAGGCATTGGCTATTAACATCGGTGAGCGCAAACGTTCTCCCACGTGCAACATATAGCGGAATAGGCCTTCCTTAGCGATTAATGCCACGCCTGCCACCCATAACGCCAAAGGCGCTACTGGAGGTAAGTGTCCAATATTTTGCAACTTCATGGCAGCCGCCACCATAATGCCACCGCCAGTTAAGACGAGAATCGCGCCCAACACAAATGAAGCGGCTGTTTCAACTCGGCCATGCCCATAGGGATGTCCAGCATCCGCAGGATCTTTACTATGGTGACTAGCGACTAAGACCAAGAAGTCACAGACAAGGTCTGATAGCGAATGCATACCATCGGCAATCAAGCTTTGGGAGTGTGCAAAAAACCCTGCTGCAATCTGTAGCAAGGTAAGTGCCGTATTGACTACCACGCTGACCCACGTCGAGCGATTTGCTAAACTGTGGCGCTTTGGATCGTCGTAAGAAAAATCGCTGGAATCTTGTTGGCTCATGTCAGATATATTGTTGTTGTATTTCACGAATTATACGGCCATTTCTGTGATTAGTTCATCAGTCTCTCTAATTGCTTATCTTTAATTTTACCGATAAAAAAGCCCGTCACGATTAAGTGGCGGGCTTTCTATTAGCCAATACTACAGCTAAATTTACTCATCAGGATCAATGTATTCCTTAGGTAATAAGTGAGCAATGCCTTTATGACAATCAATACAGGTCTTGCCTTCTAACTTAGCCTGCGCATGCATTTTTTGCGCTTTAGGTTTTTGCTTTTTAGCATCCATATTATCAAAGTCATGGCAATTTCTGCACTCACGTGAACCTACGCTTTTCATACGGTTCCATTCCTTGGTTGCCATTTCCATACGGTGGGTTTCGAACTTCTCTTTAGTATCCACATAACCGGTCAATTTACTCCATACTTCTTGGCTGGCCTGTAACTTGCGTACTATTTTGTGACTCCAGTCATGAGGTACATGGCAATCAGAACAAATCGCACGAACACCAGTACGATTTTTGTAATGGATGGTTTCTTGGTATTCCACATAAACGTTGTCACGCATTTCATGGCAACCAATACAGAACTTCAGTTGATTCGTTGCCTCCATTCCTGTGTTAAAACCACCCCAGAACAAGATGCCTGAAAAGAAGCCAACCACCAGCAAGGTGAGTAGAGAGTACTTAGCACTGGGGCGTTTTAGCAATGTCCAGGTGCGTTGTAGAAAATTTGGTTTGTTGTTCATTTTTATCTCCCATCATACTTATTAGTAAAGCTATTAAATTATGGCCTTAATCACCAATGTATAAAAAACTGGCGAGACAGGTTTATTACTTTTTGTTTTCAGCACCCTTGTTTGAGAACATGTAGGTGTAAACAAGATTAAGCATACTCACTGAGTAACTTGGATTCTGCTGATTAGTAGGCAACATAGTTGTTGGGTTAAATCCCATTTGATATGCATTATAGTAATAGTCATTGGAATCTAATTTTTGGTATAGATACCCTAATGTAATCAAACTATTGCCGTCAATCTGATACTTGCCGCTAAGTTTTAGTCTTAAGAGGTTGTCTGACACGTTAGGAGTGCTGCCACAAATAAGTGATGTTGATCCAGAACAAGTCGTAGCATTGGTCCCATTTGTATACGGTGACGTATAGTAACTAGACCCCCCAAAAACATAAGATAGATCTCCCGCCAATTCTAGCTTGCCAGTCATTAAGCCTTTCCGCTTTGCATTAAAACCAATACTACTATTTTCATCACGCAGTCTATCGACCCATAAATAACTTCCAGCAGTCTGTGCGTTTAACATATCACGCCAGCGTTTTTGAACACTTGCATAAGCGGTTAGGCTAGTATTCTCATTATAGTTATAGGTAGAATCAACATTTAAAGACCAAGTCTGACCGTTCTGAACCCCTAGTGTTGAACCATAGCTGTCATATACGTAGCGACCATTTAAACCTAAATCAAACTTATCAGTCACTTGCCAATTAACACCATATTTTGCAATATTTTCAATGCGAGAAGCCTCAAAGTATGGAATAAAACCTACGACGTCAGGTGCATTTGCGCTCGATGTATCTCTTGTCACATTATAAAATGACGTATTGATATTGGCATCTCGATTTGCGTAGGTATAGCCAGCATTAATGTTTACCGTATCAGTAGGTTTGAAAATGTAATTGAGATTTAAACTATTCTCTGTATTGTCTTGTGCACTAACGCAAGCGCTTGCAGCAATGTTATTGCACCAACGTTCTATCTTGTCAAATCCATAAGACACACGAAAAATATTTTTACTATTAAAGTGATAATCTCCTGCGAGCTCAAATTGAGTTTTCTTGTTGCTATATGGAGTGTTATAACCCTGATATGTCCCAGCGGTGCTTCCTACTGAGTAAAATTGATATGTACTGGAAGCTGTATTGTTATCGCGCTCATTGTATTTAAAGCCAGCTGTAAGAGTTAAATCTTTTCCTACCTTGTCAGTCAATTTCATATTGGCATTGTACGTCTCTACCACCGCATCTAAAGACGTCCTCGGAAGCCCAGAACTTTGCATCGTATTCGTTTGATAGGTATCATTTTGCGTATTTCTGCCATAAGAACCGCCACCAGCCAACTTTAAAGTTGGTGAAAAATTGTAACCTCCTGTAAGGTTTATCTGATGAAATTGGTTATCTGGTGCGGTACTTAAACTGTCAGACGGCAAAGCATTCAAAGCATTTGCTGTCCCTGTTCCTCCTGGAGAATAGCTGTAAAATGGATTCGACCAATTTAAACTATTATTTTTATCACTAAATAGTGATCCAAAATATGCAGTAGAAAGACGTCCTTTTTCACCCGTCCAATTTAGCGCCATATTAATGGTATCAGTCTGGAAATTGGTTGGATTCATCAAAACGACAATACCTTGGCCAGCAAAATTTACGTGGGTTGTAGTTGTAGTTATAGCATTCGCTTTGCTAACTGTTACGACGTCCCCCAAACCAGTCGGTGTGGCAGACCCATTGTAGAACGCTTCCGTTGCTGACGATATTAACTTAGCCCCTGATTGATCATTTCTATTGTAATCAAATTGAAAATTCCACTCAGGGCTAATAGTATATCCCGCATTAAATGACTTATTTTCACGCTCTGAATAAACACTTTTTGACTGAAAATCGCCAACTTGGGTCGAAGTCAAGCACCTAGCTCCATAAACAGTAGTTCCGGTAAGTGTACAAGACGAACCTGGTAATAATGCTATAGGTGACGCACTGGTCGATGGAGTAGGATAAGTATTACCACCAAATGTTACAGAGTTTAATGTAGAGCCACTAGTAGGGGCTGCATACCCAGCGCTCGTATTGATACCACCAAAATTACTAGGTAGTGTGAAGTTATTGCCACCCATACTTCCTAAATATGGCGTTTGATAAGTATCAGTAATGTTATGACGTAATTCATCATAACCAATGCCTATACTCCAACGCCCTTGATCGCTTATATTTGCACTAATTGATTGAGCATCCGTGCCAATGTCCGCGCCCTTAATCTGCCAGCGACGCACACCGTCACCACCATCGTAAGCATCCCCACCCCTTACATCCAAACCACCAATACCATAAGCACCTGATTTATTAAGATCGCTATATTCTCCAAATTTTGCTGATGTATTATTGACTCCAGCCGCACCAATTTCTATAGAACTCACTGGATGTTTCAAAGCCTCAGCTTCTGGGTTGTCTGATTCATCAGCTCTTGTCGTGAGTGGAAGCGCCATCATAAGAGCCAACGCCCCTCGCACCGCAACAGTGAGTATATCTGACGCAAAACGTTGATTTATCGTTTTCATGATAATTTCCTTATACAAATTTAGCGATGGAGGAACGCACCAGCTGGGTGGTTAGATCCGTGGACCATAACGTGGCAGTTCATACAACCGCGAGCGGTCGCTTGAGTGCTTGCTGCAGTGCCTACGGCAAGTCCGCCTTGATTGCCTGCTGCATTCTGAGCAACTGGGGTTTTACTGTTATGTGGTCCGTTGTGACATTCCTGGCACAAGAACGGTGGGCGAGACTTCAATAATGGGGTGAGATTAGATCCGTGCGGCGTATGGCAATTAGAGCAGTCTTCGCTTACCGGTTGATGTTCCCAAAGGAATGGACCACGCTTATCGGCGTGACAAAGGAAGCAGGTTTCGTTAACTGTATTCTTCTTTAGTAACTTAGGGCCTGCAGATCCGTGTGGATTGTGGCAGTCTGAGCAAGTGACTTTTCCCTCTTGAATAGGATGGTGTGAAATCTGGTTATTTTGATTCCTTTGATCCTTATGGCATGTAAAGCATACCTGTGGCTGAGTAGTTTTTGCTAACACCTTGTCACTCTTAGCATGTACTTCATGACATGATGCGCATGGGATATTTTGACTTTCATGCTGGCTACCAGACCAAAAGTTACGTTTTCCTCCTGCGGTATTGTGGCACTTCATACAGCTATCATTTTGTGCAGAGGATGGTGAGCGTGCAAAAGAAGAGTAACTAGAACTCTTGGCACCAAACAGAACATCAGGCGCGGGTCGTGTAGCTTTACCTTCTGCATTTTTTACATGAGCATCGCTTGCACCATGACAAGATTGGCATCCAGGGGCACGTGGATCGCCTTTGACACCATGCTTAGTCTGATAAATTGCAAGCACCGGTTTCATTTCACTTTCATCATGACACTTGGTACATACAGCATCTTTCTTTAGTGCTACCGCAGCGATTGTCGCGCTTGGTTTAGCTTGCGATTGCCCACTTTCATTTAAGTCTGGTAGATTCTGATTAGGGAGTTCAGCGGCGAATATTCCCGGAGACGTTGAAAACCCTCCTAGCAATAAACATAAAGTCGCGATTTTTGTCATTAATTTCATTTTGAACTCCCTTTAATTTTTATTCGGTAATACGATTAAGCGGGCATTGCTGCCCGCTTAAGTGATTGCATTAATCTTTTTCTGGCCACACACCGCCTGGTAGCGATAACACCCATTCAATAAGATTGGTTTGTTGTGCGACATCTTTCACTTTAATAATTTTGTGTTCTTCTTCATGACCGTCAGGGAATTTAGCTTTTTCGCCAGAGGTAATATGGTTGAGTAATTTCTTAACGGTTTCTGCGTGGTCTTTATCTTTGTACTTAGCCGCTACATCGCGATAGGCTGGGCCATCTTTATGTTTATCTGGAGAATGGCATTTGAGGCAGCCATTTTGACGGGCTAACGATAAAGCCGCATCCGCATCAACAGCTAAAGCTCCCGTTGACAAAGACATTCCAAAAACAACCGCAACAGCTGCTAACAATGGTTTGATACTGTTTTTTACATGCATTTTTATCCCCTTAATTAACTAATTTCTTCCGACTAAATGGGCCTAATCACCACGACTAAAACCTAATTAAAATCAAACAACGTTTCATCCAACTATCTAGACGCAATTTCACACAGTCACAATAGGGTTATTAGTTTCTATCGACTTTGATACAAATCAAACTAATGAAATAAAAATTAAAAATAATGATACATAAATATACAATGAGAAAAATTCGCTTGTATTTAGTAACTAAAACTCTGCGTAGCGGCGTTAAGGCAACTTAAACAATATAAAGAAAAGTCCTCAAATGTTGACTATGCTTGTCTTGAGCACGTATCATGCATTCCTATGAAAACACCAACCAGACTTGAACCACTACTTGAAGATGGCTTAATTGACGATGTCGTTCGACAGTTGATGAGTGGTAAAGAAGCGACCGTCTATGTAGTGCGATGCGGTGACGACGTGCGCTGCGCTAAGGTATACAAAGAGGCGAATAAACGTAGCTTTAGGCAAAGTGTGGATTACACCGAAGGTCGTAAAGTCAAAAGCAGTCGTCAGTCACGCGCGATGGAAAAAGGCTCTAAATTCGGACGTAAAGCACAAGAAGAGGCTTGGCAAAGCGCTGAGGTGGATGCTTTGTACAGACTCGCTGCTGCTGGCGTGCGCGTACCTAAGCCATTTAATTTTTACGAAGGCGTATTATTAATGGAGTTGGTGACCGATGCCAACGGTAATGCAGCCCCTAGGTTAAATGATGTAGAACTAACGGCTGAGCAGGCACGCATTTACCACCGCGCCCTCATTCAAGAAGTGGTGCGAATGCTATGCGCTGGTATCGTGCATGGCGATCTTTCCGAATTTAACATCTTACTAAGTCAAGATGGGCCCGTCATTATCGACCTACCGCAAGCGGTTGATGCGGCTGGCAATAACCAAGCAAAGGGCATGCTTGAACGTGATGTAGACAATCTTGCAAGTTACTTTGGACGCTTTGCGCCGGAACTACTTACCTCACAATACGGCAAAGAGATTTGGGCGCTATATGCCCATGGTGATTTGAAATTGGATACAGTGCTTAGCGGACGCTTTAGAGAAGAAACTAAAGCCGTTGATTTAAAAAGTGTCATGCGCGAAATTGATGATGTCAAAAAAGCAGAAGCTAACCGCCTATTATTTAAGGCAGAAGCTGAAGCCCGACCAGATTAAGTCAATAAACGCATACGAAGATAGGCTTCACTCAAGCGGTCATTAGCTTCAAATAGCGCCAATAGTGAAACTTACTCACTTAATCTCTTTAGACGGCCGCCAATATTTAAGTAATAAGGCATTAGACACGACACTAAAACTACTTAAAGCCATTGCAGCACCTGCGATTACCGGGCTGAGAAAGCCCATCGCGGCTAGCGGAATACCCACCACGTTATAAATAAAAGCCCAAAACAAATTCTGCCTAATTTTGGCATAAGTTCGCCTCGAAATTTCAATAGCGTCTACCACTAGGGCCGGATCTCCACGCATCAATGTAATGCCTGCCGCATGCATGGCGACATCAGTGCCTGTTGACATGGCAATGCCGATATCGGCTGCAGCCAACGCTGGGGCATCATTGAGGCCATCACCCACCATGGCTATCAGTCCTCCATTTTTCTTTAGCGCCATAATAATATTAGCTTTATCCTCGGGCAATACCTGTGCGTAAACACGGTTAATGCCGACCTGACTAGCAATCGCGTTGGCGCTACCTAAGTTATCACCAGAAATCAATACGGTCTCAATGCCAAGATGTTGCAGACGCACAATCGCGCTTTTCGCGTTAGGTTTGAGGGCATCACCAAATGCGAACATGCCTAATAGTGTTGGCGCACCTCCAAAAGTGCCTTGGCATAACCAAGACACGCTTCGCCCATTAGCTTCTAATGCAGCATCCTGTGTGTTAAACAAAGCCACATCGACACCCAACTCAACCATTAAGCTTGCATTACCAAGATACAACTGCTGATCACCAACCTTGGCGCTGACCCCTCGCCCTGCTAATGCCTGCAAATCGTGTGCTGGGAGCAATTGTAAACCTTGCTTTTGCGCGGCGCTGAGCACAGCCTTAGCGATGGGATGCTCACTACCAGCTTGTAAGCTCGCCGCTAACAATAAAAGGTCTTCTACCGAACCTAATGCAGGATAAACCTCAAGGAGTTGCGGACGACCCTCGGTTAAGGTGCCCGTCTTATCAAAAGCCACCACTTTAATGGCATGCGCTAATTCCAATGCTTCCGCATCTTTAATCAGCACCCCGTGCTGGGCCGCAACACCAGTACCGACCATTATAGCGGTGGGTGTCGCAAGACCAAGTGCACAAGGGCACGCAATCACCAACACCGCTACTGCATTCAGAATAGCCAGTTGCCAGTCACCACCAAAGAAGCCCCAAACCATAAAAGTCGTCAAGGCAATCACAATCACAGTAGGCACAAAGACTGCACTGACTTTATCTACTAAGCGCTGAACGGGGGCTTTCTTTGCCTGAGCCGATTCAACCAAACGCACAATACGCGACAAAACGGATTCAGCACCAACAGCACTGGTGCGAACATAAAGCAAACCATCGCCATTGAGGGCGCCACCTGTCACCTGATCCCCAGCCTTTTTGGCTACAGGCAAACTTTCACCTGTGACCAAGGACTCATCGACTTGACTCTGACCGTCTGTCACGCGCCCATCGACAGCTATACGCTCGCCCGGTCTTACCATCACTACATCACCAACCTGCACTTGCGAGATAGCCAATAGGAGCTCTTTGCCATCTCGGAGCACGCTAGCGCGCTCTGGACGTAAGGCATTAAGCGCGCGGATAGCTTCAGTGGTTTTTTGCTTAGCGCGACTTTCTAGCCATTTACCAAGTAAGACTAAACTAATGACGATGCTAGAAGATTCAAAATATAAGTGCTGCATCGCGTGATGCGAAGGACTAAACCATAAATAAACGCTTAAGCCATAAGCCGCTGATGTGCCTAACGCCACCAATAGGTCCATATTGCCAGCGCCAGCTTTAAGTGCGCTCCAACCGGCTTTATAAAAGCGCCAACCTAACCAAAATTGCACTGGCGTTGCCAATAGCCATTGTAAAGAAGCTGGCAACTGTCCTTGCCAACCTAACCACTGTGCCACCATGGCAAAAACCATAGGTGTTGATAGTATCGCTGCCAACAACACTGGCCAACCTGGCATGGACGTTACAACTGCAATAGTGTCATCGTTTAATAATTGAGCTTGGTATCCAGCAGCAACGACAGCTTGAATCAGAAGTACTGAGTTAACACAATCCTTTGCACCAATGACTTGCGCGGTTTCTAGCGCAAGATTAACTTCAGCACTCATTACGCCAGGGATGTTGGACAAAGCCTTTTCTACCCGATTTGAACATGAGGCGCAGCTCATGCCTTTAATCGCTAATGTCCACTCGCCATTTGTGAGCTGTGCCAAATTACTGCCCTCTGCCTGTTCATATTTTTTAATAAATAAGCTACCTACACTATAATGCCCTAGCAATACGAGCAAGTATTTAGTGCGCATATGCCATAGCCTATACTTTTATTTCTGAAATGTGAACCCGTCATGCAAAATCAGCCAAGCACCAGTGCAAACTCTAAAATAAGCACATTCGAGCGCAACTTAAGCTGGTGGGTGCTTGCGTGCATTGCGGTAGGTATTGCTTTAGGTCAATGGGCCCCCCATTTATTTCAAGCCATTGCCAACATACAATTAGCCCAAGTTAATTTGCCTGTTGCAGTGTTAATTTGGCTGATGATTATTCCCATGCTACTTAAAATTGATCTCTCCAAGATGCAGGAAGTGAAACAACACAGCAGCGGCTTTATGATTACGCTAGCGATTAACTGGTTAGTCAAACCATTCTCTATGTCACTATTGGCGGGCCTATTTATACGTCACTGGTTTGCGCCCTACTTACCTAGTGCAATGATTGATAGTTATATCGCTGGCTTAATTCTACTTGCCGCAGCACCTTGCACAGCCATGGTCTTTGTGTGGAGTAATTTATGTAATGGTGATGCCAAATTCACGTTATCGCAAGTGGCCGTGAATGATTTGATTATGCTGTTCGCCTTTGCGCCATTGGTGGCATTACTCCTTGGGGTCTCCGAAATTCAGGTGCCTTGGGCCACATTGGGTTTATCGGTCATGCTGTTTATTGTCGTGCCGATGCTCATTAGCCAGATTTGGCGTTACTTCTTAAAAGAAGATGCACTCAAATCCACTTTAGCTAAACTACAACCCCTATCCTTAGCAGCGCTACTACTAACATTAGTCTTGTTATTTGCGTTTCAAGGTCAGCAAATCATAGCGCAGCCTATGATTATTCTCTTATTGGCAGTGCCGATTTTGATTCAGGTATATTTTAATGCGGGCCTAGCTTACTGGTTGAATAAAAAATTCAAGGTAGCCCATTGCGTGGCGGGACCATCGGCGCTCATCGGCGCCTCTAACTTTTTTGAATTAGCAGTAGCCACCGCCATCGCCCTATTCGGCTTTAACTCAGGTGCCGCTTTGGCCACTGTGGTTGGTGTGCTTATTGAAGTGCCAGTCATGTTATCTATTGTGGCCATCGTCAACAACAGCCATCATTGGTATACAAACAACCAATCTAATCTGAGTAAATAATAAATGAACAGTACTGATTTAGTTGGCTATTTCGCCGCATTTTTAACTACGTTCGCCTTTGTGCCACAGGCCCACCATTCTTGGAAAACCCGAGATTTATCTGGGGTTTCATTGCCGATGTACAGCCTATTTAGCTTAGGCGTACTGGGCTGGTTGATTTATGGCTTAATGATTACGAGTTGGCCGATTATTGCCGCCAACAGCATCACTTTAGTGCTTGCGTGCGTTGTGCTAGTCTTAAAACTAAAGCATCAAGACTAGCTAAATACTAAACGCGCATAAGCTATTTTGGTAAGGCATATACCATCATATTGTCGCCCGCAGTGTAACCAAAAATCGCATTGCCACCGGCTGCAACTGCAATATATTGCACACCATCAATTTCATAAGTAATCGGCGGTGCATTGACACCAGCATCGACTTTAGTTTGCCATAAAACCTTGCCACTATTGGTACTATAAGCATTGAAGTTACCATTACCCTCGCCCATAAATAGTAAGCCGCCTTGTGTTGCTAACAAACCACCTGTTAGCGGCTGATCCGTCTTTACCTGCCATTTCATTTTGCCTGTACCTAGATTAATCGCTGACAAAACACCCCATCGCGGATCTTTAGTAGGCTCAGAAGAAGCGTAGCGTATCGGCGGCAGGCCATCCTTACCATCCTCTTCAACTAAGGTGTACATGATTGGGGCGTGTATCGCGGATACGTAGCTGATTTGATTAGCTTCATCTAAAGCCGTTGGCCCCCAATTAGACCCTCCCAAGATTCCTGGATAAAGCACGGCACCTTCCTTAGTCGCTTTGGCAAAGAGATTCTTCTGTGGCACAAAAGCGTCTGACTTCATCAACAATTGACCGGTCGCTCTGTCATTCACATAGTACCAACCTGTCTTACTGGCTTGACCTACGGCTGGTATGCTTTTCCCTGCATGCTGATAATTAAACAACACAGGTGGACTAGCTAAATCATAGCCCCATACATCATGTGGAACTTGTTGATAATGCCATTTCAATTTTCCAGTTTCTGTATCTAACGCGACCAATGAAACCGTATATAAGTTATCTCCTGGTCTTGAAATATCATTCATTTGCGGTGAGGGGTTACCAGTGCCAAAGAATAGCGTATTCGTCTTATTATCGATGGCTGGTGTGCTCCAAGCTGAGCCGCCACCAAAACGCCATGCGTCTTGATTATTTTTCATGTTGGCTTTTTCTGCAGCCACGTCACGATTTAAAGTAATGCCGTCTGAAGTTTTTTCAGCAAAAACGCCTTCCCAGCCTTGGGCAGGAATCGTATCAAACTGCCAAATGCGTTTGCCGTTACTCACATCATATGCCGCCAAAAAGCCAGGGCGGCCATAACGACCATCAACCCCAATGACCGCGCCTAGTGGTGCATCTAATCTAGGTTGATCAACATGTAAGCCATAGCCCACACCGGTAATGCCAATAATAACCTTACCGAGATACACCACGGGGGCCATAGCAAGCCCTACACCAGTGCCGCCATACGCTTCTTGATGGCTCTTAGCATCCGCTTTACTTAAAGAGCTAGTACTTTCAGTTAGGGCAGTATCATCAGCGACATCAATGTCCCAAACCTTGGCACCACTTTGAGCATCAAGCGCGATTAGGCGGGCATCTACGGTACCAATAAACACTTTGCCGTCACTAACCGCCACACCACGATTAGCTGGACCACAGCACATTTTCCAGTTAGCACGGCGTACATGCTGATAGCGCCATAATTCTTTGCCTGTTTTAGCATCCAAAGCCACTACATGATTAAACGGCAAGGCTAAATACATCACGCCATTGGTCACGATAGGCGTGGCTTGAAAACTTGCGACTACGCCGCTTTTAAACTGCCAAGCCAGCTGTAAGTTCTTCACGTTGTTTTGATTAATTTGCGTCAATGGTGACAAACGCTGATTACTAAAGTCACCCCCAAAACTAGGCCACTCTTTGCTGGCTAGGTTGGGCTGATCGTCTGCAAAAGCGCTACCTATAAGAAGACAGCTGAACAAAGCCAGTGTTTGCAACACACTACGTTTTAACAACCTGCTTTTTATGCATTTAGTCATGACAGCTTCTTTTTAAATAATAGGTCAGATAGAATTTTAACTATACAGATGTGTATACACTTTGCCAAGTAAAGGATCATAAAAAAATAATATTAAATTTAGGCTAGATTAGACTTTGCTTTATTATTGTAGTAACATTTCTACATTGGTTGTAAAGGAGTAGAAAATGACTATTACTACGGTAACAAGTAGAGAGTTTAATCAACATTCAAGCGAGGCCAAGAAAGCTGCTAGCCACGGTCCTGTATTTATTACTGATCGAGGTCGCCCAGCGCATGTGCTGCTAAGTTTCGAGGTTTACCAGCGTTTGGCAGGAGGGCATCAGAAAATATCTGACCTACTTGCGATGCAAGGGATTGAGGATATCGATTTTGAAATCCCCGTCATGCCTGACCTAGCAAGAGCAGCGGACTTATCCTAATGTACATACTTGATACAAACGTTGTATCCGAAATCCGCAAGATAAGGCTTGGCAAAGCAGATAAGTTTGTTTCGCAATGGTCTGATAGTGTCAATACTGCGGAGCTGTACCTATCAGTTATTACATTACAAGAACTTGAGATTGGGGTTTTACTTGCGGAGTATCGTGATCCGACAAAAGGGGCCTTACTTAGAGGCTGGCTTAATAAACAAGTAATACCTGCGTTCTCTGGGAGAATCCTGCCGGTAGATACTGCCGTTGCCATTCGAAGTGCAAAATTACATATACCAAATCCTCGCCCAGTTAGAGACGGACTAATAGCCGCAACAGCGCTCGTGCATGGCATGACAGTTGTCACTCGAAACATCAGCGACTTTGCATCTTGTGGCGTAGCGCTAATAAACCCATGGGAATACAGTGCAAATTGAGTGCAAAAATGATTGAAATAGATTGTGATTACGCGTATCGCTTTCAACCATGCATGACCAATATTTAATCATTAGCATAGCTATATTAACGACTTGAGATCGCCATGAATCAACATATACAGCAATTACTTGATCAAATCACTGTGCTTGAAGATGACCTCCGTAGCGCCTTGAACGAGCAACCTTCCACTATATTTTTTCAAATAAAAGGTAAGCGCGTTAAGTTTGAAAAAAACATGCAGGAAACGCATCGGCGCTTAAAACGTAACTTCTTTCGCTGGCTGGTGACAGATAGGCCACAGAACCTCATTACTGGGCCAATTATTTACTCGATGATTATTCCATTGCTTGTCACTGACTTTTTTATTAGCTTTTACCAATTCAGTTGCTTCCCTATTTATGGCATTAAAAAAGTGCGCCGGGGTGATTACATTATTTTTGATCGTCAACATTTAGAATATCTTAATTGGATAGAGAAATTCCACTGCACCTATTGTGCTTACGGCAGCGGCATGATTGCCTATGTCAGCGAAATTATCGGGCGCACCGAGCAATATTTCTGCCCAATCAAGCATGCGCGAAAACGTTTAGGCAGTCACGACCGTTATGCGCATTTTCTAGCCTTTGGTGATGCAGAAAACTATCAAGCCAAGCTGGAACAATATAGACAGGCGTTGGCGAAAGCTAAATAATCATTATTTAAGACAAAATCAAGCATCACAAGTGCTTGATTTTTCGCATTTTTAGTGTCGCATGCTATCCTGTCGACCTTTCCGCTACGAGCTTTAATCATGAATACGACTGAAACCTTTATCCCGAGCAAAGATGCATCACTCGAATCTTCAATTAGCACCCTGCAAGGCAAGCTATTAGCACTAGGCTTTCATGTAGAAGAACGTTCATGGCTCAATGAAATTGAAAATATTTGGTCGGTACATGTCAGTGATCGTGATTGCCCACGCTTATTCAGTAACGGTAAAGGGGCTTCACAATTAGCCGCACGCGCCAGCGCGCTAGGTGAATATTTTGAGCGATTAAGCACTAATTACTTTTGGACGCATTTTTACTTAGGCGAAACTGTCGCCAAGCAAGACTTCGTGCACTATCCAAATGAACAATGGTTTGCCATTAAAGGCGATCAATGGCCTGCAGGCATACTAACCCCTGAATTACAAAAATTCTACAACCCAGAAAAGGGTGTACTGGCTAGTCAATTAGTAGACTTGAACTCCGGAAATGCAGAACGTGGCATTTGCGCCATTCCATATACACGTTTGCGTGATAATCAATCTGTCTTATTTCCGGTCAATCTAATCGGCAACCTTTATGTCAGCAATGGCATGTCTGCCGGCAATACATTGATGGAAGCACGCACACAAGCACTGGCTGAGATTTTTGAGCGAGATATCAAATTCCGCATTATCCGCGATGGCATTTGCTTACCTGATGTGCCGGAATCTGTCATCAATCGTTACCCACGCATTGCTGCTGGCATTAAAGGCCTTCGTGCAGCCGGCTATGGCATTCTAGTGAAAGACGCCTCACTCGGCGGCCAATATCCTGTAATGAATGTCACCCTACTCCACCCTGATGATCAAGGTTGCTTTGCTAGCTTTGGCGCTCATCCGCGCTTTGAAGTTGCATTAGAGCGTGCTTTAACAGAACTACTCCAAGGCCGAGCCATTGATGGCCTTAAAGACTTTGCAGCACCTGGCTTTGATATGGAAGAAATCTCTGACTCACAAAATTTAGAAATTCACTTTGTTGACTCTAGCGGTGTCATCAGTTGGGAATTCTTACGTAACACGCCCGATTATGCATTTGTAGATTGGAATTTCGGCACTACCACAGAAGAAGACTATCACTGGTGTGTGGCAAACATTCATGGCAGCGGTCACGACATTTACATTGCCGACTTTACTCATCTAGGGGTGTATGCGTGCCGTATTTTTGTACCAGGCATGTCTGAAATCTATCCTGTCGAAGAGTTACAGTGGGAAAACAATACCGTTGGCAACTTGGTCCGCCCTGGCATGCTACGTTTACCAACGCTGAGTCAAGACGAGTGTCGTGAATTATTAGATACACTGCTTGATCTTGATCTTGCAGACGAATTGCCTGTGACGACTTTAATTGGCCTATGTGCCGATCCAAACACGACATGGGTTGATTTGCGCGTAGGCGAAATTAAAGCCTTACTCGGGCTTGCGATTGGCGATGAGGATGCGATTCTTGATGGTTGTGCTTGGATAGGTCAATTTGGGCAACTTGATGCTAAGCGCGCACAGGTATATCGCTGTATTGAAGCTATGATGCAATTAGAAGACATCTCAGCCTACGGCGCCAACTTGGAATTGCTGTATGGGGCTGATGCAGTCAAACAAGCAAAAGCGCTTATTACCCGTGAACAGCAGTTTTTTGGTTTGGGTCACTTAGGTTCAGATATGGAAGGTAGCCAAATGCACCAACAACTGTTAGCGGCATACGCTAAAGTTTGGCATAACCGCTAATCAAAACATCTAATTTTCGATACTGATGATACTAGACACACTAGCCAACGCTGATCGTTACGCCACTTTACACCCTTTGTTTAGGCAGGCATTCGACTATATGCGCAACAACGACTTAAAATCGCTCGCCAATGGTCATCATGCAATTCATGGCGAGCAGCTATTTGCGATTGTTGAGCGTGTGCCAGCGCGCACACTTGAAGTCGCGCAGCTAGAATGTCATCGTCGATATATCGACATTCAATTAGTGCTTGCGGGCGAGGATACCATGGGCTGGTTGCCATTAACCCAGTGCCTGCAGCCGGTAAGTGCGTTTAACACAGAATATGACATCCAGTTTTTTAAAGATGCCACCGATACCTGGTTTACCACGCCAGCGGGTTCTTTTTGCATATTCTTTCCTGACGATGCACACGCGCCTTTGGTAGGCAAAGGCCATATCCACAAAATCGTGTTTAAGCTCGCGGTGAACGTAGGTCTATAAATGCCATTAAAACCGCATATCGAATGGCGTGATAGCCAACCCTATGCCAGCGAGTTTCAAGACGTTTACTTCTCAACAGATCACGGCCTAAAAGAGACGGAATACGTCTTTTTGCAAGGCAACGCACTCACCGAGCGCTGGCAAAACTTAGCAGATCAAACCTTCACTATTGGCGAAACTGGCTTTGGCACTGGATTAAATTTCTTGTGCGCGGCTAAGCTATGGCTAGAATTAGCCCCAAAGAACGCACACTTGCACTTTATCAGCACCGAAAAATATCCCTTATCACAGGCGGATATCACCCAAGCGTTAGCGCTATGGCCTGAGTTAAGCCAAATCAGCACACCTTTTTTGGCTGAATACACACACGCCGTCCAAAGTGGCACAACACTCTTGCTGTTTGAATCACGCATCAAGCTTAGTCTTCTCATAGGCGATGCCACACTAGGCTTAAAAGCGTTAAACCTGAACCACACTAGCGTAGACGCTTGGTTTTTGGATGGTTTTTCGCCTGCTAAAAACCCTGACATGTGGCAACCGGCATTATTTGCGCAAATAGCCGCTCTATCAAATACTCAGAGTACTTTTGCTACCTTCACTAGTGCAGGCGATGTGCGCCGCGGACTAATCGCTGCTGGTTTTTCCGTGCAAAAGAAAAATGGCTTTGGTAAAAAGCGTGAAATGCTTACTGGATCAATGGTAAGGCAGATAGGAGACGCGCATGACACCTAAACATGCCGTGATTATAGGCGCAGGCATTGCAGGCTGCAGCACGGCCTATGCGTTGGCACAACGCGGTATGCGCATAACCCTCATTGAACGCAACGCTGAAATTGCAAATGAGGCCTCAGGTAATCCGCTGGCTATGCTCTATCCAAGATTAAGTCGTGATGATGCTGCAAGCGAATTTGCACTGGCAGGCTATTTGTATAGTCTACGTCTCTATAATAGTTTAGCGTTGGGGGCAAATGAGTTTGATGTTTGCGGGCTATTGCAACTCGGGTTTAATGCTAGAGAAATGGCTCGCATACAAAAAGTAGCAGCGCAGCATTACCCTGCTCATATTGTAAAACCCTTAAGCGCAAAAGAAGCCAGCGCTGTCGCTGGCATTCACATTGCACATGACGCCCTGTATTTTCCAGAGGCCGCATGGGTAAACCCTAAAGCACTATGTCAGCGTTTGACTACCCATAAAAATATCAAATCAATTACATTAACAAACGTTAACAAACTATTGAAAAATAATGATTTATTTGAAATTTTTAATGACAATAAATTAATCACTAACGCGGACATTGTAGTACTAGCAAACGCCCATGCCGCCCAACAACTACTAGCTAACAATGCAGGTAACGCAATACAGTTATCCGCGGTGCGCGGTCAAATTAGCGTCTTAAACAGCACCGCCGAGAGTAGTAAGCTGCAAAGTATCGTCTGTAGCGATGGTTACTTAAGTCCCACTCTTAATCAGCAGCATTGCCTAGGCGCCACTTTCACCACGGACAACGACTCGTCTGAAGTAACTGACACTGATCATCAGGCTAACTTAGTAAAACTAGCCCACATATCGCCAGCGTTAGCGCAAAACCTCCAGTCAAGTATTACGGGTGGTCGCGTTTCTATGCGGTGCACCACTTCAGATTATTTTCCACTGGCAGGCGAACTACTCGATAGTCTTGCGCTGCATAGTGCACCGCCTCGCCCCAATGCCAAGGCAAGGAGCTTACCTTGGAGCAAAGGGCTATATATAAATGTTGGCCATGGGAGTAAAGGCTTTAGTACGGCACCAATATGCGCCGAACTATTAGCCAGCGCCATTTGCAAAGATGCGCTACCCATCACACCCGCGCTCGCCGCACATTTAAATCCAAACCGTTTTTTATTACGCTCACTCGGCTTAAAACGCTTGGCTCAGACACTGCCAATTTGTAGTGAGCTGGACATTTCAGGTTAAAATTAGCCTATGTCCGCAATCAACTATACCGACGCCGTCAATCTCTACCGATCAGGTCAACTGAAAGAGGCTGAAACTGCGCTAAGCCAATTAGTGATTGAGCAACCCCAGCATGCCAATGCCTGGCACTTACTAGGCATTGCCTGCTATCAAAGCGAAAAGCTAGCCCTCGCTGTGCAACATATCAAGCAAGCGCTAGCGCTGGATCCGCGCAATTTGGATTACCTTAATAATTACGGATTAGTCTTGCGCGCAAATAATCAGATCGCCGAGGCGCTTGCCCCACTAAAACAAGCGCTGACCTTGCAGCCAAAAGACCTAGATATACAGCTAAATTTAGGCAACACCCACTTAACGCTTAATCAGTTTGATCAGGCTGCTGTTTATTACCGCCGTATAGTTCGCGTACAACCAAACAAAACAGATGTGCGCGCAGCCCTTTGCCACTGCCTAACAACACTAGGCAATCAGGCGCACGCACTTGGACACTTCCAGCAAGCCGAGACCTACTTTCAAGAAGCGATACCACTTAACGCAAAGGATGCCACCTTACATTACAACTTAGGTAATGCGCAGCGCGAGCTAGGCAAAGCAGCGCTCGCAGCTAAGTCTTACCAATTGGCGCTCATTTATGCGCCAGATGATGCTGACATCCATAACAACCTAGGTAATGTGCAACGCGAATTAGGTCAGCTTGATTTAGCGATTGCCAGCTACACCAGCGCGCTAACGCATAATCCGCAACTACACCATGCCAAGGTTCACCTCGTGCACCAAAAACAGCACACATGTGACTGGCAAGGCCTAGAGAAGGACATTCACCAGATACGGGGATGGGTGAACACCCAACCTAGCGCGCAAATTTCTCCTTTTGCATTTTTAGCCATGGCCGGCACGAGTGCCCAAGAACAAAAAACCTGCGCCGACAACTGGGTTAATAACCGTTATGGCGCTCTTATAGCGCAAAGTAAACCCTATACGTTTAGCGAAGTGCAGCCCAAACAAAAAATTAAAATTGGCTACCTATCTGCAGATTTTAGGTTACACCCACTCGCTTTCTTGGTCAGTGAATTGATAGAACTGCATGACCGTCAACAGTTTGAGGTTATCGCGTTCTCATATGGGGTTAATGATCAGAGCTTAGCCAGAGCAAGACTGGTCAAAGCTTTTGACCACTTCCATGATATTCGAAACTTATCTGAGACTGAATCGGCGCAGAAAATTCATGATTGCGGGATTGATATCTTGGTTGACCTAACCGGCTTCACACAAAATAGTCGCAGCGGGATTGCCACATTGAAACCAGCGCCAATGAACATCAACTGGCTAGGATTCCCAGGCACCATGGGAAGCATCAAGTTAGGCCAAGGCCAGCAACGACCATTATTTGATTACATCCTCAGTGACGGTTTTATTACCCCAGCGACCAGCGCGCGTAACTACGCAGAAACGCTAGCGCTATTGCCTGACTGTTACCAGGCAAATGATCGCAAGCGCCCTGTTGGCAAAACACCTAGCCGTGAAGCTTGCGGCTTACCTGCGTCCAGTTTTGTATTTTGTTGTTTTAACCAAAGCTTTAAAATTAGTGCAGAGATATTTACGCTGTGGATGCGCCTACTCAAAGCTCAGGATGACAGCGTGCTTTGGCTATTGGACTGCAATACCTGGGCCAAACAAAACCTCATCCAAAAGGCCGAGTTACTTGGCATTAATAAAGCCCGCTTAGTGTTTGCTCCACGCGTGGAGATTGCCGATCATCTTGCACGGCATGTCCATGCAGATTTGTTCTTAGATACCAATCCCTACAATGCGCATACCACTTGTAGTGATGCCCTATGGATGGGAGTGCCATTACTGACTTGTGTGGGCGACACCTTTGCGTCGCGGGTTGCAGGTAGCTTATTAACAGCTGCAAACTTAACTGAACTTATCACTTACAACATGCAAGATTATGAAAATAAAGCACTTTATCTATTAAATAATCCTGAACAGATAAAGCTAATCAAAGAAAAATTACATGCATCTAAAAGTAGCGTGGCGCTATTTGATACACCGCACTTTACCAAGTCATTGGAAAATTTATACCAAGACTTATGGCTTAAGCATTATAAGAATCAAGAAATAACACCCACCTAACGCATCAATCCTCAAAATTGCTCGCTGAAAAAATAGCGGCTAATACAATGAGTGTGCCTCCTATCATCTCATTCATCGCCATGGTTTCATTGGCTAAGTAATAAGAAGCCACTGCAGCCACAACTAACTCAAACAAAAAGATGACTGAAGCACGCGTTGCTTTAATCTTCGTTACGCCATACTGCACTAGTGTGGTGACAGCAATCAACAACAGCGCAACAAGTAAAATAATAATCCAATGACTTCCTGCAATATGGTTAGGCGCGACTAAGCCTTTAGGCATAAACGGTACAAAGCAAAGCGTCACCGTTACCACGCCCAACCAAATGGCAAAAGATTTGGCACGTAACGTTAAATGGGTAGCCTGTCTTGTAATCACATTGCTCACTGAAAAACCGATGCCAGCAGACAACGCCATCCACTCTGCGGTATTTCTCGGCAAAGGCAGACTGCTTATGCTGGGGTTGTATAACATAATAAATGCGCCTAATAATGAAGTCGCAATGGCAATATAGCCACTAGGCTGCGTTTTCTCCTTGAGCACAAAGTGAGCCAAGATAAGAGTCCAAAGTGGCGATAAATAAAACAGTAACATCACCCGCATCACTTCACCATCAATGACGGCCAGCACGTAACTTAAGTTAGTCCAGCCGGCAGCTAAACATAACCAAACAATACTAGAAGGAAGCTTAAATACACCGCGCCAGTGCTTAAAGCAATAAATCCCAGCAATGAGCGCCGCCAAGCTGTAGGTGTAAAAGCTTGAAGCCACGCCAGACAAGCCCGCATCAGACAACAAGCGATAAGGATACCAAATAAGGCCCCATGCTAACGCACCAAATAATAATCCAAATATAGCGAATGCTTGATGAGACTGCGACTGGGTTTGATCGATATTGTTCAAGGCATGCACTTTTTTAATAATGGTTAGCTGGGATTTGCACTTAGAATCGAAACGACTCATAGGCGCATCTGCGTTGAAAACTGACTAAATTAGCTTTCTAGAGCACTTAATGAATTTGCTAGAACACTTAGCCCACGCGCTATATTACAATAACAACTATGAATCCAAATCTTAATTTACTTCAGCCCTATCCATTTCAACGCTTACGTGATTTATTTAAAGGCACCACGCCAAATGCGGCCTACCAAGCGATTAATTTATCCATAGGCGAACCTAAACACGCGACTCCACAGCTCATTAAAGATGCTTTGGTTAATAATCTGGCTGGTTTAGCAAGCTACCCAACTACGATTGGCTCCTTAGAGCTTAGAGCAGCGATTTCCGCATGGATCTCACGCCGCTACAATATCCCTGCCCTAAACCCTGAATTGGCGATTTTGCCAGTCACAGGCAGTCGTGAAGCGCTTTTTGCCTTTGCACAAGCAGTGATTGATCGTACAAAACCTAATCCGGTGGTGATTTGCCCCAATCCGTTTTACCAAATTTATGAAGGCGCCACATTTTTAGCTGGCGCTTCACCTTACTTCCTCAATACCCTCCCCGAAAATCAGCATGCCATGGATTTTAACAGCGTGCCAAAAGACGTATTAGCGCGCACGCAGCTCGTCTATCTCTGCAGTCCAGGCAACCCATCTGGCAAGGTAATGAGCCTAGCGCAGTGGAAAACTATATTTGAACTATCAGATCAATATGGTTTTGTAATTGCCGCAGATGAGTGCTACTCAGAAATCTACTTTGATGAAGCTAATCCGCCTTTAGGGGCGCTGCAGGCCGCACATCTATTAGGCCGTGACTATACAAACCTAATAATATTTAGCTCGCTATCCAAGCGATCTAATGTACCTGGTATGCGTTCTGGCTTTGTGGCAGGTGACGCCAGTATTATTGAAAAATTCACTTTGTTTCGTACTTATCACGGCTGCGCCATGAACCCTGCAGTGCAAGCGGCCTCAGTAGCAGCATGGAACGATGAAGCCCACGTGATTGATAATCGCCGTCTTTACGCTGAGAAATTTAAAACGGTCACCCCGTTATTGCAAGGCGTACTTGCCGTTGAAATGCCTGATGCCGCTTTTTATCTATGGGCACGCACCAGTATGCCAGATACCGAATTTGCCCTAAAAGCCTATCGTGACTTTAATGTGACGGTATTGCCAGGTAGCTTTTTAGCCCGCGCTGCGCACGGCGTTAATCCTGGTGAGGGGTTTGTTAGACTTGCCCTAGTTGCCAGCCTAGACGAATGCGTAGAGGCCGCTCAGCGCTTGCAACAGATTACTTAAGATTGAAGCAACCCCATTCAGCTTATAAGTGCTGTTTAATTACCTGTAACACTTGATCTTGCAGGCCTGACTGCAGGCAGTCCAGCTCCAAACTATCCGTCATGCCACGTAACCACGTCAGTTGGCGTTTAGCCAATTGACGTGTGGCGAATATACCCCTATCACGCAGTTCAGCTAGCTCATAATCACCTGCTAAATGTTCCAACGCCTGACGATAACCCACGCAGCGCATGGATGTAGCATCTTGAGTGAGCGTAGGATATTTAACCAACAGCGCGCGCACTTCGTCTAAAAAACCAGCCTCTAACATTTGATCAAAGCGCAGCGCTATCCGCTCATGCAATACTGCGCGATCATTAGGCACTAAAGCTAATTTGAGTAATCGATACGGCAGCGCAGCACTTGTTTGCTTGGCAAATAAACTAGACATTGCTTCACCGCTAATGGCATGCACTTCTAGCGCGCGCTGTATGCGCTGCGTATCATTCGGTGCGAGACGAGCTGCGGTGACGGAATCAATCAACGCCAGCTTGGCGTGCATGCCCGGCCAACCGATTTGTGCCGCTTCTAAATCTAGCGCCGCGCGCACCTCCGGGTTAGCCTCTGGCAATCCACTTAACCCTTCCTGTAAAGCTTTGAAGTACAGCATGGTGCCACCCACTAATAAGGGGATTTTGCCGCGAGAGGTAATGCCAGCCATAAGTCGTAGTGCATCACTTCTAAAACTAGCGGCTGAATAAGCGCTGGTGGGGTCAATGATATCAAGCAGATGATGCGGTGCTTGCAACAAAAGATTGGCATCGGGCTTGGCTGTTCCTATATCCATATCTTTGTAAACCAAGGCGGAATCAACGCTGATAATTTCAACAGGGAGTTGATCAATCAACGCCACTGCAACGGCAGTTTTTCCACTGGCCGTGGGGCCCATTAGGAATATTGCTGGCGGTAAAGTTGGTTTAACCATCCTACTTACCGCGCATAAACATTTTATCTAGGTCAACCATACTTACTTGAAACCAAGTTGGACGGCCATGATTACATTGCCCTGAGCGCTCAGTCGCTTCCATATCGCGCAGTAAAGCATTCATCTCAGGAATCGCCAATTGGCGATTGGCACGCACTGCGGCATGGCACGCCATAGTGCCTAATAATTCATTGCGGCGTTCGGTCAATGCACGTGAAGCCCCATACTCTCTCAGATCTCGCAACACATCACGTGCTAAAGTGACCGCATCGGCATCTTGCAACATCGTCGGCACAGCACGCACCGCCAGTGTAGTTGGGGATAACACAGCGATATCAAAACCAAGTTGCTGCATTGTATTGTCATTACTATTGAGAGATTCTTGCACGGTAGCAACCTCTAAACGATCAGCATTAAAACTCACCGCAATTAACAAGGGCTGCATAGGCACACTCTTGCTGTCCAAAGCGGTTTTCAGGCGCTCGTACATAATGCGCTCATGGGCAGCGTGCATGTCAACCACCACCAACCCTAGGCTATTCTGCGCCAAAATATAGACGCCATGAATCTGCGCCACAGCAAAGCCTAGTGCGTACTCTTGTTGTAACTCGGAACCATTAAATCCGCTAACATGCGTTGGAGAGTTATCAGTTGGCGCCGAATTAGCGCCACCGAATAAAGTTTGGTAAAAGTCAGGGCGCGGCTGCGCGCTTAAATTCATCTGCGATTGAAAGCTTGGGTAGTTAACCGTCATCGTCTCTGGAACCGCGAAAGGGTTATATCCGGCATGCCCAGCACTCACGGCGTTAGAGGCCCCTGTAGGCGTAGCTAAGGATTTATGTAGCGCATGAAAAATAAACCGATGGATGGCTTGACCATCTCTAAACCTAACTTCAGTTTTGCTTGGATGCACGTTCACATCGACCAAATTAGGATCTAGCTCAAGAAATAACACAAAGGCAGGATGGCGGTCATGATGCAACACATCTTGATAGGCCTGTCGGATAGCGTGCGCAATGAGCTTATCGCGCACGAAACGGCCATTCACGTACACATACTGCGTATCACGGCTATTGCGGTTAAAAGTGGGCTTAGCCGCCATACCCCATAGGCGAAGTCCCGCTGCAGATTCTTCTACTGCAAAAGATTCTGCGGAAAATTCAGCACCTAAAACCGCACTAAATCTTTGCTCTGGTGCACTAACGGTTAGGCGACTAAGCGCACGACCATTGTGCTGCAACATAAAGGCGACATCCGGTCGCGATAGTGCAATGCGATTAAATGCCTCTTCACAATGCCCAAATTCGGTGCCTTCTGTTTTTAAAAACTTGCGCCGCGCAGGTGTATTGAAATATAAATCACTGACATCCACAACGGTGCCAGCATCAAGGGCTGCAGGCTCTAAGGCTGAAAGATCACTACCTTCAGCGCTAATACGCCATGCATGCTTGGAATCCGTCGCACGGCTACTGATTTGCGTGCGTGAAATCGAGGCAATACTGGCCAAGGCTTCGCCGCGAAAGCCTAAACTGGCCACCGCTTCTAAATCTTCTAAGCTGGCAATTTTACTCGTAGCGTGACGCGTTAAGGCTAGCTCAAGATCATCCTTAGCGACGCCAGCGCCATTATCAGCCACACGCAATTGTTTAACCCCACCTTGCATTAACATCACTTGAATATCAGTACTGCCAGCATCTAGGCTATTCTCAAGCAACTCTTTTAGCGCTGCGGCTGGACGTTCAACCACTTCACCAGCAGCAATTTGGCTAATCAGTTGATCAGGTAGTAGTTGAATTCGCATGTTAGGTGGTATTGATCAACAAATATTTAAGGTAGTTATTTTACCTGTTTTAGGCTAAATTCTCGGCTGTATGAAATTATTAGCACAAGATTTAGCCGCGCATGCTTATGCCCATCAATTTGTGTTGGCACGGAGCCTGCAGCGGCATCATCATTTCTACCTAGGCCCTACCAATTCTGGTAAAACGCATCACGCCCTCATCGCCTTACAAAATGCTAAGTCTGGGGTGTATTTAGCACCATTACGTTTGCTAGCGATGGAGATACGTGATCGCTTAGTGGCTGCAGGTGTTGCCTGCAACTTGATTACTGGCGAAGAACGCGTGTTAATGGAGGGCGCACAGCATACTGCCTCGACCATTGAAATGATGAATACCGGAAAACAGGTAGAAGTGGCCATTATTGACGAGATACAAATGCTACAAGATACAGACCGAGGGAGCGCATGGACAGCGGCCTTGGTTGGTGTACCTGCACAACAATTATTTATCTGTGGCTCCAACGCTGTGACCCAACCCTGCTTAGATACTATTACTGCGCTCGGTGAAAGCTACGAAATTACCTATTTGCAACGTATGACCCCCTTATTAATAGAACAAGTAGCCATTTGTGGTGCACGTTATAGTAAACCAAAATTTAAAACTCAATTGCAAAAAGGCGATGCCATCATCGCTTTTAGTCGTAAAGATGTACTGACCTTAAGTGCGCGTATGCGGCAGTGGGGGTTTACAGTAGCGAGTATTTACGGTGCATTATCACCCGAAGTGCGGCGTACTGAATCAGAACGATTTTGTAATGGTGACGCTGACATTTTAGTTGCAACGGACGCCATTGGTATGGGCTTAAACCTTCCCATACGCCGCGTGATATTTTCATCCATTCACAAGTTTGATGGCGTTGCCTCTCGCCTCCTCAATGCCACCGAAGTGCGGCAAATTGCAGGCCGTGCTGGTAGATTTGGCATATATGCCACAGGCTATGTCAGCGTATTAGAGAATGATGAATTGATTCATATTGAGCATATGCTCGGCACAGACGATAACGCTCAACTCACAAGACTGCCGATTAACATAGACTTTAAACGTATAGGCACGCTCGCTACGCAATTACACACCAGAAAAATTGCCGAGGTATTGACCTACCATGAGCAAAGGACGAGGTTTAGCTCTTCGCTATTTGAGGCCAGCCCACTAAACAATCAAATCGCACAGGCATTATTGGTAGACGCGCATGCGCCAGAGATGGCTTTGCAAGATAAGTATATATTTGTCTGCGCGCCAATTGCGCTCAATGTTGCATTTGAAAAAGATTATTACCTATTGTGCTTAGAAAGCGTGGCCCAGTCTAAAATTAGACACTTGCCACTAGCACCAACATGGCTGACTGCAGATAGCCCGAAAAATTTAGAAACGGCAGAACTATTAAGCCACAATCTCAGTTTGTATGCTTGGCTAAGTTTTAAGTTTCCGCAAATTTTTGTGGATGGTGACAAGGTGATCGGTTTGCGATTAAGGCTTAGCCGCTATATAGAAAACGCCCTACTCAGCCAAGCTGGTTATGGTGATACCCAACGCGAGATCGGCTACTTAAATAACCGATAGCTAATCTAGGGTGACCGTTTGCAGGTAATCGGGCACACAAGTTTTCCAGTGCAATTGCTCTTCAATATGCAAACGCATGGCATCTGCTGCTATTGGCTCACCGTGGGTAATGAACGTAGCTTTAGGTGGCGCTTCAAAACCACCTAACCACTCCAATATCTCAGCGTAGTCAGCATGGGCAGACAAATTAGAAATAAACTCGACCTGTGCGCGCACTGGTACATATTCCCCATGAATCTTGATGCTATCCACACCATCTAGCATGGCTGCACCACGGGTGCCTGCTGCCTGAAAGCCAGCAAACAAAATGGCGTTGTTGGGGTTAGGTGCAAAAGCTTTTAAATGGTGTACTACGCGCCCGCCAGACACCATACCACTAGCCGAAAGAATAATTGCTGGCCCCGACATTTCATTAAGACGCTTAGATTCCTCCACACTATTCACCATATGCGCACTGCGGCACATTGCACTACACTGCTCCGGGGTGAGTCTATGTTCGCCACGATGATGGCTGAAAATTTCAGTCGCATCCACCGCCATCGGGCTATTCAGATAAACCGGAATATCAGGAATCGCGCCGGAGGCCTTAAGAAGAAAAATGTAATACATCATTTCCTGCGCGCGCCCTACTGCAAACACAGGGATTAACACGATACCTTTGCGCTTAAAGGTTTGATTGATAAATTCAGCGAGCTTAATTTTCGGATCGGTCGCATCATGTAGCCGATTACCATAGGTCGATTCAACCACCAAGTAATCCGCTTGTTTAATGCGCACTGGTGGTTTCATGAGCGCATCATGTGGTCGGCCTATATCTCCGGAAAATACGATCGAAGTTTTAGCATTGTGCAGACGTACAAAAGCTGAACCTAGGATATGCCCACTAGGAGAAAATCTTAATGTTAAGCCATCTCCCATATCGACATCTTGCTCAAAAGGAATCACCGTAAGCAAACTCAAAGCATTTTGCGCATCTTCCTGGGTATATAACGGTAAGGCTGGGTTATGTTTAGAAAAGCCTCGCTTATTCGCATAGCGAGCATCCTCTTCCTGAAGGTGAGCAGCATCTGGCAGTAAAATCTCACATAAGTCGCGAGTGGCCTCAGTACAATACACTTTCCCACTAAAGCCATTTTTCACTAAGAGTGGCAGATAACCGCTATGGTCAATATGTGCATGCGTCAGGATAACCGCATCTACAGTACTAAGATCAACAGGTAAAGGCGCCCAATTCCTAAGCCTTAATTGCTTTAGACCTTGAAATAATCCGCAATCAATCATAATTTTGACGCTACCACTTTCCAGTAGGTATTTAGAGCCAGTAACAGTCCCTGTCGCGCCAATAAAAGTTAATTGCATGACCTACGCTCCAATAATGATTTTAAATCCATATTACTCCAATAATGATTTTAAATCCATATTACTCCAAAGCGAGCTTGGATTTTGCTAATGCTGGATTAGTAGAAAAGTACTTTTTAATACCAACATAGATAGACATGACTAACTTATCTTGATAGGCATCATCACCCAGTTTACGCTCCTCATCTGGGTTGCTAATAAAAGCCGTTTCTACCAAAATTGATGGAATGTCAGGCGACTTAAGTACCGCAAACGCGGCCTGCTCAACACGGTTTTTATGCAATGTATTAATTTCACCAATCTGCCCAAGTACGGACTTTCCTAGCTTTAGGCTATCGTTAATGGTCGCAGTTTGCGACAAGTCTAATAACGTCCGGGCTAAAAATGGATCTTTAATATCTAAGCTCACGCCACCAATTAAATCCGACTCATCTTCTTTCTTAGCCAAATAGCGTGCGCCAGCACTAGTTGCACCACGCTCTGATAAGGCAAATACTGAAGAGCCACGCGCTGCCGCATTAGTAAATGAATCCGCATGAATGGATACAAACAGATCCGCTTGTAGTTTACGTGCTTTGACCACACGACCATGAAGTGGGATGAAGTAATCGCCATCACGAGTCAGCACTGCACGCATACCCGGATCTTCATCAATCTTGGCTTTTAGCTTTTTAACAATTGCCAAGGTGATGTCTTTTTCATTACTGCCGTTAGCACCGCGAGCGCCAGGATCTTCTCCACCGTGACCAGCATCCAAAGCAATAGTGACTTGTCGTGAATATTTATTATTGTCACCATTTTCTAGCTTATGTTCAAACCCAGAAGTTTCATTAGGTATTGTTGGTGCTGTTGGAAAAGTTTGCGGTGTCTCATTGCGACCTGCTGGCTCAGTCAGCTTAGGCTCAGCCTCAACGACTTTAGGCGCTACGATTTCTGGAGTGGTCGCGTTGGGGTTATCACGCTGCTCCAGCATCGCCATCAACGGATCTTTTACTGGAAAAATATCTAACACCAACCGATGTTTGTATTCTCCAGCAGGCAATAATAAGTTGACGCTAGGTTTAGCCTCGGCTTTTAAATCCACCACCAAGCGCACCACGCCTGGCTTATTAGCGGCCACACGCACTTGTTTAATATTAGGATCGTCTGCAGCAATTTTATCGGCTAAGGATTTGAGGTTGGCATTGAGTTCAACGTTGTCGATGTCCATCACGATACGATCTGGATTTTTAAGGAAAAATACCTTGTAGCTAATGGCGTTATTCGCCTCAAGCGTAATTCTTGTGTAGTCTTGCGCTGGCCAAACACGTGAAGCTGTCACTAAGTTACTCGCAGCTTGCGCGATGCTACTGCAGGCTAAACACAAAGTTAAACTAATGCGTAGATAGGTTTTGATTGGGCTAAATAATTTAACTATCATGATTTCGCTTTAATGGCGCTGATGGATTGTTGACCTAAAGGCGTATGCGCAATCAACTTAATCGTACGACCAGGTTCTTGAATACTAAAAATGATATCTAAATCGGGTAAAGGTAAACATTGCTGGGCTTTTTCCGGCCACTCAATCAAGCAAACGCTATTGGCATTAAAATAGTCCCTAAAGCCTGCCGCTTCCCACTCTTCATCATCATGAAAGCGGTATAAGTCAAAATGGTAAATATTAAGCGGTTGCGTTGACTTGACCGCTATTTCATAACACTCAACCAATGTATAGGTCGGGCTTTTTACCTTACCCACATAACCTAGCGCGTGCAATAAACCACGGACTAAGGTAGTCTTACCTGCCCCTAAGTCGCCATGTAAGTAGATGGTGAGACTGGGCTGTATCGCTATGGCTAAAACAGCGCCAAAAGCGAGGGTTGCTGTTTCGTCGGCCAAATCAAGAGTAAAATTATCCATCATGACCGACTCTAATACAACTAGTGCACCGAAAACCAATAATGACTTTAGCCAACTGAGCCTTGATATCAAGCAATGGGGTCTGGCTTTGGGATTTGATCATATCGGCATCACTGATACCGAATTGAAAACGGCTGAGGCCGAACATCAAGCTTGGATTAGTAAGGGTTTTCATGGTGAGATGAATTATATGGTAAAACACGGGATCAAGCGCACGCAACCCGCTGAATTAGTACCAAATACCCTGCGCGTCATTTCTGCCAGACTAGATTATCTTCCGCCCCAAGCAATCGATAGCGAAAGTGTCCTTAACAATAGCAGTCAGGCTTTTATCTCACGCTATGCCTTAGGTCGCGATTATCACAAGGTGATGCGCAACAAACTGCAACAACTCTGCACACAACTTCAATCTGCAGTCAGCCCTGACCTACAGTTTAATTACCGCGTTTTTACCGACAGCGCACCAGTGATGGAGGTGGCTCTGGCTGAGAAAGCTGGTTTAGGCTGGCGCGGAAAACACACTTTATTGATTAATAAAAATCGTGGCTCTTGGTTCTTTCTAGGTGAGATCTATACCAACCTCCCCTTAATTACCGACTTAAAAGACGACGAAGTGTCCCCTAATCATTGCGGCACTTGCACTACTTGTATCGATGTTTGCCCAACAAAGGCTATCGTTGCCCCTTATCAAGTGGATGCTAGGCGTTGCATTTCGTATTTAACAATAGAGCTGAAAGGTAATATCCCTCTAGAGTTTAGGCCACTGATTGGCAATCGCGTTTATGGCTGTGATGATTGCCAATTATTTTGCCCATGGAATAAGTTTGCACAAAGCACAAAGGTCGACGACTTTAACGTAAAGCATGGCTTGGACAATATTAGTTTAGTGGACTGTTTTAGCTGGACCGAGGATGAGTTTAAGAAAAAAATGGCTGGCAGTGCAATTTACCGGATCGGCTATGAGCAGTGGCAACGCAACATTGCTATCGGGCTCGGTAATGCTAAAACCAGCCCAGAAGTGATTGAAGCCTTGCAACGGCCGCAGACCAGTGAGTTAGTGCAAGAGCATGTGACGTGGGCACTATCCCAGCATGTAAAAAGCCAATAGCTAGCGACTAGCTACCGACAGAAGTGCAGCGCCAATGATGCCTGCCTGATCGCCACTAGTGGATACTCTGATTTCTATCTTGCCGCGAAGTACAGGTATCAAAGCGTCATCCAACGCACGTTGGAATGCTGGTGCCAATAAACCCCAGGCCTGACTCATTCCGCCACCAATAACAATTAATCGCACATCAAGGACTTTCACCATATGCGAGACCGCATTCGCTAAATTTAATCCAGCGGTTTCATAAGCATTGATTGCTGCTATATCCCCTGCCCGCGCCAGCGTGGCAATTGCATCTGCTGTATTTTTTTTACTTGTAGCCTCTTGATAACTGATGGCGACACCACTGGCTGAAGCATACTGCTCCATGCATCCATGATTACCGCATCCACATAAACGTCCGTGAGGGACGGTGATCATATGACCAATTTCCATAGACATACCGTGCTGCCCTGCGAAAGGTCGTCCATTTAATACCAAACCACCGCCTACGCCAGTACCGAGACCGACATAAATCAGATCAGAATAAGCGCCATTAAGGCTGCAGAACTCACCGTAAGCAGCCACCAGCGCATCATTTTCAACAACCACTGGCAACCCAATTAAAGCAGACAAGTCAGTGCTTAGGTCCACATTTAAAAGCCCTGGCAGATTAGGGGACTGCGCAATCTTATGAGTAACCGGATCAATGAAACCAGGAAAGCCTATACCGACAGCACGTATTTTGGGATGTTTTTTAAGTGCGGCCTTAATTAAGTCCGCACTAATGGTTAAAATCTGTTGCCAAGCCTCATCAGGGGTATGAGTTTTGCAGATCTCTGAAAAATTGGCGGCGACACGCATTTCCTCAATGACCGCACCAGCCTGCAAAACACCTAAGCGCAGATTAGTACCGCCTACATCCATGCCAATTAGCATAATGGGTGATTTGCCTTAGCGTCATATTGAATGCTAGCCACATGCCGCCCAGAGTCTACTATCGCAGTTGCAATCATTTGCTTCTGCTCAAGCGTTAGCTGCTGCCAATTAAAGCGCCAATGCCAATTTCCAGTACAGGTTCCTGGCGTATTCATGCGGTGACTGGAATCTAACGCCATTAGATCTTGCATAGGAATAATAGCCAATTGCGCGTCAGCGTCGAGCGCCATTTTAATTAAATCATCTGGCATATTGGGTTGGTAGTCATCCCCATGACGGGTGAGCAGATAAGCATGAAAACAATGACGTGAATTTTCATCTAGTGACTGATACCAACCCATACTAGTATCGTTGTCATGGGTGCCGGTATAGACCACGCTATTGGCATCAATATGCTCTGGCAGGTAGGGATTATCATCGTCACCACTAAATGCAAATTGTAAAATCTTCATACCAGGTAAGTGGAATTGGTGTCTTAGTGCATCAACTTCACTCGTAATAATGCCCAAGTCCTCTGCCACTAAGTGGATACCAGGCAAAGCCTGCATAATAGCCTCTAGCAAGGCCGCACCTGGCGCCTCAACCCAGTTGCCATTGATTGCAGTTTCCTCACTGGCAGGGATCTCCCAAGCGGCTTGCAAACCTCGAAAGTGATCGATGCGAACAATATCAAATAATTCATTTTGGGTTGCCATGCGCGAAATCCACCACGCATATCCGTCCGACGCCATCGCTTCCCAGTTGTAATGTGGATTACCCCAACGCTGACCTGTTTCAGAAAAATAGTCCGGCGGTACGCCTGCGACAACCGTCATACGCTCATCGCCATCTAATTTAAATAAGGAAGGCTGCGCCCATACTTCAGCGCTGTCATAGGCCACAAAAATTGGAATATCACCAAACAATTGGACCTGTTTACTCCCCGCATAACTTTTAAGTGCTAGCCATTGGCTGAAAAATATAAATTGAGCAAATTTCAACACGGCAAGTGCAGTCGCCAACTCTAGTGCTGCTAATTGAAGCGTTTCTATATCGCGATGCTTGTACGCCGCAGGCCATTCGCTCCAGTTAGTTTGATTAAATTTTTCACGCAGCGCCAAGAACATAGCAAAGTCGTCAAGCCAATGCGCATGCTTATCACAGAAGGCTACGAAGTTGGCCTGTTTGGCTTTGTGCTCAGGCTGATTAAAAGCTGAATAAGCCTTGTTTAGCAAAGGCATTTTGTTGGTAATCAAGCTGGATAAATCATCCTGCGTTAATAACCCCTGTGCCTGCAAACTCTCCAAACTAATAAAGTCTGGATTGCCAGCATGTGCAGAGAGGCACTGATAAGGAGAGTTATCAGCGTGCGGCATATTAATCGGCAAAGTTTGCCAAACTGTTGCGCCAATTTCCTCTAAGAAATCAACAAAACGATAGGCTTCAACCCCTAAATCGCCTACATAATAGACACTGGGTAGCGAACTAATATGAAGCAAAACACCCGCTCGCCTTTGATCTGAGCGTTCTTCATTTAAGTACAATTGGTTAGCTGACTGCGTCATCAAGATTTACATTAAAATAAAATTCAAATAGTTATAGTTGGTGGCTACCACAACCATCGCCTTAGTTTTAGCGGGTTGATCACAGCCATTTAAGGTTTTTTGATGCCGAATTCTAATAAATATAGTTAGGCCTGACCGCGACGCATCGTGCCGACATCATCAACATGTCCGGCAGCATCTGCATTTACTCCACCCACGCTAATAGCTTCGTGAAGTACAGGTGGAACTGGCTGTCCTAACAACGTGTACAGATTAATCAAATTGCGACGATAGAGGTTATCAAAACTGGCGACACTGTCTGATGAATTGTAATCTCCAAACCACCAAAACCAGTCCGAACCTTCACAAATGGCTAGTTGGCGTTCGCAATCATGTTGCTCCGCAGGCGTTAATGTCGCAGCATCGATCACACGATCGTAAGTTTTCTTGGCTTCGCACAACAAATCCCAAGCGAGATTTTTTTCCTGATTACCAATCCATGTACTAAATGTGCCGTATACCCAACTTCCAGCCGCAACCTGTGGCAATACAGGCGCTGTAATCTCTTGCTTTTCATAAGCCTTGGATTGATACATATTCACCATATCACTAAAGGTAGTCATCTCGATGTTAGGGTGATTGACCAAAGCTGCATATAGCTCGTTTAAGAAGTAATACCCATTGTACGGGTAATACTCCCAGGCATTTTCACCGTCTAAAATTACACTGACAATTTTAGAATTTTCAAGTGTATTAGTTTCGTGAATATGCTCAAGATTATAAATAAAATCAGCCACAGCTTCCGATGCGCTCATTTTTGCGTATTCAAAACCAATCTTATCTGATAGTTGATCATCTCTGAAGAAACACAAAATATCATGCTTACCATTAGTGACGCGATATGGCTGGTATAAATAGTCTTGCTTATCAGAAACACTTAGATGCGATTTCATCAAGCTGTTAACTAGTACACCCTGCCCAGTGGCGGTCCACTCTAATCCATGCTCTGCCATTAATGAAAGTGCTGCATGTGAAACTGCGCCCTCTGCTGGCCACATACCGCGTGCGTGCTGTCCAAAATGAGTGGCATGAAATGCTTGCGCAGACTCCATATGTGCAAGGGCGCGCTTGCGCCCACCTGCGTAATGCGAATTTTCCGGCAATGTCGCGTCAGGCATAGCATCTAATGTAGACTTGAAATCAAGCAGTAAAGGTAATATCGGATGGTAATAAGGGGTCGTCGACAGTTCAATTTGCTTACTATCCATTAAAGCTTTGTAACGCGGAATTAAGCCGGTAATGGTTTCGGCAATCAGCGCAAACAACTGTTTTCTTTCTTCTAGCGTAAACAGCACTCCCTTAGCCATTAAATCTTGAACTACTTTGTTATTACGGCGCAGACTCTCACCACACCAAGCCAAGTGATACCAAACCAATAAATCGGCCTTATATTGCGCTGTTAGGTAATGAAATTCATCATCACACGCCATCTTCTCGACCAACTGGTAAATCTGCAATAACCGCTGGTATTGTGGAAAAGGACTAAGCATTTTTTCATGATGGCTTTTAAAGCAACTCTGGACCACTAAATGACACTGCTCATTAGAGATCGTCGCTAAATTTTCTTCAATCAATAACGATAATAAAGGGTCCCGAATTTTATTTTGCTGGAATTGAAGCGTGTAATCTTCAAGCTGCTCTAGCAAAATTGGTACAAAATTAAAGCTGACACGCGCTTTTGGATTTTCTTCTAGATGAAACGCCATGTCGCTGTAATCTTTGATGGCATGCAAGTAAGTCCATGGCAACACATATTCATTGCTAGCAAGATCACGGTAGTCTGGCTGATGCATATGCCAGTAAAGATTTAGATATAACTTAGGGCGATTAGACTTCACTTAAACGTACAACCTTAATTAATAACAATAATAAACTTTTAGATTATTTCAGCATTGTCTGAAAAGCTAAACAACGCGATATAGGCTTTGCCCCAGCATGTCGGGGGTCACTAAGGTGATGCCTTTTTCTGATACGTAGAATCGTTTAGCATCCAACGCTAGATCGACCCCTATCTCCATGCCTTCAGGAATCACACATCCACGATCGATTACTACATTTTTCAGCACCGCATGACGGTTAATGGTGACTTTGGGCAAGATCACTGAGCCAACAATACTGCAGTAACTGTGGACACGAACATCTGAAAACAAGATAGATCCATTGATTGACGAACCGCTAATTAAGCAACCGCCTGATACAAGTGAATCGGTCGCATGTCCACTACGACCTTTGTCATTAAACACAAACTTGGCTGGTGGTAACTGCTCTTGGCAAGTCCAAATGGGCCATTCTCTGTCATATAAATTAAGCTCAGGAATTACTTTAGTTAATTCCATATTAGCTTCCCAATAGGCATCTATGGTACCTACATCACGCCAGTAATAGTTGCCATTCTTAGCACCCACACAACTATCCGTGAATCGATGAGCCTGTACTTTATATTTTTTGATAATGTAAGGAATAATATCTGCGCCAAAATCATGGGAAGATTTTGAATCACCAGCGTCGCGGATCAACTGCTCATATAAAAACTTAGCGTTAAATATGTAAATACCCATACTAGCAAAAGCTTTGGTTGGATCGCCAGGCATATGTTTTGGATTAGCTGGCTTTTCTGCGAACTCAATCACGCGATCGGTTTCATCTACTGCCAACACACCAAAACCCTTAGCATCCTCTAAAGGTACATTAATACAAGCGATGGTCATGTCGGCCTGACTTTTGGCGTGGGTGGCCAGCATTTTACCGTAATCCATTTTATAAATATGGTCACCAGCCAAAATCAACACATAATCACCGCCGCCCTCACGCAGTAGGTCCACATTTTGATAAACCGCATCCGCAGTGCCTTTGTACCAGTCATCGGATATACGTTGCTGCGCCGGAATAATATTCACATATTCATTAAACTCACCACGAAGGAAGCCCCAACCGCGCTGCAAATGCTGAATCAGGCTTTGCGCTTTATATTGCGTGGCCACATTAATACGCCGTATGCCAGAATTAATACAATTAGAAAGTGGAAAATCAATAATGCGGAACTTGCCACCAAACTGGACTGCCGGTTTGGCACGCCAGTCTGTGAGATTTTTTAAGCGACTACCACGTCCGCCGGCTAGAATAATGGCGACGGTATTTTTTGTCAGGTTACTAACAAAACGATCTGAATGTTGACCTTGAATCATGGCGCCCTCCTGAAGTTTATTTAATTATATTAACTCACTAGCTGGGCTCACTAGTTTAATTTGGATATTGACTGCAATTGATTACATTATAATCAGCTTAAAGCTTTATAATCTACTCAATAAAGATAAAAATATTAAAATAGTTGTTAGAAAAATCTCAGGGAAAATGCATCTTGGTTAAATCTATATCGACTCCAGTAAAATCTGAAGCGCAATCTCTAGGATTGGAACTGATTTTATCGGCGCGGCATTATGATCCATTTAGCTTTTTAGGCTTACATGCTGTTAATGATGAAGCGGAGCATGCCTATGTTTTGCGCACATTTATTGCTGCCGCGAGCAAAGTATCTGTACAGATTAACAAAACATGGATTGAGCTAAAAAAAACGCATCCTGAAGGTCTGTTTGAGTGGTTAGGCAACAAGGCAATTGAAACGCCATGCATGCTCAAAGTTGAGGCTGGCGGCAGTACTTACGAAACCTATGACCCTTACACTTTTAAATCTAGCATCACCCAACAAGAGCTTTACCTATTTGGTGAAGGCAGATTAAAACAAGCCTACAAAACCTTAGGTGCGCAATGTATTACCCAAGACCATGTTGAGGGCGTGCGATTTGCTGTATGGGCACCTAATGCAGAGCGAGTCAGTGTTGTCGGTAGCTTTAACGGCTGGGATGGTCGCATCCATAGCATGCGCGCACATGGCGTCAGTGGTGTTTGGGATATTTTCATTCCTCACCTCACGACTAGTGACACTTACAAATTTGAAATTCGCAATCGACATACCGGCAATGTACTCGTTAAAACTGACCCTTATGGTTTTGAATTTGAGCAGCGGCCAGGAACTGCTGCCAAGATCAGTACCAGCTATCATCAGTGGGAAGATAAGCAATGGCTAGAAGCGCGCAAAACACGTGATTGGTTACATGCGCCGTTTAATTGCTATGAAGTACATTTAGGTTCATGGCAGCGCAATGCGCTAGGCCATTTTTTAACCTACCGTGAACTAGCTAAAACACTAGTGCCTTATGTCGCAGACATGGGCTACACCCATGTCGAACTCATGCCTATATCAGAGCATCCACTTACCGAGTCTTGGGGCTATCAAACCACCGGCTACTTTGGCGTCACAAACCGCTTCGGCTCGCCTGATGATTTGCGCTTTTTAATTGACGCCTTTCACCAGGCCAATATCGGCGTAATTCTAGACTGGGTACCCGGTCACTTCCCTAAAGATGATTGGGCTTTAGCCCGTTTTGATGGCACTGCTCTATACGAACATGAAGACCCGCGCTTAGGTGAACACCAAGACTGGGGTACTTATATATTTAATTATGGCCGCAATGAAGTGCGCAATTTTTTAATTGCGAATGCGAGCTTTTGGTTGCAAGAATTTCACATTGATGGCCTGCGCGTTGATGCCGTAGCCTCTATGATTTATCTAGACTACTCACGCAAAGAAGGTGAATGGCTGCCAAATAAATTTGGTGGCCGTGAAAACTTGGATGTCATCGAATTCCTGAAGCAACTAAATGTAATGGTTGGTGAAGACTTTACTGGTGTACTCACGATTGCAGAAGAGTCAACGGCTTGGCCTATGGTGTCACGCCCTGTATATTTAGGCGGCCTGGGCTTTAGTATGAAGTGGAATATGGGCTGGATGAACGATACGCTAGCTTATATAGAAAACGATCCTGTACATAGACGCTACTATCATGACATGCTCACTTTTGGACAACTGTACGCATACTCTGAAAATTTTGTGTTACCGTTTTCACATGATGAAGTTGTCCACGGCAAACATTCTCTGTTAGATAAGATGCCTGGTGATAGTTGGCAAAAATTTGCCAACTTACGCCTACTCATGACTTATCAGATGACTGCCCCAGGCAAAAAACTTAATTTTATGGGTAACGAGTTTGGCCAAGGTCGTGAGTGGAATGTAAACAGTAGTTTAGACTGGCATTTACTTGGTGATGACTATGTGGGACACCATTGGCATCAAGGCATTAAGCAAGTCAATGCAGACTTAAATAAACTCTATAAAGATATCCCAGCTTTATATACCTTAGACTTTGACCACGAAGGCTTTGCCTGGATAGACTGTCACGACACTGACCAATCAACGATTAGCTTTGTCAGACGTGGCTTAGATAATAGCTTTGTGCTGGTTGTGCTTAATTTCACCCCTGTATTACGTGACAATTATCGCATCGGCGTGCCGCAAGCTGGCAGTTACCGTGAGCTATTTAACAGTGATGCGGCTTGCTATGGCGGGAGCGATCGCGGCAATGGTGCGGGTCTTCACACAGAAGAAATTGCCTGGATGAACCACCCACAGTCGTTAGTGATTACCCTACCGCCATTGGCTGGATTAATATTAAAATTAAACTAGTTTTACCGAAGAACAATTTAAATAACAACTAAATATAAAGTACTACTATACAAATGGCTACGCTCACACAATACCCAGTATGGCAAAAACTCTGCCAACATCATCAAAAAATGGACTCGACACATATGCGCGATTTATTCGCCAATGATGGCGAGCGCTTTAATAAATTCAACCTTAAATTTACCGATCTATTACTGGACTACTCTAAACATCGCATCAATGATGAAACACTTCCATTACTAATGGAAATGGCCCGTGAGGCCAACATTGAAAACTGGCGTGACCGCATGTTTGCTGGAGAAAAGATTAACATTACCGAAGATCGTGCGGTGCTTCATACCGCCTTACGTAATAGAAGCAATACGCCAGTAATCGTTGATGGTAAAGATGTGATGCCTGATGTGAATAAAGTATTAATGCAAATGCGGAAATTCTCAGATAGCGTTCGCAACGGAAGCTGGTTAGGTTATAGCGGTAAACGGATTACAGATATTGTAAACATCGGCATTGGAGGCTCTGACTTAGGACCTGTAATGGTATGTGATGCTTTAAAGCCATATGCCAGCCCTGAGTTACAAGTGCATTTTGTGTCTAATATTGATGGTGCCCATTTAATGCGTGCACTTGAAGTATGCAACCCTGAAACGACGTTGTTCATTGTGGCGTCTAAGACCTTTACCACTCAAGAAACAATGACCAACGCACACTCTGCGCGTACTTGGTTTTTACAAACGGCGCAGGTTGAAGCGCATGTAGCAAAACACTTTGTAGCCCTTTCTACCAATGAAAAAGCCGTTCAAGATTTTGGCATCGATGGCGCGAATATGTTTACATTCTGGGACTGGGTTGGTGGTCGCTACTCACTTTGGTCAGCGATAGGCCTGTCGATTGCTTTGTATGTGGGCATGGATCATTTTGAAGATTTGCTGTTGGGCGGTCATGAAATGGACAACCATTTCAAAACAGCGCCTTTAGAACAAAATATGCCCGTCATCATGGCGCTTTTGGGTGTTTGGTATAACAACTTTTTTAATGCGGATACGCATGCGATTCTCCCGTACGACCAAGGATTAGCGCGCTTTCCAGCTTATATGCAACAAGCTGACATGGAAAGCAATGGTAAGTTTATTGATAGAAATGGCGAACGCGTTCAATATAAAACTGGTCCGGTTATTTGGGGTGAAGCTGGCACCAACGGTCAACATGCGTTTTACCAACTGATTCATCAGGGGACGCAAACGGTTCCATGCGACTTTTTAATGCCAATACACAGTCATTATGCAATTGGTAAGCATGGTTACGCCCATCACAAAATATTACTCGCCAACTTTTTAGCGCAAACCCAATCCTTGATGCTAGGTAAAACCAAAGAACAGGCACGCGCAGAACTTGAGGCGGAGGGTCTAAGTGGCGCTGCGCTAGAAGGTTTGTTGCCACATAAGGTTTTTGAAGGCAACCGCCCTACTAGCTCTCTCGTGTTCGACAAATTAACACCGAACACGTTGGGCAAACTGATCGCACTTTATGAACACAAAATTTTCGTACAGGGCATTATTTGGAATATTAACAGTTACGACCAATGGGGCGTTGAGTACGGTAAGCAGATTGCAAAACAGATTTTACCGCAACTGACTAGCGCAGAAATTGTCAGCAATTATGATAGTTCAACCAATGGTTTAATTAATTACACAAAATCTCATATTTAATTCATAAGCTACATTAGAAGTTGTCCCGTCCTAAATTAGATTGACAGTTATTTATCTATTTTAGGTTGGTTAAGAAACGCCTGATGCATAGCATCGGGCGTTTTGTATTTTAGGCCTAGATGCGGTCTGACTGCATTATAAATTTGTACCGATTCCTTGACCATTTTCCTTGCATCCTCCAAGTCT
>Ga0316220_1000679_pt1 | contig 45874 bp, 32 predicted proteins | sample TBH18005metaG_FD_203632 | JGI IMG/M metagenome (GOLD analysis project Ga0316220, IMG submission 203632) | Freshwater microbial communities from Trout Bog Lake, Wisconsin, USA - TBH18005 | ecosystem: Environmental > Aquatic > Freshwater > Lake > Hypolimnion/Profundal zone | place: USA: Wisconsin... | reverse complement strand
CCAGCGGAATGGTCACAAACGGCCCGATGCCCACCATGTTGAGCATGTTCAGCGACACGGCGTTGCCCAGCCCCACCTGTCGCTTCAGCCCCGTTGCCGCCGTATCTTCGCCTGCCGCCATGCCCTTTTGTTCCCCGCTTCGCTCCACTATAACGGCTCGCGCCTGCCATCCGCACGGCCTCAATTGACCACCCTCCTCCGCATCCTGAATAATGACTCCGTCACTCGCTGCACGGGCCGCCGGTCGCCAACGGCCCACCGGGGCGTCCACGCACCTTTCCCTCCCCGCCGCCCTTTCTTGTAATCCGGGGATGCCACCATGCGTTCTAACCCTTCAGACCGTCTGTCGCCCCACATGGAACCCGACATGCCTTTTGCGTCGAAGATTCGTTCTCTCTTTCCCATCGCCGCTGCCCTGCTGCTCTCCGTCTCCGCTGCGACCGCCCACGCGCAGAGCTGCACCAACCTCTGCCTCAAGCAGGTCAGTTGCCCCAGCGGCGGAACCACCTCGCTCAGCGGCATCGTCTACACCCCCAACGGTGTGGATCCTTTGCCCAACGTGGTCGTCTACGTACCCAATGCCACCGTCGCCGCCTTCACGCCCGGCGTGCAGTGCGTCACCAGCGCGCAGCCCGTCTCCGGCTCGCCGCTCGTCGGCACCACCACCGCGCAGGACGGCTCCTTCAAGCTCACCAACATGCCCGTCGGCACCAGTATCCCCGTCGTCATCCAGGCCGGCCGCTGGCGTCGTCAGTACACCGTCAACACCACCGCCTGCGCCAACACCGCGCTCAACATGCAGTTCCCCTCCACGCACTCGCAGGGGGACATCCCCCTCATCGCCGTAGCCAGCGGCAGTGTGGACGCAGCCGAGTGCGTGCTCCGCAAGGCCGGCATCGCCGACACCGAGTTCACCGTCCCCACCGCCTACGGCGGCACCGGTCGCGTACAGCTTTACTTCGGCAGCAGCCAACCCGGCATCATCAGGGATTACAACGGCATCTCCCTTCCCAGTGAGAGTGTGCTGGTCGGCACCAGCGGCAGCAGTGTCCTCTCCAACTACGACATCGTCATGTTCCCCTGTCAGGGAACTCCGTCCAATCAGGTCAGCAGCACCAACGAGGCCAACCTGCTCGCCTACGCCAACGCCGGCGGTCGCATCTATGCCACCCACTGGAGCGAGGTCTGGCTCGACAACTCTTCCTTCGCTGGAACCGTCAATTGGAACAACGGCCTCGCCAACGCCGGCTCCTCCGGCGATGTCACTCTGACGGCCGGCAACAGCAACACCAACAACGCCACCGTGGTCACCTCAGGCTTTACAGATGGCACCACCATGGCCAACTGGCTGCAAAGCATCGGCGCCACCACCACCTACGGCCAGATCTACGTGGACTCACCCCATAGCGATCTCACAAGCGTCATCTCGCCCACTCAAACTTGGCTCACCTACTCCGGCACAGAGACTGCCTATAAGGGTTCCCCACTCCAACTCACCTTCGACACGCCCATCGGCGCCACCAGCGCCAACCAGTGCGGCCGCGTCATGTACAACGACTACCATGTCGAATCTCCTGCCAGCGGCACCACCTTCCCGGGCGAATGCAACTCCGGCTCCATGACCGCGCAGGAGAAGCTCCTCGAGTACGGACTCTTCGACCTCTCCACCTTCATCACCCCGCAGGGAACGCCCACCGCCACCATCAACCTCAGCGCCAGCCCCACCAGCTACACCGCAGGCGACTCAGCCGACACGCTCAACGTGCTCGTCACCAACACCAGCACCTCCACGCCCTCCAACCCATCCCTCACCGTCGCCCTCACCTTGCCCACCGGAATGACGGCCACCTCCATGCAGGACTCCAGCGGCGGCGGATGGCTCTGCACCGCCAGCACCCTCACCTGCACACGCATCACCGGCATGGACGCCAACTCCTCCGACAACATCGCACTCACCATCAGCGTCCCCTCCGGCACTCTGCCCGGTAACGTCACCTTCGGCGCCACCCTCTCCGGCGGAGGCCTGGCCGCCAACGTCACCGCCTCGCTCACCATGTTCGTCTACGGCAAGGCCGTCATCTCCTGGAACCCCGCCTCGCCCATCACCTACCCCGCTCCGCTCACCACCGCGCAACTCAACGCCACCGCCGTCCCCACTGCCGGAGCCTGGGCCTACTCGCCCGCGTTCGGTGCCGTCCTCAACGCCGGCACGCAGACCCTCTCCACCACCTTCACGCCCACGGACACCGTCGGCTATCCCAACCCCGCCACGGCCACCGCCTCCATCGTCGTCAATCAGGCCACGCAAACGATTAGCTTCGCGCCGCTCGCCACACCCATCATCTTCAACACCAATCCCGTCACCCTCTCGGCCACCGGCGGCGCCAGCGGCAATCCTGTTGTCTTCACTGTCACCGGCCCCGCCACCGTCAGCGGCAACACCCTCACCTACATCGGCCCCGGAACCGTCGTCGTCACAGCTAATCAGGCTGGCAACATCAACTACTCCGCCGCCGCGCCCGTCTCGCAGACCATCATCGTCCAGCCCAACACACAGACCATCACCTTCACGCTCGCCTCGCCCGTCACCTACGGCGTCGCGCCCATTCCTCTCTCCGCCACCGGCGGCCCCAGCGGCAATCCCGTCACCTTCACCGTCACCTCCGGCCCCGCCACGTTGAGCGGGAACACACTCACCATCACCGGCGCAGGCACCGTCGTCGTAACCGCCAACCAGGCCGGTAACGCCGCCTATCAGGCCGCCACGCCCGTCGCGCAGACGCTCATCGTCAATCAGGCCTCGCAGGTCATCAGCTTCTCCCTCGCCTCGCCCGTCACCTACGGCGTCGCTCCCATCACCCTCTCCGCCACCGCCACCTCCGGACTCGCCGTCTCCTTCGCCGTCACCTCCGGCCCCGCCACCATCAGCGGAAACACGCTCACCATCACCGGCGGAGGCATCGTGGTCGTCACCGCCACGCAGGCCGGCAACGCCAACTACTCCGCCGCAACGCCCGACGCGCAGACGCTCGTCGTCAACCCCGCCGCCCAGACCATCACCTTCGCCCAGCCCACATCGCCCGTCACCTACGGCGTCGCTCCCATCACTCTCTCCGCCACCACCACCTCCGGCCTCGCTGTCACCTTCACCGTCAAGTCAGGTTTGGCCACGGTAAGCGGCAACACGCTCACCATCACCGGCGCGGGCGCCGTCGTCATCGCCGCCGACCAGCTAGGCAACGCCAGCTACTCCGCCGCCTCCGAGGTCACGCGCACCATTCAGGTCAACAAGGCCGCCTCTTCCACCACCTTCTCCGCCACGCCCACCACGCTCTTCGTCCAGAACCCCCTCACACTCACCGCCACCGTCGCCCCCGGCAACGGCCTCACCGTCTCGCCCACCGGAACAGTCACCTTCCTCGTCAACGGAAACTCTTGGGCCACCGCACCGGTGGTCAACGGCGTGGCCACCTACACCGGCGGTTATAACGACGCGCAGAACATCAACATCTCCGCCGTCTACAACGGCGACAACGGATTCAACTCCTCCGCCAGCAACTCCGTCCCCGTCAGCCTGCTCGACTTCACCCTGACTGCCGGCTCAGGCTTCACGCCGCAAACCGTTGTGCACGGCAGCACCGTCACTTACACCTTCAGCGTTGCTCCCGTGAACGGCTCTGCCTGGCCCACCCAAATCAACTTTGCGCTCGACGGTTATCCCTACGGCTCTTCCATCTTCTGGTCAACGAGCAACCTTGCTGCAGGCAGCGGCGCGGCCACCGTAACGCTCAACCTGCAAACCGCTACCTTCCCCAGCGGTGCCGTGGCTCGCAATCAGGGCCGTGCCACCGCTCTCTTGGCCGGCCTCACGCTCGGTTGTCTGCTCGTCCCCTTTGGATGGCGGATGCGCCGCCGTCCCGTGCGCCTGCTCGCCGCCATCATTTTGCTGGCCGCCTCTGCCGGTGCGCTCACCTCCGTCACCGGTTGCGCCACTGGCTGGGACCACGAGAACTTCACCTTGGTCATCAGCGCTGTCTCCGGACAGGATGGACACTACCTGACTACGCCCAACCTCCGCGTTCAATAATTCGCACCGTTGCCTCCGCATCATCTCCTTGCGAGTCACCGTAATCTCCACCCCTGCATCAAAGCGGATGCCCCATCCTCCGCCATGCGATTTTGCACAGCAAAAAGCGCCAACCCTTGGTTGGCGCTCATTCTGGAAGCTCGTCGCTCCCTTCAAACTGTGTGCTGTTTCTTCGTGCTTACTTATCGCGCTTTCGCGCCTGCATGCGGCTGCGCAGAATCATCGTCGACATGCTCGCAAATCCCAGAATCCCAAGAACCACGGTCGGATCCTCCGGCGAATCAGTGCACCCACCAAACCCCTGGGCATGCAGTTTCACACACACCACACCAAGCGACAGAACTATTGTTGTAATCTTCTTCCACTTCATGACAATCTCCTGACGATGAATGTGTGGCTTTCCCAGACGCTGCAATATTACGTGAATATTGCAGCAATCGTAAACCGATTCCAGCAAGGGTCCGACCAATTTAAATAAAACCCTTTGTTTTCAATTATTTGGATCCGCATGCTTGCTGGTGCAATTCAGTCTGCCTCCATTTTGGCCCAACCTTCCCATCAAAGGCAAAAAACAACCGGCAACCCATGGGCTGCCGGTCGTTGCATCTTTGGTGCCGAAGAAGGGACTCGAACCCCCACACCCTTGCGAGTACTTGGACCTGAACCAAGCGCGTCTGCCAATTCCGCCACTTCGGCTCTGCTGCCTGTACAACATGCCGCGTCCAGGCAGGGACGCAACCGGCAGCAACCTCTACAAGTGTTTCAAACCACGCCCATGGTGTCAAACGCGGCACCTGCTATCCTCTACAGTCCGTGCCCGCGCGTTACACTCCATTCAAACCGCCTGCGAGGATTCCTATGTCCGCCTCTTCCGCCGCCATCCCTGTCAACCACGCCAACGCTCTGCGCCGCATCAACCACGACCTGGCCAACGCCCTCGAAATCCTCTCGCAAAGCAGCTACCTGCTTGGCACTACAGCCCTCACCGGCCAGGCCGCCGAGTGGCACAAGCTACTGGCTGGCGGTCTCGACCAGGCCCTCGCCGCGCATCGCCAGCTTCGCAGCTACCTCCAATCCAACGGCCCGCAGTAGCCACTCCTCCGCACAAAGGAAAAGAGCCGCAGCCATCAGCCGCGGCTCCTCCCTCAACTTCCGTTCCGTTAAACCAGCGTCGCGTCCAGCGTAATCGCCGCCGCTGCCAGCAACCGCGAGATGGGGCAGCCCACCTTGGCAGCCGCCGCCAGCTCGTCGAACTTCTCCTTGCTCGCGCCCGGAACCTTCGCCTTCGTCGTCAGGTGGATCTTCGTCACCGTGAAGCCCGCCTCGGTCTTCTCCAGCGTCACCGCCGCGGTCGTCGCCACCGAATCCGGCGGCAGCCCCGCGCCCTCTAACTGTGCGCTCAGCGCCATCGAGAAGCACCCGGCGTGCGCCGCCGCAATCAACTCCTCGGGGTTCGTGCCCTTGCCGCTCTCAAACCGTGTGCCAAACGAGTACTGCGCCCCCTCCAGCACACCGCTCTCCGTCGCTATCGTTCCCTTGCCGCCCTTCAGGCCGCCCTTCCACTCTGCACTCGCGCTGCGTACCATCTTCGTCTCCTTGTCGTTCTCTGGTCTTGAGGATGCTTCCGTTATACCAGCACCCGTTTCATTGGATGCATCCACCCCGTCCCATGCTGCATCCATTCTGTATCCTGACCTCGTGAGCGAGCCCCTTCCCCAATCCGCGCCATCCGCCGCCGCCTCTCCGGACCACGCTGATTCCTGCCCCCTCGCAGACGACCACCACTCCGTCTTCTGCCCCAACTGCTCGGCCCGCCTCTACGGACACCGCTGCAAGCTCGTCTGCCCCACATGCGGCTACTACCTCAGTTGTTCCGACTTCTACTAGCGCTGTGCGCCGCGCAAATCGCCGCTGTGCAACCCGCGCACCCGCCCGTCCGGCAGCAGATACTCCTCCACCTCGCGCCAGTTCTCCACCCGCGGAAATCCCACCACCGTCGCGTTGTGCGGCGCCGAAAACAGTAGCCCCTGCCCATGGAAGCTCTTCAAATACCGCGGCAGGTCGTCAATCAGGTAGTCCGCCCGCAGGATGCTCTTGTCCCCGCAGTACACATAATTGCGGTAGTGGATGAACGGAAAGTGCCGCTGCAGCCAGCGGAACTTCGACGTGAACGAGGTCGGAACCTCCATCGCCGCCGTCGCAACGTAGATGTCGTAGTGCTGCTGCAACCGCTCCAGCACCGCCGGTGCATCCGCCATCACGTCCAGGTTGTCGAAGAAGTCGTCGCTGCGCATGTAACGCACCAGATCCGCCTGGTGCTCGCGAGGCACATGGTCCCACAGCAGCTTGCCATGCAGATCGGTCTTGCTGATGTTCAGCCCATAGTCCTTGTTGTACCGCGCAAGATGCTCGGCCACGGTGTCGGCCATCGTGTCGTCCATGTCCACGCAAATGCGCAACCGCTCGTAATGGACCGTCATGCCAGCTCCGTCAGCCGCCGCAACGCCAGCCGCTCCTTCGCCGCGTCCGTGCCATGCCCCGCATCGTAGTACAGCCGCCGGCCGCAGCTCTCGCACGTCACCGGGTCGTCGCCTGGACCGTTCCGCAAGTCGCTCCACTTCTGCGGACGCATCATCATCTGGCACGCCGAGCACTTCTGCTCCCACGCCGCCGCCAGTGCCGGTCGCCGCGTCTGCACCAGCCGATCGTAGTGCGCCAGCGACCTCTCGCTCACCGCCCCGCGCACCCGCGCGCGTTCCTTGCCCAGTAGTTGCATCCGCGCCTGCAGCGCCGTCTCCGCCGCCGCTGCGCTCTCGCACTCCTGCTCCAGCAATTTCGCGTAATGCTCCGCCTCGTCCGCGGCCCGCTTGCATTCAGCCTCCAGCGCGTCTGTCCGCTCCAGACTCGACAGCTCCGCGTCCTCCAGCTTGGCAATCGCCGCCTCGGCAAACGATATCTCATGCTCCAGCGCCTTCAATTGCGCGTCGCTGGTCACCGCATCGGTCTGCGCGCGGTACTTGCGGATCCTCTGCTGCTGGTCGGCCACGTCCGACTCCTGCCGCCGCCGCGCCGTCTCCTCGGCCTTCAGCCCCGCATCGGCCGTCGCCATTTTCTTGCGCTCCGCGGCCAGCGCAGCCTCCAGTTCGCCGATTCTTCGTGGCAGCGCCGCTATCTCCACCTGCACCCGCGCCATCTCCGCGTCGCAGACCTGCAGCTCGATCAGTTCGTCCACGTCCTGCACGTTCGTCTCCCCGGAATCCTTGAATTCTCCGTGAAAATGCAGTCTAGCACCGCCAACGTACCCGTTGCAGTCTGCCCCATCACACCCGCGCCCTGCCCGCACTTTCCCTCCCTGCATCCTCCTCACCCTCCGTGAGAATCTATTCATACAGCCCATGAGCACCACGCCCGCCGCCGTCGCCGACCTGCCCCTCGAGTCCGATAACTTCGAGGTCCACGAGGACTGGCGTCCCACGCACAATCCCTGGGCCATCGCCATCACCGTCACCCTCGCCACCTTCATGGAGGTCCTCGACTCGGCCATCGCCAACGTCTCCCTGCCCCACATCGCAGGCAGTCTCGGCGCCTCGCAGGACGAGGCCACCTGGGTCCTCACCTCTTACCTCGTCGCCAACGCCGTCGTGCTCCCGGCCAGCGCCTACATCGCCTCGTTCATGGGCCGCAAGCGCTTCTACATGACGTGCGTGGTCCTGTTCGGAATCAGTTCAGCCCTCTGCGGCCTGGCTCCTTCGCTCCCCCTGCTCATCTTCTTCCGTGTGCTGCAGGGAGTCGGTGGCGGCGGCCTCGCCCCCTCCGAGCAATCCATCCTCGCCGACACCTTCGCGCCCCGCGACCGCGGCAAGGCCTTCGCCTTCTATGGCGTCGCCGTCGTCTGCGCCCCCATTATCGGCCCCACCCTCGGCGGTTGGATCACCGACAACTACGACTGGCGCTGGATCTTCTTCATCAACATCCCCGTCGCCATCCTCAGCCTCTACCTCACCAACCGCCTCGTCGAGGACCCGCCCTGGGTCAAGCGCGAGGTCGCCCGCACCAAGAAGCGCGGCCTCAATCTCGACTACTTCGGCTTCGCCCTGCTCGCCATCGGCTTCGGTTCCCTCGAGTTTGTGCTCGACAAGGGCCAGGAGGACGACTGGTTCGGCTCGCACGTCATCACCTACTTCGCCTTCGCCTGCGTCGTCGCCCTCGTCGTGCTCGTACTCTGGGAGATCCGCCAGATTCGTGAAGGCCACCGTCCCATCCTCGACCTCACACTTTTCAAGCGGAAGACCTTCGCCGTCGCCTTCACCCTCATGTTCGTCCTCGGCTTCTCGCTCTACGCCACCATCGTGCTCATTCCGCAGTACGCGCAATTATTGCTGGGCTACACCGCCGAGCTCGCCGGGCTCGTCATCTCCCCCGGCGGCATCATCACCATGATGACCATGCCCCTCGTCGGCTATCTCGTCGGCCGCACAGACCCGCGCCGCCTCATCGCCTTCGGATTCCTCATCGTCGCCTCCTCGCTGGTGGCCATGCACACGCTCGACCTCCAATCCTCCTACTTCTACATCGCCGGGCTGCGCAGCTTCCAGGCCGCAGGCCTCGGCTTCCTCTTCATCCCCATCAACTTCATCTCCTACACCAACGTCCCCCGCTCCAAGAGCAACGACATCAGCGGCCTCTCCAACCTCGCCCGCAACATCGGCGGCAGCACCGGCACCGCCTTCCTCACCACCATGCTCGCCCGTCGAACGCAGACGCACATGAACTATCTCTCCGCGCACCTCACCCCATCCGACCCCATCTTCCAGCGCCAAATCCGCGCCCTCAGCGGCGCCTTCTACACCCACGCCCTCGCGCCCAGCCCCGCCGCCGCCGCGCACATCGCCCAGGCCTTCCTCTACCGCCAACTCGTTCGTCAGGCCTCCATGCTCGCCTACCTCGACGTCACCAACGTCCTCGCCTTCTGCTGCTTCGCCATGCTTCCTCTGCTCTTCTTCACCGGCAAGATTCCCAAGCAGACCGGCGACCCGCCCGCGGCCCACTGACCCCTCGCCCGCCCGCATCCCCAAGCCCTACAATGCTTCCATGAGCCTCCGCCGAGCCGCCCTGCTGCTCCCCGCACTCACCCTCGCCCTCACGCTGGCCCACGCGCCGCGCCTCTATGCGCAGCTATCGTCCGTCCTCTCCTCCGCGCCGCCGCCCCCGCCCAAGCAACTCACCGTCGCCGACATCTTCAAGAGCCCCAGCCTCACCGGCACGCCGCCTCGCGGCTTTGAGTGGTCCCCCGACGGCCGCACCCTCAGCTACATCGCCCCACCCGGCACATCCACCGGCCAGCCCGGCGACCTGCTCGCCTTCGACACCACCACCGCGCAGACCCGCGTCCTCGCCCCCCACGACAAGCTCGCCGACTCCAAGCTCAACGAACGCGACCGCGACCATCGCAGCCGCTACCAGATGCCCAGCTACACCTGGGCGCCCGACGGCCATCATCTCCTGCTCGACGACGCCGGCACGCTCGCCCTCTACGACATCGCCTCCGGCGCCGTGAACGTCATCGCCCACACCGGCGCAGGCTCCGGCGACGACCCGCAGTTCTCCCCCGACGGCCGCACCCTCTCCTACATCGCCCATCACGACCTCTGCACCGCCGCCGTCTCCGGCAACCATCGCGAACACTGCCTCACCAGTTCCCCCTCCCCCGCCATCCTCAACGGCGAGGTGGACTGGGTTTCGCTCGAGGAACTCGAAGTCCGCACCAACACCTTCTGGTCGCCGGACTCCCAGCACCTCGCCTATCTGCAATCCGACGAGACCCGCGTCCCCCAGTACGCACTCACCACGCTGGACACCGAACACGGTGCGCCCCACGTCGTCCCCGACCCGCAGCGCTACCCGCAGCCCGGCGACCCCAACCCCGCCGTCCGCGTCGGCATCGTCAGCGCCGACGGCGGCAAGACCAAATGGGTTGAACTCCCCTTCAGCTCCGGCAACGACTACATCCCCCGCTTCGGCTGGGTGGATGCCCATACCCTCTACGTCGAAGTGCTCGCCCGCGACCAGCGCACACTCTCCCTCTACCTCGCCGACGCCCGCTCCGGCCTCTCGCACCTCGTCTACACCGACACCGACCCCAAATATCTCGACACCAACTACGACATCATCTTCCTCGACGCCACACGCTTCGTCACCCTCAGTTGGCGCGACGGCCACACCCACCTCTACCTCTACTCACTCAACGCCGACCGCACCAGTGCCGCGCTCACCCACCAACTCACCCACGGAAACTTCGAAGTCAAGCGCATCTATAGCGCCGACGCCAACGGTGTCCTCTTCAGCGCCAACCTCGACTCCCCCATCACCAACGGCCTCTACTCCGTCGCGCTCGATGGCTCCGTGCCACGCCGCCTCACGCCCACCGGCGGCTCGCACTACGTGGATCCCGCTCCCGGCGGCTCACACTTCCTCGACTACGCCAGCAACTCCACCACTCCGCACAGCGCTCAGGTCTGCGACGCACACAGCGCCTGCACCGCGCTCTGGCGTCCGCACACGCTCGTCGAGCTCGGCTACGCGCCCGTCACGCCTCTCCTCATCACCCTCCGCGCCGCCGACAACACCACCACGCTCTACGCCTCGCTGCTGCTGCCCCCCAGCGCCACCAGCAAAGCCTCCGTCCCGCTCATCCTCAACCCCTACGGCGGCCCGCACGAGCAGTCCGTCACCGACGGTTGGCGCGGCCCCGACTCTCTCTTCGACCAACTCCTCGCGCAGCATGGCTTCGCCGTCCTCCACGTGGACAACCGTGGCATGGGCGGCCGCGGCCGCGACTTTGAGCAATCCGCCGCCTTCCTCCACGCCGGAGACATCCAGCTCACCGACCAGCTCGCCGCGCTCGACCAGGTCCTCGCCTCGTACCCGCAATTAAACGAGAAAAAACTCGGCTTCTGGGGATGGAGCTGGGGTGGCAACTTCACCGTCTACGCCCTTGAGCACAGTACGCGCTTCGCCGCCGGTGTCGCCGTCGCTCCCGTCACAGACTTCCGCCTCTACGACAGCGTCTACACCGAACGCTACTTCGGCCTGCCCTCCGCCAACGCAGCCGCCTACGACGCCACCAACCTCTCCGCCTCCGCCGCGCAGCTCCACGGAAAATTGCTCCTCGCCTACGGCACCGGCGACGACAACGTCCACCCCATCAACGAAGAGTTGCTCCAGAACGCGCTCGTCGCCGCACACATCCCCTTCACCGTGCAGACCTACCCGGGCAAGACCCACGCCATCGCCGGCGCAGACGCCCGCACCGACCTCTTCACACGCATCCTCCAGCACTTCGAGGAGAACCTGAAGTGACCACGCCCCCGCCTGATGCCGACCGCCTCATCCGCGCCCGCGCCACCCTCGGCGACTTCGATCTCACCGTCTGCACCGACGGCACCTTCGTGCTCGACGGCGGCGCCATGTTCGGCGTCGTCCCCAAAACGCTCTGGAGCCAGCGCGTCACGCCCGACTCTGACAACCGCGTCCAACTCGGCCTCAACTCCGTCGTCGTCCGCACCGGCGATCAGACCATCGTCATCGAGACTGGCCTCGGCAACAAACTCACGCCCAAACTCGCCGCCATCATGCAGCATCAACCCCGCCTGCTTCAATCGCTCGCCGCCGCAAACGTGGATCCCGCCAGCGTCAACATCGTCATCAACTCGCATCTCCACTGGGACCACTGCAGTTGGAACACCACGCTGCACCCCGACGGCTCCGTCACGCCCACCTTCCCCAACGCGCGCTACTTCGCCCACGCAGGCGAGGTAGCCCACGGCCGCCTCCAACTCGAGCGCGACCGCATCAGCTACGTCGCCGAAAACTACGAGCCGCTCATCGCCTCCGGCCAAATGTCGCTGCTCACCCACGAATCCATCGCCCTCGACCCCACCATCTTCTCCTCGCCCGCCGGCCGCATCTGGGTCGAGTGCTTCCCCGGCCACACCGCGCAGCTCATGGCCATCCACATCGAATCCCGCGGCCAGCACGCCTGCTACATCTCCGACCTCATCCCCACCGCGCACCACCTCGACGTCACCTGGGCCATGGGCTACGACCTCGACCCCCTGCGCGTCATCGCGGAGCGCAAGCGCTTCTACGCACGCGCCATCCCCGAAAACTGGCTCGTCCTCTTCACCCACGACCACCACACACCCATGGCGCGCATCGCGCTCAACGACAAGGGCAAGCCCGTCGTCGCCACGCTTGAATAACTAAGCTTTGATGCGGTCGCCGTGGCTCGGCGGCACGCTCGTCACCAAAATCCGCACATCCGTCGCGCTGCGATTGAACGCCTGATGCGCCTCGCCCGGCGCAATCTCTACGCCCTGCCCCGCGCCCAGTACTTGTTCGCAACCATTCACTTCCATCGTCAGCTCACCCGCCAGCACGTAGAAGAACTGCCGCGCCCTCCGGTGCAAGTGCCGTTCCTCGCTCGCGCCCGGCGGCATCCGCTCCTCAATCAAGCTCATCTCAGATGTCTTCACCAGATGCCACCCATCGCACCCCGCGCCCCATGTGTAGTGCTCCGCACCTTCGCGTGAAATCACTCGCCCCTCCCACTCTTCGACCGCGGCAGCAAATAGTCGTTCACCCACGCCGCCACTCTCGCCGCCAATCCCGGCGCCAGCCCCGCTACCCTCGTCAGCAAGAACGCCGGCATCCCCACGCTCGTCTCCGCACGTCCCCGCGCCGCCGCGCGCACAATCCGCCGCGCCGCCCGCTCCGCGCTCACCGACAGCAGCGGCAGCTCCGCTCCGCGCTCGAACCACCCCCGCTCCGCCACCTCATCCCCAACCGTGCGCACCCGCGGCAGCGATCCCGTCCGCATCATCCCCGGCGTCACCGTCGTCACCCGCACCCCGCGCCCGCGCACCTCCGCATGCAGCCCGCGGCTAAAGCCCACCGCCGCAAACTTGCTCGCCGTGTACGGCAGCATATGCGGAACCGCCACGCACCCGCCCATCGAAGCCACGTTCACGATCCGCCCGCTCCCCCGCTCCAGCATCCCGGGCAGCACCGCCATCGTCGTGTACACCATCGCCAGGTAGTTCACGCGCGCGGTCTCCTCAAACTCCTCCACCCCCTGCTCCTCCACCGGCCCCACCTGCAAGATGCCCGCGTTGTTCACCAGAACATCCACCCGCCCCCACCGCTCCGCCACCGCGGCCATCGCCCGCTCCGCCTCCTCGCGCACCCCCACGTCTGCCGCCAATGTCACCACGTTTTCCGCCACCGCGCCGCCAGCCACCAGCCGCGCCCACGCCCCCTCTAACTCCCCTAGATTCCGCGCCACCAGCGCCACCCGCGCGCCACAACGCGCAAACTCCCGCGCCAGTGCCAGCCCCAGTCCGCGCGAGCCCCCTGTCACCACCACCGCCTGTCCACGCAGCCTCTTCCGCCAGCCCACAGCAAAACCCTCCAATCTCCCTACTTTACAGCCTCCCTCCAAAGGCAAACAAAAAGCGAATATAATTCCCTCACCTGCCATGCCCGACCCGCTCCAACCCGAAGCCACCCCGCCCGACCGCTTCGCCTTCCTGCACATCGACCTCAACAGCTTTTTTGCCTCGGTCGAGCAGCAGCTTCACCCCGAGTATCGCGGCCGCCCCGTCGCCGTCGTGCCCATGCTGGCCGACACCACCTGCTGCATCGCCGCCAGCTACGAGGCCAAGGCCCTCGGCATCAAAACCGGCACGCAGGTCGGCGAAGCCAAAAAGATGTGCCCGGGCCTCATCCTCGTCACCGGCCATCACGACCACTACGCCGACTACTCCCGCCGCATCGCCGAGGCCGTGGACACCGTCTGCCCCGTTGCCCACACTCCCTCCGTCGACGAGATGGTCTGCCAGCTCCTCGGCCGCGAGTGCGAACCGCCCCGCGCGCGCCAGATCGCCCTCGCCATCAAGCAGGCCATCCGCGCCCGCGTCGGAGACACCCTCCGCTGCTCCATCGGCATGGCGCCCAACCGCTACCTCGCCAAAGTCGCCAGCGACATGCAAAAGCCCGACGGCCTCATCGGCCTGCTCCCCTCGCAGCTTCCCCGCGCCATCGCGCATCTCGAACTCCGCGACCTCCCCGGCGTCGGCCCGCGCATGGAGCGCCGCCTCAACGCCAAGGGCATCACCACCATGCAGCAGCTTCTCAATCTCGACCGCGCCGGCGTCCACGCGCTCTTCGACTCCGTATGGGGAGACCGCATGTACCACTGGCTCCGTGGACACCAGACCGGCGACGACGAGGCCCACGGCTCCTTCGGCGCCGAAGAGATTCAGAAGTCCCTCGGCCACTCCCACGTCCTCGCCCCTGAGCTGCGCACCGCCGACGGTGCCTGGGCCGTCGCCCACAAGCTCCTCCACAAGGCCGCCATGCGCCTCCGCATGGAAGATCTCTACTGCGCCTCGCTCGCCCTCACCATCCGCTTCACCGTCCGACGCGACGACGCAACCCCCGCCGAAACCCGCATCAAGCAGCACTTCTCCGGTGTGCGCCACGAAGGCTGGGGCATGGAGGCACGCTTCACCGACTGCCACGACACCCTCTCGCTCCTCGAAGTCCTCCGCCGCCTCTGGGAGCAGCGCCCCACCGGCCCGCGCTTCAACAAGCCCTTCTTCGTCGGCGTCACCCTCTCCCGCCTCACCGCCGCCGCTGACCTCCAGCCCTCCCTATTCGCAGACCCCGGCCACCGCGACGACCTCGCCGCCGCCATGGACAAGCTCAACCTCAAGTACGGCCACGCCACCCTCCACTTCGCCGGCATGATGCCCGCCCGCGCCTCCGCTCCCACCCGCATCGCCTTCACCCAGATCCCCGTCAAGTACGGCACCGACTACATGTGAGCCGCCGCAGATTTTGCCGTCCTCAAGCATGCGCCGGATACCCAAACAACGCGTAGCGTTGTTTGGGTATCCCTCAATTACAGTGTCATCCTGAGCGAGCGTAGCGACGCGAAGGACCTGCTTCTCTACCCATATCGCCTCGTAGAATATTCCTGTGAGCGCCAGCATCTACATCGGCCGCATCGCCCCATCCCCCACCGGCCTGCTCCATCTCGGCCACGCGCGCACCTTCTGGCTCGCCTACCAGCGCGCCCTCGCCGTCAACGGTACGCTCCTCATGCGGATGGACGACCTCGACCCTCACCGCTCCCGCTCCGAGTTCGCCGCCGCCGCACTCGAAGACCTCGCCTGGCTCGGCATCCGCTGGCAGCAGCCCGTCATCTACCAGCGCCAACGCCTCTCGCTCTACCGCGACGCCCTCGCCCAGCTCCTCGCCCAAGGCGACGCCTACCCCTGCACCTGCTCCCGCCGCGAGCTCGCCTCCGCCGCCCTCGCCCCGCACGACGAGGACGACGAACCCATCTACAACGGGAAATGCAGGCCCGGTAAGAGCCGCCCCGAGTCACCGGATCTTATCTCTCGCGCATCGCGCGAGCCACGCGAAGCCTCCGGCCATGCGGCCGTCAGCATCCGCTTCCGCATCCCCACCGAAGAAAAAATCTCCTTCACCGACCTCGCCCTCGGCCCGCAATCCTTCACTCCCCAGCGCGACTTCGGCGACTTCCTCCTCTGGTCGCGCGACGGCCTCCCCAGCTACCAGCTCGCCACCGTCGTGGACGACGCCGCGCTCGGCGTCACCGAGGTCGTCCGCGGCTCAGACCTGCTCCGCTCCACCGCCCGCCAGATTCTCCTCCAGCGCGCGCTCGGCCTGCCCACCCCCGCCTGGTTCCACTGCCCGCTCGTCCGCGACTTCGCCGGCCGCCGCCTCGCCAAGCGCCACGACGCCCTCTCCCTCCGCGCCCTCCGCGCCTCCGGCCGCACCCCCGCCGAACTCATCGCCACCTTCGCCGCCGAGCCCTCCAACGCACTAAACTGGTAGAAACCACCGCATGGCCGACAACTTCGCACAGACCGTCAAGCAGCAGTCCGACATCGTCAAGCTCATCGGCGAGTACGTCCGCCTGCGCAAGGCCGGCGCGCAGAACTACACCGGCCTCTGCCCCTTCCACAAGGAGAAGACTCCCTCCTTCTCCGTCCACGCCACCCAGCAGTTCTTCCACTGTTTCGGCTGCAAGGCCAGCGGAGACGTCTTCGCCTTCGTCATGAAGATGGAGTCCCTCACCTTCCCCGAGGCCGTCCGCGCCGTCGCCCTCAAGTTCAACGTCCCGCTCCCCAAGCGCGAGTTCTCCTCGCCTGAGGAAGCTCGCGAGGCCGGCCTGCGCCGCCAGCTCCTCGACCTCCACGAGGCCGCCACCAAATACTTCGAGGAGCAGCTCCAATCCCCCGAGGCCGCACGCGCCCGCGAATATTTGACGGGCCGTGGGCTCTCATCCGAAACCATCAAGAAGTTCCGCATCGGCTACGCACCCGACGACTTCAACGCCATGCGCGAACGTTTCTCCCGCGAGTTCCCCGAAGCCGCCCTCCGCGCCAGCGGCCTCTTCTCCTCGAAAGAGCAGGACGTCCTCGGCCAGCCCACCGGCCCTCTCTACTCCCGCTTCCGCAAGCGCATCACCTTCCCCATCTGCAACGAGCAGGGCCGCGTCATCGCCTTCACCGCCCGCGCCCTCGCCACCGACGAGAAAACGCCCAAATACCTCAACTCGCCGGAGACTCCCCTCTACTCCAAGGGCCAGGTGCTCTTCAACCTCGACAAGGCCAAGACCGCCATCCGCGAGTTCGACTTCGCCCTTCTCGTCGAAGGCCAGATGGACTGCATCTCCGTCTTCGCCGCCGGCATCCCCAACGTCATCGCCACCAGCGGAACCGCCTTCACCGAGCCGCAGGTCCGCCTGCTCTCCCGCTTCTCGAAAAGAATCATCGTCAACTTCGACCCTGACACCGCTGGCGCCGCCGCCGCCGAAAAATCCATCGCCCTGCTCACCGAGGAGGACTTCGACATCAAGGTCGTCTCCCTCGACGGCGGCCTCGACCCCGACCGCTACATCCGCGAACGCGGCGTCGAAGCCTACAAGGCCGCCCTCGGCTCCGCCCAGCGCTACTCCGACTACCTCATCAGCCGCGCCCGCGCCATGTTTCCCGCCAACACCGCCGACGCCCAGCGCAAGGCCATGAACTATCTGCTCCCGCACATCCGCCGCGTGCCCCACCGCCTCACCCGCGACAACTTCGTCTCCGCCGTCCGCGACGCCCTCAAAATCGACTCCGCCCTGCTCTTCGAGGAGCTCCGTCAGGCCGCCGCGCAGCGCCAATCCAGCGTCCGCGCCCACGCGCCCACAACCGTGTCGGAAAGCGAACGCGTCCTCCTGCGCGCACTCGCCCTGCCCTCCGGCGACGAGGCCCGCCGCGTCGCCGCCGACACCCTCAGCCAGAACCCCGCATGGCTCGACGGCCTCTCCACCGCCCCGCTCCTCGAAGCCCTCGCCAACGCCGCCGAGCACACCCCCGGCATCGCCCTCAGCAGCAGCCCCGTCCCCACCAACGCCCTCGACCTCGCACCCGACGAGGAATCCCGCAGCCTCCTCGCCGAGATCCTCCTCAGCGCGCCCGAAAGTTCACCCGACTCCCCCGACGCCGACCTCACCACTCCCGTTGAGGACGCGCTCGCCAGCCTCCACCGCCGCTCCCTCGAACGCCGCCAGCGCGAACTCCGCACCCTCATCGCAGAGGCCGACCGCCGCGGCAATCACGATATGCTCGCGCAGCTCACCCAGGAGCGCATCCAGATCGACCGCACCCTGCGAACCCTCTAAATTTCTAGCTCGCGTCATAACATCCGTTGCACCATGTTATAACCTACGTTATAATTTAGCCGAGGTTACCCCATGGCCACCACCGTCAAAATCACCACCATCGGCAACTCCGTCGGCATCGTCCTCCCCAAGGAGACCCTCGCCAAGCTCAAGGTCGCCAAGGGAGACTCCCTCTTCCTCTCCGACACCCCCGACGGCATCCAGCTCACCCCCTACGACGCCGCCTTCGCCCGCAAGATGGATCTTCTCGACGATGTCATGCGCGAGAACCGCGACGTTCTCCGCCGCCTGGCCAAGTAATGGACGAGCCTGTCTGGATCGAACTGCGCGAGGTTCTCATCGCCCACGCGCGCCAGCTCGCCGAACACGGCGGCTCCGACGGCCTCCGCGATATCACGCTCCTCGAATCCGCCCTCGCCAAGCCCCGCAACGTCTTCGCCTACGACGACGCGCCCGACCTCTGCCGTCTGGCCGCATCCTACGCCTTCGGCATCGCCCGCAATCACCCCTTCGTGGACGGCAACAAGCGCACCGCACTCGTCGTCTGCGAAGGCTTTCTGCGCTTCAACGGCATCCGCATCGTCGCGCCGCGCGAGGAAAAATACTCCACCTACCTCCGCCTCGCCGACGGCTCTCTCTCCGAGCAAGCCCTCGCCGAATGGCTCCGCAGCCACTCCGTCCCGCTCACCGCATAAAAAATTGTCTGTACGTTTTCGGCGCTACTCCAGTTGCTTCGCCTGCCCGCGCATCTGCTCGGCCCGCGCGTGGTCGCCCTGCTCGTCGTACGCATCCGCCAGCGCCCGCTCCATCGCCGCATTCGGAGCCTGCGCCGCCATCTGCGCGTTCAAATACTGGATGGCCTCTTTCCCGCGCTGCGCCTTCCGCAGCGCCGCCGCAATCAGCACCGCCGTCTGCGGCTCCGCGGCCTTCTGCCCCGCCTTGCTCAAATCCGCCAGCCCGTTAGCATCTCCCGCAGCAGACAAGCTCTGCGCCAGCGCCGTCAGCGCCGGCTGGTAGTTCACATCATCCCGCAGCGCCAGCCGGTACCATCCCTCCGCCGCTAGCCGCTTGCCCGTCGCCGCCGCGCACTGCCCGCGCTTCACATCCTCCTCCGCGTGGCCCTTCGCCGGCCCCGCGCCGCGTACCGTCCACGTCGCCGCCGGAACATCCGTGCTCACCACTTCGAAGCTCAACGTCGCAAACGCAGACTGCTTCGCCACGTCGTCCGTCGCCTTCACCACCAGCCGGTAGTGACCCGCCGTCAGCAGCGCCGTGTCCAGCGTGCGCCCGGTCAGCAGGTTGCCCGCCGCGTCCACGTTCGTCACATCCACATCCTCGTCCTCAAACGCCGGCGTCTCTCCGCCCACCGCCGCCACGTCGCCCCACACGTAGTGCACATGCACCGTCTTGCCCCGCTCCACCTCCACCGCGCCCTTCGCCGCCCCGTCTTTTGGAAATGGCGGCATCCACAACTGGTACACAACCGCCAGCTTGTCGCCCGCGTGGATCACTGCCGTCCCCGCCCCCACCGGCGTAAACCGCACCCCCGAATAGCTGAACGGCAGCTTGTCCTCGCTGTCCATCACTGGCGCCGGCGCGTGGTACGCCACCAGTTCGCTCAGCTTCAGCGTCCCCGGCGCGGGCTCCGCCACCGTCACATTCTTCACCGCCACCGTCGCCTCGTGGTTCAGGTCGTTGGTCGTCGTCACGCGGATCCGGTACGTCCCCGGCGCCAGCGGCAGCCGTCCCTCCGCCGCGAATATCTTGTGTTCCAGCTCCTGCCGCGCGTCCACGCTCACCGCCCCGGTAAGCTTGTCCTCCTGCCGGTAGATGAACTTCCCCTCGGACGTCTCCACCTCGCCGCGCACCGTAAAGCTGTACCCCTGCGTCCCGTCCGCGCGCGCCCCCACCAGGCTGGTGTCCGGCATCCGGTTGCGCGCCAGATAGCTCAGCGTCAGCCGCCCCTGCCCGTCGCGGATGACCGCCGTCTGCAGGTCCGTCTGGTTGCGCTCGTTCATCAGGCTGGCCGTCACCCGCTCGCTGTTCTTCATCTCCTCGATGTACTGCTTGTTCAGCGCGTTGTCCGCCAGCCCCTTGATGCTCGACAGCAGTTGGTCGCTCTGCAGCGACGGCGTGAAGTCCTCCACGTCGCTCGGCTCGGTGGGCAGCAGCGAGATTGCCACGTGCGCGACCTCGCGCCCCAGCACGTCAGATATGATTCTCAGCGCCGTCTTCGGATTGTTGATCGCCTCCACGCCCGTCACCAGCTTCGTCGGCCCGTCCTGGTACGGCGAGTACAGCTCAAACGGCTCCGCGTCGCTCGGCTTGTAGAACACCACGTAGAAGTGCGGCGGCAGCACCGGCGTCGGCGACTGATAGAACCACACCTCCATCGGCCGCAGGTTCCGCTGCGCCAGATACTTCATCCGCTGCTGCGGCGGCCCCAGCGTGATGTAGATTCTCCCCTGATCCGTGCTCCACCCGTCCTGCGCCGTGCGGCTGCCAAAGTACGAGTTCGCGTACGCCAGCCGCTTATAGTGCTCTTCCTTGTAGCTGTTCCCGCCCGCCGCCGGATCCGGGTTCCGCACGTCCCAGAACTGCTGTATGAACTTGTCCCGTTCCAAATCACTCGTCAGCGTCAAGAACTGCTTCCGCTCCACGCCGCTGATGATGTACGTCACCTCCTCATCCAGCCAGTGCTTGTACTGCTGCGGCAGGTTCTTCTCCGCCGAAGGCTTCGCCCCCGCGCTCACCGCCCCACCCACCACCACCACCAGCGCCATCAGCGCACACACTACCCGCTTCGTCAGCTGCTGCATCAATCCGTTGCTCCTCGCAAAGTAAAAGGGAGAGAGCCTTGGCTCTCTCCCTTCTAGTTTAGGTTGCCGTTCGGTTAGAACTCAAACCGTATCTGCGCACGCGCGTAGAACGGGCTCTTGAAGGCCGTCGGCCGACCGTAGTCCGTGTCCAGCGCCGGTGCAACGCCCACGCCGGCTGCTGTCAGCTGCGTGTACTGCACCTTGGCGAGGATGGTCTGGCTGTTGGTCACGTTGAACGCGTCCAGCACGGCGGTCAGCTTGTACTTCTCGCCCCACTTGGCGCCCAGCGGAACGCTGTAGTCGCCATGCAGGTCAAGCTGTACGTCGGTCGGCGTGCGGCCGGCTGCACCGCGTCCGCCAATCGGCACTTCGCCCTGGTTCAGGTACACCGGGTGATCGCCCAGCAGGCTCAGCGGCACACCAGACTCGGCGCGCAGGCCCATGCCGAAGTTTGCGCCCTTCAGCATGCTGCCAACGTACTTCGTCTCCTTGGCCACGTTGTAGCTCACGAACAGGTTCGCCACGTGGTGGCGGTCCGAGTTCAGAGCGCCGTCGGCGAACTGGTTGCCCAGCAGGCCCAGCTTGCCGGCTGTGAAGTCAAACAGTGAGCTGATGCCGGGGTCCGACTGTCCGTTGTCGTTGCGGTACGCGCCCTCGTAGTTGCCCCACAGGTTCGCGTAGCGGTAGTTCACCTTCGCCAGCCAGTGGTTGCTGAAGCGCTTGTCGGCCTCCAGCTCCAGGGCCTTGTAGATGCGGTCAGGCCGTACGAAGCCGTCCGGTATCCCGTCCGCTCCGTTCTTGCCCGTTCCCGGTCCGTCGGCAGTTGACACATTCAGGAAGCAGGCGCCGCCCACTGCCTGGCTGTAGCCGTTGATGAAGAACCCGCCGATGGCTTGGTAGGTGTCGTTGGCGTACGTGCAACCCGCCACCGGGGCCTTGTAGTTGCCCGAGGTAACCGTGCCCGGGTTCGCCGCCAGGAACTGCGCCGGAGTATACGTGACCTCCTGCTCGTTGATGGAGACATCCGTGCTCGGTCCGGGATTGGCGATGCCGCCCACGTAGTTGCCGATGAGCGTCGAGCCTTCCGGCGACTGCGAGCCGATGTCCTCGATGATGCGGCCCAGGCGACGGTCCACGTAACGAGCCTTCAGCACGATGCCGTTCTTCAGCTCGCGCTCGATGCCCAGCACGTACTCATCCGCGTACTCCTGCTTGGTCGTCGGCAGGATTCCCTCGCCGGTCGAAGAAGCGAAGCTCGGTCCGCCGAAGTTGGTCACAATACCGCCCGTGGTGGACTTCGGTGTGCCGTTCAGGCTTGTCGCGTTCGACGGGTTCACCGTCAGGGCGCCGTTCACGATGGTCGGAGCAAAGTAGTAGCTCGTGTCATCCTGCTCGTTGCCCAGCTGCCGGATGGCTGCATCCAGGGGCATGCCCCAGAAGAAGCGGCCGTAGTTGAAGTAGATCTTGCCCTTGTGGTCCTTGAACGGGTCAAAGTCCACGCCGAGACGCGGCGACCAGCTGTCGTTGAACACGTAGCTGAACAGCGTTCCACCGGTCCGCTGCTCTTCCCAGCGCATGCCCAGGTTCACGTTCAGGTACTTGTTCACTTCGATGCTGTCGTTCGCGTACGCCTGGTGATAGCGTCCGGTGGCCTGCACGTTGAAGCCAACGTACGTGCCGCGCGTTACGGACGCGTACACCGTCTCGCCGTTCCATGTCGGACAAATCGTGCAGGTGTTGTCCGTCACGTTCGTCTTGTTGGTCGGGTACACGCTGAACTGCGCGTTGGACAGTTGCCCGCCGGCGGTGGCCGTGATCGGGTTGAATCCAACGATGGTGCTCAGTGTTGTGCCCTGGAAGTTCTTCGTCGGAATGGCGTACAGCGCGCCCGAACGGGTCGGCTGGTCGTTGAAGTTGGTGTGGTCGTACTCGTAACCTACCGAGAACGTGTGGTTGGCCAGGAAGTGGACCGTCTTCGACGTGTTCAGCGCCAGGCTGTACGTGTCGTTCTTCGACGGCTCATAGGCGCCAAAGCCCGTGACCACTGACGGCCCCGGAGTGGAAAAATACACCGGCGTGTAGTCCGTAATCTGGTAGTTGTTGATTGTCGGCGTCTCGGTGAACTTGTTGTAGTTGTACGTGTAGCTCACGTCCGCCAGCCAGCTCGGCGTGATCGCCGTGCTCAGGTGCGCAAACGAGTTGCGCGATCCGAACTTGTAGCTGCTCGCCGTCGAGGCCGGGTTCGAGCTCGAAAGGCTCGGCACCGAGTTGTGCTTCGACGGGTCGGCAAACGTCGCCAACTCAACGGTCGTCTTGTCGTTCACCTTGTAGGTGATCTTGCCGCTCCAGCTCAGCGTGGTCACGCTGCTCTGAATCACGCCCAGTGCATTGGAGGCAGCCGGGGCCAGTGCGTTCGCATGGATGGACGACTGACGCAGCGTCGGGTCGAACGCGCCGTAGAAGAACAGCTTGTCCTTCATCCCGTAGTACGGCAGGTAGCCGCTGAACTCGCCGCCTACTTCATACGTGTCGTTGTTCAGGAACAGGTAGGGGGAGGTCAGCGTGAAGCCGAAGCTCGCGAACTGCTTCGGCGTCGCCACAAATACGCCCGGAGCCAGATACGTCGTGATCGCTCCGTGGAACTTGTTGCCGCCCGACTTCGTCACGATGTTCACGATGCCGCCGATGCTCTTGCCGAACTGCGGCTCAAAGCCCTCGGTCTTCACGTCTACTTCCTTGATGAAGGTCATGTTCACGCCGGTTCCCAGCGCGCCATGATAGCGGTTGAATGTGCCGATGCTGCCGAAGGCCTGGTCGGTGATCGTCACGCCGTCCACTACATACAGGTTGTCCAGCGGCGAGCCACCCGCGATGCTCGGGTTGTACACGCCAGGTCCAGCCTGGTTCGGTGCGCCGGCCACCTGGCCCTGCGCCACGCCCGGTGCCGCGTAGAAGATGTTGCTCACGTTGCGCGGCAGCGGAATCGCTTGGTAGAAGGTGTCCGTCAGGTTCTCGGTCACGGCTGACGACGTCGTATCCAGCGACGCCGCACCGGTCGAAACCTCGACCTCGGTGGACTCGGCGCCAACCTTCAGCGCCAGGTTCAGCGTCGAGCTCGTGTTCACCTGCACTTCGTTGTGCTTCGAAATCGCCTTCGAGAAGCCCGGCGCCGTCGCCGTCACGTCATAGAATCCAGGCGTCAGCCCGTTGGACGAGTAGCGACCGTTGTTGTCGCTGGTCACCGTCACCGAGCCCTGCGGGCCGGCCAACGTTACCGTTGCGCCCTTCAGTACCGCTCCGGTCGGGTCCGTGACCACGCCGTTCAAGCCGCCGGTCGTCGAGCTGACCTGCTGCGCCACCGCCGTGCTGCCAAGCAGCGTTACGGCCAGAAGCAGAATGAGTCCGAGTGCCAGAAAGTGGCGACGGAAGGATATGTTGCGCATCGTGTGGGCCTCACAGTGTTGAGATGCTGGCTGCTTGCGCGCCAGGCTGTTCTTGCTTGTGCCAGTCAGCCGCTGGATGCTTCGTCCTGCGGTCTGTGCTTGCTGCCAGTTTGTTCCTTGCTGCAACCGGTTCCAAAGACACCGGTCAATACATCAACAAGATAAAAAAGAGTGCGTCAACCCCCTCGTGGAGGATTGACCGAATCTTTATATTGTTTGAGTCTGTCTTGCCGCCGCCGGTTTGTCAAGCCATAATTTCCCCCCGCCCCCTCGCATCCCGATTCTTTTCTGTCATATATACCAATTCGTCAACACCCCCAGCCGATAACCGAACACCCCAGCCGCCCCCGCCCCCCCCTCTAGCCTTATGGAGTGGTATCCTGTTCTTGCTGGGGAACTAAGCCACCTTATGCACTCGGTCCTTCGTGACCGTCTGTCGGCCCGCGGCCTTGACCGCTCCTGCTCCCCGCTTACGTCCAACAGTATTGACCGCCCCTTAACACGGGCCTACGGATATTTCCGTTCAGGAGCGCACCCCTTTGGCTGATTTGGAAGACAAGTTTGAAGACGACCTCGACAAAATCATAGACACCGGCAAAGAGAAGGGCTACCTCACCTACGGCGAGGTCAACGACCTCATCCCCGGCGAAGTCACCAACGCCGACGACCTCGACGACCTGCTCACCACCATCAACACCCAAGGCATTGACGTCCTCAACACCGACGCCAAGTTCACTCCCGAGCCTGTCGCCGGCGAGGAGCCGGAGGACGTCGAGCTCGACCTCACTCCCGGCCAGCTCGAAAAGACCAACGACCCCGTCCGCATGTACCTCCGCGAGATGGGCACCGTACCCCTGCTCACCCGCGAGGGCGAAGTCGAGATCGCCAAGCGCATCGAGCGCGGCCAGATGCGCGTCATGAAGGCCATCTCCCGTTCCCCCATCGTCATCCGCGAGGTCACCGCCCTCGGCGAAGACCTGCGCCGCGGCGTCCGCAACATTAAGGAAGTCGTCACCTTCGAAGAAGAAGAACTCACCGAAGACATCCTCGCCGCACGCGTCAAGGCCACAACCGCCCGCATTGACGTCCTCGTCAAGCACCAGAAGAAGGCCATCGCGCTCGAGCCCAAGCTCGCCTCGCCCCAGGGCAGCACTCCCAAAGCCAAGGCCCGCAACCAGCGCAAGACCCAGTGGCTCATCAACCGCCAGATCATCTACTTCACCCGCATCATCCGCGAGTTCAAGTACACCAACGCCGAGAAGAAGCGCCTCCTCGACAAGGTCAACAAGACCGTGGACTCCATGCGCACCCTCGAGCGCCAAATCAAGCAGCTCGACGTCAAGCACGAGGCCTCCAAGTCCGAGGAGCTCCGCAAGGAGTACAAGCGCCAGCAGAAGAACTGCAAGGCTGACCTCGACCGCCTCGAGCACGAGGCCGGCATCAAGCTCAACGACCTCAAGCGCACCCAGCGCGAGATCATCCAGGGCGACATGGACGCCGAGCGCGCCAAGCGCGAGCTCATCGAGGCCAACCTCCGCCTCGTCGTCTCCATCGCCAAAAAGTACACCAACCGCGGCCTTCAGTTCCTCGACCTCATTCAGGAGGGCAACATCGGCCTCATGAAGGCCGTCGACAAGTTCGAGTACCGCCGCGGCTACAAGTTCTCCACCTACGCCACCTGGTGGATCCGTCAGGCCATCACCCGCGCCATCGCGGACCAGGCCCGCACCATCCGCATTCCGGTGCACATGATCGAAACCATCAACAAGCTCATCCGCACCAGCCGCCAGCTTGTGCAGGAGCTTGGCCGCGAGGCCAGCAGCGAGGAGATCGCCCGCCGCATGGACATCCCCGTCGCCAAGGTCCGCAAGGTCCTCAAGATCGCGCAGGAGCCCATCTCGCTGGAAACTCCAATCGGCGAGGAAGAAGACTCGCACCTCGGCGACTTCATCGAGGACCGCATGGCCGTCTCACCATCCGACGCCGTCATCTCCGTCAACCTCAAGGAGTACACCTCGCAGGTCCTCCGCACCCTCACCCCCCGCGAAGAGCGCGTCATCAAGATGCGCTTCGGCCTCGAGGACGGCTCCGAACACACCCTCGAGGAGGTCGGCCAGTCCTTCCAGGTCACCCGCGAGCGCATCCGCCAGATCGAAGCCAAGGCCCTGCGCAAGCTCCGCCACCCCTCCCGCTCCCGCAAGCTCAAGGCCTTCGTGGACGGTGTGAAAGAGATTTAGTCCTCATCAATCAAACAAAATCCCGCCCCAACAAAGGGCGGGATTTTTCGTCGCTGTATGCCATCAATGTGGTGTCTACATCAATAATAATATTTTGTCTTCGCCGTCCACGGACTGCCGGGATACTTCTTGTGCAGAAGCAGAAACGCTTGCTTGCTCACCACCGAGTTTGCGCCCCCGTCCACAATTTTCTGATCCGTCCATCCATAACGTGTGGCTCGCACTGTAAGCGCCAACGCCTCGGGTACGTCTTTGTCCTCAGGATGTGCGCGTGCATATGCAATCACCGCTCGCCCCAGAAATACCGGCCCTGCGAGATTCTTGCCAAGAGCTTCCGCCTCCGCCTTGCCCTGCGCCGCCTCTTCCTTGGAAATCCATGCCGTATGTACCTCCACTTGATTTTCCCTGAAGCAGGTCGTGCACCACCAGTTGTCGCGGTAGCTGTCCAATGTGTGGGAGGCCATTTCGCGCGGCACGCCTTGTTCGACCAAGGGTTTCGTCCCTGGATGTCGCAGCAGCGTCAGCATCGCTGGAAAACCTGTTCCATCTCCTGCCGTACCCTTCACTTCTTGTGGCAATAATTTGGCAAACTCTCTTGCCGCAGAATCATTGCCTAATTCCAGTGCGCGAATCCAACCAGCAATCACGACCTCCTGCTGGAGGTTATCCGGCAATGTATGCGCTTCAGCCGCCTTCAGCCATAGTGCAATTGGCATCCCGTTGAATACCCCGGCTGCATCGTCGTCGAAGACCCATACGTGCTGGCTGCTGGTGCATCTCTCGTGTACTTTCTTACTGCACCACCGCACATCCATTGCCGCCTGTGATGTCGTCGTAAGCGCCTCGCGCGGAGCAAATTGTAATAACTCCGCCTCGCTGGCTGCTGCTTGCATCCTGAGTCCGAGCAGCGCATTGTGGGTGGACGGGTCTGCCTTAGCTCCCATTCCGACTAACGCTGCATCCAACACCTTGCTCGCCCCAGCCTCATCTCCCCCCTGCGCCATCAGTCTTGTCCGCTCGTACAGCACTGTTGCGTACGCTGGAGAGTCTGTTTTCACTTTCTCCGCCGCCACCAATAATTCAGGCACTTGTGGCTCGCCTGTCCTGGACGCACTCAACGATGCAATCAGCCACGCCATTCCGCCTTTCTGCTTCCACATCGCTAGAGCTTTCTTGCCGTCTTGTGCTTGATAGATGCGAATCCATTGCACCAGCGGAGATGAATAATTTTCCTTGGGGTAATTGTCTAGCGCCCAATTCAAATCAATCATGTCCTGCTTGAAGTTTGGGTCGCTGCTCGGACCTTCCAGTGCTCTGGCAATCTCCTCAACTCTCTCGGGCCTGTCTGAGCGTAAACGTACATAATCCAGTAGCCGTTGTGTCTGTGCTCGCATTAGTTGGTTCTGTGAGTCCTTCAGTGCGTTTTCTATTGCCTGTTGTGCCACGACCATCAGCGCAGGGTTGTAGCCCATATCGCTCTTGGCAAGTGTGGCTTCTCGCACCATCGTCCGCAGCGCCAAATACTTGCCGTACTTCTGCCACGGCGAACCTCCATCTTCTCCAATAGCTTCGAACATCTTTGCTGCCTGATCGAATTCTCCCGCATAGAACTTCGCTGCCGCTAGCTGGTACGCCCGGTCCTTCTTCAGCAATTGTGGTGCGTCGGCAGGAGCCTCGGCAGGCATCGTCTTAACGTCTCCCGTGCAGTTCTGGAAAACTGCAACCTGCCCGTTGAACCAGTCCCTCAAAGTGGCGCTCTTCTCGCCCCAGCTTACTTCTCTCTCGTACAACGTATTGATGGCCGTCCGGAATGAATCATCGAGGCAATTGGAATAATCATGGTTGGGATATGCAACCGAATAAATCCAATCATTTGCCTTTGGCGGCGTACTACCCTTGAACTCTGCTGCTACAACTGCCCATTGATACATCGGGTTGGCTTCGGTTTCGGCTATGTAGTGTTTTTCCCAATTCGCATCATCGTCTATGTTCTCCGGCCAAACATAGTCGCCCTGAATCAGCTCTGGCAAATCTCCAATGTCTTTTTGTGTGAGCTTGCCTCCGTGCAAATATCGGTACGCCACAATCAGGTCAGAGTGGTAATAATCTGGGCGGATTCTCCCTAAATCTCCAGCCGCATATCGCTTCAATTCATAGGGATGGTGCGGCGTCGTGATGACATCAGGATAAAAATATGGCCCGCATGCCAGCACCACAACCGCAGGAACCGCAATCGCAACCAGAATCGTCAGCAACAGTTGCCTTGTCCTCATTCAGTCCTCCTTGTGACTTCGCCCACCGTGTCAATCGTCCACGCTGAGTTGGAAAAGACATACACCCGTCGTCCCACCATCCAGTCCGGCCACGGCTCATCCGTCGAAACCCCGACCGACCCCACGCACAGCGGTTCTCGGATTCTATTCTCGTCACGTTCCGCCTCGGACCGCTTCCGGTCCGGCTCCATGCGAAACATCATCGGCACCGCCTCGTCCACAGGAAGCCCGGCCATCCAGTCGTCCCCCATGCACCACGAAGCTAGCGCTGTCACTGACAGCGGCATCTCAACCGGCATTCTCTTCCTTACATCCCCCAATAGCTGCCGATACCACTCTCGCTCCGAACGCCGCGCATCAAAATCAATTTGCAGCGCCGCTGAATCAGCACGCACTGCCGCCAGCATTTGCGCCGTAACCGCCTCGCGCATTGCAGCATTCAGATAAAGCCCCGGCTGTGTTTCCAGCCGCACGACTGCAATTTTTTTCGTGCCCTGTGCAACTGATAATGGCTGCCGCCGTAGCAGAACGCGTAAAGCCGGTGACGTTATGCCGTCACCCACCAGCACTGTTCTATCTAAATAAGCAACCGCCGCCGTCCGTGGGTCAATCCCGGTTAGGTCAACCGGCCTTTCCCAAGCCCATAGCGTTAATCGCGGCAGAGTATCCATCCGCCCATGGTGAACTGACGGTAGCGTGTCAGAGTGGACGAGCAGGCTGAACGCCAGCAGAATCCCAAGACCTCGCATCTTGCTCGCTGTTGGCGAAGGCCGCTTCATGCTTGCCCTGAACCGTGGCGGTTCCCCCGCCCATTAAATCACTAGCGCTACTTCCACTCCACCAAATTCGTCCCCGTGTGGCTGAACTCCACATACGGCCCGTCCGCGCCCGTCTTCAGCTCCACCGTCGCACCGTCTACCGTCGCGGCTGTCACCGTCCCGAACCGCCATCTCACCGTCACCTTCGCCGGCGTCACCAGCGTATTCACACCGTCCTCTATCTTCAGCGAGCCCTCCCCGCGCGTCAGCTTCCGCCCCTCGAAGTCCGTCTGCACGGCCGCCTTCTCGTCCACCGGCCCGCCCATCACCTCGTACACCCGCCGGTCATCCATCGATGGAACCGTGTTGTTCCCGCTCTCGCTGAACGGCACCAGCGTCATCACATCCTCCGGCAACTTGGCTATCACCGCGCCCGCCCGCGCGTACACCGGAACCGCCTCCACCGGCACATTCAGCAGCACCGACTTCCCGCCCTCCTCCGCCGCGCCCGACCAGTAGTTCACCCACTGCCCCGCCGGCAGATACACCGCCCGCTGCGTCAGCGCGTTCGTCACCGGCGCCACCAATAAATCCGGCCCCAACAGATACTCGTCCGCCGCCTCCCGCGCCTGCTTGTCATCCTGATACACCAGCGCCAGCGCCCGCATCAGCGGCATCCCGTCGCGCGCCGCCTCCTCGGCCGCCGCGTACCGGTACGGAAACAAGCTCATGTGCAGCACCGCATACCGCTTGTAGTTGGCCAGCGCCGCGTCGCCGTAATCCCACGGCAGCATGTTCTCCGTTGATATCGTCTCCATCGCCGGACTGAACGCCGAAAACTCCGTCCACCGCTCGAACACCTGCGCCTCGTCCGCCGTGTGTCCCTTCTTCAGATACCCGCCCAAGTCAGCCAGCCACAGAGCCATCCCGCTCATCCCCGCGTTCAGCCCCGCTGTCACCACCGTCGGCAATCCGTTCTCCGCGCTGAAGCTCGCCTCGTTGTCCCCGCCCCACAGCAGCGGCTGATTCATGCTGCCCACCGTCGCGCTCCGTTGCAGCAGAACCCCGTTCCCCTTCAGGTCATGCTGAATCAACTCCTCCACCGCCTGGTTGTACAGCACCGCATAGCGGTTCCGCATCAGCCGCGGGTCGGTCTCGTCGCTGAAGTGCGCTCCGCCCAGAAAGTTCCCTTCGCCATCGTCGTCCTTGAACCCGTCCGCTCCGGCCGCTATCGCCTTGCGCACCTGGTCCTGCCACCACTGCTTCGCCGCTGGATTCGTGAAGTCCACCAGCGACCCCGCGCCCTTCCACCACCGTCCCACCCACGGCGAACCGTCCGCCGCCTTCACAAAGTATCCCGCCTGCGCGGCCTCCGCGTAGTTCGCCGCTGCCGTCGTCGGAATCCGGTCCGCGAATCCCTTCTCCTTCGGCACATCCGTCTTTGAATTAATCCACGCCGTATGCCACAGAACCAGCTTGTACCCCTCCGCGTGGATGTGTTTCACCATGCCGCCCGCATCCGCAAACTGCTTCGGATTGAACTCGTATGTGTTGTAGTTCGTCGCCCACGGACTATCAATCAGCACCACGCTAGCCGGCAGCCCCAGCGTGCGAGCCTTGTCCACGTCCGCCATCACCTCCGCGTCGTTCATGTGGTAGTCGCGGCTTATCCACGGAGCCAGCGCCCAGTACGGCGGCAACTGTTGCCGCCCCGTCTGCGCCGTGAACCGGTCCAATATCACCGGAAACTTCGGCCCCGCAATCACCACCACCCGCATCCGCTCCGCACTCCAGCGAATCACCGCCTCGTCCGTGTCGCTCGCGTTCAAATCAAACGTCGCGTCCGACGTCGTGTCCACCCACAGCCCGTACCCCTTCAGGCTCATGAAGAACGGAACCGGCTTGTACGTGCTCGAGCCCTTCGCGCCCACATTGTCCTGCGACAAGTTGTGCACTACCTCATGCGCGTGGTTCAGCGTGTTGAACCGCTCGCCCAGCCCGTAGTACCCCCCGCGGTCGTGGACCTTCATCTCCCACTCGCCCACCGTCCACGCCAGGCTCGTCACCTCGTACACGCCGTCCGCAAGCTGCTTCAAGTGCAGTTTCTCCGTCTCCACCGGCTTGCCCTCAAACGTGAAGTCGTGCAGCAGCACCTCCGCCGCGCCCTTCTCCGCGCCCAACTTCATCGCCAGTGTCTGCGCATCCCGCCGCCCAAACCGCTCAATCGCCGGCTCCGTCAGCGGCCTCCGGTAGAACCCCTTGTCCTCCGCCGCTTCCGTCGCTCCCGCGCTCTCACTCTTCGGACTCGCATCCGTCGCAGGCGCTGTCGGTGTCGCTTGCTCAGCCGCAGTCGCCACCGCCGCGCTCTTCGGTGTCACCTCCAGCAATGGCTGCGCCGTCTCCGGTGGTGCCTCCGCGCTCTGACTCTTTGCATTCGCGTCAGCGGCAGGCGCCGCCGGAGCCGTCTGATCCTGCGCCGCGCTCTGCGCCGTCGGCGCCGTCTGGTCCACTGCGCTCTCCGGATGCGATACGCCCGTCTCCTGCGCCCACGCGCACGCCGCCAACCCCAGCACCACCGCCAAACCGAATCCGCGCCACAACCGCATTAAACATTTCTCCTGCAAGAATCCCTGCCGCGAACGCAGTGAGCGCTACGCGAAGCAGTCGGCCGTGCGGCCGTCAGCACCACAGCCATTCTACCGTTCCAATGTGATGTGCGTTGCGCAGGTTTAGAGGTTCGACTGCCCGTGCCGCAGCGCCTCGTTGAACTTCGGCTTCGCAAACTCCAGCGCCGCCGCCAACCTTGCCTCATACTCCGCTCGCCGCGCCATCAGCTTCTCCGTCGGCCGCGCCAACTCGCCGTCCAGCGTCAGCATCCCCTCCGCCGCCTCCCGCGCCGCCATCTTCGCCAGCTCCGCCGTCGTCGTGTTCATGTACTGCGCGTCGCGCGGGTCCGCAATCCATACCCCGCGCCCGCCGCCCAGCGCCCCGCTCAGCCAGAACACCTTCGCCGCCAGATATTCCCGCCGCTCCGCCTCCTCCGTGTCGTGGAACGTGAACTGCCTCGACTTCGTGCTGTAGTAACGCGTCGTCACCAGAACCGGCTGGTAGTGTCCCGCCCTCACCAACTCCAGTTGCCCCTGGTCCATCACCTTGCGCACTGCGTTGTAGATGAACCCCTCGGCGTACGGCTGCTCCGGTGCCGCCATCACCTCGGCAAACGTCTTCGTCAGGCTCGCCGCTATCTTCGCCGCCAGCTCCGAACCCTTCCCATCCGCCAAAACCACCTCGCCGTGCACCAGACTCGTGTCCGCTCCGGCCGTCGAAACATGGAACGGCCACGCGAACTTCTGATATTTCAGCGGAATCCCCAGCAGCGTCACATACACATCGGCCGACGGTCCATCCAGCCGCTTTGCCGTCGCCCCTAGAAACACCGCCAGCCCCTCGGCCAGTGCAAGCGTGTTGATCTCAAAGCTGTCGCTCAGCTCCAGCGGGTACATCTGCCCGTTCCGCTCCAGTTGGAACTTGGTCGTCGGCCGCCCGTGGAAGTCCTTTCCCGCCGCCGTCCCCGCAATCTCCAGCCCCGCCGCCTTCGCCGCCGCCGCCACCTGCTCCATCAGCTTCCCGTTCCCTGCGCTCATCTCCGCCTCTCCCGAATGGTCTCTCGCCTATCTTAATCAATTCCTCATATCGCTGTCCGCACTATCGCCTGTCGTCCCTTCCGCATCTGCTAGCTGAGCGGCCCGGATACCCCCACAACGCGCAGCGTATTGGGGGTATCCCTGCCTTTCGTCGTCATCCTGAGCGAAGCCGCGCAGCGGCGTAGTCGAAGGACCTGCTTCTCTACCCATGTCGTCTATCCCTGCACAGTGATGGGATAACCCGCAGCCGCCATCGGCGCGCCTCAGGATTATCATCACCTCATGGACGACCTCTCCACCCTCCCGACCGAGGCCCGCAACCCCGCCTCTGAACACCTCGACGCTCTCCCCACCCTCGAGATGCTCGAACTCCTCTCCGCGCAGGATTCCGCCGCCGCCGCCGCCGTCCACGCCGTCCTCCCCCAAATCGCCGCCGCAGTGGACGCCATCGCCGCGCGCCTCTCCCGCGGCGGACGCCTCCTCTACATCGGCGCCGGCACCAGCGGCCGCCTCGGCGTACTCGACGCCTCCGAGTGCCCGCCTACCTTCTCCGTACCGCCCTCCCTCGTCCTCGGCCTCATCGCCGGCGGAGACTCCGCCCTCCGCACCAGCTCCGAATCAGCCGAAGACTCACCCTCCGCCGGTGCCGACGACCTCCGCGCACACAACCTCACTGCAGCAGACGCCGTCCTCGGCATCGCCGCCAGCGGTCGCACCCCCTACGTCCTCGGCGCGCTCGACTACGCCAAATCCCTCGGCGCATTAACCATCGGCCTCACCTCCGCGCCCCACTCCGCACTCGCCCGCATCGCGGAACTCCCCATCTCCCCCGCCACCGGCCCCGAAGCCCTCACCGGCAGCACCCGCCTCAAGGCCGGCACCGCCGCCAAGATGGTCCTCAATATGATCTCCACCGCCGTCTTCACCCGCCTCGGCTACGTCTACGGAAACCTCATGGTCAACGTACAGCCCACCAACGAGAAACTCGTCGCCCGCGCCCGCCGCATCATCGCGCAGCTCACTGGCTGCTCCCCCGCCCGCGCCGCCGAACTCCTCGCCGCCGCAGGCTCCGTCAAAACCGCCATCGTCATGGAAAAACTCCGCCTCGACCGCCCCGCCGCCGTATCCCGCCTCAACACTCATCGGGGCAACCTTCGCAACACCCTCAGCATCGGGTGACGTCGCTGTTCATCCTTCCCCTCGGTTTGCCCGCCCATCGGCTAACCTGCAACAATGGCCTCACGGTTTCTCCAAATGATGAGGATTCCCCCCGTCCGCGCGCCCTACGAAAATCTGTCGATGGCCGATGAGGTGGTCGTTAACGCTCCCCGTCCGCCCAACCTGAAAGCTCTCACCTCGATTCGCTTTTTTGCGGCCCTCTACGTCGCTCTCTATCATATGGTCCGTCCGTTCTCGCGCTGGGGCGTCTTCGCCGGCTTCTTCGGCGCCGGATACACCGCTGTCAGCTTCTTCTTCCTGCTCTCTGGGTTCATTCTTACCTACAGCCACGCATCCGACAGCGAACTCGGCCACCACCATCCTTCTCGTTTTTGGGTTGCGCGCTTCGCCCGTATTTATCCCGTCTATCTGCTCAGCATGATTGCCGCCCTCTATCTCTATTCCGCCTCGTTATCCAAACACATCCATGTCATCGCCTACGTCGCTGACCTCTTCATGCTTCAGTCGTGGTCCATCCGCATGGTCACCTTCTTCAACGTGCCCGCCTGGAGCCTCTCCTGCGAGGCTTTCTTCTACCTTGTCTTCCCCTTGGCCATCCTTCGCCTTCGTCCTGCCAGCGCCCGCCGCGCATCCGTATCCTTTTTCCTCCTCTGGCTGCTGGCAATGGCCGTGCCTCTATGGATGGTCTGCCTATACCCCGCCAAAGCTGGCGCCTGGCATGAGACCAGCTTGGCCGCGGGCAACTTCTCGATCTTCCGTGTCCGGCGTCTTCCCTTGCTGGCGCTACCGGAGTTTCTCGCCGGCATTCCCCTCGCTTGGATGCATCTGCGCTTTCCCCTGCGGCGCGCGCAAGCTCTGGCTGCTTGCATCCTCGGTATCGCCGGCACCCTCGCCCTGCTCTGCTACGCAGATCATCTCCCCATGGCCATGCTGCACAACGGACTTCTTCTTCCCTTCTTCGCCTTGACCGTGCTGGGCCTCAGCCACGACCATCTCTTCACCCGCATCCTCTCTATCGCACCCCTGGTTCTGCTCGGCGAGGCCAGCTATGCTCTCTATCTCACCCACTTCCTCTTCAACGATTGGGTCAAAACCCGCTTTGGCCTTGCGGAGGACTTCCACGGGCTCTTCATCCGCCTCATGGTGCTCATCCCGTGCTGCATCGCCCTGCATCTCTGGGTCGAACGCCCCTGCCGCAGGTTTATCCTGCACCTCTGGGTGCGCCGTCACATGGCCGCCTGACGGTTGCAAGCATCCACCGCCCCTCACACACCCTGGCTTTTCTTCTGGGCCGTGGAATCCGTCTTGCCTGCCTCACCTAGTCCCCCGACCGCCAGATCCTCACGTACCAGTACCCCGTCGTCGCCAGCAGAACCACAATCAGCGCCGGCAAAAACCACGGGTTCAGCCCCTCCTGCTTCCCCAGCCCCACGCGGATGATGCCCCAGCAGATGTACAGGAACACGAACGCCATCTCCGTCTTCAGCCACCCCACCATCTCCACCGCGTACGGCATCGCGCTCGGCTTGCGCGCCAGCTTGATTGGCAGGCTCACCATGTGCTCCGGCATCCGCTCCGCCGCCGTCAGCATCGTGTACATCACCAGCCCGATCGCCGCCAGTATCAGCAGCACCGGACGCCCGCTCCATCCGTCCGCCGCGCCATGCGCGTTGAAGTGCGTCGGAATCACCTCCGGCAGCGACCCATAATGCACCGCCACCATCCCCAGCATCAGCACTACTGCCACAATCCCCAGCGTCTCCCGCAACCGCTTCATCCCATCCTCCTCAACCTTCTTCTAATTCTTCCTTACGAGAACATCTCTTTCTTCAGCTACTCTTCGCGAGCATCGCGAGCGCCACGCGAAGCGTTAAAAGAGCCCACGGCTCGGCATCTCTATTCCTAAATGCTGATACGCCAACCGCGTCGCCACTCGCCCGCGGGGTGTCCTGTCCAGAAATCCAATCTGAATCAGGAACGGCTCATACACCTCCTCCAGCGCGTCCTCCTCCTCGGCCAACGCAGCCGCCAGTGTGTTCAGTCCCACCGGCCCGCCGTCGTACTTCTCGATGATCGTCCGCAGCAGCCGCCGGTCCAGCTCGTCGAACCCGTGCGCGTCCACCTCCAGCATCTCCAGAGCCTTCATCGCCGTCGCGCGGTCTATCCTCCCCGTGCCGCGCACCTGCGCGTAGTCCCGCACCCGCCGCAGCAGACGGTTCGCTATTCTTGGCGTCCCCCGCGCCCGCATCGCAATCTCCGCCGCGCCGTCGTGGTCGCATGCAATCCCCAGCACCTCCGCCGACCGCTCCACAATGTACCGCAGCTCGTCGTCGCTGTAGAACTCCAGCCGCAGCAGAATCCCGAACCGGCTCCTCAGCGGCGAGCTCAGCAGCCCGGGCCGCGTCGTCGCCGCCACAAACGTGAACGGCTTGATCTCCATCACGTGCGTCCGCGCCGCCGGCCCCTGCCCGATGATGATGTCCAGCTTGTAATCCTCCAGCGCCGTGTACAGCTTCTCCTCCAGCACCGGCTGCAAGCGGTGCACCTCGTCCAGGAACAGCACCTGCCGGTCGCGCAGGTTCGTCAGTATCGCCGTCAGATCGCCCTGTATCTGCAGCGCCGGCCCGCTCGTCTGCTGGTATCCCACCTCCAGTTCGTTCGCGATGATGTTCGCCAGCGTCGTCTTCCCCAGCCCCGGCGGCCCGAACAACAGCACATGGTCCAGCGCCTCGCCGCGGTTCTTCGCCGCCGCCAGCGCAATCTGCAACTGCTCCTTCGCCTTCGTCTGCCCGATGAACTCCCCCAGCCGGTGCGGCCGCAGCTTCATCTCGAATGCCGCGTCGTCGTCCACCGTCGCCGCGCTCACCAGCCGCTCCGCCTCCGCGCTCCCGCCCGCGCCCTTCAGCTTCTTCCCCTTCTCCATGGGGCGATACTAAAGCGAAACACCCCCGCGTGCAACGAAATCGGTGCAACTTGTGCCCATCCGTATACTCCACCGTGCAGATGCCGCCATTTCACCGCCAATTTACCGCCGTTTCCCCGCCAGCAAGCCGCCAATTTACCGCCGCGTCACCATCCAAATCATGGTGTTTTCACGGCTGTTTTGCGGCGGTATCCGTCCCGCATCCTAAGACCCCGTCCCTGCACCACCGCGACATCCCACTCCCGACAAGGGTCTAATATCACCAGATGAAGCTCTCCCCGTTCCTCGCCGCCCTCGCTCTCCCGCTCGCCCTCGGTGCCGCCCTGCCTGCGCAAATCACCAGTAATAATGCGCCTCCGCGCGTCTTCCTCCTCGACCCCACAGCCTACCTCCGCGCCAAACAGCACCCCAACCCGCAGTTCCTCGCCAAGGTCAACAGCGAAGCCGCCACTGCCCTGAAGACGCCGCTCCTCTCCGTCACGCAGAAGACTCAAGTCCCCCCCAGCGGCGACAAACACGACTATCTCTCCATGGCCATCTACTGGTGGCCCGACCCCAAGAACCCCTCCGGCCCCTACATCCGCCGCGACGGCCAGCACAATCCCGAAACCCTCGCCATTCCTGACGAAGACAATCTCACCCAGATGATCGCCGCCGTCCACCCCCTCGCCCTCAGCTACTACATCACCGGCAACCAGGCCCACGCCGCCCGCGCCGCCGCCCTCCTCCGCACCTGGTTTCTCGACCCCGCCACCGCCATGAATCCCAACCTCAACTTCGCGCAGGGCATTAAGGGAGTCAACAACGGCCGCGCCGCCGGCATCATCGAGACCCACAACATTCCGCTCGTTATCGACGCAGCCGGCCTGCTCGCCGGCTCCAAGTCGTGGACCCCAGCCGACGACGACGCTCTCCGCGCATGGTTCACAAAGTTCCACCAGTGGATGACCACCGCCCCCTCCGCCGTCGAGGAGGACCACACACCCAACAATCACGGTTCATGGTTCCAGGCGCAGATTGTCCCCATCGAGATGTACCTCGGCCTCGCCGACCAGGCCCGCGCCCGCCTCAATCTCATCCACACCCAGCGCATCCCCGCGCAAATCAAGCCCAACGGCGACCAGCCCCTCGAACTTGCGCGCACCAACTCCTTCTTCTACAGCTTCTATAACCTACAGGCGCTCACTACCGACGCCGCCCTCGGCCTTCAACTCGGCATCGACCTCTACCAACCCGCCAAGCCCGGCGACCCATCCCTCCTCACCGCCATAGACGCCCTTCTTCCCTACGACCTCGACCACCCCTGGCCCCACCAGCAGATTGGCGAGCGCAAGAACAACGCCGCATGTTGGACGCTCTACTACACCGCCGCCCACGTCCCCGACCCCAAGTACGCCGACGCCATCACCCGTTTCAAGTGCAACCGCATGGCGTACGCTTGGCTTATCTCCTACACTCACTAATTGGACACCCCCATGACATCACGCACACTCGCTACCCTCGCTCTTTCCCTCGCCGCTTCCACCGCTCTGTACGCGCAATCCGCCACTCCAACAAGTCAGGGCGTAGTAGCGCCAAGAGTCTTGCAGTCGCCCGACGCCCGCCCCGCCGCTCCCGCAGACACCGGCGCCCCGCGCGTCTTCCTCGTGGACCCGCAGGCCTACGTCCGCGCCAAGGCCCATCCCACGCCCGCGCTCATCTCCATCGTCAAGGCCGAGGCCGACGCCGCCCTCAAGGAGCCCATCGTCCCCATCACCGCCAAATCGCAGACCCCGCCCTCCGGCGACAAGCACGACTACATGAGCATGGGTGCCTACTGGTGGCCCGACCCCAAGAGCGCCGACGCGCCCTACATCCGCCACGACGGCGAGCGCAACCCCGAGGTTCACGCCCTCCCCGACCACACCAACCTCTCCCACATGGAGCACAATGTTCACGCGCTCGCCCTCGCTTACTACCTCACCGGCAATCAGGCCTACGCCGACCGCGCCGCCATGCACCTCCGCGCTTGGTTCATCTCGTCTGACACCGCCATGAACCCCAATATGAACTTCGCCCAGGCCGTCAAAGGCCACAACGACGGACGCGGCGCCGGCATCCTCGACTCTCGCGACCTGCCGCTCGCCCTCGACGCCGTCGGCCTGCTCGCCGGCTCCCGCTCCTGGACCCCCGCAGACGACGACGCGCTCCACTCCTGGTTCACGCGCTTCTACCAGTGGCTCACCACCTCCAAGAACGCGCACGACGAGAACAAGGCGCCCAACAACCACGGCGCATGGTTCCAGGCGCAGGTCACCCCCATCGAGCTCTACCTCGGCCACACCGACGCCGCCCGCGCCCGCCTCAACCGCATCCGCGACGAGCGCATCCCCGACCAGATCAAGCCCAACGGCGACCAGCCCTACGAACTCGTCCGCACCAACTCCTTCTCCTACTCCAGCTTCAACCTCATGGCTCTCTCCACCGACGCCTTCATCGCCCTGCCCCTCGGCATCGACCTGTACGAACCCGCCAAGCCCGGCGCGCCCGGCATCCTCACCGCGCTCGACGCGCTCCTCCCCTACGACAGCCACCACAAGTGGCCGCACCAGCAGATCTCCCCCGGTCACGAGACCGCCATCTGCCCCGCTCTCTACTACGCCTCCGCCCACACCGGCGCCGCCAAGTACGCCGACGCCATCAAGCGCTTCAACTGCGCACCCTCCGCAGACACCTACATCCTCTCCTACACACACTGAAGCTCCGCGCCGCACAGCACAACAGCTAAACTAGGCAGGATGCCCCTCGGCTCCCGCACCTTCCGATTCGGCCGCGCTCAATCCATCGCCGCCACGCTGCTCGCCGCGCTTCTGCTCCAGTGCCTCTGGGTCGTCCACCACCAGCAGCTCACCGAAGCCGACTACCGCTTCGCCCGCTGCGGACGCGAGATGTGGGAGCGCCCCTCGCCGCTCGTCGGCTACTTCACCACCTGCGGCAACCTGCAGGATGGAACCCTCGCCTACCGCGTCGCCGCGCTGCCCCTTACCGCCGAACGCCTCGCCCTCGCCGCCACCGACCTCTTCCGCGCCCCCGCCAACCGCCTCTACGCTCCCGCCGCCGCCGGAACCATCTGGGAGTCGCGCCACCAGCTCATCGGCGTCAAATATCTTCTCCATCTTCCCTTCATCGCCTTCGCCCTGCTGCTCGGCGCGCAAATCTGGTGGGTCACCCGCCGCCTCTTCACCGATGCAGCCGCCGCGCTCGCTCTCGCGCTCTACTGCCTCTCGCCCGCTGTCATCGCCATGGCCATCGTGCCCAACAACGACGTCCTCGCCGCCTGGGGACTCTACGCCGCCATCTACGCCGCCATGGGCGTGGCCCACGCGCTGCAAGGTCCGCGCCATAAATGGACGCCGCGCATCCTCCTCCTCTCCACCGCCATCGGCCTCACCGCCTGCGCGCACCTCTCCGCCGCCATCGTCGCGCTTATCTGGTCCACCATCTTCCTGCTCTATCTCGCCGAACGCCGCCGCTCGCAGGCCATCCCCATCCTCCTCTACGCCGTCTTCGGTTCGCTCGTGCTGCTCTTCTGCAGCTACAGCCTCCGCCCCGAGCCCTTCAGCTACGTCTTCACCGGCGGCGCCGCGCTCCTCTGGTTCTCGCTCGACGCCCCGCGCCACCTCTTCACATCGCTCGCCTTCGCGCCCGTCACCATCGCCGCCTGCGTCTCGCTGTTGCTGATGGTCGTCTACCGCCGCTCTCGTTACTTCGGCAACTCCGCGCCGCTGCTCGTCGCGCTCACCCTGCTTCCGCTCATCACCACCGAGAGCGTCATCGCCGCCCGCCCCGCGCTCTGGGCGCTGCCTTTTCTCTTCACCTTCATCGCCGGAGTCTTCGCCGATGCGCTCGAAACCACGCACCGCCGCACCTTCCTCATCCTCGCCGCCGCCCTCGTCCTCACTCAAGCCTTGCTGAGCTTCAGTTCACTCTCCGCACTCGCAGCTTAGTCAGCACTCACTTCAAATCTGTGTAGATCCCCTCCGGCCTCCACCCGTCCGCCCCGGCCATCAGCTTCGCCGGAACATACTGCGCCGCCTCCGGCGCACTCAGCCGCTTCGCATACTTCTCCCGCTCGCCAACCGCACCCACGCCCGTCGAGTTGTACTCGCCGTACGTCGCCGTCGCAATCGATCCCGGCTTCTGCGCCCAGTCCAGCCAACCCTCCGGCTGCACCTTCGCATTCATCGCCGTGTTCAGGAAGATGACCGTCCCGTACGGCCGCCACGGCCTTCCCAGATACAGCTCGCCCACGCCTTCGTCGGCCGTCACCTTGCAGTGGTCGAACACATACGCGCTCAAGCGGTCCGGCGTGTCCTTGCTCTGCGCCGTCAGGTACACATGCTCGTTCCGGATGCCGTGCAGCTCGCAGTCCTGGAACGCCGCCACCGCGTCCCCGAAGATGAAGTCCACATGCCCCGCGATGTAGTCGTCGCGGAAGAACTGCCGCACCGCGCGGCACGCTCCGCCGTTCGCCATCGCCGGAACCTTCGCCGCCACTGGCGCCGGCGTCCACGATGGCTGCTGCGCCGCGCAGTGCCCGCCTCCGCCCGCGTACAGCGTGTCCTGAGCGCCCAGCAGCCGCGCATGCTCAACCACATCGCGATCGCCGCGCAGCATCAGCGCCACCGCCTGCGCCCCCTCGTGATGGTTCGGATCCGCCGCAGGGTTGCGCTTGCTGTAGTCGTTCTCCACCGTCATGTTGCGCAGTTCAAATCCGTCGCCGGTCGCCGTCAGCGTCGCCGTCTTGCCCGTCCCGCCCCACGCGCCCGCATTCGCGTCAAACACCAGCAGCACATCGCCCGGATGCTTTCCCGCTCCCTGCACGTGAACATTTGGCTTGGCGATGTTCACCTTCTCGCGGTACACGCCCGGCGCCAGCACAATCGTTCCGCCCGCGTCCGGCAAAGCGTCCACCGCCGCCTGCAGCGTCTTGTACTTCGCCGAACCATCCGCCGCCACCTGCAGCGTCACCGTCTTCTGTGCCGCTGCCACGCCGCACATCGCCATTACCGCCAACACCACGCCCGCTCGCCGCATCGTCCGCCCTCCTGTACGCGCCTCCACTCTACTCCTCCTTCAGTGCAAGAATGGACTGTGGCCTTCCCCGCCGAACCCGCCCTCCTGCGCCGTACCAAGAGCCTTTCACCGCTCCCCGCCGGCCTCAGTGCGCTCGCCGCCGCAACTCCCTACTCCGTTCTCCTCCAGACCGCCCGCTTCGACGCCGATAATCATCGCAGCTACCTCTGCCTCGCGCCCATCGCCTCCCACTCCGCGCACTCGCTCGACGAACTCCCCGCGCTCTTCGCCGCATTGGATTCCGCCCTCGCCCGCGGCCACTACGCCGCCGGATACCTCGACTACGAGTGCGGCTACCACTTCGAACACTTCCCCAACTTCAATCTTCCCCGCTCGCCCCACCCCATCTGCTGGTTCGGCATCTACGACGCCCCGTACATCTTCGACCACACCTCCGGCCGCTTCCTCACCGCGCCTCCGCCCGCTCTCCCGCCCTCCGCGCCCGAACCCGAACCCGCCATCACCAATCTCTCCCTCGGCCTCGACGAAGCCGCCTACTCCGCTCTCGTCCGCCGCATCCAGGCCCTCATCGCCGCCGGAGACACCTACCAGGCCAACCTCACGCTCAACGCCGCTGCCCGCACCGCCGCCTCGCCCGCCGCGCTGTACGACCATCTCCTCCGCTCGCAGCCCGTCTCCTACGCCGCGCTGCTCAACCTCCCCGGCCGCCACATCCTCTCGCTCTCCCCCGAACTCTTCTTCCGCATCGAAGCCGACCGCATCACCGCCCGCCCCATGAAGGGAACCATGCCCCGCGGCCTCGACTCCGCCGAAGACGAATCGCTCGCCCACGCCCTCCACCTCGACCCCAAGAACCGCGCCGAGCACGTCATGATTCTCGACCTTCTCCGCAACGACCTCGGCCGTCTCTGCCGCATGGGCACCGTCCGCCCCGCAGACGCCTTCTCCATCGAGCGCTACCCCACGCTCCTGCAGATGACCTCCACCGTCACCGGCGAGCTCCGCCCCAACCTGCGCCCCTACCACATCTTCCGCGCCCTCTTCCCCTGCGGCTCCATCACCGGCGCTCCCAAACTCCGCACCATGCAAATCCTGCGCGAGTTCGAATCCACCCCGCGCTCCATCGGCACCGGCTGCATCGGTCTGCTCTCGCCCAACGGAGACGCCGCCTTCAGCGTCGCCATCCGCACCCTCACCCTCTCGCCCCACGGCGAAATACAAATGCGCGTCGGCGGAGGCATCGTCGCAGACTCCGTCCCCGCAGCCGAGTTCCGCGAATGCCAACTCAAGACATCCTTCCTCACCCGCCGCGCGCCAGCCTTCCAACTCATCGAGACCATGCTCTGTGTCGCCAACCGCATCGCGCTTCTCCCTCTCCACCTCGACCGCCTCTCCGCCTCAGCCAATTACTTCGACTTCACCTGCGACCGCGCCCGCATCGCCACCCAAATCGAAACTGAAATCTCCGCGCTCCCGCCCACCCCCCACCGCATCCGCCTTCTGCTCTCCGCAGACGGCACAATCTCTCTCGCCGCGGCCCCGCACATCCCCGACGACTCCACTCACCCCATCCGCGTCCTCTTCTCCACCGAGCACACCTCGTCCGCCGACCCATTCCTCCGCCACAAAACCACCCATCGCGCGCTCTACGAATCCGCACTCGCCCAAGCCCGCGCTCTTGGCTACGACGAACTCCTCTTCCAAAACGAAAACGGCGAACTCACCGAAGGCGCCATCAGCAATCTCTTCGTCCGCATCAACGGCGAACTCCTCACGCCGCCGCTCTCATCCGGCGTCCTCCCCGGCGTCCTGCGCGCGCACATCCTCGCCACAGACACTTCTGCCCGCCAGCAATCCCTCACCCTCGCCGACCTCTCCCACGCCTCCGCCGTCTACCTCGGCAACGCACTCCGCGGCCTGCGCACCGCCCAAATCGTCACCCCAGCCACCCCCTCCGCCTGACCCCCTCCGCCCCATCCGTGCATAACCCGCCAAACCACTGGAATCCAACGAGATTCCGTCCCTTTTCCGCGCCCAAAATCACCCTTCCCAGACGGTATAATTGACCTTGTAAACCTATGGCAGACGACCAGAACCCCAGCCTTCCCCTTCAGCCCGAATCGAATCCCGAGACCGGCCTCTCCGGCCCCGGCGCGGCCAACCTTATCTCCATCAACATTGAAGAGGAGATGCGCCGCTCCTACCTCGACTACTCCATGTCGGTCATCATCGGCCGCGCCCTGCCCGATGTCCGCGACGGCCTCAAGCCCGTTCACCGCCGCATCCTCTTCGGCATGCACGAGATGGGCCTCCAGTACAACAAGAAGCACACCAAGTCCTCCAAGGTCGTCGGCTACGTCATGGGCAACTTCCATCCCCACGGCGACGCCGCCATCTACGACACCATGGTCCGCCTCGCGCAGCCCTTCAGCATGCGCTACCCGCTCATCGACGGCCAGGGCAACTTCGGCTCCGTGGACGGCGACCCGCCCGCCGCCATGCGCTACACCGAAGCCCGCCTCATGCGCATAGCCGGCGAGATGCTCGCAGACATTGACTGCGACACCGTGGACTTCACTCCCAACTACGACGAGAGCATCTTCGAGCCCACGCTTCTGCCCGCGCGCATCCCCAACCTCATCGTCAACGGCTCATCGGGTATCGCCGTCGGCATGGCCACCAACATTCCCCCGCACAACCTCACTGAGGTCATCAACGCCGCCATCGAACTCGTCAACAACCCCGCCGCCGGCCTTGCAGAGGTCCTGCAGCACGTCAAGGGGCCCGACTTCCCCACCGGCGGATTCATCTACGGCCGCGGCGGCATCGCCAACGCCTACAAGACCGGCCGCGGTCGCTTCCTCATGCGCGCCAAGGTCAAGACGGAGACCCTCCGCGGCGAGCGACTCTCCCTCATCGTCGAGGAGATCCCCTACCAGGTCAACAAGTCCAAGCTCATCGAACGCATCGCCGAGCTGGTCAACGAAAAGATTGTGGACGACATCTCCGACGTCCGCGACGAGTCCGACCGCGACGGCATGCGCATCGTCATCGAACTCAAGCGCGGCGCGCAGGCGGAAATCGTCCTCAACCAGCTCTACAAGCACACCCAGATGCAGGAGAGCTTCTCCATGATCTTTCTGGCCGTGCACAACGGCCAGCCCCGCGAGTTCTCGCTCCCCGACGCCCTGCGCGCCTTCATTGACCATCGCATTGACGTCGTACGCCGCCGCACCGCCTTCCTGCTCAATAAGGCCCGCGACCGTGAGCACATCCTCCTCGGCTACCAGATCGCCCTCGACCACCTCGACAGCGCCATCAAGATCATCCGCGGCTCATCCAGCCGCGCCGACGCCCGCGAGAATCTCTTCCAGTTCTTCTCCGGCAAGTCCATCTCCCTCAAGGGAACCGAACTCAAGGGCGTCAAGCTCGACCCCAAAAAGTACGCTGTGGATCTCGAGTCCGCCGGCGCCGCCACCCTCATCCTCAGCTACCGCCAGATAGACGCCATCCTCGAACTGCAGCTCTACCGCCTCACCCAGATGTCCATCGACGAGCTGCTCCGCGAGCTCGCCGAGGTCCGCGACAACATCACCGAGTTCGAGTCCATCCTCGCCAGCGAAAAGAAGCTGCGCAAGGTCATCATCAAGGAGATGGAGGCCGTCCGCGACCAGTA
>Ga0316220_1000666_pt1 | contig 46437 bp, 27 predicted proteins | sample TBH18005metaG_FD_203632 | JGI IMG/M metagenome (GOLD analysis project Ga0316220, IMG submission 203632) | Freshwater microbial communities from Trout Bog Lake, Wisconsin, USA - TBH18005 | ecosystem: Environmental > Aquatic > Freshwater > Lake > Hypolimnion/Profundal zone | place: USA: Wisconsin... | reverse complement strand
TTAAGGATAGAGAAATTACATTTAGTGTAAGTGCTAAACTCCCATGTAGCGGAGAGCCTTGGGAAGACGCCATTCGCCCATCTGTTGTTTGCGAGTATGAATGGTTTGGCACAGCATACCTAAAGTTTGTTATTGCTACAGAAGAAGATCGAGATTACGCTCTTAAAGCCGCAAGTGAATATCGTGCGGCAGGATTTAACGGGCATGTTTACTTTATGCCAGTTGGAGGCGTTGAAAGTGTATATAACTTAAATGCTAAATCAGTAGCATTAATGGCAATGAAACATGGTTTGCGATATAGTGATAGATTGCAGGTGCCATTGTTTAAAAATGAATGGGGTACTTAATGGATAGTCAAAAACGTAGTATTGTTAAAATGGTTAGTTTTAAAATACTTACGATAGCAGTGACTATTCCAATAACAGGGCTCCGTACAGCGTTGGCGGTTCATGCTCTAACAACTATTTGTTTCTATGTACACGAAAGGATATGGAACAAGATTAAATGGGGAACCCAATGAAGAATTTTTTAAAGAAAATAACAGGAATTGAACGTTTAGAAAAAGAACGTCAAACGGCATTAGAAGCCGCGGCGTTGGCGGTAGCAACGGCAAAGGAAGCAGAAGAAGCAAAAAGAATAGCAAAGTTAAGTCCCAAGGAACTTGCCACCGAAAGAAAAGAATCTTACGTAGCAGTACTTGATACAAAAGTAAACAAAGACAATCCACGAAATGGATTTTTTGAACTTGACTGGAATGAGTTTTTTATTGTAGAATTAAAGGCCGCAGGATACAATGGCGAAACTGAAGAAGCCATTGTTGATCAATGGTTCCAAGATTTATGTAGAAATATTGGCAATGAACAAAATGTTAATATGGATCGTAGAGGTAGTGGATATATCAACGTAAACAGCCTAGGTGATGGCAGATCGGAAATTAGTTAATGACTTATATTTTAGTAGATACAGCAAATTTATTTTTTAGAGCACGTCATGTAGTGCGTGGAGATCTTGAAGAAAAGATCGGTATGTGTCTACACGTTACTTTTAATAGTGTACGTAAAGCATGGAAAGATTTTGATGGGTCCCACGTTATTTTCTGCTTAGAAGGTCGCTCTTGGCGTAAAGATTATTATAAGCCCTACAAAGCACAAAGAGCAGACGCACGATCAAAGCATACTGTCAAAGAAGCAGAAGAAGAAAAACTCTTTTGGGAAACCTTTGATACTTTTAAAGAGTACATACAAAACGGTACAAACTGTACAGTATTACAGCACCCGCAATTAGAAGCAGACGATTTAATAGCAGGGTTTATCCAAGCACATCCAAACGATGATCACGTGATCATTAGTACAGACGGAGATTTTGCCCAATTAATTGCGCCCAATGTTAAACAATACAACGGTGTAATGGGGATAACTACTACACACGAGGGATACTTTGACGAAAAAGGTAAACCCGTAAAAGATAAAAAAACAGGTCTAGCAAAACCTGCTCCAGATCCAGAATGGTTACTGTTTGAAAAATGTATGCGTGGAGATACTAGCGATAATATCTTTAGTGCTTATCCAGGTGTACGTGAAAAAGGTACTAAGAATAAAGTAGGATTAAGAGAAGCATTTGCTGATCGTAATAGTAAAGGATATTCTTGGAACAATCTAATGTTGCAGCGTTGGTCAGATCACGAAGGTCAAGAACATCGTGTACTAGATGATTATACTCGTAATGTAAAATTATGTGACTTATCCGCACAACCCGATGATATTAGAAAGTTAATCGACGAGACTATTAAAACAGAGACACAGAAAGAAAAATCAATACCGCAAGTTGGCATTCGTTTAATGAAGTTTGCTAACAAGTATGAACTACAAAAAGTTGTAGATCAGGCTCAGAGTTTTTCTGAACCGCTTAACGCAAGGTATGTAATATAACATGGAGGTAGAAATGACTACAGTAAAAGTATTGATACCAAATAAAAGTTGGCTATTAGAAAACCAAGGATCTAAATTAGGGACCTTGAGTAAAGAAAAAACAGGATATAGTTTCTTGTTAAATGGACAGAAGTATGAAATTGGAAATGCTAAAAATGTTAAAGAACAATTTGGCATTGATATTACAGAACAACTGTCTAAACCAAAAACAGTTACACCAAAAAAAGATACAGTAAACACAGTTTACGATTTTCCTTGTTCGAGTAAACCATATAATCCATTGTATAACGTTCGTAAAAAATTACCAATTTACGCAAAGAGTACAAAGAGCAAAAGTCAATATTGTGCCGGATATTATGTAATTCAATTTAGAAAAGGGTGGGTTAAGTCCTTTTGTCCTAAACTAATTACATTAGAGCGTTATCCATTTAAAGGTCCTTTTAGAACCGAACAAGAAATGAGACAACAACTAAGTATTGTCAAATGAAACCATTGAACACATTACCTATCGAAATGTTCTTAGAAAAGGCCAGAATCGCAACTAAATCTGGCCAAAAGACTCTTAATCTCGACATAAAAGACGTCATTTCACTTAGCGATAGTCTTGCTGTTGTTATGACACGTCTAGCAGGCAAATTAGACAAACAAATAGCATCAACACCAACACAAGACATTGTTACCATCGAAATGGACGGGGGCAGTTTTAAGTGATTTGAAATAAATATCTACGTACATAACCGGAGTGCGTAGATAAATGAGTCGACCAAAGCCAAACATTTTGTTAGAAGTTACAAATAAGAAAAATTACAAAGTCGAGCAAGTGCTTGAAGCCGAAGCCATTTGGGCTGTTTTCTATAAGGACAAGCCTGTTAATTTAAAAACTACTTCTGTTGTAGCACAAGACCTTGGTCCAAAATACAAGAAAGTAAGTTTTTCAAATTCGGGACACGCTTTCAATCTTGCTGAAAAATTAAATAAACTATACAACTGTACAGACTTTTCAGTTTATAAGTTAACAAATGGCGAGAAAACCCAAATACCGACCGACTCGTAGAGAGATCATAACAAACGGCCTAATTGAAAAATTAGGGTTGGATATCAGCGAGATCAAAAAGTATCATATGCTTTGGTGGTTAAACCCTAGAGCAAAAAGAACCGGCGGTATGCGATTGAGTTCCGAAGGATACGAAGCACTACGTAAATTAGATTTAGAAGAGTTTTCTGTAGACCTTCCAGAAGATATAGAGTTTACAAACCAAACATTTCTTTGGTTAGACAAGTACGTAGACTGCCCATATTATCTTACCCACAAAAATATCAAACTATTTGACAGTAGTATGGCTGTCCAATTAATTCTTTTTTCCGGCAATATCCAAAAATTTGGACTTGCTCGTGCTAAGAGTGTTGCGTTAAAACAACAACAAAATAATCTTAAAAAAACCGATTGACGTTGACGTCGGTACCGTGTATAATTATTACTGTTAGTTAGACACTTAAACACTTTTTTAAAGGTTAAAAATGGCAGAGAAAATTTCCGAAAATCGTACAGTTACACCCAACGAAGCCAAACGTGCTATTCGCAAGTGTATCAAAATTCAGCGTCCTGTGTTTATGTGGGGCCCCCCAGGCATTGGTAAGTCTGATATTGTTAAGCAGATCGGCGAAGAACAGAGCCGTGAAGTTATTGACGTTCGATTGTCACTTTGGGAACCTACAGACATTAAAGGTATTCCATATTACAATAGTGACGAGAAAACAATGACATGGGCATCTCCTAGTGAATTGCCACAAGATCCAAATAGTACCGCTATTCTATTTTTGGACGAACTTAATTCAGCGGCTCCTGCTACACAGGCCGCGGCTTATCAACTTATTCTAAACCGCCGTGTTGGCACATATAAATTGCCAGATGGTGTTTCAATTGTTGCGGCTGGTAACCGTGAAACTGACAAGGGTGTTACATATCGTATGCCTAGTCCGTTGGCAAACCGTTTTGTTCACATTGAACTTAAATCAAGTTTTGACGACTGGCTACAATGGGCTACCGCTAACATGGTACATGAGCAAGTTGTAGGTTATGTAGGTTTTGCTAAACAAGACCTGTATGACTTTGACCCACGTTCTGGCTCACGCTCTTTTGCTACTCCACGTTCTTGGTCATTTGTTAGCGATTTGCTTAAAGATGACGACTTGGACGAAAGCACACTAACTGATTTGGTATCAGGTGCTGTTGGTGATGGTTTGGCTGTTAAGTTTATGGCACACCGTAAAGTTGCTAAACAGATGCCTAAGCCAGAAGATATCTTGTCAGGCTCTGTTAAGAAAATTGACATCAAAGAAATTTCTGCGATGTACTCACTTACTATTAGTATGTGCTACGAACTTAAAGAAATTGCCGAAAAGCAATCCAAAAAGTTTAACTCATCGGCAGATAACTTCTTTAGTTTTATGATGGAAAATTTCCCAACTGAACTAGTTGTTATGGGTGCCAAGGTTGCGTTGACAGGTTATGACTTGCCATTCGAACCTGCTGAAATGGAAAGTTTTGCTAAGTTCCATAAAGTGTACGGCAAGTACATTCATGAAGCAAACAAGAACTAATAAAAAGGGCTCTTGCCCTTTTTTAGTTTTTAATGTATAATATATTTTTAGGAGCAAAAATGTCAAAAGTTATGAAATCTGAAAAGTCAGCAAAGTTCCAAAATTTTGTTGGTAAAGAATATTCACAGGCAGATCAAAGCAAGGCCATTGACACATTAATTACCGCTCGTGTACGTTTGCTCCTACGTCATCCATTTTTTGGTAATATGGCTACACGTCTGCGTTTGGTAGATGCTAGCGATTGGTGCGGTACATTGGCCACAGACGGTCGTACATTTTATTACAATGTAGGATTTATTAATGCTTGTTCTGTACAAGAAATGGAGTTTGGCTTCGCACACGAAGTATTACATAATGTATTTGATCACATGGGACGTCGACTAAGTCGAGATCCTCAGTTGTCAAACATTGCCGCTGACTATGCTGTTAATCAAATTCTTGTAGATGAGAAAATTGGCGTAGTGCCTCATTTTATTAAAATCTTCCAAGACAACAAATACCGTGGTTGGTCATACGAAGAAATTTATGACGAGATTGAAAAGAACGCTATTAAAATTAATATCAATAGCCTTGGAGAATTGCTCGACGATCACTTAGATGATGAAGACGGTGATGGCGAAGGTGACGGCGATGGTGATGGCGACAAAGAAGGAAAAGGTCGTCCAAGACTTACTGCCGAAGAAAAGAAAAAAATCAAAGACGAAATCAAAGAAGCAATGATTTCAGCAATGCAAAATACTGAAGCAGGACGTATGCCATCTGGTATTGCTCGTTTCATTAAAGATTTAACTGAGCCTAAAATGGATTGGCGCGAAATGTTGCGTATGAATATCCAAAGTATTATTAAAAGTAATTTTAGTTTTGCTCGTCCAAATCGTAAATCACAACATACAGGTGCTGTATTACCAGGTATGATGAACGAGGACACAATTGATGTATCAGCGGCAATTGATTTGTCTGGCAGTATTAGTGACTCAATGGCTAAAGACTTCTTGTCAGAAGTTAAAGGTATTATGGATGAATACAAGGACTTCAAATTAGACTTGTGGTGCTTTGATACAGAAATTTACGGGTACCAAAAATATACTGGAGACAATGCCGAAGATATCTATAATTACGAAATTAAGGGCGGTGGTGGAACTGACTTTTACGCAAATTGGGAATTTATGAAAGAAAACAATATTGAGCCTAAAAAGTTCATTATGTTTACAGACGGATATCCTTGCGGTAGTTGGGGTGATGAAGATTACTGCGATACGCTGTTTATTATCCATGGTAGTGAAACCATAAAACCACCATTCGGTCAGGTCGCATATTATAAATAAAGTAGGTACATTATGGCTTTAGTAAGGAATAAGGTAAACCCTTTGAACGTTCTTAATTTAAGAAAGTTAAAGTATATACCGCCCAATTTTGCCAAAATGAACATTCCGTTTGAATATATACATAAAGTAAAAGATATAGACAGATGGATTTATAATAATTTAGACAGTAGATATTGTATCAGAAATGTCCAAACTGTAACCGATGATAATAAACTTACAATGGTTACAGAAATAGGCGTAGAAGATCCAAAAGAATTAACGTTCTTAAGTCTATCATGTCCGTTTCTGCATAATTAAGGAGATTTTTAAATGCCAGATAATACACAGCAAACTGCAGATCAACAAGCACCTGCGGCCGCAACACCACCAGATCTAAGTATTACAGATCTTCAAAACTTGAGAGCAATCATTGATGTTGCTTCTACAAGAGGTGCGTTTAAAGCCGCAGAGATGGCCGCTGTTGGTACTGTTTTCAATAAGTTGGATGCGTTCCTGAACGCTGTTGCCGCACAATCACAAGCACAGCAACCAGCAACACCTCCAGCACAATAAGGAGATTTAAATATGAAACACGTCGGCAAAATGAAAAATAATAGCGCGAGAGTTGCTATTGCTTTTCGCACCCTACCAGGTGATGTACATAGTGCTCTAGTTGTTGGCACTACTGGACTACCTGACATTTACCACGACAATTTAATGTCTGTTTTAGAGAGCGATAGCGGACAGCAAGCCAGTGAGTTGGCTGATGTTCTTGCCGTGCGTAAGTTTCCAGATGGCAACAATATTTTAGAATGGTTACATTTAAATGGACACCTTAAAAAAGTTCCAACTAAAAATGTTGTTGTAACTCCAGACACTAAGACAATGCTTCCATTGGATGAGTTGAATAAAATTATTGCTGAGCAAAAAGGTTTATCAAGTGTAGAAGACTTGAATCCTGCTCCAGTAACTAATAACCCATCTGACAAGGAAAATGCAGCAAGTGCTTATACTGGTAAAACAGTTGTAACAGAAGAGAAAAAGACTCCTGCTAAAGGAACTGGTACTGGTTTTGATTTTACACCAGACGAACTTAGACAAATGGCAGATGACCATGCTAAGAAAGCAGAAACACTTCGTGCTCAAGCGGATGCTCTTGAAAATCCTCCGGCGGAGAAACCGAAGAAACGTTTGGCAAGACCGAATCGTTCTAGAAACTTAGTAAGTTAATAAAAAAGCACCCTAGGGTGCTTTTTTATTAGGTAATGTTTACCCACGCACTTCCATTATATCCTTGGAAGTGTGAACCACTAGTTACAAATACCAGCATACCTGCTTGAGGAATAGTAATGGCTGCATCACGTGCCGTATTAGTAGCGTATACAGGTAACTTCATTGTTTCAGATTCTAAACTAGAAGTAACAATGTTTGTAGCATAAACTGTATCAAATGGATCAATAGCAGATCCGATCGTATTAGCAAATCCTGTTGTACTACCAAAGAATGGTAATAGATTTTGTACATAAGAAGATGTACTATAAGAATTTACACTACGACTATTTGTTGCCCACACATTGGCAAAAGGTTTAATATTACTACCAATGTCAGTGGTTAGTCCGGGAGTTTGTGTTGGAAGTACTTGTAGTGCCTCTGGGTTAAAATTTAAGATATCAGTAATACTACCACCAGACAAACCTTTAACACTAATTAGTCCACCGATCTGATTAATAATTTGTGTATCATCACCTGAGTTTTTAATTAATGTTTGTCCAGAATTAGAACTTTGAATAACAAGTCCGCTATCAGAATTGATCTGAAGTTGTTCTGTCATAATAGGACTTGCCTTCAATACAAAGTCTGCGGCAATGTTAGCGTTTGGGCCAAACGCTAGTGCGTGTGCGGCAGTACCCCACAGGATATACCCACTACCAGTAGTCGATGTTCTTGTAACGCCGTTTGTTTGATTAGCACCGTAGAATGTAATACCTTGATACACTTTTGTATATCCAGGAATTGCGTTAATTCCATTCAGTGTAAAATCGCTGTCTGAATTTGATATTGCTGTGGCTAAAAGTGTTCCTGCTCTATTTTGAACATTGTGTTCTAAAATATTATGAGTGTAGTTTGAAGTATCATATACATTAGCATATTGAACGGTATTTGTTGCGGCTAATCCAGATTGTTGAGGACCGATGGCAATGTAACCAGAACCTGTATATAGATATAATTTTTGTTCTGAAATATTCCAAAATAAATCACCCTGTGATAAATCTGTAGGATATGTATTTCCAGAATCGATTGTAGCAACTGGCTTAAATCTTGTGCTGTTATAAACACGTAATTTTGAAGTGCCGGAATCGTACCATAACTCGCCTGTAATAGGTTTTGAAGGAGCAACCTTGCCAGCAAAATTTTCTAACAAACTCACAAGGTCTTGATTAAGTGTTGGTCCGTATCCGGAATAATTTTTACCAACAAAAGTTAGATCAGTCGTTGTATCTAACGATCCGTCATTTACTGTTGTTAATAATGTTCCGTTTGTTTTGTATAATGTATAACTCATGTTTTTCTCTATAATATATTTATGGTTTAAAATGCGCCGTAGTCATCAATCTGTATAGATATATTAATACCGTTTGAACCACTTCCGTCATACAGATATATAAACAACAATTGATTAGTTCCTATAGTACTTGCTATTTGAGCAGATAATGCTCCGTCATTGTGGAAATGTCTATCTCCTTGCGGATCAGAATATGCGTAAACTGAAGTCTTACCGTACCAGTTAGATGGATCAGCACCTGGACCATAAAAAGCATAACCTAATTCTAGATAACTATCTACCCCGGCTGAGAATCCTGTTAAGATAATATTTTCTGCTCTTCGAACATCGCTTGGATCGTACCCCATTCCGGCAAGATCATTAGCCGTTAATGTAGTATTTGGATTAACAAATGCTAGACATTTATTTGCTGTAAAATCTGTTCCATAAGAATCTTGATAATGTGTCGAAACTATCGCAATATTTTCTGTACTATATCCGTTAACATTTCCGCCTGTTTGAGCAGCCGGTCCGCCGCCACCTTCTCCGACGCCAGGTATATAAGCACTTACAATTGATTGTCCTGCGCTATTTCCAACTATAAAGGATGATGTAACAGGTACACCGCCGGAAATAATTTTCCATTCTCCGTCAACTTTTGTCCATGCTTGATCAACACGCTTCCATTGACCTCCTACTTTAACAAAAGTATCATCTATTTGTTTCCATTGGCCGTTTACTTTAACTTTACCTGTACCTAATTGTGTAAATGTAAGTAGTCCGTATCCCGAAACTCCATTACTACTGTTTGTTCCACCAGATCCGTAATAAGATATTGCGTTGCCATTTGATGATCCTGGAGGTACAAGACTAGTTCCGCCATAGGCTCCGTTACTAGGAGCGTCATCATAATTTACTGTAGGTGTAGTTGCACCACCTATCCAACCACCGCCACCACCTGGTGTTCCGGCACCACCTGATCCATAAAGATAATCATCTTCGTCATTAATACCGTTTTGACCAACTCCATACCCAGGATATCCAGCAGGATTTGTAGAATACGCACCACCTCCACCGCCACCGGCTCCGCCAGCATCTCCGTGGCCACCTTGAGCGCCACCGCCGCCGCCACCGCCGGCAACTACTATAGGTACACCGTTTAAAAATATTGCGCTTGCTCCACCACCACCACCTGGACTATTATAGGTATATGAACCATCACCGATAGTAAACCCTCCGTTGCCGCCATAAAAGGCATACTTAGGATTAGTTCCTAATGGTATTCCTGTACGTGTATCCCACACAACATTACCACCGTTGTCTGAATAATCGCCTGAAGCAATAGTTACAGCAAAACCAGCAGGTCCTCCATCGTTAAGGGCATCAAATTGTAATGTATGATATCCAACATTTAAATATGTCGGTACGTATGTTGTGTTTTGAAAATCATTTGATTGAGAAATTAAACGACCGTCAATATAAAAATTTAAATGATTGTCTGCTTGACATTGAGTATAATACTGACCTGCTGAAGCGACATAAAAAGTTCTAGTTGAAGACACCCAAGATCCAACTGGATCAACTTCATTACTGTTTACCCATACAGCATAGGTATTCATAAAACCAGACCACGCATATGATAATGATACTGGATACCATACTGTTGTTCCGTTATTAACTCCGCTACCTATAATACAAGCAGAACCCCCCAAGCCACCAGATAGTAGAACACCACCCACACCATAAGTTCCAGTTCCACCGCCACCGCCAATATAAACATCAATCTCATCACCGGGGTTAGCAGTAAATGTTCCGATTATTCGATCACCATTACCGCCTTGTTCACCATTTGCTCCGTAAAAAGAATATCCGGCTCCACCTCCACCACCAGTTAAATCATAATTAATAGTGGTAGAGTAACCTGTAGGAACTACTATTGAATAGTAACCAAGTAACTGGGAACATGCTATAGTAACTTGGTTACTCATTTAAGCCTCCCTTTGGAACCAGAAATCTCCGTCTTTGCCTTGGTCGTTTGTTGGGGCATTTGTACTTACATACTGATTAGAACCATTCCATTGAACAGAGTTATCAGCAAGTCCGTGTAGGGTGTTACATGCTATATCACCTTGGACATTTACAGCGTAATTTGTTGTAGGTTGTCCTACATTAACTGTTGATACATTAATATATGATCCAGAAAGATTGCCTGAAACATTACCTGTTAGGCTACCAGTGACGTTACCTGTAACATTGCCAGTGACGTTACCTGTAACATTTCCTGTAACATTACCTGTAACATTGCCATTTAAAGGACCATTAAAACTGGTAGAATTAATATTTCCTTGATTGTCTATTGTAAAAATAGAATTTTCTGATCCGTTAGAATTATGAGATAATATTTCAAGGTTTCGACCAAAATCCATCTGTATTCTATAACCGTATTCGGTACTATAGGTATTGTTTATATACAAAGAACCTCGACCATTAGGATCAGTTGATGTAATTGTAACTGAACCGTTATCGGCAGTTATTACATTTCCATTTAAGGTACCATAAAAATTTTCCGATACAGCACTTATAGAATTAATATTACCAGTAACATTTCCTGTTATATTTCCAGTCAAATTACCAGTAACATTTCCTGTTACATTACCAGTAACATTACCTGTTAAGTTTCCAGTGACATTACCTGTAACATTTCCTGTTAAGTTTCCAGTAACATCGCCAGTTAGTGGTCCATAAAAGTTAGTTGCGGTAACTGCTGTAGCAAGAACATTACCAGTAACATTACCTTGTAAAGGACCAATGAATATATTTTCCGCTACAAACTTTTGAGCATAAACATCTCCACTACCATTTCTTAAAGCAACTGTTTGAATATCTGCCGATGTAGAAGGAAAATATTCAGCATTACTTTGTGCTGTGTTAAAAACTAAAGATGTTGCTTGAACTAAACTTGAATGATCTGGAGAAATTGACCACTGACCTTCTATTTGTCCTGTTGCTTCAGCATTGGCCGCTGTAATAAAAGGTGTAATTAACCACGGGGTATCAAATTTGCTTCCTTCAGTCATTTCCCATAAGCCATCTAATGTTCCTACATTAGTTGGACTACCTGAAGACACACCATATGTATAAATGTTAGACCACTTATTGTTAGGTATACCTAATGTTGCATTATTGTCTAGATAAGGTTTAATTACACCATTTCTAAATACAACAATTTGACCAGTTAATTGTAACTGTCCTAGTGTAGATCCTGCGCTGATTTCAGAAGTAAAGACTGTCTGATACTGTTGAGTGGCCGCACCAATTGTAATTCCAGGAGCAATAGGAAGAATTGATTCTGAATTAATGATAATACTACCATCGGGAGCACCTAATATAAGATCATTATTAGAATCGATTGTAATAGAATTATTTGCTCCAAGAGCAATACCGCTTGTAAAGTTCCATTGACTATTAATTGGTTCAGTAGTATTTCTACTTGGAATATCAAGACCTTGAATTGTTACTCCAGATTTTAAAGTTAAACCTCTAGCAATGGTAGTAAACCCTTGACTGTATTCTGCCGCAGTACCTGCTAATGTAAAAGCATCTTTAGAAAACACAGCAATAGTGTCATCATTAACTGTTACATCAATAACCGCATGGTTAGATCCGTTAATATCTTGTGCTGAATTAGAAACTAATTGTGTAACTCCAAATCCACTAACAATATTAGGACCAATTAAAGTAAAACCAGTACCTGTATCTGATTTGGCCCATAACTGTTTATTTCCACTATCGAACCAAAAATCACCTAATTTCAATGTAGTAGGCGTACTGGTAGAAATTTCTGTTACACCTAGTGTTCTCCAATTAGCACCATCATAAATTTTTGGTTTTAAATATTTTGTATCTTTATTAAACCATAGTTGCCCTTCTAAGGCAGGACTAGGAGGATTAATACCAGCAAAATTCTGTAACAAATACAAAAAGTTTTCATTTTGTCTAGTACCGTATGCTGTAGTATTTTTACCAATCAGGAATAGAGGCGTTGTCTGTTGGGCATCAACAGAGCCGTCTGCGATGGTTACTAAGTTTATTCCATCATACGTGTTCAATACATAAGGCATGCTCTTTTATTCCTTTATTTTACAAATTTCTTAAAAATACCCAATCGTTAAATCCTGGTACTTGTGTGAATGATAACGATCCGCTAGGTGTCGCATTAGGCGCTGTGTTAGTTAATACTGTTTGAGTACTTAATACTTCAACTACAATTTGTCCGTTAGTATATCCAGTTCCTGAAATAACAGCACCAGCATATATTCCATCAGTTTGTGAAACTGTTAATAATGTGCCTGTACTTGTTGCGCTAGCATCACCATTAGAAACAAAGTTAGTAACAACTGTTTGTGCCGCAGATGTTGAAATACTAATTACTTGGAACTGTTTAATTGAGTAATTTACAGTATTCAAAGGTGGAGTAACTGTTACAGTACCAGCAACAGATGTTACAATAGTTGTAGCGGTCGACCATGTAGTAGAAGTAACAACAATTTGTGTACTTGTAGTTGTACTTGTACCAGAGCCTGTAGTAATAGTTACAGTTGATGTGCCTGTGCTAACAACAATAGATTGTGCTGGAATTTGATTTTCATTGATACTTAAAGTAAATGTTCCACTGTTTGCTGTATATGAAGCACATAAAACATTACATCTTGCGCCAGGAGGTTGAGCATAATAAATTACATCACCACCATTAACTGGCAATAGTTGTTTAACATAACCCAATACTTGAGCGTTAGTGTTAGTAAATCCACTAATATCTATTTGAAGTGTGTAAGGTTTACGTCCACCGTATCCGCCAGTTGCTGCAGCAATACTATTATCAACATAGTCCTTGGTAGCCGCAACTTGTCCGCTATCAGAACTTAAAGTTGACTTCATGTTCTGGATCTGAGAATTGTTTAAATTAATAGAACCGTTGCCAGGATTAATTTCTAAACCAAGCGTTGTAGAAATAGTTCCGGAAGTTAAAATTAATTGACCTGCTGGATCTGTATCTGAACCGATAGTTAATTCTAATACTCCAGTTAATGTTTGTAGCCCATCTGCTTTGTTAATTTTAGGACCTAAAGAATAGTTTCCATTACCGTCAGTGGTAATCATTGGGAACCCGCCTAAATAATAACCTGCGCTAGCGGCTGAAGATTCAAGTCTAATACTGTTTACAGTTGTTCTCCATTGATTATAATTGTGTTCGTATAACCAAAACACACCATTATTAACTGAGTTTGTTAATACAATACCACCTTGATTAGCATTAACAAATTGAGAAGAACTGTAACCTGCTCCGATACTGATCCAAGAAGGATTAAATTTTACAACGGACGAAGCATCATTGTAAGCATTAGTTCCAGTAGTAACAGTCAATCCAGAGTATACTGTTAAATTGTTATTAATTAACGCAGGACCTTCAACGTCAAAAGAATATCCAAAAGTAACAGTTGTGGTATTAATACCAACACCTCTGTTAATTCCATCAACTATCATGCCAGTAGTAGTTGAATCGAACCCAAACGTTAGATAAGATTCAGCAACACTATTGCGAATAATAGTTGTGCTAGTATTGTTGCTCTTAGAGTATAATAAAATTCCGTTTGTTGAACTTGAATTTAAAACTTCTAAACCGCCATCATTACTAATTTCAATAATTCCAAACGTACGATTATCTTGATTGTTAAGCATAACGTTAGAAGAATCATAACCTTGGAAAGAAACTGCGCTTGTAGCAGTACCGTAGATTTGTAAACCAGGTACCGCAGGGTTAAGAGTCAACCCAGGTTGAATAGTTGTTGTACTTGCTATATACAAAGCGTTTGACGCAGGATTTAATGAAATTTGTTTATCACTAAACCATGCCAATAATGTACCGTTATCGTAAACAGATACAATATTTCTTGCTACGTTTGTAGAATCTATTACAGTTTCAGATAACGCGCCAGTTTTTCCTGATGTGTCACCGTATGGCTTTCCAGGATTTAATAAATTAATACCATTGTAATACCATAGTTGATTATTAGTTGTGTCAAACCAAAAATCTCCGTTGACTAATGAGGAAGGTTGAGTAGCACTTGCTATTGGTGCTCCTACAGATTTCCATGTATCATTTGTATAAAGGTTCAATGAACCCGTTAATTTACTGTACCATAATTGTCCTTCCATAGGACTGATAGGTGGAGTATTGTTAGCAAAGTTTTCTAAGAGATGAACAAAGTTATTATTAACAGCAGACCCATACCCATTGTAGTTTTTTCCTACCAATGTAAGACTAGTACTAACAGAATCTTCAGTCTGATCTGCTAATAGTGCTAAAATTTGTCCGTTAGTATAAGTTATTGTGTATGACATTGTCTTAGATCTTTATAATATAGTTCATTGCTTGATAATAAATTCCGCTGGTACCAGAACTAGCAATTTCTCCAGCAACATCGGAAACTCCTACCGCAAAATTTTGTGCCAATTGTTGATTAGGCGTTGTGTTATTAGTTAATCCTGCGGCATTGTTAATAGTAGTACCAGATAAATTTGGATAGTTATTCATATCATCGTAACCTAAAGGTATACGAGATCTCAAATCAGGTAATCTAAATTCCGAAGATACTGAACCTTTTCCGTATAGGTATCCTATAGTGTTGAATAAGTTTTGATATATTCCGTCACTTTCGCCTGTATCAACTAACGCACCGTCACATAGTAACCATCCGCTAGGAATCTTACTTACTAAACCAGCATAAGGTAGCACTGATCCAGTAGGTACTAAATTTGCATATATGTCTTGTAGATAATTACCTTTGGTAATTTGCTGTAGTCCACCATTATTAGAAACTAATATAGTAGAAGTACTTTGTACAGATGTAATTACTGTTTGACTTGTAATAGCAGTCGGTGACAATAATGCTTCAAACGCATAATAAGATTGACCATTTGCCTGTGTTGGAGCCGGGCCGCCGCCGTATGTAAATCCGCTTGCTTGGATTTGTCCTTCAATTTTCCAAGTCGCCGCATTAGTTAATGTACTTGCTCCACCTGCTAAATTACCAATAAATGTTGTACTTAAACTAGTGCCACCACTAAAATTAATTCCAAATAAATTTACATTCGCAGGAAGGGATATTGGAATTCCACTATTGTCGGCAATAGTTATATGAGAAAAATCAATAACTGATTCTACTTGATACAGGTATTTAGGTCCAACATTATTAACAAGAGCAAAAGGACCGCCAATAGATAATTGAACTCCGCTTGGTCCTGCTGATCCATTTGTTAAAGAAAGAGGACTACCGCCGTAACTTGTTGAAACACGTATACTGTTTCCAGAAATACTTTGTACGTAATAGGTTGTAGATGTAGTCAGACCGCCAAATGTTGCTCCAACTGTGCCTGTTAATGTGACAGGTATGTATGGAGGACTTCCAACTGATGCTGTTCCCGTAACAGTAAATGGTAGTGCTCCAAACCAACTGCTACTAACAGTGATATGTGTAGAGTCAACAATATTTTGAATGAAATATGTAGTCGAAGTACTAACGTTGCTGGCCCCAACAGTTCCAGTAAATTTAATACTCATTCCTTCAGCAAGGCCTGCTGTACTATTAACAATAAACTGATTAGGATTAGATCCGCTTCCGGGGTATATACCTGTTACAGTTACCGTTGAAGGAGTGTAAGAAAATGTTACAGGCATTCCTACATTAACACCTGCTATTGAACTTAGCACAATTAAATTAGTAGTTACTTGTGTTATTGAAGCAGTAGGGGTTAATGGTGTATATGTAAAATATATAGGATCACCTGTTCTTAATTCTCCTGTGGAAATATTAACAAGTAGATTGCCAACCGCATTAGTTCCTGCTACCGCGCCAGATGCCGCCTCTGGTGCTGAAAACACCTGAGAGTATATTGTACCAAATGGGTATGTCGGAGATCCAATATCTGGAGCATTGTTGCCTGTACCAACTGGCAGTAACGCAGAAGTTGTTTTAGGCCAGTTTGATGTTCCTAAATAAGTGGTTCCTGTAATATAAGCATTAACTAAATTACTATTACCGTTAACAGTTAATACATTGTTAACTGTTACAGCACCGCTAGATACCAATCCTGTTGTACTTGTTGTTAACGAAAGTTGTTTTCTAATAGTAACATTGCCATTAACATCTAATGATTGATTAGCCAATGGAGTTGAAGATGTAGGAATATTAATACCAATACCACCAATACTTCCATCAATTGTTAATAATCTTAAAGGATTACCGGAAGGATTTGTTACTGTAACATTAAATGTTCCAGCAGGAACAGGATTACTAATATTTGCCTGATATCCATTAGTTTGACTTAACACCCAAGGACTTGTAGTTCCTCCGCTTGAAGATTGACCAATGCCAATTTGACTAGCAAATAGTGTTGCGTTGATTGTACTGTTAACGTCTGTTCTTACAACAGCGTTTCCTGACAACACAGAACCATCTGCTAAATTTAATCCATTAGCAGTACTGGCTGTGGCATTTAACTGACTGTTGAATACTGAACTTAAATTAATACCAGGTTGTAATTCTGTAAATCCGTAAATAGGAGGCTGAGGATAAAATACTTCACTGGCAATTACTTCAACAACTTGATCATTAATATAATTTTTAATAACATTGTGAACAGCGCCAGAATTATCTGTAATAGTCTCAGCATAACTACCAGTCTTTAATACACTAGAATATGTAGGTCCGATTAAAGTCCATGATGTTCCGTCTTGTGTAATATATAACTGTGAACGAGATGTATCTACCCATATATCACCAGGATCAACTGATCCACTTGGTTGTTTTGATTGTTGCCAAATTCCGTTAACAGGCTTCCACAATGTGCCATCAAAGGCTTTTATCTTATTGCCAGTTAATGATGCGTTAGATGTATCGTACCACAACTGTCCTTCGGTAGGATGTAACGGAGGATTTGAATTAGAAAAGTTTTCTAACAGATATAAAAAATCTTCGTTGACTGATATGCCAAAACTAGGAGCATTTTTTCCAATAAAAGTTAAACTTGTATCGGTATCATTTGTTGTGCCGTCCTGGACTGTGATTGCCTGATTTTGTTTAGTCGGATCTGATTTGTAAAGAATGTAAGGCATCTACTTAGGCTCCAGTTCCGCTAATACTTTGAATTCTAATTGTGTAATCAATTTGAATTAAACGGTTTAATGATTTCTGCACAGGGTGAAAAATAACATGAGTTAATAGTGAACCCATATTAGCACCAACAGGACTATACGCTTTTAAACCAATTTCATCAAAAATAAAATCATTTGAAAGATTAGTTCCTGTATCAAATGCTAGTTGTCCGCTAGGTTCTCCAAAATCTAACAAACAACTAACCAATAAATCTGAATATGTTGCTCCCGAAACATGACGATATTCCATGTAATTGCGAGAAGGATCTAAGTCATTAACGCTTTGAGCATCGACGTTTTTGTAATATGTTTGATTGTATAACTGGCTATTAACGCCTAATGTATTAGGAGTTAGATATGTAATAATTCCTGTAGGATCAATACGTGTGCCACCGTTACCAAATGCCATTTCAGATATAAATCCTTGACCCAAGTTACCAATACTTTGTACTAAAGCAATACTAAAATTTTCGTAATGAATAGCATTTCGCTTATCTACAAAGACTTCTTTTGTTTCAGGATCAAAAATTTTGATGTGACCTTGGAGTTTTACACCCCCTACATCGCCCATCTGAGGAGTTGGTTTTGGTTGTTGTGGCATTTTATTCTCGTCTGTATTCATAGTGCTATTTATTCTTTAAAAATTAGGCGATCTGAGTTCTTCCATTTACGGTATACCAGTGTGTTCCGTCATAATAACAAGGCTGAGCACCCCCAGATGCATCGGTTACAAAAACCATAGCACCTTTCTGTGTAATTGGTCCAATACTGCTTAAACCAGCAGTAGTTGATGTTGTTAGTACAAAAGGAGCATTAACTGTGATTTGCCCAGCGGCTTTTAACGCAAGATCATTTCCGCTAACAATACTGCCCAGTCCAAGTACGCTAACTGTTAATGTACTAGCATATAATGTTTGTACTGTATATGTATTTCCAACTATAGTTACAGCACCAGTTGCGCCAACTCCGCCCGATGGGCCAGTGGCACCCGTACTGCCATTTGTTCCTGATTGTCCTGTTGCTCCTGTAGCGCCAGCGCCAGCAGGGCCTGTTGCTCCTGTTGAACCTGTACCGGATGGGCCTTGAGGGCCAGTGGCACCAGTCGCCCCGGCTCCAGTTGCTCCAGCATTTCCTTGAGGGCCAGTTGCTCCAGCATTTCCTTGAGGACCAGTAGCACCAGTTGTTCCTTGATTACCTTGATTACCTTGAGGGCCAGTAGCACCGTTAATGCCTGTAGCGCCAGTAGCACCTTGTGCAGCCGCAGTACCCGGAATTCCTTGTGCGCCAGTTGATCCAATTGGGCCAGTTGCTCCTGCGCTACCTGTGGCACCTTGTACACCTGTGGCACCTTGTACACCTGTGGCGCCTTGTACACCAGTAGAACCGGTTGGTCCAGTAGCGCCTTGAACACCAGTAGCACCCTGAAGAGCCGCAGTACCTGGAATACCTTGTGGTCCTGTAGCACCAGCAGGTCCTGTAGCGCCTGTAGCACCAAAACCTGTAGCACCAGTAGCACCGTTAGGCCCATACGCTCCTGTACTTCCTCGCTGACCAGTTGCTCCTGTAGCACCTGCTCCAGTTGCTCCATCAGGCCCTGTAGCACCTGTTCCGCCAACTGCTACGAATGTGCCTGGGATACCCTGTGGTCCTTGAGCGCCAGTGGCACCTGCTGGACCTGTAGCACCTGTGCTACCTTCTACTCCAGTTGCTCCGATATTTCCTGTTGGACCTACTAGTCCTGTAGCACCCGATGGTCCTTGTAAAGACTTAGCAAGTGTACTTTTAAGAGTACCGACGCTGACTTGATAACTGTTACCGTTGTCCACTATAGGAACCGAGGCGTTATCACTAGGATTTGTAGAAGTTGTTAATTGCGATATTTTCATTTTTTATTCATCCAACAATAGATCTCCGCCTTCAGTTTGTAACGTATCACCGTCTTCAGTAACTAGTACAGGAATTGAATCTGTGTTTTGTCCATATTGATATTTATCTGGTAGTGCAGCAGGCGCACTACGCAAGAAGCGAATCTGCTCAGTATTTTGATTAATTAATGACTGATCACTATTCAAATCCCACCAAACAGTTGTAGAGTTCTTTACAACTCTTATTTGAGAATTTAATGCTATAGGAATAAACAATTCAAGGAAGTATCTATTCTGGAACTGCGTAATTCTATATTCATCAGGAACTACCGGATCACTTACTAGACCAATACTATTAACTTCACCACTGTCATAGGCAATATTTGCAGAATGATTTGTAATGGTACTTAATGAATTTTTTAATAAAGTACCTTGATAATAAACACTTGCTTCCCTTGACAAATCGTTAGCACTTGAAGTGAAATCAATTCCAGTTAATTCAAATATTGTTCCTGTAGAATTAACAACTGTCGAAGTGGTTAAAAACACAGTAGCAGTTAATCCGTTAGGAATAATTGTAGCACTTGTTACAAAATAAGGAGTTTCGCCTAATGTATTAGGAACTGTATGATTCCAAGTTAGAGAAATATTTGTACTTGCCGTAAAAATTCCAATATCAATTGATGCTGGTTGAACTTTTAAGTACCAAACTGTAGAAGTATTACCAGTTGCTGAATCAGTTACAGCAGAAGCCGCAAATAAAGGAATATTATATTTGCTTTGGAATTCTGTAGTGCTTCCGTCATAAACTTCAGTTACAACAAAATTGCCTACATTGTTAACGCCATCAAAGAAATACAAATAAGTTGTTCCGGATGTTTCTGTGTTTACAGAATTTTGTAAATCTCTAAACCACGATGTATTATCTCCTTTGACTCCGCCAACACTTACTTCACTTATTCCTAACCAACCAATATCTTGTTCTGGTAAATTAATGTAAGATAGCGGAGGAAGATCTGTAGTAAATGCCTGTACTGTTTGATACATTACAGAACCTGTAGGACTAATATTATAATCTATACCGTTTCCAGAAGCAACAATAGCAGTATATGTAAATGTATTGTAGTATTCAGTACTTGTAACAACTGTTAGAGGCAATTGAAAAGTTGTCGAAGTTGTTGAAGTAAGAACAATATTAGAAACAAGTTGACTAGATGTTGTAGGCTGTATTGTATTAATACCAATATTGTCTTTAATTCTAATTGTTTGATTAGAACCTTGGTCAATAACTGTTGTGCCAGAAGGATGAACTAATTTAATACCTGTTCCTCTAGAACCTCTTTTTAATTGTCCTAATTTATTGTTAGCAACATCTAAAGTATAAAATTCAATTCGCTCGCCATCAATTAATACAACTCCAGGAATGCGTTGATCAAGATTTGGAGGCGTTAGAGTTGAGGCATCAAGCACAGTGATTGTTGTATCAGTAGGATATATATCATCAACTAATTGAGTGCTATTTGCTGAACTTAGACGTTTGTAAGATGTTAGGCCATTGTTATCATAGAAAATTCTATAACCAATTATGCCTCCATAAGTATAATTTCCGCCAATTGATGAAATTACAACATTGTTAGAAGAATTAACTCGTAAATTAGAATTTAAAATAACTGTTTGAGCATCTTGATCCAATTGGAATCCAGTCTCACTGGCAATTGGTTTTCCGTCAATTTCAACCCACAAATATTCAGAACTAATAATAGTTCTACTTAGTACATAACGATTATTAACTAACCCTGTAAATCTTTCACGTCTTAATGAAAGACCGTTATCATTATTATATGTTGTTACACGAATTGTATCATTGCCGGTTCTTGTAACGTTCGAAGACAATATTAAAACACCCGATGAATTAATTTCATATTGATTATCAACCATAATAACTATGGCAACCGCATCACCTTTATTAACAGTAGGAATTTCAACAGTATCTTCAACTTGAATATAAGTGTAAGTTGAAAGTTTTCCGTTAACATAAACTTCTAACTGGTCGGCACCAATTGACCCACTTTCATAATCAACACCTGCTAATATAGAAAATTTAGTTTGTCCTGCGTTAGCAATATAATAAATTGTGTCAGGTGGCAATAGTTGTAATCCGTTAAATGACACAATTGCCTGATCATGGAACGGAGCAGTTGCTCCCGGAGGATTAGTCAATACAAAGTTATTATCAGTTAATCCAACATTGTTAATATATTGATCTACTGCTTCATTAAATGCCTTATAAGGAGCATTAAAGAACCACGCCTGTAAAACATCACCATTTTGTAAAGCAGAAGCAAATTCTAATGCTACACGATTTGATGCTTCACTGCTATCTGATACAACACTAAAGACCGGAGTATCAACTTTATTTCCGTTAACAGTTACATACCAACTCTTTACATCACTGTAAGACGCATTAAACACAAACAATTTATTAGATACTAAATTGCTTGATACTACTATAGCCGCAGAGTCTAACATATTTTGTCCGCTTACACCTACAGTAGTAATACTTAATAAATCTATGGTGTTTGAAGGACTGATTAGTTTGTTAGACTGATATCGGATCTTATTAGAATTAAAACTTCCTGTTCCTAGGTAAGACCAATTTCCGTCATTTGCTTTTGAATAATAAACATGACTTGAATAATTTGTAACAGTAGTTGGTCCAACTCTAGCACCAGGGTTAGTAGGAGTACCATTGTTTGCGATACCATAAACTGCTCCACGATCTGAAGAATTAATACCTTGTAGTGTAGAAGGAACAACTACTCCATATATCATTTCAACATATTGATCAACACCGTTTGTGTATAACGATACTTCAAAATCATAAGCAGGAACTGTTGGAGTTTTATTTCTGGTTGTATAATGAGTTCCTTGGAAACGTAGGGTCCAATATTTAAAATCATTAACTTCACCGGTTGAATAGAAATAGCCCGGAACTTCGCCAGTCGATAACGGCTGTCCGCTTGCTCCTGCACCATAGGTTTCCGAACCAACAAATAAATTTGTATATTGCGGATAGATAGCAGGGTAAAATAAACTTCCTAATTCATATGGAGAGTAAACATTTTCAGCACCACCAAAAGTAATATATCCGTTAACACCTATTTCAACTGACGTATACTCTGTTCCATACATATTCCAAGAGAATCCTAAATCAATAGGTCCTTGGGCAGTTTGAGTTTGGAAAGGTATGTTTGTAGTTGTTTCATAACTAGGTTTAGAAATTCCGGTATCATAGTAATAAATTGTTGATGTACTAGTCGATGTTAACAAATTAATAACCTGATTAGCATAATCAATATTATAATCTAAACCGTAGGTCAACAAATCATTATTGTACATGACTTGTACAGATGCTGTATTAGCAGGAACTGTTCCTAAATTAAATTCAGTTGTACCATCAACTACATATTTTTTAGTTGTAACTAATGGAATTTCTGAAGGTGATCTTGTGTAGACGCTAATTCCTAATGTATCACTTACAGTACCTGGAAGATTTTCTTCGGGACCGTAACTGTTATTTGGAGTTACTAATCCGTCTCCGTCGAGATTAATACCAGTAATGGCATCAAAACTTGTGTTCCATCCACCGCTATCAATAATACTATCTACGTCATAATCAGTAGGAACTACAGTACCGTCACTACTTGATAATCTAAAATCAATAATTGTAGCGGCATTAGTTAATGTTCCAATATTAATTGTTCTAGTTATACCATTGCCAATAAATGTAGATGTTGTAGCATAAACATTTTTAGAAGCAGTTGTACCATAATGAGGGTCATCTATTCTAACTGTTGTAATTTTATTATTAGTTGTTGTGGTTATGTAGGTTGTAATTTTTTCGCCGACTGATGGAGTAAACGGCAAAGTAAATGTTGTTGTAGAATCAGATCCATAAGTAGAATATAATCCTGTTTCACCATCATAATCATCCCATACACTTGATGCCCAACCTACAGTATCCCAACCAGCACTTGTTTGTAGTGGTAATGTATCGATAACAGTTCCTGGATACTCTAACCCTGCCATTAACAAGGTTGCGCTGTTGCCTGGCATGCCGGCGACCGGAACATAATAATCACGAATTCGATCTGCGGCGTGATATAAATCAATATTTTTATTATAAGATACAGTAATTACATCGCCTTCGTTAGGAACAGATCCTAAAGTCAATTTAGCGTAAGTTTTAGTGTAACCATTATACATGGCAGTCGAGAACAATACACTATATGTTCCAGGCAATACTATAATACCATTTATTTCAACATCAAATGTCGAAGTAGCAGTTTCTGGACTCCAAGTTAATTGATATTCTCTAGTGCTACCATCGGAAATAAAAGTATCAAGAGTTCTTTGATCTCCAATTTCATTACTTCCACTTACACGGTCAAATTTAATGTGAATTAAATTAGAGCGAACATTACCATTTTGAATTCTAGCAACTGCTCTCGCTGGAACTGCCGCATTGTTTCCGCCGCCAACAAATTCTACAATAGGAGCACTTAAATATCCACTACCAGAATTAGTAACAATAACCTGAGTTACTTTTCCTAAAGCAATATAGGCTTCGGCAGTAGCACCTTTACCAGGATCACCTGTTTGATTTACAAGATTAACGATAGGAGGTGTTCGATATCCGCTACCGCCATCATAGACAATAATTTCACTTACATTATATGTATAGTTGTCTAACCAATTAATATATGGTTGTTGTAGTAATAATGGATTACCAAAAGTTACTGTTTCAAAACTATTTGTTGCGCTATTCCAATAACTAGGCAAATCAAAGTCAGTTGGATACGCACTGGTTAGTTCAGTAGCAGTATATGTGCTTTGGAAACTTCTTACCTTTGTATGGTAAGGTTTAGTTTCGTTAATATAACTTTCATAATAACTTGTATCTTGTAATTTGTAGGTAGCAGGTTGATTCAAATATCCTGCGCTGTTTACAACATAAATGAAACTTGTTTTAAATGCCCAATCTAAGAATTTTTGTTCTGCTAACGCATACTTAACAGACTTAAACCATACAATATTATTATAGATTGCTAAATCACCAGTCAATAAATCAAATAATAACGCACTAGCAATATATTCCATTTCAGTATCATTTGCTTGACTGAAAGGAGTTTGATCCCAGTTTGCTGTATCAAAGCCATAGTTGTTGTTATTATTACTCCATAAATTATCTAAGAACTGTAAAGTTCCGTTTTGTTTATAGACCAAATTGTATTCATTGTTAAATGTTCCAGGATATTGAGCCGGGAATATTTTTTGTAGAATTATATAGTTGCCGTCACCTGGATTATTAATTCGTACATATGAACCAACAGTAACATCAACTATCGGAAGTTGATATGTATAATCTATAGTTTTTTGTATAGTGCTGTGTAATACATAATCAGGACTTACCCAATCAACATATTTCCAGTACTGTGTAACATTAAAACTTTGTGTATGAATTCTTAAGAATTGTTTTGTAGAGTAATTAAATTGATTTAAACTCCAACGATTATTAACTGTACTGTCTAATGTTATAATTACTGCGTGAGGTCTTACAGTTGCAATTAAATTGTTATAACCAGTACCAGGATTGACAATAACTGTATCAATAACTTTTCCGTTAACATCAACGATTGTACGAATTTCAGCATTCTGTCCATCACCTAAGATACTAACAGTCGGCCCTTTAAATGTAATATAATTTCCATTAACATCTTGTGTTAGGCCGGTAAATGTTCCGTATCCAGATCCAGGATTAGATATAGTAACATTACTAATTCTTCCGTTCAATAGATCAACTGATAACTGTGCTTGTACCCAATATTGATTCACAACAGCATCAAATGCGGTATTATCTTCAACTACAACATCATATGTGCCTGCTGACTGATCATCAGGCTGTTCTTGAGCATACAATCTAGTAAAATCGTAATGTTCTTCATTGACTTGATAATTTATAAATTGAGAATTAACATATCCTATCAACGAACGTAGCGCAGATATACGATCCACAAACATACTTTGTCGTGGTCTAAATCCAATACCATATTTCATACGTGATGGTAATGCTGGATCAGGAACAGGATTTCCTAAAGGATCTCTACCGATATAACTATCTAATAATTTTTGTACTAGTGTAGTACCAATGTCTGGGGCACTATTAACATCGCCCTCGCGGAACAACACCCATTCTGTATGTTTATTAATATCATTTTTTGTTGTATCCATTTCAACAACAAGATCAATAGAACTGTCTCTTAATGTAGGTTTAACATTTGTTAGCATCAATGCTGTAGGATCAATGAATGAAGCATACAATGTACCTTGTCCTTTTGGATCAGCAATAAGATTTGAAGTATCAAAAGAACTCATGTTTCTACCAGCAGTAGATGGCAATGTAGTTTTATTTTTAACCCAGAAATAATAAACGTTGCTAAAACTATTTGTTAATGAACTATAAACTTGTTTTACACTAAGAACAGAATTATCTGGATATTTAGGTTGTCCGCTGATTCCTTGAGCAAGGCCACCGACTGTGTCTGCTAGAGTAGCCCACTGACTTGGAAGATAAGATGATTTAACCCATTCGTAAACATCAATGGTAGATCCAGGGAATGTTGCGTTCCAGTTGTTTCTACGGAATTCTAAATCTCCTTGCTCATACCATACATATTTTACCGTACTTAAATCCCACCATAGTTCTCCTAGGTGTTCATCTAACCAGTTTGAATTGGTATCAACTACAGTTGAAGAATTTCCTACACTATAAACAGCAGGATCGGTTACTGCTTTAAATTTAATCTCTTGATCGGCAAGACCAGGAATTAATCCTTTAATAGGATCAATAATTTCTAAATAGTCTTGTACAACATCATTAACTGTATCAATTGTATATGTTCTATTAATAGTTGACATATCAACTAAAGGAACTTGTTGTCTTAAAATAGACCAAGAAGTTGTTGCTGTACTATCAAATACAAATATACTTCCAGTTTGTTGAGGATTATTATTTGTACCAGGAGCACCTACAACAATGTATCCATTTGAAGATGCTACAGAAGTTCCAAACGCATCAAATGCTTCTACGTTTGAATCTTCAACAGTTTGTCCTAAAACAAAATTATTACCGAAACGATTGTAAACATATACGTTTCCGCTTTGAGCAAAAGTTCCGTAGAATGCTGTAGTTTTTCCGTCGAAAGTTGTAGAAGTTTTTTGTGTAGATGTTGGATCTTTTACATACGGGGTACCGTATGTTGATGTAGAATTTTCTAATAAATTTTGATATGTATCAAATGTCAAAGTATCTCTTCCTTCACCGCTACTACTTACAACTAGTGTATCACTAGCAGGATCGATAGATATATCAACACCAAACAATGTATCTTGATTAGCAAAAGGTGTAGAAATTATCTGTGTTGGCGGATTAGTAAATAGACCATTTGTTCCAATAGAGTATACAAAAACTTTCTTAGCAACCGGCGCACTAACAAATAGTGTTTGACCTGCTTGATCCATTGTAACTTTATAACCAAAATTTATTCCTGTAGTCATTCCAGGAATTCCTTTGACAAATATTGTTGAAGTTGTCATTGTAGAAGGATTATTAACCCCATGGAATACATACACAGCATCCTCATTAGGTGATCCAACAACTAGATAATTTCCGTCGGCCGATCCAGAAATACTTGTACCAAATCCTGTACTTGTAGTATGGAACATGTTGAACGTAGGATTACTTTGAGCAAATTCAAAATTTGAAGACATCCATACTGAACCCGTTCCTGGTTCTCCGACATAAACAACTCCAACATCATTGACAAAAATATCAGTACCAAATTGTCCATTAGCAGTAGGCGTAGGACTTGATACAGCATTGTTTAGAATTAAAGAATTGTTAGCAAAATCTAATTGTACAAATTTTACAGTACCTCGGCCTCCATTTGTTCCAGGAGCACCTATTGCTAGAATGTTTTCAGTATTGTCAAAGGCTAGACTAGAACCAAACAACATATTAGTTGCTGTACTTGGATCTGTTCCTGCTTCTACATAATCAATAGAATACAATTTAATTAATTGATTAGTTCCTGTTCCGTCTTTCTGATATGCTAGAACACGGCCGTTACTTACTCCAGACATTCTATGATTTGGAGAACCGACAAATACATATTTTCCTGTTTCATCAGTAATAATCTTATCACCGAATTGTTGATTTACAGGAAGTAAAATTCCAGGTTCAATGTTTTGAATATTTTGAGATGTGTAAACATTTGATTTTTGATATACTGCCCAATGTCCTTGACCATCAGCATCATCGACCCAAATCTTTTCTCCAAATTTCGCAGAATTTAATGCTGTGTTAGCAGATACATCGTTAGGAGTAGCATGACGAACACTAGCAAATTGATAAATCAATCCTGTGTCTGGAACAAAAGGACTTGTTAAAAATGTTAACGTAGTACTGATAACAAAAGAATTATAATCAGGAACTGATAAGACTGCGTACACTCCATTAATTTCTGTACCAAATTGACTTATAGAAATTAAATCCCCTGCTTGTAAATTGTGAGCAGAATCAGTTGTCACAATTAATTGACTGCCTGGAACTAAAAATGCAGCATTGACAATCTTAGAAGATAATAATGTATAACGATATACATCCCAACTAGAGTCTTCTCTAAATCCTAACCAGATACTGTCACCGTCATTAAGTGATCTATTATTAGCAATATCAATAATACTGTTTTTGTTATAGGCTGTAGCAGTTACATCGTCGATACGAACATATCCTGCTACAGGAAGTGTTTTGTTAGTATCTAAATCAGCAAAATCAATTGTAGAAAACGGAGAACTATTATAATCACTAGGTGAAATAACTAGATTTCCAGGAGTTACGTATTGTATAAAATCAGTCGACTGATACGGAGCAGTATTAACAAAATTAATAATTTGAGGATTTTCTAAGAACCCTTGTTGATTCAATGGGAATTCAATTTCTTGTGAGGTTGAGTAAGAACCGTATGCGCCGATACGGAAAGCCCATTCTTCGAAATAATCAATGCTTGTATCAAGACTTATCACACTAGCCTTGTCTAAACGATTGATACTATTACGTGTACCTTTTTCTTTGATAAATCCTTGATAGAATTTATACTGTGTTACGTTATCACTAAAAATATTTTGTAGGTATGGTCTTGGCTGATATCCAATTAAATGCTGTGCTAGACTTTGTTGATCAGGATCAAACCCATCAAGGTTAACAGAATAAAATTCTTCAAATTGTCTTGCTTTTAAATCAAAGTTAGGTAATAATCCAGGAGTAGGTTTACCTGGTAATACATCCCAACTACTAAAAGCAAAAGTACTTGTACCGTCTATATTTTTTGAAGCACCGTAATAAATTCCGTTGTATTGAACAACATCCCCGGCAGTATAATCAGTGTACTGACTCCAGTTGTTAACTTCTGCTTCATCATATATAAATCCAGGACTTTGCATTCCTCCGGTCCATCCAGAAGTTTTAAATCCTTTTAATTTAATTCGACCTTGACGATATCCTGTTTCAATATCATATATGATGTCATTAAAATAACTCTTGTTGTTTAAAATAATGTTATGTTCTTTTTGTACAACATTTAATTCAGCAAAGAATAATCCTTCTAAGGAATCTAATGTTTGAATCATAAAAGTATTATCAATACGTTGAGTACTTACTTTATTAGGTCTTAGGCTAGTACCGTCTGCTCTTAATAGGCTATATTGATAATAACCATTTAATACATTGTCGACAACTCCGTTAGGATTTGAAAATTTTAATGTGTTAGCAAATGGACTAATTGTAATTAAACTATCAGCGGCCCAGCCTTGTAATGACCAGAATAAAAATTCTTTAGCAGAATAATTCCAATCAAGGACTTGTTGCATATCTCCTTGATAATCATCAAATATAAAACCTTGAGCCTCAAGCCAAGCACCATAACCTACAATAACATTGTATAAACTTTGCTCGTCCGTGAATGTTGTACCATAAGGAATAATTGTTTCAGTACTCTCGTATCCTGTAGGAACATTTACAGTAATGCCATTGATTGTCGGCAATACAGGAATTTGTTGGAAATAAGAAGCATTAAAGGCGGGCCCAGCAGTATGGCTTACTGTAACAATATACCACTTGTTATTATAAGATACATAAGTTCCTGCTGTATAAAATTTATTGCCGGAAGGATTTACTGCTGTTCCAGTTTGTGTTGGTCTATCAATATCCGTTGAACTAGGAGTCCATATAACGTATGGAGCACTTTTACCTCCAACATTTAATGTTCTTCCTAAAGCAGAAAATATAGGATTGTAAATTTTAAAGTAAGGATGACCGCTGTCATAACCCTTTAACATATATCCACTTTCTGTTCTCTGAATAACTAGACCAGAAATACTAGCAACTGTAAATGGGTTACCTTGATTTAAGAAAATAGTATAATCTTCATTGTTAAGAGAAACGCCCGGATTTGAAGTACTTGGGTTTACGCTGTCAATAATAATTTCAAGACTATCTTTTTCAACGAATCCGCCAACTTTGTAAAGCAGTTGTAAATTTAAAGAATTTAAATCGTTCTTTAAATTTGTAATAAAAGAACTATCTTTTTGTACACCAATTTCAACAACCATTGGCATATATCCTGTAGCCATTACAGGAGAGCCAGAAGATGTATCGTTGTATATTGACAAGTTATTAGGACTAAAGAATGTGCCAGTATCTTTATAAACATACTCTCCGGCAAGATTCATTGTCATTCTACTTGTATCAAATAACTTTGAATAGAAGTCAGCAGGTTTAGTTGCTGACATCATGATAGATACCGCAAATGGATAAAGTACACTACGTCTCCAAGCAGTTTCTACAGGACCCATATCTCCAAAGGTCCATGGATCTGTTGTTCGAAGCGGGTTCAATCGCATTGCCATGCCTGCGGCGATTGGGTCTAATAAGTTTCCAGATTCGTCTACAGGAATATATTTTAAAAGATTTGGTCTTACATATAAAGGATTTACAGCACCATTAATTTTACCTGCGGCAAGATCTTCCCAAAGATTTAAGTTACCGTTAGTATATGGTGCTGGGCCATACATCTCTTCCCACCAATCAGGCATATCTTGGAATCCTAACATTTCCCAAGGTGCTTCGTGAGGACGATCTGTATCGTAATATAATTTGTAAATGGCTCTCCAGCCACCTGGCATAATCAATCCAGTATTTGTATCTACTGCGCTAGAAAAATTATATGTGAAGATATCTTCTGTTACAGTACTATTTGTACTGTAATCAAATCTATAAAGATTAGTCCATTGTAAAAATTCTTTTTCGAGAATACTGTTTACTTCACTAATAGTATAATCTGTTGTTCGACTTACACCAGGAATAATAGAATTAATATCTAATAAATCTGTGTTGTATTTTACTTTAAGATTATTGTAAACACGTTTTTCAAATTCTAATAGTACATCATCTCTATTGTCGCCGTAGGCTACTGTAATACTTCCATCATGCCCTCTAATAACCATTGTTGGAGTAACGTAAGTATCATCAACATACATTTTAGGTTCAAAAGCAGGATACATTCCCATTTTCGTAGGAGTCATTGGTACATAACATGCTTGTGATGTAGGATAATCAACAACTGTAATTGTATCGCCTTTTGTTAACTCATAAGAGATATTAACATCGGCAAGTACAGGATCAAATGTATAATCAATTCCGTAAGTTAGTTGAGTTATATTTCCAGATGTATCTGTATGATATATGTAAACTGCTCGACGTCCTAATTCATTTAAATTAAACACACCGTTAGGCAATGTATAAGAAGTAAATCTATAGTCAGTAACTGGATAACTTCTTGTTGTATTTTGCGGACCCCATGCTAACATATCAGTATTGTTATATGGAAAATTATTGTTGTTAATAATATTAATATTATGTAAACAAATATCCAATGCTTCAGCAGGAGTATGTTTGTGTGCTAGATTAGAAGCCGCAGTTAATAATCTTAATTTAAATTGATTATATTGTGATCCAACTTGTCGAATAGCCGCAGGAACATCGTGTGTTAAATCGCACACAAAATAACCAGCCATCGCTAACGGATTTTTATTAACAATTAAACGAGTTCCGTATGTAATAAAATTAGGAAGATCCCTAACATTATTAGATCCTAAAAACTTTCCAGTAACGTCTGGGTTTCTTTGAGCCGCAGATTGAGCATGGGCACTTAATTCAGAAAGTGTAAATTGACTGATATTTCCGTTTAACGGATTATTTGTGTATCCGATCGAAACATCGTATACTCCGTTCGTTTCAGGAATATTAAATTCGGCAGCGTCTGTCCATACTGTTACATATTCAGGAGTTAAAGAATTAATTCTTAAAAATCCTGTATTAACATTTTGAATAGTGTTTATTTCATTTACGATAACATTAAATACATCGTCCATAAAATAATTATTAAACAAATAGTATGCCTGGTCAGCAATATTAGTATATTCTAATGGAAATCCTAATACAGGATCAGGAGTACCTTTTCCTACAGCATAACCAAACATACGAGTTCCAGAGAAATCGCTGTTATAATATGTTGTATTTCCAAAACTATTTCCGTTAGTATCAAATACATCAAATACCGGTGCTTGATTTAAATCTGTTTTTTGCTGTCCAAATGTCCACTTGCCGGATCCAGTAGAGTTAGTATACCACCAATTTTTTCCTTGTTGGGTATTACCACTGTTAATAATAACATTATCAAGATCATTAACTGTTAGATATTCTTCAAAGTGTACTCTAAATATTCCATCATTGTTTACAAATTGTACTTGATAAATTTTTCCTATAACATCAGGATCGGTATCAGCCGCAAAAACAACTAAGTTACCGGCATCAACTAAAACACCGTCAATATAATAACCTGTTTGTCCTTCTGCTTGTTTGAAGGCATCAGTAGTTACTGTATCGATTAAATCAATGTTAGTCTGGCTTTGAGCACCAAAATTAAACAACTGAATGTTAGGTTTAAATTCTATAATAGGACGAGTGGCTCTAGCATTTTGAGGAAGATTTAATGGTTGACCAGTAGACGCCGCTGTGGCAATTAATACATCTTTATGGAACCAACGATTATATCGTGACCAAGGATTTAAATCTTGACTAGAACGATTGATAGTAACATACTCAGGTGTTAGAGGTAAAGATTCAAAAGTATCAAATGGATATTCGTCGAACCCTGTTCCGTCAAAATTATCATCTAGCATATCTGAATATGCTTCTGGAGTTGTTAATGTTGAATAATCAATCAATTGAATTGCTGTGCCAACACCTTCAACAATAAACTGCTTATCTTTATAACTAGCAGGCAATACCTCTCCAAGGAATTGAATTTTCATTCCATTAGATAATACTACACCGTTACCAGAAGTGTAAGATGATTTTCCTACTACTTCGTTCTGTACATTGATGATTGTATCTTGTATAGGATCTAAAACTAAAATTACACCACCTGGATAAGGACTGTCATCTGTACAATAGTATAAAGTATCTGGTGTTGTTTGATCTACGTAGATACTAACTTGACCAAGACTAACTCCGTTATTTGTTACGTTGTTATTATATTCGTTACCTTGTTGGGTTCTTTGTGTTTTAATGAAAAATTTATGAGTTGAATTTATATTAAAATTATAAGTTGTACCTCTGTACAATATAATAGTTTCATCAGGTGTTAATCCGTCAGGACTAATAATAAAATTTTCTTTGGTATTATCATCTTTAACAGTATATGAACTTACTGTTGCTTTTTGTGCGCCAACAATATCAATAGGATCAGGACCAGTAGGAATCCAATAATACTGTGTAAAGTTTACAAATTTATCCCATTCAATATGAGGATCGTAACTTAAGAACTCAGGTCTTAATAATCTATCTAAATTATTAGTAAATGCTCCGTCAAAGCCTAATTGATTAATCAAATCATCGTAACTAAAAGCCTTATCAATATTTAGATTAGTATCTGATACAATTACAGCAGGTTGTAATTGATATGCCTGACGCAATGGCAATGTTTCTTGAATATAGAAATCTGTGCTAGAATTATAAGTTAATGTGCCGGTACTTCCTACCCAACCACTAATTTTATCAATATTAGGTTGTTGGATTAATGGGTCAAGTGTGCCTGCTAAAAATTTTGTATTTTTATTTGTTCTAAAAACACTAGGAAGAAGGTCAACTGATTTTCTGTTATTACCAGGATTGTTAACATCGACTACATTAATGATGCTGTTTCCCATATATTATACTCCAACTGCCGTAGTTACAATAGCACCAGAAATTCCTAGATTAGATGCTGTTATAGAATCAATAATTTGTATATCAGAAATTCTAGCACCGTTAACAAATATTTCATTTGAGTTACAAGAAATTTCTAATAAACTTCCAAAGGCATTTCCTGAAGCAGGAACAATTACAAAGTTAGTAATATACGGTGTCATTAAATTCATTATGTAAGTTGATAGTTCACTAAAGTTAAACTGTTGACCAAAGTCCCAATTTTCTAAAGCAAAAAAGTTTTCAATTCCAGTTAGGATTTGAGCCTGTAATTGATTTGTGCTTATGTTGTAAGCACTATTTGCCACAGCCTTAAATGTTGCTTGAAGAGACACAGGAGCAGTGGATCCAAATAAAGGAACATATACTGCTGGCTGATATATAATTAGATCACTAATTGTCTTAATAGGTTCTAAATAAGAACTATAATTTTCTTCAAGTGAAGAACTAGTTGGCGGTAATGGTTTGCTACCAATTCCTGTTGCTAGCCATGATCTATATGCGGTATCATATTCACTTGTTAACAAATAGATATCCACGATGTTAGTCTTGCTAGGATCTAATCTGCGATCATCTGCGCTGTTATGTTGGTAATGAAATTTTAAATTATTTCTTCCAGGAAACGCAATATAACTATTTTCTAAATTAAATTCATTTGTAACAGTAGAATAAGATTTTACTACGTTAATGCTAGGATCATAAAAATAATACAATGTAGAAGTTGAAGGATTTGAAACTTTATCTTCTGTAGGATATGCCTCAATTTGTGAAAAGTTTGTTGTAGTAATATCTAATGGAACATAAGAAAGTCCATTAGAAGAAACAGTAAAATAAACAAACTTATCATTGTATCCGTAGGTGTCCGATAGTACAGATGTAGTAGTTGTTTGAACTATTGTTTCAAAACTATCTGGATCAGATATTTGTCCATTATTTTGAGCATCAAAGAAACTAATCTTTACTTTAGAAGGATCTTGATATCCATCTGGTTCAATAACAACATCATCAATTTCCCATAACTGATCAACACCTATGCCGGCTCCAGAATTTGTTGCTTGGGCATTGATCCCTAAAACATTGATTTGATCTTTAATAACTGTGTTGTTCACAAAATCATATTTGTTCTGTGTGTTGTCAAAATAGAAAGCCGTTTGTTCGACGCTTTCAAAAATGTATTCTGTTGTTCTATAATGAACAATATATTCTTGTCCGTCCCACTCGAACGCAATTAACCAACTTGCGTCTCTATTTTGATTTGTTGTATCACCTTGGTACAATAGACTAAAATCAGAGAATAGATTAAGATTTGTTTCTGTAATTACAAACCATTGACGTGTTGAACGATCAAAACTTAAAGCAAAATTTCTATTTGTAACAGTAATATTAACAATGGTTGTGTTAAGATTATAATTCCAAACACTTACGAATTCTGGAATAATTTCAGATACCATTGCGCCAGAAGGAATAGTTCCACTTAATACAATAGGGCCTTGGCCATTTGATAGGCTACCTTTACCGCTATTAGCACCATCACCGATTACATTAGAAACTTTTGCCCAGATATAATTAGGTGACCCAGCAGGAGCATTAGAAGAATTTAACATTCTTCCATTATAAAATACTTGGCCGGCAGCGGCATTAAATTTAACCAAAGCACCAGTTCCAACATATTGTAATGTATTAGAACTAAAATATCCAACTTGTTGAGGAGTTGAATTTGAAACAAAATATCCTGTACATTGACCTGTTTGATTTGTTATTTGTTTCCAAGTAACGCTTAATTGACTTGCGTCAGGTCTTGGCCAATTATCCCAATAAAAATTTCTTAATCCGTTAGATGCTACAATAGTGGCAATAGATCCCTGAAGTTCAGCATATATCTGATTACGTGTTGTAAAATTAAATGTTAGAGTGTTGTCTTGAGTATTTTTGTAAATTAATCCATCTGTAGCAAAAATATTTGTACTAGAGTACTGACCGCTTACGTCTGTTAATTCAAAATATTTAGAAATTCCACTGGCTGTTCTATTAACACTTTTAACTTTAAGAATATCTGTTCCAGCACCTAATGGAGAAATATTATAATCTTCTCCTGTTACCATTCTATTTTGTGCATAGAAAGTCTGTGGCGCTTTTAATTTTATGCTTTCATTAGATTCTGATCCGCTACTATTGTCAACAGTATATTGTAAACTTGCGTTTAAGGTAAGCGTTTGTGGCTGACCAGATTTATTCAAATAAGGAATATTAATTTGAATACCGGTCATCTGATCAGGTGTTATAGAATAACTTAAACCGTTGCTTGTTCTATAATAAGCAATGAATGTGCCTTTAGGTAGATCGCCAAAATTACCATCAGCAAAATTAAAATCAACTTGGTCGCCTGCTCTAGTAATTACAGCATAGATATTTCTTTCACTGTTACTTAAACTATTATATATAACATTATTACCTACTAGGGAAGGAACTTGTTTCCATAAAGTTGTAAAATTATTGTTAGAATCTAGTTGCCATAACCAGATATCATTATTGTTAATATTATTTGAATTTACACTTACAACTTGATTTTCGACAGGAACATCAATTGAAAAAGCACTAGACTGTGTTACACCTTGACGGAAACTAACAAAGAATCCTGTATTAGAAGAACCACTGCCCTTGTTATCATTTTGAAACAAGAATGTAAAATTTCCACCAGGGATTGGAGGAGTTTCGTAAACATAATTTTGTCCAGCAAATGTACTTCCAACTACTTCAAAATCCATAGTTGTACCGTTTACTGGTGTATTAAATCCAAATGTCGGAATATCAGAATTAGTTGAATTAATAATATATTGTTCTGTATCTATTCCGGAAATTGAACTTTTAGCCGACGGTGCGCCAAATATCATTGATCCTGGCATTGTAGAGTTAATAATAGAAACAAACTGTTGATACCACTCTGAATTAGAAGGATCGTTCCACGCAATAGGAGTATTACCTAAATTAATACCATTAGCATCTAATACATTGTCTGTTGTTGTAACTGCTGTAATTTTTAATAAACCGCTAGCCGCTGAGTTTCTAGCAGGATTGTAATTAATTAGATACGCAAGTTGAAGAATACTATCACGACGTTGAGCAGTTTCTAAGAAATTTTCACGAGCATTTAAGTCAACACGGAAACTTAAATTTTGGCCAAGATAAGCAATAAGGTCAATGAGAGCAATATATTCGCTTGAATCAAGATAATCATTAAAGTCCTCTGGATAATTTTCTCTTAGATAACTGATCATTGTACGACGAAGTGTGTCGAAATCGTACGATTTGAAGTCGGCGTTCTTAAAACTCTGGTACAGTTTTGTCCAATCTTCAGCAACTAAAAGTTTTTTGTTTGTTGATGGTATCATTTGCTATCTAACCTTTTGATAGCGTATTTATGGCAAAAATAAACTTGGTATATTATACCGAGATGCCATTTTCCGCGTCAAACGTCATTTGTAAAGTTTCAGTTTGGTTGGTTAACACATACAACAAAGTTAACTCAATTCTGAAGCCAAACGGTTGTTCTGTAATGGCTACGTTTATCGGAGTCAATCTCGGATCAGACGCTAGTACGGTGTTTATATCGTTAGTAATTTGATCCCTAATCGCAGGTGTTAAGGGTTCAAAAATTGAATCCCAGATACGTGTTCCAAACGTTGGATTCATTAATCTTTCTCCAATACGAGTATTGAAGTGATTTAATAAATCTTGTTTAATTAAATCTGTGTCAAACAATTTAACACTTTTTGTAGAATCATCTACCGTGCTGAATCCTTTATATATATGACTAGTTGGTTGTATTTGTGGTACTGTACCGTTAGCAGGAGTAATTTGGATTCTATTGTATAACATGATTATATTTAACCTTACGCAACAATGGTTCCTCCGCCCTGCTTAACAAAATTAAGAGCAACTTGCATATCTTTAGGATGCTGATTATAAGGACTACCAGGTAAACTTGCCCACTCTTTATTACATTTTGTAATAGCACTTGAGAAGCGGCCGGCTTTAACATCATCAAGAGCACCTCTACGTTTTAATAATAACACGCAGGCTTTATCTTGACTTGCTGGACTAAAATCAGGTAGCCCAAGTTGTTTCTGACAAGCGGCCCAGGTAGTTGTTAAGAACTGATAAGCGCCGGCCGCGGTCGATGTTAGTCCTTTACCGTTCACACCGGCTGTAATAGCCAATCCCGGATGATCTTTAAATCCTTGTGCCTTATTAGGCTGTCCTTCAAATTGTTTAACATAGGAGTTTGTCGCAACAACTGTAGGACTATTAGGATCAAATATAGCACCAGTAAACATTGATTGATAACCGGTAGGGCCTGCTGTTCCTTCACAATTACGAATCATCCATAAGAATGCCGCAATATTATCTTGTTCAACATCGCCTGTCTTAGCAGGCGGTGTTCCAGAAGTCGAAGGAGCAACTTTATATTGTGTAGTAGTTTTTCCGTCTTGTGGTAATACTGGACTTTTTGCTCCTGGAGCAGGTGTAGCAGTAGCATCTGTAGCACTTAATGAAAACTTTTCTTTGTCAATACTTTCGTGTTGATCCCACGGTTCGTGAGTTGGAACACGTTTCATAATTGAAACAATATCTTCTGCTCTGTAGAATTTTCCGTTTGCCCAACCGTTATCAAAACTTCTGTTGGGTAAGGTATTCAAAGGTAAATCTGTTGCTGCATCAGCAGTATCAGCAGTATCAGAAGCAGTAGCACCTGCGGCTGCAGGACCGTTCATGTCAATAGTACCAGCAGTTTCTATGTGATGGCCTGATGTGATATTTGTTGATCCGCTGGCGCTGACTTTCCAATCAGCGGCTGTCATATTTAGGTTGCCTTTAGCAGAAACAAATGTATCAGCCCCTCCATTTAAATGAAGATCAGATCCAGACGTTACATAAGTTTGATTTTGTGATTTTAAATGTATTTGTCCAGTGCTTGTTACTTTAAGAGTATCTACTACGTTTACATCAAGAGTCGATCCTACTGTAACTAGACCTTTTTGCATAGCATTGATGGTCCAATTTCCTCTGATGTCAGATTGGAAATCGTTGCCAGCATTCATGTAGATATTACGACCTGCTTCTAAATTAAAATCACGGTCAGCACGTAAATTAAAATCTCCTTCAGTGTGTATGCTTACACTATCTGCGGCATAGATATCAACTTTTCCGTCACTAGTGAATTCTAACCAAGCGGTACCTCTAGCATTTGCTATGTAAATTAAGTCCTGACTATTATGTAAAAGTATTTGATGCCCTGTTCGTGTGCGGATACGAACTAATTCGTTTTGTCCATCTGCGTCTCCGTCATCCATAACAAAGGTGCTTCCGCCTAATCTACTTGTATACATCATACCCGCAGACGGATCTGTTCCAGGAATAGGAACTTGTTTAGATGTATTTTTAATATGAGAAGATGTTTGTCCGCCTTTATCTAATGGGCCAGGGGTGCTCATTCCAAATACACTACTTGGGATCTCTCGTCTAGCACTACTAGAAGTTACGCCTCTAATAGTATCAAGTACTAGACCTTGTTCAACCAATCGTTCGGCAAAAGGGTGTATTGGTTTATTATAACTGTTCACATCTCGACTATCATTGTCTGGACCAGATAATCTTGTTTTCTTAAGAAATTCTCCAGCAGGCAGTAATTTAGTTCCAAAATATGTTTCTTGTTCAGGTGTAATTTCAACGTTTTGTGTTGCCGCCAATCCTGGCATTGTAAAATTTTGATAACGATCTTGAACACATCCAAACCAATATCCTTGATTAGGATCTCCTTCAATAAAAATTACCATTACAGTAGAACCAATATCAGGAGGTACTGCCCAGAATCCGTAACTCTTTTGAACATCGCCAAAGTTTGAAGAATCGTTTCCTTCATAACGTGCAGCAGTATTTCCTAAGAAAGGACTACAATATTGAACAATATGTGTTTCAGTATCTTGTGTTAAACTTGCTGTAGTTTTCTTTAAAATAGATACCTCAAGAGCACCCATATAACTTTTATCTAGATGATTAGTTATAATAGCCAAGTAAGGACCTGTGCTTAAAGATTGAGATGTACTTGACCCGCGACTTAACTCTGCCATATTATGATCCGTTCATTAGATTAGATAAAGGACTGTTAAGCGCATTAGTAACAGCACCTGCGCTTACACTTCCAAATTTTGCGACTACAGAATTCTGTAAATTAGAAATCGCACCAGACGACAATCCGCTTAAAGGATTACCCCCTGCTAGATTACTTATTTGACCAAGAGCCCCTTCAACTGAAGGAAGTGAACCCGTTAAACTATTTGTCAATCCTTGAGCAGATGTTAATTTACCTGCCAATCCTGTAATATTAGCACTCAGCGCACCTGGTAAACTTCCAATACTATTAGGAATACCTAACCCTCCTGCCAGACTAGACATGCTTGGAAGATTTGATAAACTTTCTTTAGCCTTAGCGGCCACAGCCGTTAATACTCCATTAGGATTAACATCAGGCGGTACGTGAGGAATTGATGCTAATAATTTTTGAGCCGTTGCTGGAATATTTTGTAAAGAATCTTTTGATAAATTTCCTAATGATACCCCTGCTTGTTTTAGTGTGTCTAAGTTAACGTCTGTTGGAACTTCTTTAGCAATAGCACTCAATTGAGATGTTAATTGACTTTGTAGTTGAGGAGATAATCCAGATAACTTTGAAGGATCGATTCCTAATGATGCTGCAATAGCAGACGGATCGTTAGGAAGGCCTGCTGTAAGTCCGGCTACTTTAGAACCTATACCATTTAATAAACTTGAAGGATTTGCTACGCTACCTAAAGCAGAAACTGCTGATGATCCAACACTACTGGCAAGATTATTAGCGGCCGCAATTCCTGCTTGAGCCGCACTAGCAAAATCTGATCCAATTACAGAATTAGCAAGATTTGTTGCTTGATTTGTTGCTCCGGCCGCAATAGATCCAGCAACATCAATAGGATCAACAATATTTGATGCGCCAATAGCCTTGGCCGCATTACTTAAATTTGGTATTGTTGGCAACGAAGGGATAGGAATTGATCCATTTCCAATTAATGCCCCGGCAGCGGCGCCAAGGGCACCGGCTCCTAATGCCGAAATACCTGTTAGACGACCAGTAATTGCTCCTAATGCTCCTCCAGTAATTGCTCCTAACGCAGACGATCCCAATACTTTACTAACATCGAAAGAACTAGGACGAACACCCGATTTGTCAACATCGGCTGGCGCAACATCTTTGGCAGGCTGTTGTCCAGGTTTTGGTTTGGTAACCAATTTTGTTGCTGGTTCTGGTGTAACTTTCTGATCAACAATTTGTCCTGGCATTCGAACTAGATTTAATCGTTGCGTAAATTTTCCGTCAACAAATTTACTGCTAACAGTAGTAACCTGAAACACTCCACTAAACGGCAACAACTCATCTTGAAATATCATTGATCCTGTAGTTTTATCTATGTCAGTCGGTGATCTAAAATTAAGTTTTACATAACATAAACTATTTTGATGATCTGCGGTGCCTTCAGTTGTTAACCCAGGTGTAGCAGTAGTAGGAAGATTGACTCCTAATCCTCCCATGACCATATAATAAGGATCGCCAATAATTTCAATTTCTGCTGTACACTGATCTGTACTGTTTTCTAAAATTGATTTGTGTGCGTTATAGGCAAATTGAAAATAAGGATCTGTCCTTGGAGGCAAAGCCTTTCCAGATTTAGATACAGAGTCGTTGCTAACTACAACCGGAACAGATCCTGTTTGTTGTTTAACTCCTTGAGTTCCGCTAACATTATCTGGAAGAGTAGTAGTGACCCCTTTATTGTTTGCTCCTGCTGACGCAACTTCTACGTTGTCAGCATTACCTGCTTTAGGAGGAACTGCCTGATAAAATAAATTGTTAAATTTTAAATTAAATGTAAGAACATCTGTATTCAAACCAGTATACATATAATTGTAGGTTCTTTTTACATATTTCTTTACTATCTCGTTAGTGCTATAAGGCTTACCTGCCTGTAATGGCAATTTACTTTTGTGTATACGTTGGATTGTAACTACATATTGATATTTTTTTAATGGCTCACCGGTGACTTTGTCGTTAGCATCTAAAGGAATAATGTTTGGTGACGCAACATGCCAATAAGGAATACATCCAGCAGAATCTGCCGCGGCATCAACGTCTTTTAAAATATTAGAAAAATATTCACTATCACGAATTAATGCTTCTATTACTTCATTAATTTGTGCACCTTGACTAATTTGCATTACCTGACTAGTCGGAACGTATGATTTATTTTGTGAATTTTGTGGAGTTGCTTTTTTAGTATTTGAATCAGACGAAGAACTAGCAGATGTATTTTGCTTTTCTTCAATAGGAGCCATACTAATAATAGAGTTATTAGTTAAATGATCTGGCAACTTTGCTTTGCCAATAAGTGTATCAACAGGTTTTTTAGACGACGCTTGATATTTAGAAATATCAGGTTTTTGATTGTCAGTAGGTTCTGGAGGAAAATAAATTTCATATATGTCATGATTATTTGCTCCTGCCTTTCCTTCTGATTTTTCATCTTTAGTTCTGTCTGCTAAAGTTTGATTTAATTTTTCAAAGAAATCTCCAAGTGCTTCAGAGACTGTTGCTCCTGTTATTTTAAGATCTGTTTTGATTTTATTAGGTTCTGAAAATGCCATCTCAGGTTGAGGAGTGGCTTGACAAATATATTTTGTTCCTTGTTCAGTTACTGTCATTTCAACACTGGTAAATCTAATGACAAAGTATCTACTACTGTTTGGAACAATTTCAGGAGCACCCATTTGATCTCTATCAGGATAACCTACAAAGTCTATTTTTAACAAGTACGGAGCACCAACATAAGATTTATAACCAGCAGACACAGCCGCAACATACAATGATTCTAAGAATCCGTTAATACTGTAAGGTTCAATAACATCAAATTTAACTGATGTTGCTGTAGAAGATCCTTGTTGTTTTCCTGGAGCAATAACACAATCCATTTCTAAATTGTCTATAAACATGTCAAATCTTCCAGGACTTTCTTTATTAAATCCTGCCACTAGTTCGGCAATGTTAATTGGCGGAGGCTCAGGTGCTGCCGGAGCAGGCGGAGTCGCTGTATCTCCGCTAGGAATAGCCGTAGCGGCATTTGCCCCGTTTGGAGATAATGCGGCACTATTCATATTGCCTATACCTCCCGGATTAGTTACTCCTTGAGTATCAACGGCAGTGATTGTTGGGTTATTAGCGGCTGGCGAAGGTGGCGTTGCTTTAAATAGATCATTACCTTTTCCGCCAGAACGTAGAATAAGAAAATTTTGTGTACTTTTTTTATAACTGTCTGGATTTTTAAGAGCATTTTTATCTAAACATGCCAATGTAAAATTATATGTGTAGGATCTATAGTCATTTAAAACATTATAAGTTCCACCAGGCATCGATGACGCAGTCGATCCACTATTAGATCCACCAGGCAATCCTTTTGTTAATGAAGGAGCAAGACTTCCTACTATATCAGCAATACTCATATTATGTTCCTAAAGCAGATTTAATAGTTGTTAACTGTGGAATATAAATTTGTAGTCCTGGAACTAGATCGTACACAGGATCATGAATTAAATCTTTATTACGTACAGAAAATACCCACCACAACCCAACATCTTGATATAAATCATATGCTAATAAATCAGGACGATGCATATACGGTGCGGTAACTGTCCATAAAATATCATTTGCTACAGCAGGTATATCTCTAAAATTAATAACGTCAAGATAAGAAGTCTGCGTAGTAGTATAATACGGACTTGATGCGTTGTAGTTTGCCATTATAGATATCCTTTACCTACTTGTTTTCCTGCTAGCCAATCTGCTACTCCTGCTTTTTGCATTTCTGATCTGCTGTATGTTGGTTGTAATACTAGAGAAATTGTACTAAGAACAGGAACTAAGTTAACTCCATAGAATGGATATAATTTTCCTGTTTGAATATAATCCACACCATCAGGAAGTTCATGTCTAAAGTTTGTAACCGTGACAGGAATATTTTTTAACATGTAAGGACCATACGCATCAAATCTACAAACAGGCGGAGGAGAACCTCGATCACTGTCTGGTCCAAATCTCATTTTTGTTAATGCTCTTAACAAATGAATAATACCTAAAATAATTGCGGCTTCGCCTTCATTTTGCGCTGAAAATTTTGCTGTAACGTTAATATTACTAACAGAACTATTCTTATAAAAATATTGTGTGTAGTTACTATGAACGGGATTAAGTCCGTTATAAGTAGCCGAATGGTCAAAACTGATAGTTGGGGTATACGGAAATATAATTCCGCCAAATTGTTTTAATACTCCAATTACACCAGGACCAGAAGTCACTGAAGTAAAATAAGATGCTGGCACACGAAGTATTGAACGAAGGTCTCCGCCAGGTCCTCCTACAAAACTGGCAACTGCTCCGCCAACAATACTACTAACTCCGCCGAACCCAATTCCTCCAACACCTTGACCACTTCCAGGAGTTGGCGACGAATCTGAAGCAGATGTGTCAGGTGCTTGTGCTTGATTGGTTGCTCCTGCTCCGTTTTTAGGATCTATAGGAACACTTGTAGGGTCAGCATATTTTGCCGCAGTATTAGCATCTGTCGCAGAAGGATTTGTTGGACTACCTGCGGCGGCTGCAGCTGCATCGGCGGCGGCTGTATTGGCCGCAACAGCAGAATCAGTTTGGTTAGATTGAACAGTTACAGCACTATCTGTATTACTAGCATTACTATCTGCGGCATTTTGAACATTGGTAGTCGATTCTTGGCCAGCATTTGAAGTTGTTTGCTCAGTAGTCTTTTTTGCTTCATCTATTTGTTGTTCTAGGCTATCCTTTTCTGGAAATAAAGCATTGAATTTTTGTGCTGTCTGTTTTCTAAGATCTGCTTTTGCTTGGAAGTCTGCCTGTGCCGCGGCATACAATGCTTGAGGATCAGTATAGGTTACACCATTTAAACTACCCGTCCACGAAGCACTAAACGTTTTACCCTCAGGGTTAAACATGTCCATAGTATCATATGCCTGCTGGGCGGCATCAGTCATCGGACCTAGTTGAGCCGCTAGAGCATTACGCTGAGATTCATTAGCGGCAAGTTGTTGTTGTAGTGATGCTAGATCAGCCATATCGGTTCCTATTATATGCTATTTACCATGTAGATAAATACGTACTTAAATGGTTGACAAACTTCTTGACAAGTGCTATACTTGTCAAATATAAGGAGGCCGCAATAAGATGGCTATAGACAATATGACAGCAACCCCAACACCGGGTAGGAAGGTAAGATACCTAAATAACAGAGATTTATTAGCAGAGATACACAAATCAAAAAACTCATTTTCGAGTTTTACCAAAAAAGAATACAGTCAACATGACATTATTCTAACAAGTTTGGATAAGATTAACATCCGAACTATAGCAGAAGCCAAACGCAATCGAGCAAAGCGCCAAGGACTCGAAGCATTTAACGCCGCAAGGGCCGCAGGCGATAAGAAAATTAAATTAGCAGAGTGTACAAAAGACTATACAACTATTGCTAAGACAGATGTTATTATTCGTATTATGACTTTTGATCATATTCCACTGGCTCCGGGTCGTAAGAAAACAGTTAAAAGTAGAGCAGATTCTCATGATAAGGTAAATTTTCCACCTTTCCAACATTGGAAGTTTGACGAGAATGACGAACTTATATGTGTAGGTAAGAGCCATTGGAAAGGTGACTTGGTTAAAGGACATTTTAGCAAAGACCACGGACGCATTACAGAAAACTTAGGTAAAATGTTTATCAAACTTTCAGAACGTTACGCACAGCGTTCAAATTGGCGTGGTTATACCTATATCGAAGAAATGCGAGGACAGGCTATCCTACAGTTAAGTCAAATTGGTCTACAGTTTGATGAATCAAAATCAGAAAACCCATTTGCTTACTATACGGCTGCAGTTACTAATTCATTTACTCGTGTATTGAATATCGAAAAGAAAAATCAAAACATTCGAGACGACATGTTACAAGAAAACGGTTTAATGCCAAGTCTTACACGTCAGACACAAGCAGAACATGCCGAAGAGACTGCTAGACAAGCATCACTATATAAAAACTTCAGAATGCCAAAGAGCGAAGAGGATCCTATTGAAGATGGCGGAGAAGAGGCTTGACCTTTGCCCAATAAATCCGCTATACTAAATCTAGGAGAATCTAATTAATGAAACTTTTTAAGAAAGTAGCATGTTTTACCGATATACATTTTGGTCTTAAATCAAATAGTTCAACGCACAATCAAGATTGTGAAGATTTTGTTGACTGGTTTATTGCCGAAGCAAAGAAGAATAAATGTGAGACTTGTATATTCTTAGGTGATTGGCATCATAATCGAAATTCAATCAACCTAATAACACTTGATACCAGTATGCGATGCTTAGAAAAACTAGGTGCCGCATTTGAACAGTTCTTTTGGTTT
>Ga0316220_1000659_pt1 | contig 46712 bp, 18 predicted proteins | sample TBH18005metaG_FD_203632 | JGI IMG/M metagenome (GOLD analysis project Ga0316220, IMG submission 203632) | Freshwater microbial communities from Trout Bog Lake, Wisconsin, USA - TBH18005 | ecosystem: Environmental > Aquatic > Freshwater > Lake > Hypolimnion/Profundal zone | place: USA: Wisconsin... | reverse complement strand
CCGAGTTCAGCAGCAGCTGCGCCTTCGTCGCCAACTACACCGGAGCGGGCATCTCCGGCGGCATCGCCATCGCCGCCGGCGCCCACTAGAACCAATCGAGTTTACCCTGGGGCCGAGGGGGCCAAAGTTGCACTCCCCTCGGTCCTTTTTTTTACATAACGACTATTTCTAATTTGAATTGCTTTGCGGGCGTGAGCGCAGCGGGAGCCCGCTGGCGAAATCCTGAGGGCATAGCCCGAAGGACCTGCTGCATACTTTCCGCGTAGCGCGAATCGAAGGACCTCTTAACCGATTAAAGATAGGGTGGGGAACTGGCGGTGGGGGCAGTCTGGGGCGAACCCTGCTCCGGGCCATATTCCCGTTAACAGGGAAATTAACAGGGAACATTTCGGCTTTCAGGGCCACGTGGCGGATAAACCCCAGTGTTTACGGGGCAATTAGATGCATGCAGTCGTTTTCAGAACAGGGAATTAATAGGGCGTATCAGGGAAATATCAGGGGACGAACAGGGGCATATCAGGGAAAGCCCACAGAAGGACTCCCGAGAAGACTGCCTAGCCGTCCACAACCCTCCAGTAAGGCCCGCAGCGGCCATAGCGGGGTCTTGTGGGCCTTCCCTAGGCCCTTTGCCTGCCCCAACGCCCATGGCCTTCTTGCTGACGGTTTTTGCCGGCCTGTGCAGATAGTGAGATACCGGCGGTCACATGATGCCGAGAATCCAGCCCTGGATTCCTGCTATCTTGCGCTCATCCTCTTGCAAGTGAGGGAACATGAGGCCCGCCAAGGATGGCATTATTCCAAGCCACGCCCGCGCCCACAAGTGGCACCGTCGCAGTGTCTGTAACAACGACGATTCGCTTTGAACGCTCCAGATTTAACTGCAGAGACGGAAGAAACAGGTCGGCAGCCGCGACTATTCCGCCACCAAGTAGTATTTGCTCCGGTGTAAATGCACTGCAAATCTGTTTTAGCACCTGGGCCAGCTTTAGTCCAAAGTGTATAAAGACTTCGCGAGCATCCACATCCCCGTTGCGGGCGGCCTCGGCAATGGCCTTGACGGTAAGTGTTGTGCCGGTACGGCGACCGTAAGCTCCTACGATGGCGCGGGTGGAGATTGCGTCTTCCACGGTCGCCTCCTCAAAGGGCAGGTTCCAAATCTCGCCGCCGGGCGGAACACCTACGCCAGTGGTGACGACTTCCCCATTCACGGCGAATCCGGAGCCGATGCCGGTGCCGAGCGCAATGCCAATCGAGCGCAGCTGCGGCGCGGGGGAGGACGCAAGCGCGCCGAGAAGAAATGCGTCGGCATCATTCACGAAAACGAACGACGCAGGCAGCAGTTGCGTCACTTCAGCCAACGAACATTTCAGGTCGACACCGTAGAGTTGCGTGAGCTTGTGCTGCATTTGACTAATACCGTTGGCGTAATCGAAGGGGCCCGGTGCGGCAATACTCAGGCCGTTGATTTTGCGCAAGTTGGATCTGGCCGCATGGCTGGCAAGAGAGAGCAAAATGTCCAGTGGGCCTCCGGCTCCCGATTCGGAGAAGTGCGCTGATGAGATTTCATCGACCAGCGCCGCGGATGACGTGTCGTAAGTCGCAGATGAGATGTGACTGCCACCGATATCAAAGACTGCAACAAACATTTCATGCCTCCCAGTAATGCGCGTCACAAAGAAATAAACAACAATTACATCCAATATCTACCACACATCCAGCGCGCAATTAGGATTGCTCAATGGAAACGCCACGATTGTTTCGCAGTGACGCTGCGGAGACATACAGTATGGCTGCAATGGGAACGACAAAGCCGAAGCGAACGTTGCTGTGGTCGGCGACAGGCCCACAAGAGGCAGACCAGACTGTAGCGAGATTCCATGGGCATTGGGGCTAATCCTTCCCTATCAGGTGGAACTGATAGGGAGAATGCGCCGATTTTGAAGGTTATTCAATGCCAGCCCGGAAGCAATTGGGCGCTAGCGAAATGGTTTTCAGTGCTTAAGGGAATGGAATTGCATTTTGCTAGACTCTTGCTATGCAGAAGTTTGGATTTCTCTTGGTCTTTATGTGTGCGGGCATGTTGGGAGTGGCCCAGAGTTCCCACCAAGTGAACGGCGACGGCAGCATAACTTTTCATCTACGAGCTCCAGGGGCGAAGTCAGTGAGCGCTCATCTGGAGGGCATCGAGCAGCCAATGCCGATGACCGAGGACGCGAACGGCGTGTGGAGTGTGACCACTCCACCACAGGAACCGGAGTGGTACGGTTACGATTTCACGGTTGATGGCCTGACGCAGTTGGACGCGATGAATCCGGATGTGCGTGACAGCTACTTGTTTCTGTGGAACAACGTGCTGGTACCGGGAGCGACGCTGCAGCCGTGGGAACTGCAACCCATTGCGCATGGCGAGGTGAGCCATCACATATTCACCACAAAAAAAGTGGAGGACCTGCCGGCAGGACAGGAGGACTACTACGTGTATACCCCGCCAGGCTATGACGTGAAGAGGGCGGAAGCGTATCCGGTACTGTATCTGTTGCACGGCTGGAGCGATAAAGCCGACGGATGGCTGGAGACGGGCAAACTGGACTGGCTGATGGACTGGATGATTGACACTGGCAAGGCAAAGCCGATGGTGGTGGTGATGCCGCTGGGCTACGGCACGATGAAGATGCTCCATTCGGCGCCCGGGGAGCGGGGATTCGACGACTTAATCTATCTGAACAACGACGGGTTCGGCCGGTTGCTGGTGGACGAGGTGTTGCCGCGGGTAGAGCGCGCATACCATGTGCGTAAAGATCGCGATGGCCGCGCAATTGCGGGCCTCTCTATGGGGGGGCTGGAGAGCGTGAACGTGGGCCTGCGGTACACGGACAAATTTGCGTGGATTGGCTCGTTCAGCGGTGCATTCCTCAAGACTGGGGTTTCGGCGCCGCTTCCGGGGGGCAATGCAAAGCTGAAGCTGGTGTGGATTGCTTGCGGTGTGAAGGATCATTTTCTGGAACTGAACCGTTCGGAGATTGCACAACTGAAGTCGCAGGGATATGCAGTGAACGCGGTTGAGACGCCCGGAAGCCACGAATGGATGGTGTGGCGGGGAAATCTGCTGCACTTCGCGCCGTCGCTGTTTCAGGACAAGTAGTGCAAGCAAGATGAGTGACCGCCAAGACCACAAGTAGGCTGTGGCTGGTCACACCCTCCGCACCTGTCACATAAGAATAAACGTTACCTAGATGCGAGATGAGCGTTGTTGGAATCTTCATGCCCCTCGTGCTCAGTTCAGATTTGGTCGCAGAATCATATCTTGTCTGACTCAGGAATACAGGGTCCATCGTATGCACTCTTGCGCGTGTGGCGGTCATCTGCGAAATCGTCAAGGCCTAAATTGAATTCACGACGCGAACCTTAGGGAAGTAGGCGATGTGGCCTTGATGATGGAACTGCCAGGTGTCGGACAAATGTCCGCTTCGGTTGCGGCTTTGCGAACTGGGTCAGCGAGGTGTGCGGGCGCTAGCACAATTTACAGCAAGCTGTTTGTTTTGTTGCACATCCTAAGCTCTTTTCGTGGCTTTACGCCCTGTGTTTATCGCGAAAACGATTGCCAGTACTGTAATGATGCACTACTGTTGCACCCGGGGAGTATTCCATGCAAAGCCATATCCATTTCAATCTATTGCGTAAATCAATTATGTCTGTAGTGTTCGCTGCTGGTGCGTTTGCTGCCGTAGGGTGCGGTATGAGTACCGCTCCGGTAGATGCCAACAGCGCTGCAGTGCAGCCTGTCGCAGCACCCGCTGCTGGAATTCAGGGTACGGCGCATGGTGGATACTTTCCCATCACCAGCGCTCTGGTGCAGTTGTGGATGCCCGGTGTGAGCGGCTACGGTTCCACGCCAACGCTATTGGCTGCGACTACTACCTCAGGCAGCACTGGCAGTTTCACATTGCCCGGTAGCTATACCTGCCCAACCGGTGCCACCGATATACCGGTCTATATAACGATTACGGGCGGTTATCCCACTAATCTGGCTACGCCCAACAGCTATCTGGCATTGGCAGCGGCGATTGGTCCTTGCTCCAATGCTTCGAACATGACCGGCATCATCGTTAACGAAGTCACGACCGTGGCGACCATATGGTCGGTCGGCCAGTTTAGCAGCGTGGGGCAGGCCGCCGGGGTTGCCAGCGGCAGCGCCGGAGCGACCACCATCAATAGCGTCACTGGTACTACTGCAGCCAATGGCGGCAACATTGGCGCGCCCATCGGCACACTTGCTTCCGGATCATGGGCGGGATCGCCCACCAACGGCTACCTCACGGGAGAGGCTGTAACAATTACAAACGCCCTGGATTACAGCAACATCAAGAACGCCTTCAACACGGCTTTTAATCTGGCCAATATTCAATCCGGAACAGCAGGTCCTGGCCCCATACCCAGCTTGAGCACGGCCACTTGTGCTACCGGTAGTTGGTCGGGCGGGTACTGTCCTGCAGCAACCAACATCTCCAACGACGTCATCGGAACTTTCTCTACCACTGCAAAGATCAACAGCATTGCGGCGGTTCTTGCAGCTTGCGTGCAAAGCATCGGAGGGTCGCCCTGTACAAGCATTGCCGGCCTGGATTCGAACAGCACCGCCACCTCGAACAGCGGCGTGACGCCGATTGGCTTGACCCCGGCTACCGATACCGTACAGATTTCTCTTTACATGGCACTGGAGCCCTATCATTACGGCGATTCGAGCGCCACTGACGCCCAGGACAACATTACATCGGTATTTGGATATGGAGCGCCAGAGACGGCCTTTACCCCCGTGCTCGCATACGCTCCCTTTGACTGGACATTGGCCATCACCTACACGGGGCTGGCGGTCAACGCTACCCCAACCGGCACACTTGCAGGTCTGCAGTCGACCGCAGTGGATGCCAGCGGCAACGTGTGGATGGCTGCCAACACAGCCAATATGCTCTTTGGAGTCACTGCAACCGGACAACCAATCAATAACGGCAGCGGCTATACGGGCTTTAACTCGGCCGATCAATTGTCCATCGATGCCAGTGGCACTATCTGGGCAGGGAGTGGCAACTTCAACACGATTGAGTGGATTAAGCCACCAAGTGCAACCGTCACTTCGTACACCGCAATTGCCACCCCCCTCTGCGGAGCTTACGATCTGACCTTTGACACGAAGATGAATATGCTCTTCGTCTGCACTAAGGACACCACGGTGGATTCGGGCTCCTTGCCGATGAATGGGTTGGTTAATACGGGGACTACCGTCTCGCCGACCTATACTGGATCCGTTCCCTATTTCAGTGTCAACGCTGCCGGCAGCGGCTATAGCAACACGGGTGGCGCTGTGACGGTGACTTTCTCTGGAGGCGGCTGCACCACGGAGCCTACGGCGGCGGCACTGACTGCTTTAAGCGGTGCGGTGCCCACGGGCACATATGCCACAGCCACGCCAGGCTCCGGCTGCGCCACAGCGCCGACGATTGCACTGGGAGGCGGCGGGTCCAGTGCAACGGCAACATCAACCTTTACGAGTACTTTTGGCAATCCCGCCATCGGGACAATGCAGGGCGCGGATACGATTTACCAGATTGCAGCCGACTCGAACGGCAACATCTGGGTGCCAAACTACATCTCATCCACCGGACCCATCACGGTCACCAAGATGACGCCGAATGCATTGCCTTCTCCAACTTCCTACACCGCTACAACGTACAGCGGTTATTCCGGCACGGTCGATGTAGGCAGTTATACGCCAGGAATCGGAGTGGACCATGGCAACAATGTCTGGTTTGTTGCAAACGGTTCACTCGTACTCAACGAGCAGGCATACAACGGCGGTAGTTACGGATCTCTGACCCATTACACCGGTGGCGGTATGGCCAGTCCGGGTTATATAGCAATGGATGGGGCCGGCGATATCTGGATCGCTAATACGTCGTTGAATGCCGTCATCGGTTCGCCTCAATATGCCAGATTCTCCATCGTTTCCGAGTTCAACAATACAGGCAAGGCCATTACCCCAGCGGGTATCAGCGGAACATCGTCGGGAGGCTACGCCCACAACATGGGAACGCCAAAGTTTGTGGCGATTGATGGCTCAGGAAATGTATGGGTGCCCAACACTGCGGCCGCTCAGAAGATTACCGCATGGTCGGTAACGGGCAGCACACTTACCCTGACCACCTCCGGTGCCGCTTATGCAAGCGGTCAGTACATTACCTTGTACGGGTTTACCACTACGACGGCCCTGAATGGTCTGCAGATACTTTTGGGATCTGGGACAGGCAGTACTTCTCTGGTGGGCGCAGTCTACGGTCCTGGCACTCTTCCGACCGGCTCCGGCACAGAAAACGGGCTGGCAATCTACGGAAGCGGCATAGCACCGGATGTAACGGAAATTGTCGGAGCAGCCGTACCCGTCTACGCCCCGCTGGGCCTGGCTCCTCTCAACAATGAAATCGGAGCACTGCCGTAGCCCGAAAGTCCGTCTTGCTGCACACTCCGGCATGTTCGGTGGGGCAGAAGCGCTGCTTGCACAACAGCTACGGGTAGCACCCGTTGCCCGGCCGCACGAAATCGCCTCAACTAGGCGCGCAGCTTCTGGTCAGCAGGGGTTCTCAGGATACGGTTGCGCAACTGCTTGAAACCGGCAATGCCATTTATCGTGTGGGTGAAGCCAAGCATATCCGCTGTTTCTCCCGCGTCCATCAACCTGATTCGGCTGACTACCTCATTCGCCGTATCAATCAGGTCTCAGGCGTCAAGGGCATTCTCCACACCGTTCTTATCTGCTTCCCGGAGATGAAGGCTGTTTCGTTCGACGAGATGCAGAGAAAGCCCAGAATCAACTAGATGAAGTGCAGCAGTCGCCGTGCTTCAGTATTATGTACGGCACATTATCGTTTGGCAGATTATGCAAGTCTAAACTCGGCTTCAGGAGAGAACATGGATCGCAGAAACCTGATGGCATCGCTCAGCGGCCTCGCAGCGCTTGCTGCGGTCAAGTCCTCAGCGGCCCCTGCCGATGCATCTCACGGCGCCACGGTGGGCGCTGTCTCGTCGCTCCCTGTATTCAATCCTCGTCTATACGGCGCCAGGGGCGATGGCAAGACGCTGGACACTGCAGCTCTCAACGCCGCCATAGACGCCTGCACAGAGGCAGGCGGAGGCATCGTCTATCTTCCTCCCGGCAACTACCTCTGCGGCTCTGTCGTGCTCAAGAGCAACGTCACGCTTTATCTGGAGGCAGGCGCGACCCTGCTAGGCAGCACCAACATTGCGGATTTTGCCACCCGGGCAGTTGGCTCCTCCGTAGGCGGCGGGAGCAAACTCCCAAGGCATCTCATCTCGGCCAGAGATGCGGACCATGTCGGCATCTGCGGCCCGGGTTGCATTGACGGTCAGGGCAAGTCCTACTGGTTCCCCAAGAATCCTCCCCCGGTCATCGAAGACTCCGCTCGCTGGAGGAATGCTGTGCAGTGGTCTTGGGGCTACCGTGAGGACCGTCCCTCGCCCATGGTGTCCTTTGTCCGCTGTACAAACGTCCGCATCGAAGGCGTGCGCGTTGAGAATGCGCCTTCCTGGACCATTATGCTCGACCGCTGCGACAAGGTTGTCGTCCATGGCATCGCTATCAAAAACCCCGTATACGGCCCCACCTGCGATGGACTCGATATCGTCGCCTGCCAGAACGTTCTTGTCTCCGACTGCATCATCGACACCGGCGACGATGCCATCTGCCTCAAGAGCGGCCTCGAGTGGCTGCCGGACGGGCACTCCGACCTGACTAGGAACATCGTCATTACCAACTGCATCCTCAGCGGCTGCTGCAATGGTTTCAAGATTGGCACGGGATCATTCGGTGGCTTTGAGAACATCACCTTCTCCAACTCGGTCATCTACAACGACGACGTTGAGTTGAGCTCCCGCATTATCTCGGGAATTGCACTCGAAGTGGTGGATGGTGGCTGGATTGACGGTGTTGTCATCAGCGGCATCCAGATGCGCCGTGTCCGCGCCCCAATCTTCATCCGCCGCGGCGACCGCAGCCGCAAGGAGCTCCACCCCGAGACCGGCCTGCGTGGCATCCTCATCCAGGATATTCACGCCACAGACTCCATCATGACCAGCACGATTATCGGCATTCCCGGTATGCCAATCGAGGATGTCAGCCTCTCTAACATCCACATTGACACCATCTACCCCGGCCAGAAGGATTGGGTCCAGACGCCTGTTCCTGAGGCAGAGAAGCAATATCCCGAAGTTTGGATGTCAGGCTGGCTGCCCGCATCCGGACTCTACTGCCGCCACGTCAAGGGGCTGCAGCTCAAGGACCTCCACTTCCGCGCAGCAGCCGGCGAGTGGCGCTCCACCGTCCTCTGCGACGACGTCACCCATCTCACACTCTCCGGGCTGACCACTACGCCCGTCGCAGGCGGCGTGCCGCCCCTTGGCCTCAATGGTGTCCATCACGCCTGGGTCTCCGCCGTCGCCGCGCCCACCGGCGCGCAGGCTTTGCTTGCGTTGCAGGGTTCTCAATCCGCGGACATCCTCGTTTCTGGCTGCGACGCACGCCAGGCCGCAACCCTGGCTCAGGTTGATCACGACGTACCACCCTCCGCGCTGCGCACGGAGTTCAATATCATCAACAGCAAGGGCTAAGGGCTCAGGAGATTGCGCTCTATGAATAGACACAAGAAATCAATGCGTTCTCGGCTCTGCGCCGTTGTAATCCTCGCTCTGCTTGTCGGCCTCGGCTCGGCTGCCACAGCTCAGTCGGCGCCCATCGCCGCCTCGCCCCCCATGGGTTGGAACAGCTGGAACCACTTTGCCACTCGGGTCACGGACACCGACATCCGTCGTGCTGCCGATGCTATGGTGAGCAGCGGCATGCGCGACGCCGGCTACCTCTATGTCAACATTGACGACTCCTGGGAAGGGAAGCGCGACGCCAAAGGCGTCATTCACAGCAACGAAAAGTTCCCCGACATGAAGGCTCTCGCCGACTACGTCCACTCCCAGGGCCTCAGGCTCGGCATCTACTCCTCCCCCGGTCCCACCACCTGCGCCGGCTTCGAGGGCAGCTACGGCCACGAGGAACAGGACGCGCAGACCTACGCCGACTGGGGTGTCGACTACCTCAAGTACGATCTCTGTTCCTATCGTTCCATCATGGAAAAACAGGTGGGCCACGATGTCATCAAGCTCATCGAGATGGAGAAGGCGGCCTATCTCAAGATGCATCGTGCGCTGCTTAAGACGGGACGCCCCATCGTCTTTAGCATGTGTCAGTACGGACGCTTCGACACCTGGATGTGGGGGGCGGACGTTGGCGGAAATCTCTGGCGCACCACCTCTGACATCAAGGACAACTATGCCTCCATGTCCAACATCGGATTTCACCAGGACGGACTCGCGCCCTTCGCTGGAATCGGCCATTGGAACGATCCTGACATGCTCGAGATAGGCAACGGTGGCATGAGCGATGACGAGTACCGAACCCATATGAATCTCTGGGTGATCCTCGCCGCGCCGCTGCTCGCCGGCAACGACCTCAGCGCCATGTCGCCGCAGACCCAATTAATCCTGACCAACGCAGCGGTCATCGCCGTCGACCAGGATGCGTTGGGCAAACAGGGTGACCGCGTTCTGCGTGACGGATACACAGAGGTCTGGGCCAAGCCGCTCATCCACAACGCACAAGCGATTGCCATCTTCAATCGCGCCGACGAGGCACGGACCGTTATTGTTGACCTCGCCCGAGTCGGAGTCAGCAGACATGCGACCGTACGCGACCTCTGGTTGCACAAGAATGTCGCAACACTCCACGGTGTATTCACACAGGTAATTCCAAAGCACGGTTCTGTGCTGCTCAAGGTCATTCAGTAAGGACTCGGCATGGCTCGGTGCATCAGCGCGCGGTTTCTCCCCTTGCTCCCGCTAACGCTGCTCTGTGGCTGCACGCTATGGACGTCGCATACCGCCACGCCGCCTGCATCCGGCCGCAGTGTAACTTGTTTGACTCCGGCCACACAGTACTTCGTAGACCCCTCCGGCGCAGACAGCAACGACGGCCTTTCGCCCGCGTCGCCCTGGCGCACCATCACTCGCGTCAACGCCGCCGCTCTCGCCCCTTGCTCGACAGTCTCCTTCAAGGCCGGAGGCATCTGGCGCGGCCAGCTTCTTCCACACAGTGGCTCGACAGCCGCCGGCCCCATCACCTATGGCGCCTACGGTGCCGGTGCCGCACCCGTTCTGTTAGGTTCGGTCAGTGAATCCAGTGCAGCCTCGTGGGTCAATGTGGCCCCATACGGCCTCACACTCTGGCGAACCATCGCGCCCGTACTCAACCCCTCTGCCGCCCCGGTGGATGTCGGCAACCTCGTCTTCATCAACGCGGTGGGCAATCGCACGGCCGGCTTCAAGAAGTTTCTCACCGTACCGCTACAGCCTGTTGCCCTCGCCGCAGTCCTTTCGCAGCAGGGCGACTTCTGGTCCGACCCCGGCTCCGGATATCTCTGGATGCGCTCCGCCACCAACCCCGGCGCGTACTACCTCAACATCGAGGCGGCTCTCGACCGCGACATCATCTCCCTCAACAGCATCCACGATGTCGTCATTCAGGACCTCAGTCTGCTCTACGGCGGTAGGAATGGCATCAACGCCGTCAACTCCGGCAACCTCACCCTGCAGTATCTGCACATCGCCTGGGTAGGCGGAGCCGCATGGGGCGGCCATCCCGGCCGACGCCTCGGCAACGGCATCCAGCTCTGGCAGAACGCCAGCAATGTTCTCGTGCAGGGCAACCGCATCGGTGAGGTATACGACACGGCGCTCACCAATCAGGCCGACCACTCCGTCGAGTCCATCCAGTCCAACATCATCTACGTCAACAATCTCCTCTACAACACGCCCTTCGCTGCGGTTGAGATTTGGAACCGCGGCCCCAGCCGCTCCCTTATTTCCAATCTGCGCTACATCCACAACACCAGCGTCAACCCCGGTGTCGGCTGGTCAGCCGCGCAGCGCCCCGACTGCCGCGGCGACCACGTGGTGCTCGCTACCGTCACAAACCCGCCCATCGGCGTCGTCATCGAAAACAACATCTTCTACGGAGGTGCAGTCGGACTCTGGGTCTCGCAGGCATCCACCGGCCATTGGAGTCGTACTGCGCTGCAGATTGACTATAACGATTACTTCCAGACCGGCGACTCCACCCAGAACTACAGCAGCCCGTCGCAGTGGACACAGCGCGGAGCTCATCTCTGGTCCGTCATCATGACCGCCGATCTCTCCCGTCTCACCCTCGACGGCATCGCCTGCAGTTCAAAGCCTTCGCTGGCGGTACTCGCCCATCCGGACGACTGCTTTTTTGACACCGCCACCGGCGACCTCTACCTCTACGCGGTCTCCAACCCCGGCCTCGTCCACTCCGCCATCCTCGCCACTGTCCGCAATAGCATTGCCCTCATCGCGGACACGGGTGTGGCCTACTCCGCAGAGCAACTGGTCGCCTATCAGCGGTACGCAGGTATGGATGCCCACTCCATCACTGCCGACCCGCGCTTCGCATTCGCGTACGCGCCCGACGATCTTCCGCTCCCCGCCGACTCGCCCGCCAGCCGCATCGGCGCGCGACTCGGCGTGCCGATGGACATCCGGCGGCACCCGCGCCCAGCCTCTGGCTCGCAGGATCTCGGCGCCTTTGGATTCTGAGTCCCAATCCCCACCAGCCTTTTCCTTGAAATGCGCACATCCCCGAGCGTTCTGCTATTTCGCTGCGTTTGTTCAGTGATGTTAGGTGACAGCCCGTGACGACCCATTGATCACGAATTAGGTCACGTATTCCTGTCCCGTAAGGTATTCTTTCCCCGGCCACCCCATGCCCCCCCGGTAAGGCCACCCGGCCCTGTCGCGTACATCCCCCTCACCAATTATTTCGCTAAAGGGCCCATGCGGAATGCCCAAGGACGCGCGCCCGGTTCTTGTCAGATATATTAGCCACAATACCGTCGGCGGTCTGTGAGGTTTTTAAGTGTGAAATCGGCCTCTCTATGACTATTTCAATACAGATTTAATGTATCCAGACATACAGAAAAGTCGCAAAAAAAGGCGCAATGAATGCGCTCCTAGCCTCCCACGGCCTCCTCCCAAATGGGGTAATGTCCGGATTGTCCGTCATTCGGGCATTATCCCGCCGGATTTTCGGATTGCCCATAATAGGCGCAGAACCGCTTGGAGGGCTAACGACCACGCTGAAAACATAGAGCCTAAATTCAAACTTCAAGGCTGTCGCTGGTTCGCTGGGATGCCGATTTGGGTTGCTGCTTGCCGGGCTTGAATCGCACTACCTTCTGCGGTGTAGTGAATGTCTCCATCGTGGAGATCATCATGAGACATCATGAGAGCGTGTTGATCGTCAACAGGAATGCTTTGAGCCTTCATGAGCTTTAGCGCGAGCATATTTCGTTTGTCAATACGGTCGTTGGTCGCGCTATCCTTAATGTCTTTTTGAACCGGTGTAGTACTGGCCCATATCAATTGAGCCTGAGGTTGAGCAGCTCGCAACTGCTTGACTAGTACTGCAAGGCCTTCGGCATAGGCCTTCTCGGAGTATCCCCACCCATGCATGCCATTGTTGAAGTGGATGACAGCGAATGTCAGCCCAACCATCTTGAAGTAGATGGCCAATTCTTGCGGCAGGCGAGAATCGCCTGTCGCAATGGATGAAGCGAAAAGATAGCAATTCGCACGGTCTTTAAGCAGTCTCACAGCTTCCGGATAATAGCCTCGTGTAATTGAATCGCCAATGAACAAGATATTAGGCAAGGTTTTATCGGGGGAGTCAGGCTTGACAGACCAGGTCCACTCCACGGTTTCAGTGATGTCGGCCGAGTGTTGCAGGCTTGCTTGGGCCACTGCACGAAGCTGAGTTAGTCCAGGCAACATGAAAGTAACCAGCACAATCATCAGATGACTTGCGCGACGCATGAATGCTCCTTATATTTCATCGTACTTGCCTTCTAAAACCGCCTGAGAGTTCGCAGCGCGTGGCTGGCCTGCCCGAACTATTGTCGCAGAACGATTGTTAGTGTAGCGCAGCTATTGAAGGGCCTAGTTTTCTTGTACCAAGTTCAGCGTAAGTCTGCGACCGGTTTAGGTTGCAACCAGCCCTATTGAGCCTCTACGTGGACATCCTTCGTGGTGGCTGGATCAACCTCGACCCCGCCTGCCCACATGCCGGAGACTTGATTGCCCTTGACCGTAACATCATTGGAATAGGAAACGGAGATACTGGGCGATTTGTGTAACGCAAGATTGGTGTCTTTGCAGACATTGCCGGTGATATTCACCAACTGACCGCTGGCAACGGATATGCAGCCCTGTTGTGCATTGACTACCGAGTTCCCCTCGATATTGATGTAGCGGTTGGAAGGTTCTGCGGTGACCCCGGCGTTGCTGTTTCCATAGACCGCAATCGCTGCCCAGCGCATGGCATGTATGCCCGCGTCGATTCCAGAGCCCGTGATTTGGTTGTTGCGCACCAGCACATTGATGGCGCCCACGCCCTCTTTGAAATACCCCACACTGGTCAGCAGCCGTATCGGGTTGGCGCTGGTGTTGGAAAAAGTGTTGTCGGCGACGAGTGCGTTCGGCACCTGAACCAGCAACCCGTGGCACTGGCAGTCGCGGATGGTGTTGTGTACCACCGCCACGCGGCTGTCCACCACGTTGTTGTCGCGGAACAGGCTCTTCAGCGTCAGCCCTGTGATTGGAGTGCTCAGTGTTAGCCCGTTCCACTGGTTATTCGGACCGCCCAGCGGCTTGGGCGTATCCACCACCTCAGCTGTTCCCAGATACTTGTTCAACTCATCGAACGCTGCGAGCTTGTCGTGCGCCTGGATGAATCGCGAGTAGGTGGATAACACCAAGCTCTTGCCGTCCTCATCAATCTTGGAAACCGGAATCACCGGATTGCTCAGGTTGATTCCATCGTCCCCCTGGCCAGAAATCAGGTTGTCGTGGATGGATATATCGCCGCTGGCCACCGCGACGTGTATCGCGTCGTACTCCGTGCTGATGAGCCCACCTTCCTTCGGTGTGATCTTGCAGTTCCAGATGCCCAGCCCGCGCTTCATTCCAAACGCCACAATCCCCATGCCCGGGCCGGAGTGTATGGTTACCCCGCTGAGAATGATGTCCTCGGTTAGTCGCGGCCCCGCGTTGTCTTTGATCAGAAGCGCCGTACCGCCATACCACTGCTGGAAGATTACATACGACTTGCCCTCCATTCCTTTGGTCTGGAACGCCGCAGAGGTGTACGTCTGGTCGCCGACGTACTTGGGGGTGTCTTTACCCCCCGGCGGTGAGTACACGCGCTTGCCGCCCGGCACAAACGTCTTGCTTGCCCGGTCGTACTCTGAGATATGTCCCATCGTGTCGCTGGCCGTGACGGGGTAGTCGGCATCCACCTTGAGCACGTTTTCGCTGCCTTGAGCGACTATCGATCCCAGCGCTCCCATCTTCAGCCCGTACTCGATGACCAGATTGGTTATCGCCACGCGCTGACAGGCTTTCATCCAGATGCCGTTCTTGTTGAGCATGAACACCAGCGTCGCCCCGCCGCCATCGATCGTGACGTCCGTCAGCCCCTCAACCATCCACATTCCTTCGTCGTCTTTCCCCTTTGGCATCGTTTTGAACACATAGGTTCCCAAGGGAATCACCAGCCGACCGGCCTTCGTTGCTCGAACCTTCGCCAGCGCGTCGTCAAAGTAGGGTCGCGCATCGGCGCCCTCGGGCACCTTCGCCAGTGTCACCGTCGGCGCGCTCGCCAGCGGCCGCGGGGTCTTTACCGTTAGTTGAATCCGCCTGCCGTCCGGACCGGTCCAATGCATCTGGTGATCACCCGGTTCCGCTGCCGCAGGGCTGTTGTTGTCCACGCTCACCATCTTGGCCCAGCTCACAAAATCACTCGGCGTAGCCGCCTGTCCGATGCACGGCAGCGCCGTCATCACTACTACTCCGCATACCGCCAATAGCTTGTTCATGGTTTCCATGTCGATTCCGCAGCATCGGTGCTGCACATGACGAATACAGCCGCCGTTGACACACAACCGCAGCCCGCTCTATCGAGCGCTTCAACATATAGTGCATCGCCGCATCGCTGGCAATCGTTTTCGCGATAACTAAGGCAGACACTCCACGTAAAGAATGGTCGATGACACAACAAAATAAACGACTTATCGTTATCTGTAACGGCACAACCTCAGCCGCCCGATTATAATGACATTAAGTGTGGGTGCTGAGTCAATGCCAGAGGAATTCAAACTTGAGGGCAATATTCCATCCAGCGAGGCTGCGAAAGAGGCCGTTCGGCAACAATTAGAACGTGTCCTGCTCGACACTGCCTTCCGCAACAGTAAACGATACCCCAGTTTTCTCCGGTTCATCGTCAATCAAGCCCTACAGGGTGAGACAACCTCCCTTAAAGAGCGCGTCATTGGCGTCGAGGTCTTCGGTCGTTCTCCCGATTACGACTCCACTCAGGATCCCATTGTCCGTGTTACTGCCGCTGAGATTCGTAAGCGCATATCCCGCTATTATCAGGATTCCCTTCACGAGAACGAAATTGGCATTTACCTGCCCTTAGGTTCCTATATCCCGCAGTTCGAGTTCCCACACAGCCTCTCGCCAGACACCGCGCAACCCGCTGCCGTAGCTCAACCGATACAAGCCCTGCAGTCCGCCCCAAAGCCTGCACCAACGCTGCCTGTTCCGCACCGCACCCGCCGCCGCGCCCTGTGGTTTGGTACAGCCCTCCTGCTCGTCCTGTTGTTCACCAGCTTTGCTCTCTGGCGCGCCCACCAGCGCTCACTGGTCGATGCCTTCTGGGCTCCGGTCGTAGATTCCTCCCGTCCCGTCCTCTTCTGCATTGCTGACCTCTCCCGCTACGCCACCCCGACGCCGGATACCACCCCCGCTGCGCAGGAGCGCAGCGCCGTTAACGCCCCCACCCTGCTCACTGCCGAGGACACCGTCCCCCTGCTCAACTTCGTCAGCATCGTGCGCCCCAAGGTCCACTCCTACCGGGTTCAGGTCGAACGGCAGACCAATTTCTCCGATCTCGCTCAAGGGCCAACCATCCTTATCGGTGCTTTCGATAACAAATGGACACTCTTCCTCACCGACCCCCTTCGCTTCCACTTTGTCGGCGATAATTCCCTCTCCCACGTCTGGATTGAGGACCGGCAGAACCCAGCCAGCCGCCAGTGGATGACCGATGACTTATCCAACGCCAACTCCACTCACAAGGATTACGCCCTCATCGCCCGTTTCGTAGACGACAACACCAGTCAGGTCGCCGTCGTCGTCGCCGGTCTCGGGCATCAGGGCACATCAGCAGCCGGCAACTTCATCCTCTCCCCGCAGTCACTCAGCCAACTCGAGCGCCTCAATCCCAATATCTGGAACAGCCGCAACTTCGAGGTCATCGTCGAGACCATGGTCGTCAACGGCCACGCTGGCCCCGCCCATATCGACGCCGTTCATATTTGGTAGCCACGTTCGCTGTCTGTTCACGTCCAGCCGCAATATCACCCACAGAACGCGGAAACGCAGCCTGATTTACCCGATAATGCCGGTCTTATCGTTGTGCTCCCTTTGCTCCCGTGGAATGATTCTCACGCTACACTCAGCCTGCGTCGTATTGCAGCAGGCTTCGATTCGCACAGTTCATAGCTCTCACTCCCGGTCGTTGCCGCCTTCGTGGCAGCGCACGCGGGGGCGGAACAATGACCAGCATGCGGCATAGCGATATGCCCGGGACTTCATCATGACGAACTCGATACTTCCGCTGCGGCGCAGCCGCCGACTTCTTTCGCTGGCACTCGCATTTTTCCTGATTCTGTCCAGCGCGGCCATGGCGCAGACAGCCACCCGCCTCAGCGCCCTCACCAACGGCTTCGAACTCACCCGCGCCGACCGCTCCATTCGCATCACTGTCGTCGCCGACGGCGTCTTCCGCATCCAACTCGCCGCCGCCGCCGCTATTGCGTCCAATCCATCCTGGGCCGTCGTCTCCACTCCCGGTGCATCTGCCCCGGTCAAGTTGCTCAGCACAGAGAAGACCGTCGGCTTCGTCTCCGAAGGTGCCACCGTTCGCGTCGACCGCCGCACTCTCGCCGTCACCGTGCTCAACGAGCAGGGGCGAGTCATCACCCAGGATGATCCTGCCCGCCTGCCCGAGTTCCACGGCGCTGCCTTCCGTGTATTCCACTCCATGCCCGCCAGTGAGCACTTCTTCGGGCTCGGCGACAAGACCGGTCCCACCGACCACCGCGATCAGGCCTACACGATGTGGAACACCGACGCCTACCACTGGCAGGAGTCCACCGACCCTCTCTACAAGTCGATTCCGTTCTTCCTCTCCTTGCACGACGGCATCAGCTACGGCCTCTTCCTCGACGACACCTGGCGCAGCAGCTTCGACTTCGGTAAGGAATCGCGCAATGACTACTCCTTTGGTGCTGAGGGTAGCGCGCTCGACTACTACATCATCACCGGTGTCCAGCCCAAGGACATTGTCCGTCGCTACACCCAGCTCACCGGCCGCTCCGCCATGCCCCCGCGTTGGGCACTGGGCTTCCAGCAGTCGCGTTGGAGCTACTACCCTGAGGCGCGCGTCCGCGAGGTTGCCCAGCGTTACCGGCAGGACAAGATTCCCGCCGATGTCCTCTATCTCGACATCGACTATCAGGACCGCAACCGCGTCTTCACCGTCAACAAGGCGCGCTTCCCGGACCTCGGCCAGCTCGTCGCCGACCTCCGCGCACAGCACTTCCACGTCATCACCATCACCGACCTGCACATCGCCAACACCCCCAAGGGCGAGTACCCCGTCTTCGACTCCGGCCTCGCCGGCGACCACTTCCTGCACAATCCCGACGGCTCCGTCTACGTCGGCGAGGTCTGGCCTGGCCCCTCGTCCTTCCCCGAGTTCACCCAGGCCGCCTCCCGCGACTGGTGGGGCAGCCAGTACGCCGAGTTCTACACCAAGTTCAAGATTGGTGGCTTCTGGAATGACATGAACGAGCCCTCCGTCTTCACCCTGCCTGAGAAGACCATCCCCCTCGACGTCCTCCACCGCATCGACGAGCCCGGCTGGCCCCATCGCACAGCCACCCACGCCGAGATTCATAACGTCATGGGCATGCTCAACTCCCGAGGCACCTATGAGGGCCTGCTCAAGCTCCTGCCGGATCAGCGCCCCTTCGTTCTCACCCGCGCCAGCTATGCCGGCGGGCAGCGCTACGCCGCCACTTGGACAGGAGACAACTCCGCCACCTGGAACCATCTCCGTGTTGGTACCCACCAACTCGTCAACCTCGGTCTCAGCGGATTCGCCTTTGCGGGGAACGATGTTGGGGGCTACGCCGGCAGCCCCTCCATGGATCTGCTCACCCGTTGGATTGAGATTGGCGCCTTCGCTCCCATCGACCGCGACCACACTGAGAAGGGAACTGCCGACCAGGAACCCTGGGTGGGCGGTTCCGAGCACGAGGCCATCCGCCGCCGCTACATCGAGGAGCGCTACCGCCTCATGCCCTACATCTACACTCTCGCCGAACAGGCCAGCCGCGAGGGCATACCCCTCATGCGCCCTATGTTCCTTGAGTTCCCGCAGGGGCGCAATGACGGTACCCCCATGGACTCGCTCAACGACAACCAGTTCATGTTCGGCCCGGCGCTGCTCGTCGCCCCGCCCCCCTTCGAGGAGACGCAGGATGACTACGACGTCTTCTTCCCGGAGAACACCGCCTGGTTCAACTACTGGACAGGCCAACGCGTCGCCACGCACCACTCGGCCGACGACCGCGTTGCCTCGCCCCACATCGTGCTGAAGCACCCCGACATCGGCGACCTACCCGTTTTCGTTCGCGCCGGCTCCATCCTGCCTCGCCAGCCGCTGGTGCAGAGCACCGACGAGACCCCCGACGGCCCGCTTGAGCTGCGCGTCTACCTCCCCGCGCCAGACATCAAACTCCCCGGTAAGGACGCCATCGCCCTCGCTGCGCCCGATACCTACTGTGAAGGCACGCTCTATACCGACGACGGAGAGAGCTTTGCCTTCCGAAAGGGAGACTTTTACCGGGTCTCGGCGAACTGCATCCGTACGACAAACTTAACCACCGTGCGGATGTCAGCAGCCGATGGCCACTACACCCCGTGGTGGAAGGAGTTGGATGTCGTCATCCTCGGCCTCGATAAGCAGCCCGCCGCCGTCCTGCTCAATGGCGCAGCCGTTGCGCAGTCTAACCTCTCCTTCGACACGGCCAACGGCGCTCTGCATGTGCGCATTCCCGCCACCACCGCCGCCTGGGCAATCACCCTACGAAACTAGAGGTTAGTCCTTATGACCATCTCACGCCGCGAATTCCTCCATGCCGCCTCCGCCACCTGCGCCACCCTGGCGTTCTCTACCAGACCGCTTGCCGGTGCGGTACCCACGCCTGCGGACGATCCTCTCCACTGCGTAGACCTGCGTATCGGCACTGGAGGCCATGGCCATTGTTATCCCGGTGCTTCATTGCCCTTCGGAGCCGTGCAGCTCTCGCCTGACACCAACAACCGCGGCTGGGACTGGTGCTCCGGCTATCACATCTCCGATAGCTCCATCATGGGCTTCAGCCATACCCACATCAGCGGCGCCGGCGCCAGCGACTGCCTGGACTTTCTCGTCATGGCCGGCACCGGTCCCGCTAAACTCGTTCCCGGCACCCGCGAAGTTCCTCTCTCCGGCTACCGTTCTCGCTTCGACCACTTCACCGAGGTCATGGAGCCCGGTTACTACTCCGTGCTGCTGAAGGACTACGGCGTCAAGGCTGAACTCACGGCCACGGAGCGCACCGGCCTGCACCGCTACACCTTTCCGCAGAGTAATCAGGCGTACATCATTCTCGATCTCTCGCACGCCTACGACGATCGCGTTGCGCCCTGCACCTTGCAGCGTCTCGACCCCACCACCCTCGCCGGCGGCCACGTCACCAATGGCTGGGCCATCGGCCGACACGCCTACTTCACACTTCAGGTCTCCAAACGCCCCGACCGCATCGTCCTTTACAGCGACAATGAGGAAGTCTCCAGCGACCAGCTTCAGGGAACCAATCTCAAGGCCGTCCTCTACTTCACCACCGCCGCCAACGAAGCCATCCTCGTCAAGACTGGTATCTCCGCAGTCAGCTCCGAGGGTGCTGCCCTGAATCTGAAGGCCGAATCCCCCGGTTGGGATTTCGACCATGCCCGCGCCTACGCCCGCGAAATCTGGCGCAAACAGCTCTCCAAGATTTCCATTCGCACGGCCAACGAAGCCCACAAGCGCGTCTTCTACACCGCCCTCTATCACATGTCGCTCGGCCCCAACCTCTTCGACGATGCTGATGGCCGCTACCGCGGCATGGACGGCCAGATTCATCAACTCTCCTCAGGCAGCCGCAACTACACATCCTTCTCCCTGTGGGACATCTATCGCGCCGCCCACCCTGCCTACACTCTCATCGAGCCGGAGCGCGATCCGCAGTTCGTCAACGCGCTCATCCGCATGGCCGCCGAAAGCCCCGCGGGCATGCCCGTCTGGCCCCTGCAGGGTTGCGAGACCGGCTGCATGACCGGATATCACTCCGCCTGCATCATCGCCGAGGCCGTCAACAAAGGCATCCCCGGCATCGACGTCGATACCGCCTACCGCTTCATGATGAAGCGCGCCATGGACGACGACTACCGTGGCCTGCCTTACTATCGCAAGCTCGGATTCATCCCCGCCGACCGCGAAGAGGAGTCCGTCTCCAAGACCCTCGAGTACTGCTACGACGATTGGGCCGTCGCCCATGTCGCCGATAAGCTCGGCCATCGCGACGTTGCCGCACAGCTCGTCGAGCGCTCACGCAACTATCGCAATTATTTCAATCCCGCCATCAACTTCATGCAGCCCAAACTTGAGAACGGCTCCTGGGCTCTGCCCTTCGCCCCCAACAGCATGGGCCACAGCAAGAAGTGGCGCGACTATACCGAGTCCGATTCCTGGCAGACCACCTTCGGCATACAGCACGACATCGCCGGACTCATCGCCCTCTTCGGCGGCCGCCCCCAGTTCATCGACAAGCTCGACGGCCTCTTCAACGCCTCCTCCGAGCTACCGCCCGACGCCCCGCCAGACATCGCCGGCCTAGTTGGCCAGTACGCCCACGGCAACGAGCCCTGCCACCACGTCGCTTATATGTATGTCTTCGCCGGAGCCGCCCACAAAACGCAGGCCCGCGTTCGCAGCCTGCTCGACACCATGTACCCCGACAATCCCGACGGTCTGGCGGGCAATGAGGACTGTGGCCAGATGTCAGCTTGGTACGTCCTCAGTGCGCTTGGCTTCTACCCGGTTGACGCCGTCAGCGGCAACTACGTCCTCGGCTCGCCGCTCTTTGAACACGCCCTCGTCCAGTTGGGCGGCGGCCGCACCCTCGAGATTGAAGTCATTCGCAAAGACCCGTCCCACCAGTACATCCAGCAGTTCGCCCTCAATCACAAAGTCCAGAATCGCCTCTGGTTCCATCACGGCGAGATAGCCCACGGCGGCAAGCTTACAATCCACATGGGACCCGATCCCAATCTCACTCTCGGTGCCGACCCTTCGGCAGCGCCACCGTCTCTCACTCTTTCTTAATCTGGAGTTCAGTTGATGCGCCTCACCAAGTTGATTTTGGCTCTTCCTTTGCTTCTCGCGCTCACTGCCTCGGCGGAGCTGCGCCTCCCGTCCCTGCTCTCCGATCACGCCGTCCTACAGCGCAATCAGCCGGTTCGTATCTGGGGCTGGAGCGACCCGCAGGAGAAGGTGACCATCCGCTTCCATCAGCAGACGCTCACCGCCCAGGCCGACGCCATCGGCGAGTGGGAGGCATGGCTCGCACCCGAACCCGCCGGCGGCCCATTCACCCTCTCCATTCAGGGCGATTCCTCAACCGTAGTCGTCGAACGTCACGATATCCTCGTCGGCGATGTCTGGTTTGCATCCGGTCAATCCAACATGGAGCTTCCGCTGGAGGGTTTCACCAACCAGCCGCGCCCCATCAACTCTGACAAGGAGATCGCCGCCGCCAATCAACCCCAGATTCGTCTGCTGCTGCAGAAGAAGGGAACCTCCACCGTCCCCCTGAATGACATCGCGGAGACCTGGACGCTCTGCACACCCGATACCGCTCGCCGCTTCTCCGCCGTCGCCTACCTCTTCGGCAAGGAAATCTCCCAGCGCGAACACGTCCCTGTCGGCCTCATAGATGCCACTTGGGGCGGTACGCCCGCCCACTCCTGGATCAGCCCCGCGGCTCTGGCCTCCGCCAACCTCACCTCCGTCTTTCTGGACGCCGGCAACATTGCCGTCGAACAGGCGCACGCCAACCAGATTCGCGCCTTCCGCGACCAGGAAGACGCCGCCCTCAAGGCTCAGGGCAAACCCCTCCCCGTGCGTCCGGGCATCCCCGGCGATCACCAGGGCTCCCACACCCCCGGTGGCATCTTCAACGCGATGATCGCCCCCGACTCCCGCTTCACCATCAAGGGCGTCATCTGGTATCAGGGCGAGACCGACAGCGATCCGCCCCGCAATCCCTACTACCACCGCGTCTTCTCCACTCTCATCTCCGATTGGCGCAACCAATGGGCGCAGGGCGACTTCCCCTTCCTCTTTGTGCAGATATCCAGTTACAACTCGAAGGGCGGGTGGCCAGAGGTTCGTGACGCCCAGCGCCGCACCCTCTCCCTGCGCAACACCGCCATGGCCGTCACCCTCGATGTCGGTGAGCCCACCAACATCCATCCCGTAGACAAGCAGACCGTCGCCGCACGGCTTGCGCTCGCAGCGCGCGCCATGGTCTACGGCGAACCGGTCGAATATGTATCCCCATCCTTCCAGCAGGCCACCACCGAACCCGGCGCCATGCGCGTATGGTTCACCCACGCCGATGGGCTTACCTCGCGCGGTCAGGAGGTCGGTGGCTTCGAGGTCGCTGGTGACGACCATAAGTTCCAGCCCGCCTCCGCCAAGATTGAGCAAATCGGCTCCAACCAGACCGTTCTCGTCTCGTCGCCTCTGGTCCCCAACCCGCGCTTCGTGCGTTACGACTGGCAAGGCTACGTCAGCACTTACCTTTACAACGCTGCTGGCCTTCCCGCCGGCACCTTCACCTCCGAATAGAGGCCACCCGAATGCTCACCAGACTCCTCCTCGCTCTCACGCTCTTCGTCGCAACGCTCCCGCTCGGGGCGCAGAATGCACCGAACCACTTCTTGGACGCTCCCGACGATGGCCACGTCGCCGTCCCACTCTGGCCTGCCGGTGCTCCCGGTGCCCTCGGAACCGACCCCTCCGACATCCCCACACTCAACGCCTATCTGCCCGCGTCCAATCCCACGCACACCGCCGTTATCGTTGTGCCCGGCGGCGGCTACTCCATCCTCGCCCTTAATCACGAGGGCGCTCAGATTGGCGTCTGGCTGTCGAATCACGGGATTGCAGCCTTCATCGTCAAGTACCGCCTCGGTCCCCGCTACCACCACCCCATCGAGCTCGGCGATGCCCAGCGCGCCCTGCGTACCGTCCGCGCCCATGCCGCCGACTACGGCGTCAACAAGGACCACATCGGCATGTGGGGCTTCTCCGCAGGCGGCCACCTCACTGCCACCGTCGGCACTCACTTCGACTCCGGCAACCCCGCCGCGGCCGACCTCATCGAGCACGAGTCCAGCCGCCCCGATTTCATGATTCTCGCCTATCCCGTCATTACCATGACCGGCCCGCTGGGACACTCCGGCTCCACTCACAGCCTGCTCGGCGATTCACCCTCTCCGGAAATGCTCACTCAACTCTCCGCCCAGTTGCAGGTCACCGCCCAGACCCCGCCGGCCTTCATCTTCTCCACCACCGATGACCCGGGCGTCCCTGTTATGAACAGCGTCCTCTTCTATCAGGCGCTGGTCGAGCACCACGTCGAGGCCGAAATGCATCTCTTCCGTCACGGCAAACATGGTCTCGGCTTGGCCCAGGATGATCCAACGCTCAAGGTATGGCCCACCCTGCTGCTCAACTGGCTCATCTCCAATGGCTGGGCCGTGCCGCCAACCGACGCCTTGCCGTCGGTACCCGTACCGCCCGCGAGATGAAAACACCGCCGCAGCCCGTGTTTTTCAGCGGAATTCACGCCGGTAGCCGTGCAATTTTCCCGAAAAGAGAGTTTTATCGTTGTGTGGTGTATCTTGCGTGCGCGATGATGGCTCGCCTTTCAAGTTAGATGTTTCTCCGTCTCCGAGTAGCCGTTTTACAACAATTTATGCGGATTTTCGATTCTATTTTCCCGCTCAATCTACGCCGCCTGCAGTCGGCCGCCGTCCTGCTTTGCGTCGTCTCCCTGCTACTGTGCTCCGCCACGGCTCACGCGCAGCAGGGAACTGGCTCCATCTTTGGCAAGGTTGTCGATGCCAGCGGCAGCTTCGTCCCGGACGTCACCATCACCATCACCAATCAGGCCACGCTCACCGGCATCATCGTCAAGACCAATGCCCAGGGAGCCTACTCGTCCCCCCCTCTGAACTCCGGCCTCTATACCGTGGAGGCGGCCAAGGACGGATTCGGCCCCTCCGAGCAGCGTGACTTTGAACTCAACGACGACCAGTCCGCTCAGTTGAACTTCACCCTCCGCGTTGGCGATGTCTCCGCGCAGGTGGAGGTGCAGGCCGACGCGCCCATGCTCAACTCCTTCAATGCCACCCTTGGTTCGGTCATTGATAACGCCACCGCCGAGGAACTTCCCCTCAATGGCAGCGGCGCCCTCGCCATGGCTCAGACAGATTCCTCCGTGGTCAATGCCTCCAGCCCCAGCAGCGACGGTTTCGTGGATCGCGGCTTGAATGTCTCCAACATCCGCGTCGGCGGCGGCATGGCCGGCTCCAACGCCATGCTCCTCGATGGTGCCAACAACCTGCAGAGCGTGCGCGGCGAGATTCTCATCAACACCACCGTCACGGGGCTGCAGGAGTCCCGCATACAGTACGGCGTTCTATCCGCCCAGTACGGCCTTACCTCCGGCGGCATCATCACCATGATCACCAAAGCCGGCACCAATCAATTTCACGGCCAACTCTACGAGTTCTTCAAGAACGGCTCCATGAACGCCGCCAACCGCTTCGCTCTTCCAGGTGTCCGCCCCACCATGAACTACAACCAGTACGGTGCTGCCATCGGCGGCCCCATCAAGCGCGACCGCGCCTTCTTTTTTACCAACTACGAGATTTACAAACTCGACCAGATCACGCCCGTTACCATCACCGTCCCCACGCTTACCGAGCGCACCGGCGACTTTACCGATTTAATATCCACAACAAGTGGCCTCCCACAGCTCGTTCCCATCTACGACAACACGCAGTCCGGCAGCCCCCAGTTTGCCTACAACGGCACCAACAACGTCATTGACCCCAGTAAACTCGACCCCGCCGCCCTCGCCTTTCAAGCAGCCTTCGTGCCCCTGCCCAATGCGACCGGTACGTCCACCAACGCCAACAACTACATCTCCAACACTCCGCTCATTTCGAACCAGACCGTCTCTCTCAGCCGCGTGGATTATCAGGCCACCAACCGCACCAGCCTATTTGTCCGTTACGCCTATTGCAAGAACCTCTACAACAACGAAGGCAACTATGGCTCGCTCAACGTCATCGCCAGCACACGCAACGACGTGCAGACCAGCCAAGACCTGACCATCGGCATCACTCAGGCCATCTCCGGTAGCCTGCTCAACGACATCCGTCTCGCCGTCGGTCGCAGCTATATGCCCTTTAACCCCGGCAGCGCCTTCCAGAACTGGCCGCAGCAGCTCGGCATGGCCAATACTCCGCCAAACACACTTCCCCAGGTCACCATCTCCAACTACGGCATTCAAGTGTCCGTCAATCAGGGCCTGCGCACCTCCACCGACCCGGAGATCACCGACACCGTCACCCTCCTGCGCGGTCGGCACAGCTTCCATTTCGGTGCCGGCTTCCGCTTCAACGAGGGCTACGCCAACTCCAATTCAGCCCCCTCCGGCTCGTTCGAATTCAGCACAGCTGCCACCTCCAAGAGTGGCACCGCCACTACAGGCAACGCCTATGCCAGCTTCCTCCTTGGCAGATCCTACAGTGTCTCCTCTTCGGTCAGTGCCGGTTCTGTCGATCGCGCTATCGCCGTAAACGGATTTATTCAGGACGACTGGCGCATCGCCTCGCGTCTCACCCTTAATCTCGGCCTGCGTTACGACTACCAGTCCATCCCGTGGAACAAGTCCAACGGCTTCAGCACACTGCGGCTCACTCCCAATCCCTTGAACGGCTGGATCGGCACCGAGGTCTATGCCGGCGTCAACGGGCAGGGAAGTAACTTCTCCGCCGAAAACTATAAGGACTTCGGTCCCCGCGTCGGCTTCGCTTTCCTACTCTCGCAGCGGCATCTCCTCGTCCTCCGCGCCGGCTACGCCCTGTACTTTGCCAATGCCTTCAATAATCTGGTCTTCGGCAACGCCATCGACGAATTCGGCACCAACGTCACTACGTCTTCGTCTCCCACCACCACCGGGTTCATTGCTCAGTTTTCCAACGGTCTGCCGGTTCCTCCCAATCCCATTCAGGGCGTCAGCGCCGGCCCCAGTGCGCTCCTCGGACAGATTGCCACCTACCAGAGCCCGCAGGCGCCCACACCGGCGTCACAGCAGTTGGTCTTCGCCGTGGACAAGCAATTCAACCACAACACTCTCATCCATCTCGGTTTCTTTCAGAACCATGGCACCCGTTTTCCCATGGTGGCTGTCAATCTCGACCAACTCAACCCCAGCTACTTCTCGCTGGGCGACACTTTCCTGAAGGCCAACTCCACCAATCCCTACGCCGGCCATGTCCCCGGCACCAATGGCCTCGGCAATGCTCTTCTCACGAACGCAACGCTCCTCAAGCCCTATCCCTACTTTCTGGGTGTCTACAGCTACTATCCGCACATTGGACGGTTCATGGGCAACGGCGGACAACTCGCCGTCATCCGCCCCATCACCAAGTCGCTTTCGCTGAATGTCTCCTATACCTACTCCAAATTTCTCAGCGATCCGCTCACCAGTGCCGTCACCACTAGCGGAACCATATCTTCTCCGCTGCAGGACAGCACTCATCCGCACTCCGAATACGGCCCAGACCCCTCTGACGTCACCCACCGTTCCAGCGGAACGCTGACCTATCAGCTCCCCTTCGGCAGAAAACAACGCTTCTTCGCCAAAGACTCCGACAAGTTGGATCGCTTCATCGGTGGTTGGAGCCTCAGCAGCATCTTTTTTCTGGAGAGCGGCCGCCCCCTGTCCATCACCGGAAGCAACGGCTACGCCGCCAACCGCCCCAGCTACGTGCCCGGGGTAAACCCCAGACCCGCCAATCAGAGCATCTCGCAGTGGATCAACCCTGCCGCCTTCACCCTCGCTACTCCCAGCTACAGCTTCGGCAACGTCCCGCGCACCGAGTCGCAGGTCCGCGGCCCGGGATACTGCAGCATCAACCTCAACATCATGAAGCATCTTCAGTACCGCCGCTACGCCGCAGATCTGTCGGCTCAGGCCTTCAATGCGCTGAACCATCCGAATCTCGGCACTCCCAGCACCTCGTACAGCACAACGACCACTTCGTTCGGCACCATCACAACGGCATCGGCTCCGCGCACGCTCCAGCTCACCATGCGCATGCGGTTCTAGTTTTTCTAGCAGTAGTTTTCTTGAGGTATGGTATGAACTTCGCCAGTCACAGTACGCCTTTCATCGACCACGGCAGCTCCCCCTCCGTCGGTACAGCAGGAGTCCCGAAGATGAACCCCTTTGCATCCGCGCAGCGATTCCGCCTCCCACTTCTCGCCCTCAGCCTGCTTCTGACGCTGCTCGCTGCCCGTCCCGCCGCTGCCCAGGTCACCGTCTCTGAGATCTTCGCCAACCCCGGCAACTCCTCCGTCACCACACCCGAGGCGACCTTCGTTGACATCTACGGAAACATCTTCCTCGTCAACACCGCCGGTACTAGCGTCTCCGAGATACCCGCCAATGGCTCCCCTATGGTCACCATCGCTTCGGGCCTCTCCCCGGTCGCGCAGGGCGTCGCTGCGGACAATCAGGGCAACGTCTACATCACGCAGAAGAGCACCGCCACCATCATGAAGATCTCGCCCAGCGGCGCCACCACCACCGTCGGCAGCGGCCTCAACAATGCCTATGGCATGGCCTTCGACGCCTCCGGGAACCTCTACGTCGCCGATGGCGGCGCCGTCAAAATCATCAAGATTACTCCCGCTGGCGTTCAGAGCACCCTTGCCTTCTCCACCTCCAACATCAACAATCCGCACTACGTCTTTGTGGATGCTGCGGGAGATGTCTTTACCGGACGGTGGGCCTCCAGCACCAACTATCCCACCATCACCGAACTGACCGCCTCCGGCACCCAGGTTACCTACTTCCTCACCACCAGCGGCTCCACGCCGATTCCGGAGGTCGGTGGCTTCGCGGTCGATTCCTCCGGCGGCATGTATATCCTCAACTCTCCCAACCTCTACTACTACTCTGCTCCCTCCAGCAGCCCTGGTTCTTACGTTTCCATCTCCGCCTGCGCCGGTTGCAGCTCCGCCGCCAACGTCTCTCTCACCTCCCGCGGCGATCTCGTTTACATGATCTCCAGCGGCGTCTATTCCATCCAGTCCTTGCAATCCCCCTCGACCGGCAGCGGCATCGCCAACTTCTACGGCACCTCGGTCGGCTCCACCAGCAAGCCCACCGCTATCACATACAACTTCACCAGCGGAGCCACCCTCGGCACAATCGCTGCCGTCTTCACCAGCAACAACTCCACCACTGCCCAGTTCAAGGATTACGGCACAGGCGATACTTGCACCACCAAGAAGGTCGTCGCTGCAGGCGGCTCCTGTCTCCTCAACGTCACCTTCTCCCCGCTGCAGGCCGGGCCTGTCTCCGGCACCGTCTCGCTCGTCAGTTCCACCGGATCTACGTTGGCCACGACCCTCCTTTCTGGTGTCGGCGATGCTCCCGTCGCCTCCTTCACCCCCGGTGCGCAGTCCGCGTTCCTCTCCAGCCTCGGCGCGCCTGCGGGCGTTGCAGTCGACTCCGGCGGCAACGTCTACGTGGCCGATCCCGTCAGCATCAAGGTCACCAAGACCACCAGCGGAGGCGTCACAACCACTCTTCCGTTCACCGGCCTCGCCCGCCCCTTCGGGGTCGCGGTAGACGGCGCAGGTACCGTCTACGTCTCTGACTCTGTCAACAACGCCGTCTACACGCTCAACTCCTCCAACACCCAGACGACGCTGGCCACCACCGGCCTCAGTGCGCCTCGCGGTATCGCCCTCGACGGCTACGGAAACCTCTATATCGCCGATTCCGCCAAGAGCCGTGTCGTCCGTCTCGACATCAACGGCAACCAGACCACCGTCGCCTTCTCCGGTCTGGCCGTGCCTACCTGGCTCGCCGCCGATGCCGCCGGAGACGTCTTCGTTTCCGACTCCGGCAAGGTCTTCGAAATCCCATACGCAGGCACTCAGGTCACCATCTCCGCCTCCGGCCTCAGTGCCGCTGCGGGCATCGCTGTCACTCCCAGCGGCTCTCTCTTCATCGCCGATAGCGGGAATGGCGATGTCATCGTCATCCCAGCCACTGGTTCCAATTTCACTCTCGCCAGCGGCCTTAAGACCGCCGCCGGCCTCGCCGTCGCTTCCGGCGGCAATCTGTACATCTCGGATTCCACCGCTGCGCAAGTCATCCTGCTCGACCGCACCAAGGCATCTCTTGCGTTCCCGACAACTGCCAGCGGTGCCACCAGCGCTCCCTTGACCGTGGCCGTCCAGAACACGGGCAACGCCGCGCTTGCCGCCAGTGCTCTGGCCGTCACCTCCGGCTACACCCTCACAACTCCGGCGCTGTCCACCGATTGCACCGCCACCTCATCCATTTCGCCTGCAGCCGTCTGCAATATCGACGTCGAATTCACACCCTCCGCGCTCGGATCCGTCACCGGCACAGCCACCCTCACGGACAACGCGCTCAACGTTGCCACATCCACGCAGACCGTCTCGCTCTCCGGCACCGGCATCAAGGCCTCCGTCACCACACTCGCCCTCACCGCGCCCTCCAGCGGCAATCCAGTCTACGGTCAAACCATCACCGTCACTGCCACCGTTGCCCCGGCCTCCAGTACCGGCACGCCCACCGGCAGCGTCACCTTCAGCCTCGATGGTGGTGCTGCAAGCTCTCCCGTCACCCTCGCGAACGGTCAGGCGGCCTTCGCGCCAGGTCAACTCGCCGTCGGTAACCACACCGTCGTCGCAGTTTACAGCGGAGACACAGCCTTTGCCGCCAGCACCTCCACCAGCTTCACCATCACCGTCACCGCCGCCGTCCTCTCCGTCACCGCCACCTCGCAGACGCGCTCATATGGTGTCGCCAATGCGACGCTCGCTTACACCATCACCGGCTACGTCTACTCGGACGGCAGTTCCGTCGTCTCCGGAACACCGGTTCTCAGCACCACTGCCATCACGACATCGGACCCTGGTAACTACCCGATTACCATCACCGCCGGCACATTGACGGCGACGAATTACACCTTCACTTTGGTTCCCGGCACGATTACCGTCAACCAGGCTGTCAACACCATCACTTTCCCGGCCATTGCAGGCGTTACCTATGGAGCATTTCCCATCACTCCGCAGGCAACCGCCAACTCCGGCCTGCCCATCACCTACTCAGTCACCGGTCCGGCCACCGTCACCAGCGGTGCTGGAGCCGCCATCACCATCACCGGCGCGGGCACCGTCAAGGTAACTGCCTCGCAGGTCGGCAACACGGATTACGCCGCCGCCACCCAGGTATCGCAGTCCTTCGTTGTCGCCCCAGCCGTTCTTACTGTCACCGCGACCAATCTCAGCAAGCAAGCCGGGCAAGCTAACCCCACTCTTGTTGATACCATCACCGGTTTCGTCAATGGCGACACCTCCTCTGTCGTCAGCGGTGTCCCCGTGCTCTCCACCACTGCCACCACATCCTCTCCCGTCGGAACGTATCCCATCACCATCACTCTGGGAACCCTTGCCGCCGCCAACTACACCTTTACCTTGGTTCCCGGAACCCTTACCATCACCGGTACGACGCCCCAGATAATCACCTTTGGCTCGCTTCCCAACGTCGCCTACGGCAGTACTCCAGTCGCCCTTACCGCCACCTCCTCCTCCAGTCTGGCCGTCTCTTACACGGTCTCCGGACCGGCTACGCTCTCCGGCAGTACGGTAGTCATCACGGGCGTCGGAACGGTGAGTGTCACCGCCTCCCAGCCCGGCAATAACACCTACGCCGCAGCCACTTCCGTCACCCAGACGTTCGTTGTCGCTCAGGCTACGCTCACTGTCAGCACGTCCAACGTCAGTCGCTACATCAATACGTCCAACCCGTCCTTCGCCTACACCATCACCGGCTACGTCAATGGAGATACCTCCGCAGTGGTCAGCGGCGCGCCCGCCATCACCACCACCGCGGTCACCGGTTCGCCCGTCGGGACTTATCCCATCACCGTCGCCATCGGCTCGCTCTCAGCGGTGAACTACACCTTCTCCTTCAACTCCGCCACGCTCACCGTGTTGGCTACGCCCCAGACCATCACCTTCGCTCCGCTGCCCGGCGTCGTTTACGGCGTCGCGCCCATCACCCTTACCGCCACTGCCAGCTCAAACCTCGCTGTCACCTATACCGTCACCGGCCCGGCAACGGTCAGCGGTTCCACGCTCACAATCTCCGGCGCTGGTTCGGTCACCGTCACCGCGGCGCAGGCCGGCAACGCCACCTACGCCGTTGCCACCAACGTCTCCCAGAGTTTCACCGTCGCGCCCGCGCCCCTGACGGTCACGGCCTCCAATGCATCCATCATCTACGGCGCCGCCATTCCTTCCACCTTCGCCTATACCATCACCGGTTTTGTTAATGCCGACACACAGTCGGTCGTGAGCGGCTCTCCCACTCTCACTACAACGGCCCTCGCCACCTCTCCCGGCGGTACCTACCCCATCACGCCCACCATTGGGACGCTCGCCGCAGCCAACTACACCTTTGGCCCCTTCGTCCCAGGCACGCTCACTATCCAAGCCACCACCCAGACCATCACCTTCGCCGCGTTGCTCAATGTCCCGCAGACCCCCATCTCCTACATCGCGCTTACCGCTACCGCCAGCTCCGGTCTTGCCATCACTTACTCTGTCACGGGACCCGCGACCTTGAACTTGACCTCGAATTGTTCCACCGCCATCGCTCCCCCCTGCCTCACTATCTCTGGGACCCCCGGCATCGTTGCAGTCACAGCTTCCCAACCCGGCACCAGCAGCTACTCGGCTGCCACTCCGGTCACTCAGAGCTTCACCGTCACTGGTACCACCTCCACCTCACTGACGCTTAGCACCACCACTGCCAATCAGGGCAGCACCGTCACGCTCACCGCCAAGGTCACCGGCAGCATTACGGGATCCACTCCCACGGGTACGGTCACCTTCTTTGCCTATACGACCCAACTCGGCAATCCCGTTGCCCTGTCGTCCAGCGCTTCCGCCGTCCTCAATACCACCGCCATTCCCAGCGGCAACATCAAAATCACCGCGGTCTACTCCGGCGATAACGTTTTCAGCACCTCGACTTCCACCTACCAGCCCGTCCTCATCATCTCCCCGTCCATCGACGTCTCGGCCACCAGTACCAACATCACCATCTCGGCCGGACAATCCGTCTCCACCACCATCACCCTCACTCCCATCGGGGGATACTCCTATCTGGTGAACTTCTCCTGCGGTTCGCTGCCGGCCTACCTGACCTGCACCTTCAATCCTGCCGCGCTCAGCTTCTATCCCGGTACCTACACCACAACCGTTCCCCAGAGCACCGTCCTTACCTTCAATGACACTCAACTGGCGTCGTTGCGCAACCCGCGTCTCTCCCCCCACTCCGGCAGTGGTGTGGTTCTCGCATTCCTCTTCGGCGCGCCCATCCTCGCGCTCTCTTTGTTCGGCGTTCGAGGGCGTAGAAGTCGCCGCACCCTGCGGCAACTGATTCTGTTGTCCCTGCTTGTCCTGATCTCTCTGGGAGGCATTGTCAGCCTCTCTGGTTGCGGCAGTGGCACGACTTCTGTGTCCGGAACCTATGTCGTTCCCGTCATCCTAGATGATGGAACCAGTGTCACCAACACTCTCTTCGTCACCGTTACCATGCAATGAGCCGGCGTTGGTTCCGCGGGAGCATGCCTGCGGCTCATCTTCGCCAAGCTGCCAATTGGCTGTTGGCGCCACATCGCACCACACAGGAGATCGCCATCTTGATACTTAAACCTCGCCATCTCCTCGGCGTCGCTCTTTTTGTGATAGCTCAGTCTGCCTCTGCGCAGGGCGCGCCCCCGCTTCCGTCGCCTCGGCCATCGTCTGCTCCCTTGCGTGTTGCCACCCGCCTTGTGGTTCTCGATGTCGTGGTCACCGACAAGAAGGGCAGGCCCGTCACCGACCTTAACCGCAGCGACTTCACCGTCGTCGAGGACAACCAGCCGCAGCGCATCCGCGCTTTCGACCCCCCTGCAGCACATGCGCTGCCCTCAGGGGAAATCGTCCACTCCACCGGAGACCTCGTCCGCATCGGCAGCGCCCCCGTGGACATCCTGGTTCTCGACCAGCTCAATACGCTTTTCGAGGACAATGCCTTCACCCTCTATTCCGTGCAGCGGTTTCTCAAAGCCCATCCAGCCGTCATGCCGCCCACCGAACTGCTTGTCGCCAACAACAAGAGCTTCTCCGTGCTGCACGACTTCACTCAGAATCTCTCCGAGTTGCAGACAGCTCTCAAGCACATGCCCACCCAGTACCCCTGGCGTTTGGCTCGTAATGGAGATACCGGCCCGGAGGCCATCACCCGGCTCGCCGCTACCCTCAATGTGCTCGAGCAGATAGCTCAAGCCTCGGCCGGAACCCCGGGCCGTAAGAACATCATTTGGGTGGGCAAGGGTTTTCCCTCCGTGGACCTCACCGGGCTGGATGCAGCCTCGCGCCGGCCGTTGCAGGATGCCATCCGCCGCTGCTCCGACCTCCTGCTGGCCTCGCGCGTCACTCTCTACATCGTTGACCCCACGCCGCTTTCCAGTGCCACTTACGACGTGGAGACGCCCTCCGACCTCGCCACTCTGGAGTCCGAGACCCTCACTGAGCCGTTCAGCGACGCCGCCCGGTTCTCTACGCTTGCCCCTGTCACCGGCGGCCGCGTCTTTCGTGCTCGCAACGATCTCGATCAGGAGCTCGCCACCAGCGTGCAGCAGGGAACTCTCTACTACACCATCTCCTACTCTCCCAGCAGCGCCTCCCAGCAGCCTGGCGAGTATCGCAGTGTCCGTATCGCCATCGACCGCCCCGGACTCACCGCCACTACTCGCGATGGCTATTTCACCCACGCTCCCAGCGATACGCCGGAGGCCGTTCCTGGCTCAGCACAGGCCCAGCGCAACGACGCAATGGTGGTTGATGATATCGCCGCCGCCGCCCTCAGCCGCATGGTCTACAACGGCGTCAAGCTGCGCGCCGGAAAGTTCTCTCCCGGTCTCTACAGCCTGGCCGTTGACGGTGCCTCGCTCTCCTGGCAGTTAGCTGACAGCGGCCTGCTAGCCGCTCGTCTCTCGGTCGTCGCCGTCTGCTTCTCCGCAGACGGCAAGGTGCTCGCGCACAATACGATGGGTAAGGTCCTGACCGCCGACCCAGCCTCCAACACCGCCCAGTCCAGCCGTATATTCACCCTTCCACTCGTGCCCCCAAAGGGTACTGTCCGCCTGCGCTTCGTCGTGCGCGACGAATCCTCCAACCACATGGGGACAGCGGACATCACCCAGCCCTGATTTCGTTCTGCAAGTAAGCCCGCAACCCTTTTCATTTGAGTGCTTTACCCATGCTCTTTTCGCCCTTTTCGCACCCCTTTTCCCGATAACCATTGCGTCGCTTCTCGCGTAGGACTATCAATTATCCTTGGCTATTGGTAAACAGCGTTTTTGCTCTTCGATGCAGGTTTTGCGGATTGATGCGACCGGTGCTGTAGCGTTACAGATGGACTCGCAGCAGCCGGGAGAGCCGACACCGGCACAGCCAAGGCCAGGTAGCAAGCTCATCCGCTCCCCACGGATTGAAAGCTAATCAGTGACCCGTTTCACCAGGATGACCATGAAGCTCTGCTGTTCTGCGTTGTCGTTACTACTGCTCGTGTTTGCCGTCTCCGGCTGCGGCTCCGCAGCCAGCAGTGCTTCCTCCGCCTCGCAGAGCTCTATCCCCGTCATCACTTACACTTACCAATCCTCCATCAATTTCGATACATACCTCATCACCGTGGGCGGAACCGGCTTCGCCACCGGAGCCACCCTCATGGTCAATGGCTCCGCGGTTGCCACGACTGCCGTCAAATCCAACCTTCTGCAGACGACGGTCTCCAACACCTCCGGTTCGACGATGCAGATTTCCGTCGCCGTGCAGAACCCCCCGCCCTCCTCCGCCGTCTCGTCACCGACCAGCTTCACACTCTCCTCCGTTACCTTGCCCACCACGCAGCAGCAGTGGATGTCTGATGTGAGCCAGCAGAACACCAGCCCTGTCACCGCCGTCTCCGGCGACGCGCAGCTCTCCTGGACGGCGCCCGACACCCGAACTATCAATGTCGTCGTCAAAGCGCCGGCCCCCGCCGCTGGGGCTCCCACCGTCACCATGGGCTCAGTGCCCACAGGCGCCGACGCGCGCCCCTACTTCGATGCCGCGCTCTCGCTCGCCGCCTCCGAACATGCCGGACTCCTCGCCATCCCCACCGGCACCTACACCTTCAAGTCGCTCGGCACTGGTAGCCTGGGCCATCTCCAGATTCTCGGTCAGTCCGATCTGGTCATCGACGGCCAGGGTTCGACCCTCATCTTCACCCAAAACGCCAATGGCGTCGTTATCGACACCAGCCAGCGCGTCGAACTCACCAACTTCACCATCCAGTACTCTTTGCCCACGCAGATGTACTGGATCGGCACCATGAGCTCCACCACGCCCTACACCATTACACCTATCGCGGGTTATACCGTCACCAGTGCCGACACCATCGGCCATATGGTGCAGTACAACCCTGCGACGAGCTCGTTCGTGCATGGCAATGTGGCCGTCTACTCGCCGGCGTCGCTCGCCTTTACCGGCACCGGCTTCACGAGCTCATCGTTCAACTCCTCGGATGCCGGCAAGACCTTCATGGTCTTCGACCACTATTACGGTGGGGTCGCCATCAACATCGAGACCTACAATGCTCCCTCGCAGATGCAGGACATCACCCTCAACAACATCACCATCAACTCCGGCCCCGGCATGGCCATCTTCGCCTATGGCGTCCAGCGTGGCCTCGGCATCTGGAACTCGCACATCCTGCCCGCTGCCGGCAGTCTCATCAGCACCGAGTACGATGCCATCAACATCCCCTACGTGGGCGGCGACATCTACATCCATGACAATGTCATCGGCTACGAGGGAGACGATGCGCTCAACCTCAACAACCTAATGTTGCCCGTCGTCAGCACCTCAGGCACCAGCCTGGTGCTAGGCCAATACTCGCGCTTCGTCCAGCAAAACGACCTGCTCTCCTTCTTCGATGCTTCCAACACCTTTCTCGGGATGGCTCAGGTCACAGCCCCGCCCGTGGCTCTGGGCGGTCTTAACTGGAGCTTCACCCTCAGCAACTCTGTCTCTGGCGTTACCACCAGCTCCATCGTCCGCGACATGAACCTCGTTAACAGCCGCACCGCTGTCGTCAACAACACCATCGAGAACTGCCAGTGCCACGGCATGCTCATCCAGGATCCCAACGTCCTCGTTCAGGGCAACACCCTCAACAACACGCTGGCCGACGGCATCAAGCTCATCACCAACGTCGGCAGCTTCAAGGAAGGGACTGGTGCCATCAACGTCCTGGTGCAGAACAACACCATCAACACCACCGGCATAGACGCCGACATCCCCAACACATCTTTCTATGGCGGCATCTATGTGTACGGTGGCACGAACTCCGGACTCACGTCCACCGTGTCCAATCAGTACATCAACATCCAGAACAACACCATCAGCAACACCGATCAGGATTGCATCGTCGTAGCCAGTGCCCAGTACGTCAATGTCACCTCCAACCAGTGCGTCTCCAACAACCTCACCACCAGCGGCTCGCCCAGCATCTACATCCTCAAATCAAACAACGTCACGGTGAGCGGCAACACCCGCACCGGCACCTCCACAGGCGCCATCTCCGTAGACTCCACCACCACCTCCAACATCACCGTGCAGTCAACGTATTAGTATTCAGCTCAGGATCAAACATGATTTCGTCACGCCACAGCACAGGATGCCATCACATGACCATGAATCAGCTCCATGCTTCAACTTCTTCGGGTAGTCCTACACGTTTTGTCGTGTTCAACCAGAACAGCTTCAGCTTTGCTTCTGGAGCGAAGCACTGGAATGCGTTCCTCAGGGTCGCGGCTGTCATCGCCCTGCTCTTAGTGTGTCCGCTGATGGCTCATGCCACGGACCACATCGTCATCCTGAACCAGCCGGTCATCTCAACATTTCCTTCCGGCGGCACGGCCGGACTGTTTGTGGTTTCCGAGGAGAACACCACCACCGGCGTCATCGACTCCACCGAGACGGGCATTCAGCTTTCCATCGCCGCATCAGGCGGAACCTGCACGCTGGGCACGGGCCTTACGGTCACATCGGGTAGCCCTGCCGTTTTTACTACGGGCACATCAACCAGCCAGAGCGGCTACCTTCCCATCTCCGTCACCCCGACATTTAACAACGGCGTTGCCACCTTCGATCTTTCGCTCGTCAACCTGAGCGCGACCTCTTCGGCCTGTACCTTCACGTTTACCTTCTCGGGCGTGCATAACACCAGCGTTACAACCTCGACTAGCGCCTGCAGCGGCGGCACGCCTTGCGACTACTCTCCGCAGGAGACAGTGATTACAACCTCGGCCTGCACGACCGCTTGCACGACTGGCCCCTACATGTACGTGGTGACGGCGAGCACGGATCCAACGATAACCAACGGCACTACAAGCTACTCCACTTGTCCCTCGTATGCCTCGTATCCTGCGTCGCCACAATCTGGATGCTCGTTGCGTCAGGCCTACTTCAACGCCTTGGCGAGTACATCCAGTGCGGTTATTGTCTTCAATTTCTCCAGCTACAATCCGCCCCAAGTCATTAATCTGGCGGCAACTCTGGACGGCGCTAACGGTTCAGTGCCCACCTACATCATGGGGCCGGGACCCAACAACCTGTTTATCAACGGCAGCGCCGGCAGCTATGGCGGTTTCAAGACTGGGTCAACCAGCGAATATGCCGGCATGTACTTCTCCGGCCTCACGTTAATGAATCTTCACAATGGCACCACGACCGGGGGCTTCTACGGCTACTCTAGCCCCAACGTCTTCAACAACGTCAACTTTGTGAATGACGAACGTGATGGTGGCGGCGGGGCCATCTATTCAAACGGAAACTCCGTTCTGCCGGTGGTCGTCAACAGTTGCCAGTTCCTCGGCAACAACGGTCAGGTGTCATCGGGGTCGTCTGCCCAGGCAGCCGGCGCAATCTACGAATTGGGCAGCGGCGGATTCAACCTGACCAACAGTCTTTTTGTGGGGAACTATCTCAACGAAACGGGAGGCAGCACTGGGCAGATTAGGGCTGGCGCCGTTAACATTTCACCGGGTTCAATCGTTCTGGGTCTGGGCGCGCCGCTGTACTTCAACTTCCTCGACAACTCGTTCATCGGCAATTCCTTGCAGTCAGCCAACACCAGCAACACAAACGGCATCAGCGGTGCGGCCGTCTACACCACAACGCCGTCCACAATGGGTGTCAGCACGGCCGAGTTCTTCACCAACGACACCTTCTTCGCTAACTTTACTTCCAATGCAGACAACAGCTCCTACACACACGGCGCTGTCTTTACCAACAACGGCGGTCCGGGCGCTCCCTACCAGACATACGACTACTTTATTAACTCGCTCTTAGTGGGAAATGCCTCCACGTCCTCCAGTTCAACCGGCACGGGTAACACCGGCGGTGGATACATGTCGACGACCACCTATTCGTACATCTACAACACGGCCATCGAGGGCAACATCGCCTACTCCGCCAAGAGTGGTGCCGCCACCCAGCCGGATGCGTATGCGACCATCGCCAACGGCTCCACCGCCCTCGGTCTTGTGAACAATGCCAGCAGCATCACTCCGGTCTACGCGTATCCGGGCGCCGGGACACTCAACGCCACCACGCAAGACGTTCTGGGTCTCTCCGACGTGGGGCTGGGCGTGGGTTTTGCGCTCGTGACCGCCGGCGGCGGCAGCTACAGCAGCGCGCCCACCGTGACGTTCGACACGTCGTCCGCCTGCAACGTGGTGAACCAGACATCGGGCGCGGTGACGACGCAAAAGTGCTGCACCGTGACCCCGACAGGCACGGCGGTGATGAGCGGTAACGGCAGTTCGCAGTCCGTGGCCAGCATCAGCATCACAAACCCCGGTGCGGGCTGCATCGGCGTGCCTCCCATCGCCTTCTCGCCCACGGGCGCTACGGCGCAGGTCACAGCGATGTCCTCGCTCTACGGCGGCAACTATCCCGCTCTCCCCTGGACGGCGAGTTCGCCCTACGTGTACTCCGGCCAGCCAGCCACCTTGGTGCCGCTGCAAGGCAGCAACACAACCAGTCCGCTCCTGCACGGCAGCTCGGCGAACTCCAACGCTGGCATCGCCCTCAACGGCGCCGTGACTGGTGTCATCATCACCAACCCGGGCATCTACAACTCCAGCGGCAACATGCTGAGCAACGCGAATCTGCCTACGGTCACCTTTACGGGCGGAGGCTGCACCACGGAGCCGTCTGGCACCCCCAACCTGGGCGTGGCCGCCATCCTGCCAATCTCCGGCGGCGGCTACGGTACTTGCAACCCAATCCCTACGGGCATCACTATCTCCTCCACGGGATGCTCCGGCATCACGGCGGCGATCGGCTCTACGTCTACGTCTGCCGGCTCCTGCGTCAAGAACACTGTTATCACGAACTACGGCACCTGTACCTTCGGTTCCAATGGCGGCATTTGTGGTTGCACGGCCGGATCGGCGGCGCCAGCCGGCAGCACAGCCATTAACTTCACGGGCGGCACGGTTACAACACAGCCCGTATTTACGGGTGAGTTCGGCGTCATCGGCGTCACGCTGAACACCGGCTCGGTGAGCTCTGTTCAGGTCACAGCACAGGGTGCCAGTTACTCGGCAGCCCCATCGGTAGCCTTCGGAAGCGCAGGCTGCTCAACAGCGCCTACGGCAACGGCGACAATATCATCCAACAAGGTGACGGGCATTACTGTCACCAATCCCGGCGCAGGATGTACTTCGGTCCCCTCGGTCACCATTAACTGTACGGGCTCGTGCTCCGGCGGCAGCGGCGCGACGGCCACGGCTGTCATGGCCAGCGGCGCGGGTTGCACCTCCGCGCCCACGGTGACATTCAGCAGCACCAACTCATCGTCTGTGACCACCAAGACCGGCGGTACCTACGGAGGCGTGGCAACAGGCCTTGCGGTTGTCGTGCCGGTGACGGACGCGCGCGGTGTGGGCTTCCGCACCAACAATCCCTCTACCACGGGCACGATTGATGTGGGTCCGGTGCAGGCCAGCCAGTCGCTGACCATGCCCACCAACGAATCGGTCAACGCGCAGAATAACCTCACTGTCTCCCCGGTCATCCCGGTGATGCAGGACCTCACCTATCCGCTGGTGGTCACGACGGCCAACAACGCCAGCCTGTCGCTGGGCTCCATGGCAATGACGATGAGCCCCAACGCTCTGGCCAGCGGCGGCACGGGCGGCACGCCCTCCGTGAGCTCTTCCACGGGCTACCTCAGCTACTCCTTTGGCAGCCTCGCGATGCCCTCGTCTGCCTCCTCGAACGACTACCTGACCGCAACGCTCTCCTCCTTCAATAGCGGTTCCAGCCTGACGGGCACCAGTAACACATTCAACGTGACGGGAACCACCGGGCCCGCATACCAGTTGGCTTGGGCTAGCGGACAGGCTCCAACCGCTTCCATGACGGCTGGTTCCTCGACGGTGAGCATCTCTGCGCAGGTGCAGGTGCAGGATTCCGGCGGCAATCCGACGGCCGTTCCGTACTCTGGCAACACAAACATGCCCGTCCTGACGCTGGAGCTGTGCAGCAGCAGTTCCTGCTCGGGCGGCGCGATTCTTAGCGATTCGACGACTGCTTCGGTGAATAGCACGACCGGCATCGCCGCCTTCAGCGCCACCTTCACGGCGCCCACTACGGCCGGGTCGGGTACCTACTACATCTACGTCATCTGCACGAACTACTGCAGCAACGGTACCGGCTACACGGGTCTGGACGCGCACTTTGCCTCCGCCACGGTCACGCAGTCGGAGACCATCACCGCGGCCGCTGCCTCGCAGTTGGTGTGGACGACGCCTCCGGGTACGACCGAAACAGCGGGCGGCAGCTATAGCCCGGTGGGAACACTCGAGGACCAGTACGGCAACGGCGTCGGCTCCACGCTGCTCACGCTGAACATCTGCTCGGGCGGTGCCTGCACAGGTAGCAACGCAGTAAGCACGCCACAGGCGACCACCAACTCCAGCGGCAATGCGACACTTTCGGTGACGGCCCCAACGGCGCCGGGTGACTATACCTACAAGCTTTGCACTGCGAGCTGCGCGATTGTGCTGAGCCAGCAGGTGACGGTGACCAGCGGTTCAGCTTCGCAGATGGTCATCCTGAGCGGCCCCGTCTCGGGCTTCAGTTCGGGTGGCAACCCCGGCGTCATCACGGTGGCGGAAGAGGATGCCAGCGGCAACGTCACAACCAGTTCCACCGGCATCAAGCTCTCGGTTGCCGCGGGTACGTGCAGCACCGGCTGCACCGGCTCCGTGTCTTACACCACCGGCACGAATCCGCTGACCCTGGTGCCAACACCGACCTATGTGAACGGAGTCGCCACCTTCGACCTGTCGAACCTGCCGCTTACGGCTACTGGCACGGCGGGCAACTCCGTGACCTACACACTGCAGTTCCAGGACGCGGCCAGCGGCGGCAGTTCGCCGTCGGTGACCAGCACGGTGACGGTCGTCATCCCGGGCAGGCTGTACGTCGTAACCGAGTTCAACGACACCGACACCGGCGCTATCTGCACCGACCAGTCGTCGGCTACGTCGCCAACTCTGGACCAGAAGTGTACGCTCCGCGCTGCGTTGACGGCTCTGGGATCTTATTCCGGGTACGCAACCATTGAGTTCAACAACTCGTTTGCGGGCGGCACATGGCCGCAGACCATCAACCTGACGAGCGACCTGAGGACGGTTACCCCGCAGTGTGGGCTGACAATCACCGGGCCGGGGGCGAATAACCTGTTCATCAACGGCGGCACCGTCAGCGGAACAACCATCACTCCGGCCCACAGCGGCCTCCAGATCAGTTCATCGGCTACCAATCCGCTCTACCTTTCTGGGCTGACCATGGAGTACATGACGCTATCAACCGCCAGCAACGGCGCCGCGCTGTACTTTTCAACAGCTACGACCATCTCCAATGTGAACTTTGTGGGCAATACCATCGCCAGCGGCTCCACGGGGCTGGGCGCTGCCATCGCCAGCTACACCGGAGACACAGGTGGGCTGACTGTGAACAACAGCCAGTTCCTTAATAACACTGCCCCGAACTCATCCTCTTCGGGCGGGGCCATCGTGTATTCGGCCAACGGCGGAAACATGGTCGTCAACAACTCGACGTTCATGGGCAACTCCTCCGGCAACTACGGAGGCGCCATCTATGCGACGCCAAACTCGTGCACCACGGGCTGCCCGGCGCAGTACAAGCTGGTTGGCGACCTGTTCAGCAACAACAGCACGGCCAACAAGGGCGGGGCCATACTTCTCGGCCAGGCCGGTACGTCCACCACCAATCCAACTCTTTATGTGCTGACCAACGATACCGTCTACGCGAACTACGTCACCACGTCTACTTCTCCCAGAGGCGGCGCAATCTTCATGAACGGCAGCAGCGCGAATGGAATCCCCAGCACGACCATCTACACCAACGACCTGATTATCGGCAACGCGATTGCAACGTCCAGTTCGTCTGCCGGCAGCGGCGGCGCTATCTACGCCGACGGTCTCAACAATGAAGGCATGGTCAACACCGTCATTGCCGGCAATCTGGCACCGGGCAGCGGCACCAACGCCGACATCCATCAGGGGGGCAAGAACTACACCCTCAACACCAACTCAACCACGAACAACCCCAGCAACTACACCTATCCGGGTATCTCCCAGCTAAATCTCAGCGATCTGGGCGAAGGTGTCGGTTACATCCAGGTGCTGGCCGGCGGCAGCGGGTACTCCTCGCCTCCGACGGTGACCATCGACTCCAGCAGTGCCTGCACCAGCATGAATAGCAGCGGTAACACGGCGACACAGGCCTGCTGCACAGTGACGCCTGCCGCGACGGCAAGCATCTCCGGCGGGGCGGTGACCGGCATTACCATCACCAACCCCGGCGAGGGCTGCATCGCGGCGCCTCCTGTGAGTTTCAGCGGCGGTGGGGGCTCCAACGCCGTGGGCGTGGTGACTAGCATGGCTGCGCTCTATGGCGGTCAGACGGGTACGTTTGTGCCCTTGCCCTACTCCAGCGTCAGTTCCTCCGGCACGACGACGATTACCGGTCAGGGCTATGGCGCTTATAGTTCCGCCAGCTCCAGCTCCAACTTGGGTTTTGCCGGCACCTGCATGGCCATCCAGATGAACTGGGGTGGAGCATACAATTCGTCCACTGCAGCCACGGCAACTCTGGTCACCACTGGTGACGGCTGCACGGTTCAGCCGGTGCTGGGTACGGTTGCCATGAGCGGCAGCGGTTATGCGAGCGGCACCTATAGCGGCGACTACTATGTCACCGGCATTACGATGACCTCCGGCGGCTACGGCTGCACGTCGGCGCCTACGGTCACCTTCTCGGGTGGCAATCAGGTAGTGGCTGCTACCGGGCAGTGCGTGCTGGGCATCAACAGCACCACCGACGCCCGTGGCTATCCACGCGCCAACACCTACACGGCCATCGACCAGGGTCCGGTGCAGACCAACCCGACGATCGTCTTCAGCACCCAGCCGACGAATGCGGCAATCAACACCAATATCAGCCCGTCGCCAGCCGTGCAGTACTACGACCACAACAACCTCGTCTACACAACGACGACTGCGTCCACCATTACCATGACGCCGTCCTGGGGCTCCTTCACCAGCAGCACCAACACGGCCACGGATAGCTCATCCAGCGGCACGGTGTCGTTCAGCAACCTGCAGAACAGCGCGGCGGAAACAAGCGCGACGATGATAGCCTCTGTGGCCGGCCCATCCAGCACCACGATCGCCGGGCAGAGCAGCTCCTTCAACATCGTCAACGGCTGTGTGCTGACGGCCAGCAATACGTCAACCTCCACCGGTACTGCCCCGACTGTGACCAGCGCACAGACCGGCACCTGCTCGCTGACCAGTGTCAACTGCTCGTCCACGGTGACCACCACAACGCTGCCGGGCACCTACGCCGGTGCCAACACCTGCACGGCCACCGGCACCTTCACGGCGCAGGCGGGCACGGCGACGGTTACGGCGGACCAGACGATTACCGCTACCAGCACATCGATGAACTATGGTGTCAATGTTCCGACGCTGAATTACACCATCAGCCCCACATCGAGTCTGACACCGACCGGCGTGACCTGCACGACCGGAGCTGGCACGGTGGGTTCGCCCAGCACGGTATTGCCGGGTGTCTACGGAATCACCTGCTCCGGCGCCACGCTGAGCGGACACGCGTTCGCCTACGTGAACGGCACGATGACCGTCAACGCCAACTCCGCTACCTTGACGTCGAGCAACGCTTCGATGACCGCGGGCGGCTCCTTGCCATCCTTGATGGGCACGGCCTCTCCATCGCCCACAACAGCGCCCACCTGCACCGCGGCGGGCAGTCCGTACCAGACCGTTGGCTCCTATGCGATTAGCTGCACGGGTGCCGCCAAGACGGGCTATGTGTACTCGTACACTAACTCCGGTTTGCTGACCATCACCGCGGCCAGCGCCAACCAGTTCGCCTTCAGTTCGCCTCCGTCCTCGACGGAGACCGCCGGAGCGAGCCAATCGAGCATCGTGGTCACGGTGCAGGACAGCTACGGCAACACCATCAGCAACGGGGTGACGCCGACGCTGCAACTGCTCAGCTGCACCTCGAGCGGCGGCTGCACGTCGGGCGGAGTGACCAGCACGACGGCGGCGGTCAGCGCCAGTACGGGCCAGGCCACCTTCACCATCAACGCTCCGCAGACGGCCGGCACCTACTACTACACGGTCTCGTGCTCGAGCGGCTGCTCGGGGACGGGCATCACTGGCGCCTTCGCCACGGCCAAGACCACGACCAGCGCCATCACGGTGCAGGCGGGCTCGATGACCAAGCTGGCCATCACGGCGCCGGCCAACAACGCCGCCGAGACGGCTGGAACGGCCTTCACGGTCACGGTCACGGCTGAGGACCAGTACGGCAACGCGGTCAGTTCGACCGACAACGTGCACTTCGTCAGCTCGGATGGCGGCAGCATCACGCTGCCTTCGGACACGGCGCTGGTGAGCGGAGCCAAGACCTTCACCAACGGTGTGACTCTGGTGACGGTGGGCGGCGGCACGCAAACCATCACGGCCAGCGACGCATCGAACGGCGGCATCACCAGCGGGTCGTTGACGCTGACCATGGGCGCCGGCGCGCTGAACAAGCTGGTCTTCCTCTCGCCGCCATCCTCCACCACGGCCGGCGCGCAGTTCTCGCTCACCGTGCAGGCTCAGGACACCTACGGCAACCTGATCACGACGGGCACGGGCAGCACGGACACGGTGCACTTCAGCAAGTCTGACAGCGGCTCGGGTTCGGCGGTGGCCAGTGACACGGCGCTGGTGGGCGGGACGAAGACGCTCACCACCGGCTTCACGCTGGTGACGGCTGGCTCCAAGTCCATCACGGCGCACGACGCCACCAACTCGGCGACCGACGCCACGGCGACTCTGACGGTTGGTCCTGCCTCCGCGGCGAGCCTGTCGCAGTCCAACAACTTCGCCAGCCCGGTGAACAACGGCACGGCGTACAACGTGACGGTGACGGCGCTGGACGCGTACGGCAACACGGCGACGGGGTACACGGGCACGGTGGCGGCATCGAGCTCGGACTCGTCGGCGTCGTTCACGCCGACCTCGCAGAGCTACTCGGGCCAGAACGGCGTATACACGTTCAGCGTGACGCTGAACACGGCCGGCTCGCAGAGCGTGACGTTCACCGACAGCGGCAACTCGCTGAGCGTGGCGGTCACGAGCCTGACGGTGAACTCGACGATCTGGGTGGTGAACGCGAACGGGACGCTGAGCAAGCTGACCAGTGGCGGCAACGACTCGGGCGGCGGCGGCTACACCAG
>Ga0316220_1000636_pt1 | contig 47711 bp, 86 predicted proteins | sample TBH18005metaG_FD_203632 | JGI IMG/M metagenome (GOLD analysis project Ga0316220, IMG submission 203632) | Freshwater microbial communities from Trout Bog Lake, Wisconsin, USA - TBH18005 | ecosystem: Environmental > Aquatic > Freshwater > Lake > Hypolimnion/Profundal zone | place: USA: Wisconsin... | reverse complement strand
TTGGTAATAAAACTTATGGTCCTCAAGATGCTATAAAAATTGGTAGTGAAAAAGATAACTTATATATATCTGATAAAGGTAAAAGTCTTTCTATTGATGGAAGATTACCAGCTACTGATTCTGATATAATACAATTATCTATCTCAAAAGTAAGCGGAAAAAACTATCAATTGGTAGTTGATGTTACAAACTATATATCAAACGGAGTCTCACCATACCTTGTTGATAATTATAAAGGTAATGTTAAATCTCTAAGTAGTAATTTAAACATCATTGATTTTATCGTAGATTCAATAGATACTAATAGTTATTCAAATAGATTTTTATTAACATTCAAACCAACTACATTACCAATAAACTCAATAGTCTTAAACACAACTATTTCTGATAATAATGTAATTATTAATTGGAATACAACAAAAGAAATTAATGTATCTTATTTTGTAATTGAAAAATCATATGACGGAGTATCATTTACTAATATATGTATAGCTACCGCAAAAAATACAAATACAGCTTCATACGCATATATAGATAATAATATTAATAATAACACAGTAATTTATTACAGAATTAAATCCATTGATGAAGATGGTGAGACTACTTATTCTCCTATAAGCGTAGTTAATAACATGATTTTTAATATTTATCCCAATCCTGTAATAAATGTATTACACATACAACCTAATAACTATATGATAGGAAACTCTATTATACTCATATACTCTATATCAGGTAAATTAGTTTTGTCAACCAATTTTATATTTAATAAATTATTAAGTATTAACTTAGATAATATAGCTCACGGAGAATATATATTACAAATATTCTCTAATAATAAACTATACACTAAAAAGTTTATTAAATAACATCACCCCACTCTGATATAAAAGATTCAGATAAGTGTGTCGGTATGTATATATTAAGATTTTATTGTGATTTTATTGGGATTTTTTGACGTGTCTGGTGGATAGTCAATTTGTTATATTGGTCAATTGTATTCGTATATCTGGATTAAAGATTCAGCAATAGCGATTTTTTTGGAAATTTTGTTGTTTGCGTCTTTACGCCTCTGTGAGGCTCAATCTGACATCTTAATTTGTGGCGGTCGTAAAGTCTTGATAACAAAGGGTTTCCAGACGATATAAAATCATCAGAAAGTTCGTATAATTATATGACTTTACAATATAAAAGTTGTTAAAAAACTTTTATTTAATAATAAGCATAAAAAGGCCTGTAAAGTGTTTAGTCAATTTTTTTTCTATTTTAATTTTTCAAATTTCATCAAATTAGGCTTCATATTCGGCTTGTTATTAAATCTTTATATTGCTTGTTATGTTTTGATTTTCATTTTTAAACCTTGTTAAGGCACTTGATAATCATTAGTAGTGGTAGAAACTTTCTAATAATATTTGGGTTCTATCTTTATTATGGAGACCATACGAAATGGGTTATATTTACTTATCCTTTGATGTACTAAAAAATATTTTGTATATTATAGTTTTTCTACATAAGTATATATTATAAAATATATCTCCCTTTTTGCCATTTTTTAATTCATCATAAACTTTTATATATCTTTATCCCCCGTTTTCCCTTATCATCATTGGGAAAAATAACATCCCTTTAATTTCAAGGATTTCTTCTAAACATAATACTGCATTATATTTACAACAACAAAAATAATTTTAAAATATTTTAAAATATTTTTAAACTTTTTTAAATCCTTATCAACCCTGAGAAAAAATTTTTTTTTCTTATACATTAGCTGCCAGTAATAGATTGTCTATGGATATGGATCTAAGATTTTGTGTTAGTATAGTATGCTAATAATTAGAGTGGGTAACACTCACCCGGCTAAGGGGGTGAGTGTGATATGGTGGTAAAAAATAAATTTGTTTAATAAAAAAAGTTTTTGTATCTTTGTGGGGGTGAAAAGTGATTATCCCTTTTTAGGGAAATCACTAAAAAGTGATTAGTCAAAAAAAATTGTAAAATATGTGCAGTGAATGGGATGGAGAAGATATAAAATATCCTTTAGAAGAACATGATAGCAGAGGTAATTTAATATTAAATCAATGGACAAAAGATAGGTGGATTAAATATGAATATGATATAAATAATAATCGTATATATGAATTATGGTATTATGGTTATTGGGCTAAGTATGAGTATAATGAATTAAATCAAAATATTTTCTATATAAATAGTATGGGAATTTGGATTAAATATAAATATGATTCTAATGGTAGAGGTATATATAAGGAACGATCTGACGGAACAGGATTTTTATGTGAATATGATAATTTGGGTAATATCTTATGGAAGATGGATATTAAAAAATGGAAACAGATACAGAATAGAAATAATATAATAGATTCTATATTGAGTGATTAGATTCTAATAATAATTAATTTGTATAATGTATTATACTATATAATGTATTTTATTATTTGTTGGTGGGGGTCGGAAAAAAATTTTTTTTTATATAAGCCCTGCTGGCAATAGATGTCGGGTGGATAAGGATTTGTGATTTTGATGCTAGTGCCTGTGGCACTCTCCCAGCGGGAGTAGTCTATTGAATTAGTAGGGATTGTGGGCATTAGTCTACTAAATTGGTGGAGTAAATAGGCATATTACTTCTGATTTCTCCAGTTGTTTTATTAACCGCCTGTCTATATATTGACAAAGCAAAGATACAACAAAAAAAGTTAATAAACAAATTTATTTTGTTTGGTTTATAAGTTTTTTTGTTGTATCTTTGTGGTATCGCAGTTCGTATGAACGTGGATAGGCGTAGTACCTTTGGTACTCGCCCACGATGGGCGTACTATACAATGTATGAAGGAATCAGAAGTAGGCTGCTTTCTAGGGTAGGTAAAAAGTAATAGTCAGCCTATTCCCTTTGGGAATGTTTGCCTAAAGGGCAAACTACCTCTGATTTCTCCAGTTGTTTTATTAACCGCCTGTCTTAATTGACATAGCAAAGATAAGGTATTTCAAGTTCATAAACAAATATATTTTGGTGAAAAAAAGATTTGGTGGATAATATAATATAGTATATATTTGCAGCATGAAAAAGTATAAATGTGTATATGGTAGTCAAATAGAGTGTGTAGGGTTTGATAGTATGGAAGCTAATAATGTATATAATACTTTATTGGCTAATGGGTTTGTTTTTAAGGGTAGTGGTTATGATGGGATTAATATAGTTAATCGTGGGGGGTTTTATGTACTAAGACTAGAGCCTTTTTGTGGGATGGGTTGTGAAGAAGTAATGATTACACCATTTGATTAAAAAATATTTGGTTAATAACTTTAAGTAGTATATATTTGCAGTATGGAAAAGATAAATTTTGAACAAGCAAAGCAATGGATAAAAGATAATTATTCGGAAAATCGTATTGACGAAATGTTTGATACTGAGGTTTCTAGTGGTAATTGGATTGATGATACACAATACGAAGAAGAAGGGTATGAGTGTGAAAATGACTATTATACTGACTATGGTAGGGGTGAAGCCGAAAATGCGGTTATTGTTGAGGTATTTAATGATTTGCAGTCTGTATATGAAGTAGATTTTGATATGTATAAAGAAGAAACTGATTTATATCAATTCATGCGTGAAGAATATATTTGTTTATATAATGCTTAAAAAAATTTTGGTTAATAACTTTAAATAGTATATATTTGTAGTATGAAAGAATATATATTATTAAGAGTTAGTGAAGTAGATGCTATTGAAGCATCTGCTTTAGCGAAAAAAGAAAATAATAAAGATAGACCTATGAGTGAAGCAATGATTGAAGCGGAAACTTGTTTATCAATGATAAATTGGATAAGGGAAAGGAATGTTTATTTATTACCTATGCCGAGTGATGGTAAAATAGTTGGTAGAAAATAAATTTGGTGAATAAGTTTTTTTGTTGTATATTTGCTGTAAGAAAAAACAATATGGGATTTAAGTTAGAGGATTTTACGAGTACGAATCAGTTTAAGACAATTTCTAAGAAAATTAATCAAATGGACTTTTATAGAAAAAATAATAGTTCTGAAAACATCTTAAAAATGGTCGCTTTAAATAACAAATCGTTTGGAGAACGTATGCAGCGAATTGTTAGTGAAACATTAGGAATGTCAAAAGCGACAAGTACTGGGCATGATGCCATTAAGAATGGTAAGTTAATAGAGATAAAAAGTTCGAGGTACTGGGTCGATACAAAAGATTGGTGTTTTCAACATATTATGGCAGACCATAAATACGATTATTTATTATGTGTTGGAATTGCATTTGATAATATAGAATTGTATATTATTGACAAAGAAGAATTTTTTCACTTAAAAGACGATGGTATTGTTCGTGTTCAAGGTGGTGGTGAAGGACAAGGAATGTGGTTTCAATTTAGGGATATGAAAGATTGTTTGCATAAAGTTGAAAGTGTAGAAGATTTTGATTATTGGATAAATGGATAAAAAATTGCCCTTTAGGGGGCAATTTTTGTTTTGACTTATTAAAAAAATAATAAGCAGGATGCTTCTGATTTCTTCACACGTTTGATGGTGCGCCTGTCTAAAATGACTATACAAAGATAAGGGTATTTAAGTTATTCACCAAACAAAGTTTGGTGAATCTTTAGTAATAAACAAATATATTTTTAGAAAAAAGATTTGTTTATTAAGTTTGGATAGTGTATATTTGCATAAACAAAAAAGTAAGTAATGAATAAAGAGTATTTATTTAAGATAGATGATAAAGTAAGGATAAAAGAAGGTACAGAACATTATATTTATAGTAGTAGTAATAATCCTAGAGATATGGATGGTATTGTAATTTTAAAGGATATTTTTGAATTACCCTATAAGTATAGAGTTAAGTGGGCTAATGGTGAATCTAATAGTTATAGAGATAGTGATTTAGTGTTAGTTTCATCTAAAAAAGATGTTAATAATGAAGAAACTCTTAAAAAAGAAAATGCTGAATTAAAGGCTGAAATTGCGCTTTTAAAAAAGCAGTATGATGATTTAACATATTTTGCGAATGATACTTCTAAAAAATATGTAAACTTAAAAAAGGAGTATGACGAAAGGAATAGATTTATTGCCGAATTACAAAAATTAACTCCGAAAGTAGTAATTGAACCTATTAGTGAAGATAAAGTTGAACCTAAAAAAAGAAGATTAATATAAATTTGGTTAGTAAGTTTATTTAGTGTATATTTGCATAAACAAAAAAATAAAAGGTATGAATTATTATAAAGAAGGGGATAGGTTATTAGTCTTAAACAAATATGATGATACTAAACATATTGTACAAGTAAATGATGTTGATAAGGGTAATGATATTTGTACTTATGAGTTTAAGTGTTTATATGGTTCTTATTCAACATTTAATATTCGTTGGATTGATAATGATGATATAGAAATCATTAAAAAAGTTACTGATAGTGATATTGATGCTTTTCGTGAAGAAAATGACATTAAGTTTAAGATTGGTGATGATGTTATAGCTGATGGAGAAAAACAGAATGTTGAATTATATGATACTGACGATAGTGAGTATCGTTTGGATGATTGTGGTTGGTATAATGAAGATGAATTAGACGCAATTGAAGAAAAAAAAGAAGTAATCAAATGTTCAGTAAATGATAAAATTCTTGTTGAATATGAAGGCGATAAACATATTCTTGAAGTAATAGATTTAAGTAGTTATGATTCAAATTATCCATATAAAGTTAAATGTTTGTATGGTAATTTTAGGGAATTTCATAATGAATTAATAGATATTAGAAAAGTTACGATTGTTAAAAAAGTAACTGATAAGGATATTAATTTATTTTGTGAAGAAAACGAAATAAGTAAAAGAATTGGTGATGAAGTTATTTATTGTAATGAAAGACAAACTATTACTGCCTATGATTCTAATGATGAAGAATATTTATTAAAAAATCAGGATTGGTGTAAAGAATATCATTTTGAAGATAAAATTGATTTGTCTTATTTTATTGGGGATATTGTTTTAATACATGATAGTGGTGATAAGAATATTGTTAAAATAGTTGAAACAGATGAAAATTCTGATTTACCATATAAAGTTGAATGTTTGTATGGTGAACATAATGCTTGGGATAGTGAGTGGATTGCAGAATCTGATATTACACAATGTTTGAATGATTCTGAAATTAATGATTTGTTGGAAGAAATGGGGATAAACCATAAAATAGGGGATACTATTTTTTATGATAATGAACAAGTTGAAGTTTTGAATTTTGATACTTATGATGGTTGTTATTATGTAAAAAATAAAAATGGTCATGAAAGATGGGCGGATAAAGATGAAGTTGTAGCACATTTCTTTGAAGAAGGGGATTTGGTAAAAATTAAAAAGTTTCCAGATTGTATTGTAAGGATTTGTAATTTTTGTGATGATGGGGATATTGAAGTTGAGTGTGTAGTTGGTGATTATGGTAATATTGAAACTTATTACAAACCTAATGAATTAGAAACGGCAACACAGGCAGAAGTAGATATTTTACAAAAGGATTTTTTGTTTAAGGTTGGTGAGAAAGTTTTGTATGGTGAAGATAGAACGGAAGATTATATTCACAATATTGATACAAGTAAAAGTACTGATTTACCTTATTATTTAGGGGAAAGTTGGGATTATGTATCTGAAAAAGAAATTTTTAAGATTGTTAAAGAAGTTGAAGAAGTTTTAGTTAGTAAAACTTTTATAAACAAATCAGGAAACCCAATTTATGAAAAAGATGTTGCAGAAGTTAAACAAGAAGTTAAACCTAGAAGAAGATTGTTATTAGGTTAAGTAATAAAACCCACCCTTTAGGGGGGTGGGTTTTTCATATTAAAAATATATATAATATAATAAATAAACTACTTCTGATTCCTTCACACGTTTAATGGTGCGTCTGTCTATATATTGACTATGTAAAGATAAGGGTTTTTAAGTTATTCACCAAATAAAAAAGATTTGTTTATTAAGTTTGTTTGTTATATATTTGCAGTATAAATAATAAGTATGGAAGATTTAGTTTTATATGATGAAGCATTAGAAATGAAGGATATAGGTTTTGATGAACCTTGTTTTGGAGGATTTGGTATTAATAGTACTGTTTGGTTTTGGCATCCAGATAGTGATATTATAACCGATTGTCCTACTTATGCACAATGTTTTAGATGGTTTCGCAAAAAATATCAATTTTCTCATAGTATTCAACAAGATTGGGATAATGGTAGATTTTTAGGATTTGATGGAATGATTGAAAGTTTTGATGGAGAAGTTATTATTAATACTGAAACTTTCAAAGAATATGAAGAAGCAGAATTAGCTTGTTTAAGAGAATTGATTAAAATAGTTAAAACTAAATTAGGTAAATAACTTTATTTATCGTATATTTGCATAAACAAAAAGAAATGGGAGAATTACTTGATAAATTAAATGCTTTTTTAGAATCAGAAGAAGGTCAAAAATCTTTTGAAGAATGGGCAAATAAGATTAAAAACGAACAAGCTATAAAAGATAGCCAATTAGAACGTGCTTTCAAAAAGTATGGATTAAATATTGCTCAAATAGTTGAAAAAGTTGTTGCAAAATATAATTCGGATAAGTATAGGGATTTTTGGTGGAATAAAGGTTTTGAACCGCCAGAAGATTTATATTTCTTTTTGTTTGATTATGCGTCAAAGTATGGTGTTGAAGTAGATAAAAATTCTCCAGAAGAACAGCAGAAATGTATAAATATGTTTACATCTGAAATATATTATTTGGATGGGTATGTATTTAACAAAATGAATGGGCAGGGTACTTGTGTTTTAGTTGAGAAAATAAATTAAAAAATATATGACATACGCAATTTTTAAGGTTTGTGATTACAAAGGTGGGGAATTGAGTTCTTCAACAAATTTAAGTAAAGAAGTATTTATTAGAAAGTTATCTACATTTTTTGAAAATGAAGATTTTGAAGATGAGGATGGCGAACCTCTTAAAAAAGATTTAGAAAGTATTAAATCATTTATTAATGAATGTATTTCTAAGGAAGATTTTGAATCTGAATATGCAGGTGGGGATGGTTTTTGTGGTGAATTTTACGAAGTAGATGGGGATAAAATGAAATCAGTTTATTTTGGTTCATTTTTAGAAGAAATTGCACAATATATTTTTGAAAATTGGTTTGAATGTTAGTTTGGTTAATAACTTTATTTATCGTATATTTGCTTTATAAATAATAATAATTATGACAGCAGATTTATTAATAACATATAGTATTTTACAAACTAATTATCCGAATAATAAAATAGTATTTTTTGAAGGTAAATTTTATTTAATATAAATTGTTATAAATAACATGAGAAAAGAAGATTTTATTTCAAGGGATATATTTGAAGAAATTGAAGAAGTAGGGTTTGTATCAAACTTTATTAAAGGTACTTATACTGAAATAGGTGGGGTGTTGTATGATTTACATATCCCTACTTATTCAGAAGTATTTGCTTGGTTTAGATATAAGCATAAAATATTTGCTTGTGTAAAAGACGAACAAGTAAATGATATTGTTTATTTTCAATATCATTTCAGATATTATACTGAAAAGTTTATGTCAAGTGCGTATAATTGTTATGAAGATGCAGAAAAAGCAGCATTAGAACATATTATGGTTCATTTTAGGGTCATGATACAAGAAAAAAGGGCAGAAATTGAAGCAAATAAAGAAGTAATTGAATTTGATTAATAACTTTTTTATCCGTATATTTGCAGTATGATAAAAATAGGTGAATATACATTAAAAATAATTAACACTTTAAGACCTAAGAAAATGGTATTAAAAATAGGTGAAGAAAAAGATTGGAAGTTTGGGATTATTACTAGGGGTGTACATCGTGTAAGTGAAGATTTGTACGAAATTTATGATTTGTCTAGTGGGTGGCAAATGGCAGAAGTGAATCACGAAACTTTTGAGAAATTAACAAAGGGTGAAATTAGTTTATTAACCTTAGATTGGAAATAATTATGTGCTACAAAAATAAAAAAATATCTTTAGAAGATTCTTTAGAATTAATTAATACTCATTTACCTATATTAAAACAATTAAGTGAAGAAGAATGTATTAATTGTAGGCAACCTTGTGAAGAAGAAGATGAAAATAGTTCTTGGCAATATTTTCCTAATGATGGATATAAATATTGTTATGATTGTTGGGAAGAATTAGAATTAGAAAGTCAATTATAATATTTTGCTATGTGAACACAAAAACACCGCCCCTAAAGGCGGTGTTGTTATTTGAAATAATAATTTTTTTTAATAAATAGCCTATTCCCTTTGGGAATGGCTGCATAAAGCAGCCTACTTGTGATGTCTCCAGTTGTTTTATTAACCGCCTGTCTGTATATTGACATAGCAAAGATACGAATTTTTAAGTTACTAAACAAATTTATTTTTATTTGTTTTATAACTTTAGATAGTGTATATTTGCATAAGCAATCAATAATTAATGTACTGATTGAATAAAAAAGATTTGGTTAATAACTAAAAAACTCGTATTTTTGTTTAAAATAAATAAATAAATTATGTTTAAAGAAATAGCAAAAGTTTTCAAAGGTATCAAAGATAAAACAAAAGATAATTTTTCAATAGAACATCATTTAAAAAATGATAGATATTATCCTAAACTTGGTAATATGTTTTTGATTCATAATAATATTACTAATCAAATAGACTTAATTGAAAGATATATGAGACCTTATGCCTTATTCTTTTCTACAAAAGAAGAAGCGATTAATTGTATTAAAGAATATAAAAATCAACAAGAACTTGAAAAAGTTGAAATGATTGAAGTAAATTAATTTGGTTTATAACTTATAAAGTTGTATATTTGCTGTATAAATAAAAAGAAATGACAATACAAGAAATTTTAGACAAAAGTTTTGAAGATTTCAAAGCATTTTGTGACGAAAGACATAACATATATGTTAATCAATTTTATGACAAAGGATTAACTTATTCTTTTCATACTGACGTAGTATTACTTCAAGGATTAAAGTTTATACATTTAATAACAGGTGATGTAGATAAGTTTATTGTCAAATGTGGATTAAAAGGACACGATTTGATAGAAGATGGCCGTATGAGTTATAATGATATTAAAAATATTATTGTAGGTATTCTTATTAAGAATGGTCTATATAATGAAAAATTATCATTAGATGAAATAGCAAATAATCCCTTTTTAGATATTCCTAAAAAAGTAGCAGAAGTTGTTTTTCTTACTACTGATGAAAAAGGTCGTGATAGGGATGAACGTAAACCAATTTCATTATATAATGAATTAGTTGAAGATAAATTAGCAGTATTTGTAAAAATTTCTGATATTATTGGAAATGTAAAATTTGGATTATTAACAAATAATCCAAAAGCAAAAACTGTTTATAAAAAAGAATGGCAAGAAAAACAAAAAGCAATTATACATAAGGGAACACAAAAATTAATATTTCCATCGGATAATGGTAGTATTTATCAAGAAATGTTAGATTATTTAGATGCAATTTTTGAATTAGTTTAGGTTATTAACTTAAAAAGTAGTATATTTGCAGTATAAATAAAAAATATGAAAAGATTTTTAATACTCAATTTTACAGATAGTTTCAACTTATTAGTTGAAACAATGATAAAAGAAAAAGGTTATTTACAAGTAGAAAACCCCTATTTAGGTGGAGATAATGATATAATCATTATTGATACATTAGATGAATGTTGGTGTTATGGTGAAAATGGTTCTACTTTAGTAAATAACTATTTCTTATCAAAGTTTGAAAATGTTAATAAGTTATCGGGTGGTAACTATGTTACTTTAGAAAATATCATTAGATTAGCAGAAAAATTAGATTCTTAACTTAAAAAGCATTATATTTGCAGTATGAAAAAGATATTAGTTTGGCGACAAAAAGTAGATAATGACAATAGCATATTTAGTGGTGCTATCATAGTAGAAAAATCAGAATATGATTTTTGGTTAGAATTGTTGAAAAAACAAGACACCCCTTTTGAGATTAGTTTAACTTCGCATGAAGAAAATACTATTGAGTTTGAAGATGGGCAAGAACTTTTAGATAATGTAGAAGTTTCAGATTTATCTGAAACTGACGAAATTACAATGAAAAGGTATATTGGCGAAGGAATTGGAATATTAAATTTCTATACCGATGTTGTTTCGGATTTGGATAATTCAGATTTCTTTATTGATATGAGTGATTCTGTTGAAGAAGAAGTCGAAGTAGAAGAACAATAATTTTTTTTTCAAATAAAATTTTTTTTATATGTATATAACAAAAGCAATAATCTTTAATGAAAAAGATTTACCTGCAATAGAACGTGAAGTTGAAAGTAATAAATGCCCGAAATGTAATAAACATTGTTATCATAAATATTGTGGCGAATGTGGTTCAAAAATTGAACTTATTACAAGTATAGAAAAAGAAAAGTTAGATACATACGATTTTCTTGAAAAATTTGATTTGGAAATTTTTAATATACAATCAAATCGTGATGATAAAGTTTGTCTTTCTGTTGGAAGTACAGAATATGACGATTTTATTTCATTAAATGAAATAAAAAACTTTATTGATAAAGAAAATTTTGAAAATAGAGAAGATGTGAAAAAATTAATTGATTTATTTAAGGAACACAATGTACCTTATATAATAGATATAGTTGTGGCAAATGAATAAAAAAAATTTGTTTATTAACTTTTTTTTTCTTATCTTTGTTTAAAATATTTAATTATGGCATCAACAAAAGAAGCAAAAGTAACGAAAAAAACACTTGTAGCAGAACTTAAAGAATTTCCTTTATATGCGGACAAGAAGGAATCTACCCTAATGACTAACAAAAAAGAAGTATTGCAAAAAATGCTTAATGAGTGCTTAGGAATTAGTGACGAAGAATTTATCGCAAAACAAGCAGAAATTGAAGCAGCTAAACCACCAAAAAAACCTGTGGTTCACCGCAAAAAAAGTGAAGTAGGTTTTACGGTTGGTATGGACTTCAAAGAATTTGCAGACCCAGAATGGTTAGATGAAAATGGAGAAGTTATTTTAGCAACTGAAAAAGATTTACTTCATTTTGCGTTTGGGTGGCGTTGTTTTGATTCAACAAAAATACTTGCTTTAGTCGATAGTGAGTTTAGTGAACTAGATATAGAAGTGGGGGCTTAACCCCCCACTTTTTCCAAAAAATATTTGGTTATTAAATTAAAAAGTTGTATCTTTGTTCAGTCAATGTAAGACGGGCGGCTTATTAAATAGCTGGAGAAATCAGAAGTGGGTTATTTATTATTTTTTAATTAGTGTTTTAAAAATTTTTTTTGTTTATTAACTTATAAAGTTGTATATTTGCTGTATGAAAAAATTTGAAGTAGTATTAAAAGATGATGAAGTATTAGGTGTTTATTATGGCATTGATTTATTAGGTGTTATTATAAGACCTACTCTTGAAAAAGTTATTAAATTAACTTCTTCTTTACAAAATAGATGTACTGAAATTGATGGTAAAAGATTGATGAATGAAAGAATCTATCAATATTCACATTTGGAATTAGGTATTGAACAAAAATATGGGTTTAGAAACCTTGAAGGTGAAATAAAATTGGAATATACTTATGATGTAGAAGATTATCCTAGAGGTTTGGGAACTACTTTATGGGAAACATATAATTTAAAAATTGTAAAAATTTTAATTTAATTTTTGGTTATTAACTTTTTTATTCTTATATTTGCATTATAAAAATAAAGGTATGGATAATATTAGAGTTTATGGTGTTGATGAAGATGTTTTTAATGAGTTTAATGATGAAAAATTACTTTCAGAATTAGATAATGAAGAATTTGCAAACGAAGCAGAAAGACAAGGTTTAGTGTGGAGTTTAAAAGGATTTCAAAAAGCATTTAACATTGGTGAAGTAGATAGTAATAATTGTTTATATATTAGAATTATTGAAAATTAATTTGTTTATTAAATTAAAAACTCGTATATTTGCTTTATGAAAATAAGTACAGAAACAAAAAATACTTTATTATTAGCTATAATAGGTATTGCTTTATTAGGGTTATTTATTCAAAAAGTTTTTAACTCTTAAAAAAAGATTTGGTAGATAACTTTAAATGTAGTATATTTGCTGTATCAAAATAAGTAAAAAAGTTCTTTAAAAAAAGTAAAAAAAAGATTTGGTAGATAACTTAAAATATGTTATCTTTACAATGTCAAAAAAATATTTCTGCTCTGAATGGAGAGAAAAAACTAATAGATACAATTTCTATTAGTATTGTTAAAAACAAAAATGTAGTAAAAATGAACAAAGGAACGTTCGAAAAATCTCTTATGGACAACCAAAAGTTGGATAAGAAAACAGCACACAAAGCAGCTAGTGTAGTAATTGATGCTTTCATTGATGGTATCGTCAATGATGAAAAAGTGACCTTAATTGGTATGGGTACGACTGACAAAATTATTCGTCAAGCTCGTCAAGGTAGAAACCCTAAAACTGGTGAAGTAATACCAATTCCAGAAAAGGTAGCTATCCGTTTCAAACCAGGTAAGGAACTTAAAGAAGCAATCAATGGTGTTAAAGTCACTATTGACTTGGATGCAGAAACTGAAACACAAACAGAAGAAGAAGCATTACAAGCTGAATTAGAAGCAACAGAAGATGCTTTGGCAGATGCCTAAAAAAGTTTTGGTGGGTAAATATATTTAATGTATATTTGCTGTGTAAAAAAAAGTATTTAACAAAAAAAAAGTTTTTCAAAAATGACAAAGAAAGATATAGTCGCAAGACTTGTAAAAGAAGCGAAGTTGTCCGCTAAAGATGCAACAGCAGTAGTAAATCAATTTATAATTGATTTCAAAGATTCCCTATCAAAGGGTGTAGGTTCACAAGCCAAATTTGTTGGTATTGGAACGTGGAAAGTTTACGAACGTAAAGCAACCACAAAGAAAAACATTAAGACGAAAGAAATAATGTTTATTCCTGCAAAAAACGCTATTCAATTCAAAGCTGGTAGCGATGTGAAGGAAAGAGTAAATACTCCAGAAAATCTTGCTAAGGCGAAAGAATCTTTAGCTAAGAAAGAAAAAACAGCAGAAGTTGCTGCTTAATTAAATTAAAGGGGGATTTAATTTCTTAAATCCCCTTTAATTAATTTTTTTTAGTTGGGGTGGTCTATCGGTAGAAAAGAAATTCTAACCTTCTAAACAGGGGTTCGATGCCCTTCCGCCCCACTTAATAAAATGCACCCTTTGGGGGTGCATTTTTTATATACATATATAAAAAAATAATAAGCAGCCTACCTCTGATTCCTCCAGTTGTTTTATTAACCGCCTGTCTAAATTGACATAGCAAAGATAAGGGATTTTAAGTTATTAAACAAATCTTTTTTCTAAAAATATATTTGTTTAATAACTTTAGATAGTGTATATTTGCTTCATAATAAAAAAAAAATAAAAATGGCATTTAAGTTTGAATTAAATTTAGCAAAAGATGAAGGTATAGTAGTAGATGTTGAAATTAACATACTATTCAAAAATAATCCTACTTTTGAAAAAATTGCAGAAACTTTTAAGAAAGAAGGTTATTACAAAGAATGTGTACAATTAGAAGATATTGTATTAGAACCTAATGATGATTTTTTAACTGCTAAAGTATATTGCGTTAATGATGAAAACAAAGGTGAGATTTTAGAATGGCCTTTTTTAAAATACAAAATAGTAATTTAGATTTGGTTAGTAACTTAAAAAGGTGTATATTTGCTTTATAAATAAAAAAGGTTATTAAGTAATTAAAAAAAGATTTGGTTAATAACTTTAAATATAGTATCTTTACAACGTAAATATTTAACAATAACAATTAAAAAAGTAAAAAAATGGCGAAAGAAAAATTAGCAGTAGCTAAAAAGACAAATGGTGTTATTAGAAGTTTAACATCTTCAGATTCAGAAGTTAAAGAAGCAAGGGCGGTCAATTTCTCAAACTTGTTGGGTGGTTCTCAAAAGAAGTTAATTAGTGATTTAGAAGCAAAGATTGCTAATCTTGAAAGTAAGAAACTTACTTTAGAAGATTTTGGTGCATCTTCTACTACTGACTTGAACACTCACTTAACAAAGTTTAGTTATGACAAGTGGGTTTCCGAATACCACGAAATTAAGGTTGAATTGCATACTTTAAAAGTTGAATTGAGACTGGCTGAGGAGACTTATGAAAGTTTCTTTCAAGATGAAGAAGTTAAAGAAGCGTAAGAGAAAAAAGTAATGGATAAAAACCGCCCTTAGTGGGGCGGTTTTTTTTTTCATTAAAAGAAGATTATTATTAGGTTAATAACTTAAAAAGGTGTATATTTGCTTTACAAAAAAAGGATATGGTGCATTTGTTTAAGGAAGGTTTTACCCCTTTATTTAAAGTAAGTATTAATATTGGTGTATTTAAGCAAGACCTATTAGATATAAAATATTGTAATGCTGTTAGGGGGCCGAAAGGGCATTGTTTTAGTCGTTCAAAACTTTTTACTCATTATTTTGGTGGGAGAAATGAAACTTATTTTGACATTAGAGTTATTTTTAATAGGGAAAAATTAGCACAAAGATATAGAATATATCCTGTTGATGAATTTTTTTTATCAAAAACTAAAGATGCTAAAAAAGGTTGGTATTATAAACATAGTAAAAGCGTTCATAAAGCAGCATTTCCTTTGTTTAAAAATTCAGATGGTGAAATATTAAGACAACCTAGACATAATTTAAAAGGTATTGATTTTAAAAAATGTTCTATGGAATTTGAGTATGAAGAACGTATTTTATCAAGTGTGCCTAATTTGGGTAGATATATTTATGCAATCAATTATCGTAAAGATTCTGATATACGAATAGATACTACAATAAAAAATTATTTAGAAAAATATCCACATATAAAAATATTAAGTGGATATGATAAGTTTGAAGATAAAACTGATTACTTTTTTAACCAACATTCTTTATTAAATAGAAGTGTTATTTACACATAATTTATTTGGTTAATAACTTATTTATTCGTATATTTGCTTTATCAAATTAATCATTAAAAAGAAAAGAAAATGAAATTATTTACAATGTTTATCGTTATGGCAATTTGGGTATTCTTAACAATTTATTTACCCACTAATTTAATCCCTTTCAATCCATTTATGGGAATTTATTTAATTGCTATTATTTGGTTCAGCCTTAGTAAAGGAGTTGATTTTCTTGTATGGAATTTATATTCAGTAGAAGAAAATTAATTAAAATATAATACGCCATAGGTTTTATAAAATCCATAGAATTAAAGGGATGCTCTTTAAGAAGGCTAACAGGTTTTAAATAACCTTGACAATATTTAGCAAATATTGGTATTCTATACGCCTTATACATGGTAATCCGATTTGAGGGCAGTCTGTGATTATATCAAGTGGATATTTTCGGGCAGACAAGTATTATATTCTATTCATGAAATGACTTAAAAAAGTCTATATATTAAATGGAAAAATTAAGTTTTTTCCATTTAATATTGATTTTTATCATCCGAAAACTCAACTCCCATCATAATAATTTCAAATTCATGCAAGATCATGTATATATATAATATATATAATATAAATAATTCTTGATTTTCCTTGACTTTTTAACATAGCGATTTTTTTGCGGTTTTTTATGCTTTTTAATAAATAACCTGCTTCTGATTCCTCCACACGTTTAATGGTGTGCCAATCTAAGCAGCCCGCCCCCAAGCGGGTCTGCGTTTTTGATAAAGCAAATATACGATTAAATAAGTTATCTACCAAATATAGTTTTAGAAAAAAAGATTTGTTTATTAACTTTAGATGCTGTATATTTGCAGTAAGAAAAAAGATAAGATATGTTAAAGACAAAGTTTGAAGCACAACAATACTTAATAAGAAAAGCAGAAATTAAGTTGCATAATGATACACAAATGCTTTTAACAGAAATGTTAAGAAGTTTGAGTGAAGATAAATTAGAATTAATTGAGGATTATAATTTAGATTATGAATATTCTAATTATATTACTGATATTATTATATCTAATAATTCTATTATTTTAAAAACAAAAGATTTTGAAGGTCATAGACATAGTATCAATATTGATTCTTTAACTCAAATTAAACAAAAAGAACTAATTGATTTTATTTTAGAAAATAATTTGGTTAGTAACTTTTAATGTTGTATATTTGTAAAAATAAAAATAAAAAGAAATGACAGAGTTAGAATTGTTAGAAGATACTATTAAGTATTACAGCGAAAATACAGAAAGAAGATGTACCGATAATAGAGGCTGTTTTTATTCCCCTATTACAATAGGAAAAGAAAACATATCGGAAGGGTGTGCTATTGGTAGGCATTTGGATAAAGATTTTGCATTAAAAATTGATAAGTTAGATGGGGATAGATTATCTGTTATGCTTGAAAAAGAAGAAAATAAAAACAAATTTCCAGATTGGATGCTAAAAATGAATCCTTCTTTCTTATCAGAAATACAAGGATTGCATGATGCAAAATCACATTGGGATAAAAATGGCTTAACTCAAGAAGGTCTTGAATATATAAAAGAAATAAAAAATAAGTTGGCTAAGAACTTATATTAACGTATATTTAAAATTTATCTTTTTTAACCCATCTATTTTCATAGCTACATAGAGGTTGTAAATTGGTATAGTGATTAAGTTCTAAAAGTTCTTGTTCAGTATTAAAACTAGATAAAGGAATAATATGGTCTATATCCCATGTTTTGTTAGGTTCATAAATATCATCTTTGGGATTACCATAGTTTTCCCAATTCATCCAACTTTCAAATTTTTTTTCAATATGAATTATAAAATCTTCATAAGAACAACCTAAAATCTCAAAAGTTTTTGACTTTTTAAGATAACCCTTATTTTTTATTAACTTACTTATAGAAGAGCGTAAATTGCATTTTAACTTATAGAAAGGGTCTCTATTCCTACGTTCCGTATTTTTTATATTTCTATTATCTTTACTTTTTTCTCTATAATTTTTAAAATATTCTTTATTTCTTTCTCTATAATTTTTCTGATATTCTTTATTAGAATCTTTTTTCTGATATTCTTTATTGTATTCTTTACGCTTTTCTTTTAAAACTTCCTTATTATTTTCATAATATTCTTTGATTTTATCTTTATTATTTTTCTTCCATTTTCTAGCCCTAATACGATTTTTTTCTTTTATTTCTTCTGAAATCATGATTAATTTTTTTTCTTAATAATTATTTTTTTTAAATAAATTTGGTGGTTAATTTAAAAAGGTTTATATTTGCATTGTTAATAATTATTAAAGTATATATTAAAAAAATTATGATGAAAAAATATCTAGTAACATTAGATGATAATTCAATAGAAATTGAATTAAATAATCTAACAGAAAGTGAAGTTTATAGTAAAGTAAACGAAAAGTTTAGTTTGTTTGGTAGTTATACAATGAACTTAAAGTTTATTCAAAGTATGAATATTCATACACTAACCCTTACTAAACGTGGTTCAGCTACCACTTTATTAATCAAAGAAGTTGTTAAAGAAACACAAACATCTTCTTTTGATATTCAAAAGTTTAATACTGACATAGATAGTTTGTTAAGGGGTGGCACTAATATTGTATATGTAAAAAATGTAAGTAAATACGATTTAGAAAATGCTTTAATAAATAAAGGCTTTTCTGAATTTGGTAAAGATACCGATAATGATGATGAAATAATTTATTATTTTGGTCACGAAGATTGGGATGTAAACGATGATGGACAATATTTTAATAGATTAAATGTTAAATATGATTTAACAGATTTAAGTATTAAAATTGATTTGGAAGATGGCTATTCTAAAATTGAAGATTTTAAGGCAGCAAAAAAAGAAATTCAAGAAAAGAAAGAAGAAATTGAAGCTATTGATAGACAAATTGAAAAGTTAGAAGATGAAAAACGTGATTTGGAAGATGATATTGAAGATTTAGAAAGTGAATTGTCTAGTGATTTATATTACTAAACAAAAAAATAAATTTTGTAATTAAAATTTTTTTTCGTATTTTTGTAAAAATAAATAAATTTTATGGCCGTTACAAAACAAGTTTTAGCAGATTTAATTATATTAAATCCTAAACACAAAGACAATACCGTATCTAAGTTGATGCGATTAACAAAGGATAAGTTGTTAGCAGAATGTGTAGAATTAGGAATACAAGTTCCAGATTCTACGCCTAAAGCGAAAAAAACAACCGCAAGTAAACCTCGTGCGAAAAAAGAAGTTGATACTTCAACAGAAGAAAAGAAACGTTTAACTACTCGTACTTCTAAAAAAGACGATAAAGGTGATTTCGTTTCTTGGAAAAAAGCACAACGTTGGACTAAAAACGATTCGGGGGAATACGAAAATCCTAATGGTGAAGTAGTGGCAAATATAGAAGCTGTATTTGACATTTTTAAAGCCATAAAATAGTTTCTTAATAAATTGCCTTGAAAGTTTCAAGGCAATTTTACTATCTTAGATTACCAAAAAAGATTTGTTTAGTAACTTTATTTACCTTATCTTTGTAAAAATAATTAACTATGATGTTAGTAACTAAGAAAAAAAGTGTTTTGCTTAAAGCAGTAAAAAACAACATTAAAAAAACTATCACTATGAATAGTGAAGGTAATTATTTAGTTAGTAAGATTAATAATGTAACAGGCGAATTAATTGCTTCTACAATATTAAGTTCAGATGTGTTTGAAATTCAACAAGTAGTGGATTACTTTACAAACTATTAAGATATGTTAGATAAAAATATTTTTTTAATGTTTATGACTTTTTGGTCATTAATGGCATTGTGTTTGGTAGGAACAGATATTTTTTCTAATTATCATTTAATTAGAAATGACGATTGGTTTATTCTAATTAGTAGAAGTTATAATTATTCATTGGCTTATGTATTAATAGTGCCTTGTTTATTATTTTCTTTATTTGGTTCTATATTTTTAATTGATGTAAAAAAATAGTTATGAAGTGGATTATTGGTATTGTTTTATTTATTCTTATATGGCTTTTTGTATGTATAAATTATGGTGAAACATACAAAATTGATGGTATTGTTTATGATAAGTCTATGACTTCGGGAAGGGATGGTGATGTAGCTTATTATCATGTTTTAGTTAAATATGATGATGGTGATACAGAAGATATTACAGGAGTTGAGAATTATACTCGATTTGAAAAAGGTGTAAGATATACATTTACTAAAAGTAGATTAAACTTTCATAAAAAATAAATTTGTTTAATAACTTTTTTTTGTGTATATTTGTAAAAATAAAAAATTATAAGATATGGCAACAAAAGCAGAAATTGTAGCAGAATTAAAAACATATCCTGCCTACAACGATATTAAAGAAACGGTTTTAATGCGTGAACTTAAAGCAAGTCTTGAAAAAAGATTAGCTGATGTAAAAAACTTACCTATTGAAGAAGTAAAAAGTATTGTTAAAGAATCAACCAAAAAAGTTAGTAGAACAAAAAAACCTACTGCTAAGGTGGATTTTGGGGATAGTGATTTAGATATGGATTTACTAAATGATGATTCTATCGTAAATGATTTTTACGATGATGATTACGAAGATATTGATGACTTCCCATTCTAAAAATAGTAAGCCGTTATTCTCTATATAAGCAACTCGCAATCCCCTAAAGGGATTGCTTTTTTTATCTATATATTTTTTTAATAAAAAGCCTACCTCTGATTTCTCCAGCTATTTAATAAGCCGCCCGTCTTAAATTGACAAGACAAAGATACGAATTTTTAAGTTATTCACCAAACTTTGTTTGGTGAATCTTTAGTATTAAACAAATTTATTTTATTTGGTGGGTAACTTTTTTATGATTATCTTTACAATAACTAAAAAAGTTATATGGCAATGACCGCAGAAGAAAGGAAAATAATATCGAAAAAATATTATGAAGCTAATAAAGAAAAAATAGCAAAATCTAATAAAAAATATCGTGAAAAAAATAAAGAAAAAATAGCAAAATCTAATAAAAAATATTATGAAACTAATAAAGAAAAAATATTAAATTCTGATAAAAAATATTATGAAGCTAATAAAGAAAAAGTAAAAGAAATTACTAAAAAATATCGTGAAGAAAATACAGAAAAAGTAAAAGAAATTACTAAAAAATATTATGAAGCTAATAAAGAAAAAATAACAAAATATAATAAAAAATATCGTAAAGAAAATAAAGAAAAAATAAATATATCTTATAATAATAAGATAAAAAATGATAATTTGTTTAGATTAAAAGAAAATACCTCTTCTTTAATTTTTCAATCTTTAAAACTTAAAGGCTATCAAAAAAAATCAAGAACTCAGGAAATATTAGGTTGTTCTTATGAAGATTTTAAAATTCATTTAGAAAAACAATTTGAAAGTTGGATGAATTGGGAAAATAAAGGCAACCCGAAAGATGGAAAGTTTGAACCCAATAAAACATGGGATATAGACCATATTATACCTTTAGCAAGTGCAAAAACAGAAGAAGAAGTTATGATATTAAATCATTATACTAATTTAAGACCTTTATGCTCTTATTATAATAGAGTTGTTAAAAAACATTATTTAGAAGAAGATTTGAAAAAAGATTTGGTGGATAACTTATAATACCTTATATTTGCACTATGAATAATGCTTATAACAAAGATACTTTTGAAACCTCCGCAAAATTTCTCAAAGGTAAATCCATTGAAAAAGAATTTTCAGAAATTCTTACTCGTGAAGGTTATATAGTTGAAGATGCTATTCGTGAAGAAGATATGTTACTCCACGTTGATATTTGGGCTACAACTGCTGCTGGAAAAAGATTTGGTATTGATGTTAAAGGTATTAAGTTTGGTGATGAAAACAGAATTATCGTAGAATTAAAAAATCCTGTTGGTAATATTGGTTGGTTATTTGGTAAACAATCTTTTGTTGCTTTTGAAACAGAAGATTATTTTATCTTAGTACAAAGGGATAAGTTATGTATATTGACAGCAAAATTATTAATTGACGAAACATTTTTAGTTGAGTCATACGATAGGATGCCTTTATACAAAAAACTTAACTTCAAGCAAAATAAATCTGAATTGGTAAAGTTAAAATTAATTGATGTATTAACTATTGCTACAAAAACTTTCAGAAAAAATTTATTAATCTAACTTAAATAAAAATTTTTTTTTTCAAGCCTAAATAAAAATTTTTTTTTTGGCTTGAAAAAATATTTTTTTTTTCATAGGTACAAAAGTCTATCAAAATAATAGACATAACGATAGTCCACTATTTTAGTAGGTAATAGATATACTCTACCTATTTTATAGACAATAGATTATTACCCACCTTTTTAGGTGTGGTATATGATAAGGGCAATATAAGAAGCAAAAGAAAGGGGAAAAAAATTAAGAAAAAAATTGTTTATTAACTTTGTTTGTTGTATGTTTGCACTCACAAATAAATAATGTATGTCAAAGAATAAATCATATTTAGGGCTTATAATAGTATATAGTATTGTACAATATAGTGTATGTTTTTTGCCTATATCTATTATGTATAAGGGTTTAATTTGGGGTTTTGATGGCTTATTATTTATAGGTATATCTTATTTAATGGCTGTAAAAAAATAATTTGGTTAATAACTTTATATACCTTATATTTGCATCAACAAAAACATAGAGAGTATGAAACCTTATATGAATTTAAGTGGAAAAGGAAAGTGGGCAAATTTTTGGGGGGATAAAGTTCTTAAAAAGTTCAAGAAGATTTTTAAGAAGTCGGAAAGACAAAAAGCAAAAAAAGATATTATAAAAAATAAATTTTGCTAGTAAAAAAAATTATCGTATATTTGTAATAATAAAAAAGGATAAAAAATGATAAAAATAAATAAAGATAAAAAATTTATATTATTAATAATAATATATTGTATTATACAATTATTAATACTAAACTTTATTAGTGGATTACTCCAAATAATACTTGTATCAATAATTGGATTATATCTTATTTATATAGCTAAAAAAATATCATTATCTAAAGAATAAAAAAGATTTGGTGGATAACAAAAAAGTTCTTATATTTGCATAGTAAATAAGTAGTAAGGAAAATAAAAAATACTGAATTTAAAAAAAAATAAAAAAAGATTTGGTAGATAAATAAAAACTCCTTATATTTGCATAACAATTTTAATTATTAACGTTTAAAAAAAACAAAAAATGGCAAAAGAGAAAGCAAAAAGTGCAGTAGTAGTTACTCCGAAAGTAGCTAAAATTACAAAAAGTGACATTACCAATGCGATATTGGCACAGTCAATCGAAACAAAAGTAGATTTGTTAAGTGTAACAGCAATTCCATCTAATTTGGAAAAATTTACAAAAGATGATTTAATCTCTATTGTAAAAGTAGCGAACCCTAAGTTTGAAGTTTTGAAAAAAACTACAAAGGGGGAAATTATCCCTGCAATTATCAAAGCAGAAGAAAAGAATTTTGCAGCTATGGTTGATGTTGTCTTTACAGAAGCTACATTAATGAAATTGACAAAAGATGTTCTTGAAGCAATTGTAGCAGCAATTAAAGTTCCTTCTACTGAAACAGAAGAAACTGCTGCTACTCCTACCGATGCTACGATTTTAGTAGAAAATGTAGAAGTTATTGCAGAACAAACAGAAGCAGAACAAACAGAAGCCTAATAACTTCTAAGAAACAAAGACTATCATTTTATAATAGTCTTTGTTTCTTCTCTTTGTTTGATAAAATCTTCATAAAGATTTTTATATTCATCTAACACATTATCTTTTTTGATATATCTATATGAAAAATATGAATGGTTTATTCCTTATTTTGAAGCTATTAACCATTATGTAGTTTCTAATGGTTTGGGTTTATATATATAAAAAATATTTGGTAATTAAATTGTAAACACTTATATTTGCATTATGTTAGAACAAAAAGTATTAATAACATCATCTGAAAAACAAATTAGCGACCTTATTGATAATGGTTGGGTTGTAAAGAATGTTGTTGCTCAACACGTTTCAATATCTACAAGTAGTAGTTATTCTCACCAAATAAAAGGAGATTTTTTAATTGTATTTGAACGTGAAGAATCTTAAAAAAAGATTTGGTTGATAACTTAAAACGCTGTATATTTGCAGTATAAATAAAAAAAGTAAAATTATGATTAATTCAATTAAACAGTTTTTCGCTGACTTAAAAGCGACCTCAAAGTACCTTTGGTACTTTATTAAGTTTTGTTTGTATATAATCGGGTATGTAATCGGTGGTGTATTAATGAATATAACTAATGATGTTGCCTTTTTCTTAGGTATTTCAGTATTAGTATTTGTATCTATACTAATGGTAGTAAGAACATCAAGAATAGTAAAAAATTGGATAAAAAGTTTTGGTGAATAACTTTAAATCCCTTACCTTTGTATTCAATTAATGATATGGGTTAGAAACAAAAAAAAAGATTTGGTTGGTAAATTAAAATCACTTATCTTTGTCAAACAAATTAGTTAGGCTATTCAAAAATTAACATATAGCAATTATTTATTAACAAATTAAAATTTTTCAAAAATGAAAAAAATGTTTAGTTCAGTAGCATTATTTATGCTATGTTTAGTGTTCATGCAGAGTTGCACACAAGTAGATAACACCGAAGCAGGATTTGTTATCAAGAAAAGTGGTAGTTATCGTGGGATTGATTCCTTGCCATTAATCACAGGTTTTAATTGGTATTTTCCTTTTACCGAAAGTATCATAACCATCCCAACAACACAACAACACATTGTTTGGAGTGAAGGTGCAGATGAAGGTTCAGCCCCTAATCAACACATGGTAGTTCCTTGTTTGGGTGGTGCAGGTTTCAAAATTGATGTAGGTTTTAACTATCGTGTTAATCCATACAAAGCAAGTAAGATTTATCTAAAGTATAGAACGGCTAATTTACCACAAATTACTGATACTTATTTACGAAATGTTGTAAGAGGTTCTATGAATGAAGTTAGTTCAACTTTGACCGTAGATAGTGTATTAAATAATGTAAGTGCTTTTGAACACGCTTGTAAAGATAGGATTGTTGCAGTATTAGAACCCGAAGGATTTGTTGTAGATAACTTTTACTTTATTCATGCTCCAGTTCCTTCCGACCCTAATTTAGCAGCAAGTATAAATTCTAAAATTAAAGCTAGGCAGGATGCAAGTACGGCTATACAAGAATTACAAATATCTATTGCTAACGCTAATAAAGAAATAGCGGCTGCTAGAGGGGATTCAGCAACAAAAGTTATTAAAGCGATGGGTGAAGCAGAAGCGGTTAAAAAGATTCAACAAGTCTTAACTCCGACCTATGTTGAATATATCCGAGCAAATAAATGGACTGGGGTTTATCCTACAACAATGTTAGGTGGTAATACAGCAACAATGTTAAGTTTAAAATAAAAAATTAATAATTAATAAAAAAGGCATTAAGTATATACTTAATGCCTTTTTTTGTAGTAAACAAAATTTAGTTTTTTTAATATATACTTAAAAAGTATTATATTAAAATGCCAAAAGAACTAACAGAAGAACAAAAAGAAAAGAAAAGATTAAATGAAAAATTACGCTATCAAAAAAATAAAGAAATAATCTTACAAAAACAAAAAGAAGAAAGGCAAAAAAATAAAATTGAAAAAGAAAAATTAAAAGAAGAAAATAAAGAAAAAAATCTTTTAATAAAAAAGAAAAAAATTTCTGAAAGGTGTAAAAAATATAGGGCAAATAATAAAGAAAAAATTGCTTTACAAAAGAAACAAAAATACGAACTTAATAAAGAAGAAATCTTAATAAAAAGAAAAGAGTATCAAAAAAATAATAGTCTTGAAATTAGTTCAAGACGTAAAGAAAAATTTCAAAATCTTAGTGATGAAGAAAAGGAACAATTAAGAGAAAAATGGAGAAAAGATTCCAAAAAAATATATTCTGATGAATCTAAAAAAGATTTAGTAAATAAAAGAAAAAGGGAATACTATAAAAATAATAAAGAAAAGAAAAATACTTATCAAAGAAATAGAAGAAAAAATGACCCTTTTTTTAATTTAAAACATAATATTAGACGTGCTATCCATAGAAGTTTAAATTGTAATAATTTTACTAAAAAATCAAGAACACACGAAATTTTAGGTTGTTCTTTTGAAGATTTTAAAATACATTTAGAAAGTCAATTTGAAAGTTGGATGAATTGGGAAAATTATGGTAATCCAAAAGATAGAAAGTTTGAACCAAATAAAACGTGGGATATAGACCATATTATGCCAATTTCTACTGTAAATACAGAACAAGAAATATTAAAACTTAATCATTATACTAATTTACAACCTTTGTGTAGTTTTGTAAACAGATGGGTTAAAAGCGATAATTATTAATTTTTTTTATTTGAAAACTTTTTCGTATTTTTAAAAAAATATATTTTTTATGGAAATAAATAAATACCAACAAAAAGTTTTATTAGAAATGCTTAAAAGCAGAATAAAAGACGAACAACACATAATTGATAAACTTACTCAAACAATTACTCATAACGAAACTTGGGCAATGCCTATTGCTAAAAGTACAGGGGATGAAAAAATTATTAAAGGAATGTTTGAAGTTGTAAGGGATGCCAAAAGGGATATTGAAATCAATAAAAATGATTTAGAACAAATAAAAGACCTTATGGAAAAAATAAAAAATTTGTTTATTAATTGATTTAGTAGTATATTTGTAAAAATATATAAGTAAAATGGATTTAACTAACATCTTAACACACAGACACCCCACAATAGATATTGAATGTCTAATGACTACTATTAACAAAAATCTTAAACAAGTTGAAGATAAGTTACATAGTGAAGGGAAACCAATGCCTAATGGTTTGAGAACTGAATTAAACAAAATACTAATTGCTCAAATTATAGAAGATTATAATTTTGAAGTAAATAGTTTAGAAAGATAATTTGGTGGATAACATTATTTAATGTATATTTGCTTTATAAAATAATAATAATTATGATTTCAAAAGAAAGATTACACGCTGTTAGTATCGTCTTAATAAATGACGAAGGAAAAATTTTAGGTGTTTCAAGAAAGCATGACCATACAGTTATGGGTCTGGTGGGGGGTAAAGTTGACCCCGAAGATAATTTTGATTTAATCGCTGCCGCTATTAGAGAAGCAAAAGAAGAAACAGGTTTAGATATTCACGACCTTGAAGTTGTTTACGCTTCTCATTGGGGTAATAGGATGCAATGGACTTTCTTAGCAAAGTGGACTGGCGAAATTCATACAGACGAACCCCACGTTGTAAAATGGATTGATACAAAAACTTTAATGCAAGGTAGCTTTAAAGAATATAATCTTGAAGTTTTAGCAAGTCTAAATGAAATTGGAATTAATATAAAATAAGTAAAAACGCCCTTTAGGGGGCGTTTTTTATTGAACTATTATAAAAAAATAAAAGACAACCTACTCCCTTTGGGAGTGTTTGCGAAGCAAACTACCTCTGATTCCTCCAGATGTTTTATTATCCGCCTGTCTTACATTGACTGTACAAAGATAAGGTATTTATAGTTACTAACCAAATATATTTTTAGAAAAAAGATTTGTTTATTAAGTTTAATAGCTGTATGTTTGCATCAACAAAAAAGTGAATTATGATAGAGTTAATTAAATGGTGTTTTCGTGATAGTAGTAGTGGCATTTGTACTATCATTGTAATTGCAGTTATTTTTGGTGGTATTGTAGAAATAATAAAAGCATTTAAAGATTAAATTTGGTAAATAACTTAAAATCCCGTATCTTTGAATCTCTAATTAAATAAATTAAAAAGTAAAAAGACATGAAATTAAAAGACTTATCTAAAGTAGATTTAGCTAAAATATTGTTAACACATACACTTTATGAATCAAGTAATATGTTTAATATAGGTATGAATACTAAAACTTTTTTATTTAATGAATGTATTAGACTTGGTTTATTTAAAAAAACTTTAAAAGAAACTAAAGAATTTTATTCTATTTGTGGTTAATTTTTCGTGAAAAAATTTTAATTATAATAAAGATTAAATTTGGTAAATAACTTAAAATCCCGTATCTTTGAATCTCTAATTAAATAACTTAAAAAGTAAAAAGACATGAAATTAAAAGTAAAGTTAAACCCTCTAGTAGAGGCAAGTATTAAGTTAATACCTTCAAAGGTAGAAGCACCCAACCATCAAACTCTTATGGCAGTTATTGATGCGTTTATTGAAGAAAATCCCGACAAGGAAGTTCTGTACAATTGTGCAAAAGTCAATCGTAAAAGAATTGACGAAGATAATGTAACTCCTTCTAAATGGACTGCTCAAATTTATGTGATTGAGCCAGAATTATTGGAAGACCTTTTTGTTCGTCAAAATCCTCGTTCATTTGAAATTTCTTTTAAACCTTTGAAAGAAATTGTGCTTAAACCACGAACACAAAGAAAACCAAAATTAGTTCAAGAAAATGTAGTAATTAGTAATGCTGCGGAAACTACCAAAAGTGCATTAGTTTAAATAAGTTTAAAAATAAAAAAGTGTTCCACGTGGAACACTTTTTTATTTGGTTAATAATTTTAAATCACTTATATTTGCAGTATGGAAAAAGAAATAGATTTTGAAAGTCAAGAAATAAGAAAATGGGCTATATTTTCGGGGTTGAGTGGCGGTTTTGGTGGTGCTAGTTTTGAATGTTTTGAAACTTGTACTTATCAAGAAGCTATTGATATTGCCTATCAAAAGGCTTGTGATAGTTATGAGGGATATGCCGGAAGTCATGGTATTCGTGAAATTCCCGAAATAATGGAAGAAGATGAAGTTGATGAAGAAGAAGCAGAAGAAATCTTTAATGAAGAACGTGAAAGTTGGTTAAGTTATTATGTTGAATTATATGATGAAGATAAACATTATGAATATGAAAAATAAATTTGGGGAATAAATTCAAACCCCTTATATTTGCATAAACAATTAAATAATGAAAAAATGAAAAAAATTATCGGTTCAATTTTATTAGTAGTGGCATTAATGAGTTGCCATTCATCAGGTCAAAACAACGTAACCGTTGTACCTAGTCAAAGTTATTCACAGAATGTTCCTAGTGATATTCAGGTGCAAACAAACAATATTCCTGGATTTAATGTTCAAGCATTTGCTAATTTAGTAAGAACAACTGCAAATCCACAAGTGTTAGAACAGCAAATTAATGACCCTAATTCGGGTATTAATACACTTGATTTGGATAATGATGGGAATGTAGATTATCTAAAAGTTGTAGAAAGGGCAAATCAACTTGTTGTTATTGACGAAACACGAACAAGTCAAGTAACAATTGCTACATTAAATATTACTCCTAGTGGTGATGTTAATGTTAATGGTGTGCCAACTTATTGTGGACAAAATTATTATTATCATAATCATTATTCGCTAACAGATGCTATTTTATTAAGTTATTTATTAAGACCTCACCCTTATTACATACCTAGATACCATTATGGATATTATCCATCATATTATCATAGAACAAGTGTAGTTTATACAAGAACAAGAATTATTTCCAGTCCTGCTTATAGAAGTACATACAGAACAACTACAAGTTATAGTAGACCTACTACAAGTTATAGTAGACCTTCTGTTCCTGCAAGGACAAGTATATCTAATCCTACTACATCACAAAGGTCTTTTACAGCAAGAAATACAGCAACTCCTGTAAGGTCGGGTGGTTTTGGTTCAAGTCATTCATCTTTTGGTTCAAGTAGTTCAAGTCATTCATCTTTTGGTTCTTCTTCAAGAAGTTCATTTGGTTCAAGTCGTTCATCATTTGGTGGTGGTGGTGGAAGGCGAAGATAATAAAATTATAAAAAAGTGTTCCACGTGGAACACTTTTTTAATTAAAAATAAATTTGTTTATTAACTAATTTTTCCTTATCTTTGTATAAATAAAAAACATAAAAAAATGAATGTTATTAAAAAGAAAGTCGGGTGCATTATCGCAAGACTTCAAACTCCTTTTCTAACAGAAGGACATCAACATATCATTAATTTAGCAAGAGATAACTCTGATAAATTAGTAGTTATTATAGGTGTAGCACCTACAATGATTGCAACCGATAACCCACTTACTTACGATATGCGTAAAGATATGGTTATTGGTCTTTATCCAGAAGCAGATATTTTTCCGCTAAGAGATACTCCAGATGATTTGATTTGGAGTAATGAATTAGATAAAGTTCTTTTGCCTTATGATAAAGAAGATATTACTATCTATGGTGGGCGTGATTCATTCATTCCATATTACTTAGGAAAGTATAAAACTTTGGATATTGGGCAAACTCCTTATGACAATATCAATGCTACTTCATATAGAAATAGTTTGAAGGATTACAAAAACTTCAATAATGTTGTAGATGCTTTAGTGCCTAAAAATTTATTAATAGGTGTTCAAAAAGATTTGTTGGATTTTTGTTTTAGATGTGGTGTTATTTGGGCTTCACAAAATAAATTTCCTGTTGCGTTTGCTACTGTTGATATTGGTACAGTAAGAGTAAATAAGGGAGTGGCTGAAATTTTGTTAGGTAGAAAATACAAACAAAGTGTTTGGGTAATTGTTGGTGGATTTGTCGACCCAACTGACGAAAATTATAGATTTGCTGCAAGTCGTGAATTGGGCGAAGAAATTAAAGGAATTAAGACAACTGAATTAAAGTTTGTTGATTCTGTAAAAATTGACGATTGGCGTTATAGAAAAACTGCTGACAAAATTATTACTAATTTATTCATTTGCCGTTGGATTGAGGGCGAACCAATTGGTGCAGATGATTTGGAAGAAGCAAAGTTTTTTACATTTGAACAAGCGGTTGATGTGGTTGGAGACCATCACAAGCCATTGTTAAGATTGATTGAAAACAATTTGAATTTGGTTGGAATTAAAAATTTCGGTTATTAATAAAAAAGAAAAAGTGTTCCACGTGGAACACTTTTTTATTTGGTTAGTAACTTTAAAAGCACTATATTTGTAGTGATTATATAATGTACGAGAAGTTAAGGTATAAAAATAAATTTGATTATTAACTATTTTTTTCGTATCTTTGTTTTAACAAAAAAATAAATAAAATTATGAATTTAATGGAAAATTATAGGCGTAAGAATCACAAAACTCCTCGTTTAGTGATTGCAGATGCTTACACAATTGGTTCAAATCCATTTGAAAGCGAACAAGCAAAAGACCAATCAGTTTATTACATAACTGCAAGAAAGTTTTTAGAAACAATTCACCCTAATCTTTATACAAAAGAAGATAGTCGTTATATTTTTACAGGGTTGGCTCGTATCATAGATTATCTTTTATATGAACCTATTACAATGGAAGAAATTTTAGAAACTGATAAGTTTTTAGAATTGCAAAAAGTGACCTTAAATGGTTTAGTAAAGTTTGAATATCCTCGTGAACTTTGGGTAAGTATAGTTGAAAATTATGGTGGTCGTATTCCTATTAAAATTATTGGTTTGCCAGAAGGTTCTGTTTTTTACCCACACGAACCTATCATAGAAATTAAAAATACTGTAAAAGGTTTTGGAGTTTTGGCGGCTTGGTTTGAAAGTACACTCTTAAAAGTTTGGGCTTCAATAGAAATGACTACACAATTAGAACATTGGGTTTTATATTACAAAAATCTAATTGATTCTATTTATGGAGATTCAATTTCAAAAGAACAAAAAGATTTCTTTGCTCGTGGAATGTTACACAACTTTGGTTGTCGTGCAGGTATGACACCACAAGAATCTGAATGGCTTGGAGAACAAGCATTATATAGTTTTTCGGGAACTGATACCTTTAGTGGTGCTTATCAATTTTGGAAAAATGCCGGTGAAGAAGGTGGACATTCTTTTTCTGTTAGTGCTTTAGCACACAGAAATATTCAAAGTTATGACAAAGAATTTGATTGCTTTGAAAGTTTATTTGCTTATTTGAAAAGTGGTGAACTTGGTTCAAATGTTGCAGATTGTAACGATTTCTTTATTGCTGTTAAGAAAATAGGTTCTGATAATAAACTTATTAAAGGTTGTTTACTTGAATTGGCTTTAAGAAGTAAAGAATTAGGATTAAATATTGTTATCGTTGTAAGACCCGATTCTGGAGATGCTGCAAAACAATTACTATTTGTTTGCGATACCGCAAAAGAATATGGTTTGTTTAGAGAAATTGAAATTAATGGTAAAACTTGGTATGGTGGTACTTTACTAAGATTTATTGAAGGTGATGGTATGAAATGGGAAACCATGAAACAAATAAACGATATTCTTTTAGCAAATAATTATTTGGTTTGGGAGTGGGGTTTATATGGAATGGGTGGCGGTATGAGAAACGATTTAAGTCGTGACCATTCATCTATGAAATATGCTTTAGATGCTGTTGGTAGTGAATTAAGACCTGTTGTTAAATTTTCTGAAACTGCTGGAAAATCTACATTACCGGGACCTTTTAAACTTTTAAGAAGTAAAGAAGCATTAGAAAGTGGAATTACTATTGTAGGTATTAATGAAACTGGCGAAGATGCAAGGGTTGTTTATTACGATTATACTCCTTTCAGAAATGAATATAATGTTTTCGGAAATATAATGTTTGAAGATAATAGGGATTACAAAAAAAGAATGAGAAAAGAACTAGACTTATTACCTAAACGTTTAAAAAACGATATACCGGCAAGTGAATATATTCTTAATACTAGATTAGAACTTTTGTCTAAATATGCTCCAGAAAAAGTTGAATCTTTCTTAAAATAAATTAAAAATTGCCCCCTAGAGGGGCAATTTTATTTGATTATTAACTTTATTTCCCTTATATTTGCAGTATGAAATTACTTTGTATAAACAATAAAGATATAAACATTGATGGTCGTTTACATTGGGGAGGTCGTGAATTAAAAGAAGGTGAAATATATACCACAAAAGGTAAACCTTTCATGAGTGTTAATAAACAGATGTGCTATTATATTGACGGATTTGGTTCAAAAATGTGTTGTAGATTTACCGAACTTTTGGAAGAAACAGACAAAAAAGAAGAAACTCTATTTGTGAAAGAAAAAGAGTTGTGTTTAAATTAGGTTATTAACTTTATTTTCCTTATATTTGCATAAACATTTATAGTATGAGTATTTACAATCAAATTGATGCAATAGATAAAGAAATTGCAGAATTAACTAAGAGAAAAAAAGAACTTATAAAACTTAGTGAACAAAAACACGAAGATCCAAAAATTGATGAATTTCTTCGGACTTATAGTGGAAAGAATTTGCTAACAAATCATACACTTCAAGAAGAAGGTGTATGGGATGTTTTTGGAGAAGACCCTAATTGTGATTTTGGGGGTTCACATCATACCCCTTATCTTGGTACTTACGAAGGTAAGTTGGAAAATGTTTTAAAAGTTGCTGTTCGTCTTGATAGGTTTTGGTCATGGGGTGGTGGTGGAAATATTAAGAAAAATGAAACACCTAAAATAATTAAGATTTAATTTGGTTATTAACTTTATTTTCCTTATATTTGCTGTATGAAAAAAATATTTAATTTCTTATATAAAAAAAGAGGTAAACAAAAAGAACCTTTAATTAAAGAAGACCCTATTATACTTCTTGAAAAAGCATATAATAAATTAGGTATTTATTTAATTAATAATGATACTCAAATTGAAGCAAAAACATTTTATGCAAGATTTTTATGTGAAATGGGGGTTAAGCAAGGGGATTTTATTAAAGTAGGTGAAGATACTTATCAACTAAATAAAAAAGATGAAAGAAATATAAACTAATCATAGTGTGTGAAAAAAAGAGACCGCTTCGTTTCTACGAAGTGGTCTTTAAACATATTAATACTTTTTTTAATAAAGCAGCCTACTTCTGATTTCTCCACACGTTTAATGGTGCGCCTGTCTATTTATTGACACAGCAAAGATACATCTTTTTAAGTTACTAAACAAATTTAATTTAATAAAAAAGTATTTGTTTAGTAACTTAAAAACCCTTATCTTTGCAGTATGAATATAAAGGATATATTAATAGGGATTACGTTATGTACATTTGGACAAATAGCATCTTTTATGCAATTACAAGCGAGTGTAAAGTTTGGATGGGATAAAAAATATATGTTAATTTTATTAATATGTAGTGTGCCTATATCGTGGATATATATTAAGTCAGTTCATTTTTTTATAGATGGATTTGATGGATTGATTTGGCCCTCAAGACTTTTGGGATTTGGTGTAGGGATAATTGTATTTACTACAATGAGTTATTTTATATTCAAAGAACCATTTACCTTAAAAAATAGTTTATGTTTATCTTTGGCAGCTATAATAATTTTAATTCAATTATATATGAAATAAAATTTGTTTAGTAACTTATTTATCTGTATATTTGCAGTATAATATATACAAATTATGACTTATCAACAATTTAAAGATAAATACTATCAAGAAATATTACCTAATAAACACGAAGATATTAGGAAAGGACAAGCACTTATGAACTTTTTAGGTGATATTTGGTTTGCTGAATATAAAAGAATGTCCTCAAAGTTTGCCCCAAATGTAGATTGTTTTTATAATGATAATCTTATCCCTGCTGCTTTATGTCATTTACAAAATAATTGGCATAAGTTTTATGATGATATAAAAAAGATTTATTTCACTTTTTATGACGAACTAGAACAAGATGAAAATCTTGATGGACATTTAACTACTTTTTTAAGTGGAGAAAGAAATGTTCATGCTTATTATGTTAATAATGGTGAAATTATATCTTTGTTTGATTTAAACATCAACATAGTAGATGATTTGAATTTAAAAATTAAAGAAGAATTAAAAACTATGGGATTTGATGAAAATATTTGTTTAGTAAAATTATAAGTCGTATATTTGCTTTATGGAAAAAGAAATTTTTGAAGGAGAATATATTATTGATAATAAACTTATTAAAACATCTAAGGATAAAATCAATAAAGGTGATTATATGGTGGTTATTCCAATCAAAGGTGAACCATATATAGCAATCTATCTTCATAGTATTCAATATGATGAATTTATAAAACACTATTATCATAATTGCGTAAAAAATGAAGTTAATGTTGATTTTGATGATGGTAGTATTAATGGTTTAACTAATGTTAATATTAGTTATCTAAAAATAATCGAAGCTAACGATATTAGATATTCTTCTGGAATATGAAAATAAATTTGTTTATTAAAAAAATTATTCGTACCTTCGTTGAAGGAGTGCCAAAAGGCACTATATTTGTATTCAAATAAAGAAAAATGGAAAAAAGTTTAAAAGTTGTTGTAGTTGCCCCTTTCAATACTCCAGATGTAGAATTGAAAAAGAAAAGAGTTCATACAATCGGTGTATATTGTGGCGAATTATTTAAACAAGGTATCGTTCCTGTTAGTGCATTATTACTTGGGTTGGCTATTGCTGAACACAATCAATTACCTACTGATACTGCTACTTGGATTAAGTTCAATAAAGGGCAGATTCGTTCTTGTGATGAAATGCATGTTTTAATGTTGGAAGGGTATTTGGATTCTATTGGGGTTCAAACTGAAATTGCAGAAGCAATGGAATTAGGAATTAAAATTGTGTATGTTCCATACGAATTAAAATAATTTTTGGAAAATTAAAATATTTTTCATATATTTGTTATATAAATAAAAAGAAAAATAAATAAATCGGGGTGGTGGAATGGTAGACACGCAAGACTAAGAAATTTGGTCACATATAAAGAAACTTATATGTAGTAATTTGGAGAATTGCTGGAATATTCTTAGAGTCATTAATACCACAACATAAACAGAAATGTTAAGTGTGATATAATTAATAAACAACTTTAAGTGTTTATTAATTGGTTTGAAAAATTAATGAATTGGACAATCAGCAGCCGAGCCACTTTAAATTGTGGAAGGTTCAGAGACTATGTACCAAATACCCAAACAGATAATGCTGTGGGTAAAGATATAGTCCAAACTCAAAACAACTAAAAATAGTTGTGCTTATGAAAATAAGTTGGGTAAGTAAAATCTTGTGCCGTAAGGCGTGGGGGTTCGAGTCCCCCTCCCGATACAAAAAAAAGATTTGGTAAATAAAGTTAATTACCTTATCTTTGTTAAAAATAAATAATTATGATAGCATTAATATCAGCCATTATATGTGGTATTTGGGGATATAATATCTTAAAAGATAAAGGACATAATCCAGTTATAGGTGGTTGTTTAGGTGGCTTACTTGGAATATTTGGTATTTTAATTTGTTATTTTTTCTTTGATGATGAAAATTAAATTTGGTTATTAAAAATAATATTCGTATATTTGTAAAAAGAAATTATGACAGCAAATGAATTTTTATTTGAACATGGTTCTGATATTCATACTATGGGTAACAATGATAATGAAGTTTGTTATTGTGTAATACAACCTAAAGATTTAATTACTTTTGCTAAACTAAAAGTTGAAGAAGCATTAAAAGTTGCTGCAAAAAAAGCAATGATTAATCTAACTCCAGCACAAGGAAATTATCATACAGAAGCAGATACAGCTTCAAGTTTTGAAGCTGATTTGGGATATGAAGATTATTGGCCTGTTGTATATACAATTAATGAAGAATCTATTATTGATTCTTATCCATTAGATAGTATAAAATAAATTTTTTTATTAAAAAACTTTTTCGTATCTTTGATATATAAATAAAAAGCGGGAAGTGACAGAGTGGTTGAATGTGTTGGTCTGAACCCTAAAAATGAAATTTCTATTAATGGGCTGAAACTGATAAGTTGCGTTGTAAGGAGTTTTACTTGCATCTTCGGAGGTTCGAATCCTTCCTTCCCGACAAAAAATGATAATTATGTTTAAATTTAAAAAAATTTTTAAAAAAGGTTTTAACTTTTTCACTCCAAAAGTTAAAAAAGGTTTTAACTTTTGGAGTGAAAAAAGTATATATGATTTAGTATTTAATACAGATTATTTTAAATAAATTTGTTTATTAAAATATTTTTTCGTATATTTGTATAAAGAAATTAAAAGTTAAGAAATTAACTAATAAAAAAAAAAGATTTGGAAAATTGAAAAAAATTCCTTATTTTCGTGAAACGAAAGAGTGCCAAAAAGCACTATCTTTGTTAAAAAAAGTTCTTTTAATTGGGTTATTCATTTCCAAAGAAATAATCTAAGTTGTTCTAAATCTCTATTGGTATAATCGTAGATACTGCAATAAGAATTAGTGATTAACAAATAGGCTTTGATATTTATACTTTGAGGTATATACCGATTACGAAGGTTGTGTATGCCAATACGAAGTTGTCGTGTCAAATGAAGTTTGTTTATTAAGGTTTTTTGCTAAACTCACAACTCGGATTAAGGATTGTTACAAAGGTATCGGTGCTGGGGCAGACACAGCATAACCCACAATTTTTAAATTAAATTTGTTTATTAAAATATTTTTTCGTATATTTGTGTAAATAAAAATAGTTCTTTACAAATGGTGCAGTCGTCTAATGGAAAAACTGATTACATTTCTAATGTAGTTAGAGGACAACCTTCCTTTCAGAAGGTAAATGTTGGTTCGAATCCAGCTTGCACTACGAATTTCTGAAAATAGTAAAGGGTAAGACCTTCTAAGTAAGAGATGTTGTTCTTTGAAGTTGTATCAAGCGTATTGGTTTTATTAATAAAATTATATAGAACCTATTATATCATCGCCTAAATAGTAGTTGTTATGTTGAGATGTTTGAAATAGTAATGTCAATAGTATGTAAAACTTACTTCCAAAAGGTCGAAGTACATGAGATTATAATGTGAATTACAATCCAAATGGTGAAGTTTTGGATAAATCATTTGTATATTGCGTGTCTATATCAAGGGTATTATGCTGTTATATTAGAAAGTCTATGTGGGTTGCAAGTCATATAGAAAGTTTCTTTTATGGGAGTAGAAAAATATAATCAATAACTTGGTACAATTTCTTAAACAATTAAAAAAGATTTGTTTATTTGAAAAAATTTACTTACTTTCGTGAAACGAAAGAGTGCTAAAAAGCACTATCTTTGTTAAAACAAAAAAATATGGTGAGTTCGTCTAACGGAAAAATGAAAATGTTTAATTACATTTTTATTAGGACTAATTTCCTTTCAGAAATTAATGTTGGTTCGAATCCAGCACTCACTACAAAGTTGAAAAAAGATTTGGCTATTAAAAAAATTACCCTTATCTTTGTTAAAACAAAAAAGTTCTTTGAATTATAAGTAATTGTAAGACAAATAAAAATGGTAGATTAGTTTAGTGGAAGTGTTAATATTTAAGTATGTTAATACGAGAACCATAAGACGTTCATCTTATGACGAAAGTTCGAATCTTTCATCTACTACCAAAAAAATTATTTGTTTATTAACAAAAATATTCATATCTTTGTTAAAACAAATGAGGCAAGTACACTTTGTCTTTAAATTTCATTCTTTTTTAGGAATGTTACAAAAAGTGTAAGAATGAAACAAATACTAAAATTAATCGTGGTTCAATTTACCATTGGTGAATGGTAGAAAGAAAATAGCCATTGTCACGAAATAATCTTATTACTCACAGGGGGTAATTTGATAGGCAGTATTCCTTATTGGAAACTGCCTTAAAAGGCAGTAGAAGCGGCTTAATGTAGCGTTGTTTCATTCATTCTTTACGAAAGTAATAGCCATTAGATTTATTCTAATCCCTTTTATTTTCTTTAAAGAAAGTTTTGAAAACTGATTTTTCAGTATTCTTAACTAATCAAGAACAGATATTAGATTTATTTCTATTTATCTAATATCTGTTCTTTTCCATTTTTTAACTTGTTCTAAAGTGTTGTATCCACCGGCAAATGTGAGCCGCTTTTTAACATTTTAATATATCCACAATGACTAGCTATCGGAGTGGGTTGTCTTGCAAGACAAATATGTAGTTTAGTTTAGCGAATGGAATTGCTACCCTAAAGAACATTATCATTATTTTATGGGGCTGCCTTAGTTCAGTTGGTTAGAACGCCCTCGGGAGAGGGGGTCATTGGTTCGAGTCCAATAGGCAGTTCTAAAATGAAATTATGATAAAGGCGATAGTATCTATCTAATCGAGAGTGATTTTATAGAGAACCTATCAACTACATATCTTTTAGCGTGTTCTTGAATTAGAGCATATTGTGTGCGGTGTACGAGTGGTTTAAGTAGCTGCCGGGAGGTGGTTAGGGTAACTCCTTCATGGGTTCGAATCCCATTCGCACAATTGTCACACTATCGCAAATGGTGTTCCAATAAGTTCTTAACTAAGGACACGCTAATTTTTTATATATACAATTTATTCCATAATAAATGGAATCGTCGAACAATGGTTCAGTTCGCAAGATTTTCATTCTTGAAATGTGAGTTCGATTCTCATCGATTCTACGAGTTCATCCCAAAGAGGGAGTATAACATTTTTAATATATACATAAAAATATTTATTAAAAATGATTGAAAAAGTTTGTAAATGGTGTAATGAAACCATTATTGTTGAGAAGCATATATTATTTGCTTCTCATGTTAGTTCTTGTAAAAGTAATCCTAATTTTCTAAAAAGAATTGAAAAATGTAAAAATGATTTTACAGGTAAAGAAATTGTAGAAAGATTAACTATTGAAAAAGAATGTCCTCGTTGTAATAATGTGTTTAAATTAACAGGTACAAAAAAACAATTATATGGACGTGATTCCAAAAAGTATTGTTCTGATAAATGTGCAAGAGCGAGACCCCAAAGTAAAGAAACTAAGGAAAAAATTGCTAATTCATTAATGAATAATGGAAATTGGTATGATTTTAATAAAAATAAAATACCAAAAGAAAAAATAGTTAAAGAGGAAGTAATTAAAGAAAAAATAGTTTGGGTTAAAAAAGAAAGAATAAGAAAAAAATATTCATATAGTTTTATTTGTATATTATGTAATAAAGAAGGTTCTTCTACAAGTAAAAAAACTACACGTCATGCTGATTGTTATAAAAAAGTTTCGGGTGGTTATAAAAAAGGTAGTGGTTTGGTAGAGTTTCAAGAAATAGCGATAGAGTTAAAAAAGTAACTAACGAAATTAGAGTAAATGCACAAGTTTATTTGGAATTTCCGATGGAAGGTTGGTAATTTATACAATAAAAAGTGTTCCACGTGGAACACTTTTTAATTTGGTTAGTAAGTTTATTTATCGTATATTTGTAGTCTAAAAGAAAAATTATGAAGAAGTTATTATTATTGAGTTTTTTATTCCTTTTTGCGATAAAAGGTTTTAGTCAAGAAAAAGCAAAAAGTGATTCTATTGATGTTGATGGATTAAGTTTGAATGTTAATTATAGTGAGAATGATATATATTCCGCTGGAATTAGATTTGTACTTGATAAATCAATTATAGATGTTGGTTTTGGTAATACAATTAAATCTACTGAAAAAATTAATAATGGTAGTCCTAATATTAATACATATAGATTTGGTTTAGGTAGAAAAGTATCAGATGATTTTTCAGTAGGTATTGATTATGTTTATACAAAAAGATTTATTAATAGTCTATTGGTTGATGACCGAAGTAATATAGGTATATTTTTAACATATAGAGTGTATAAATTTATTGACCTAAACTTTATGACTAATAATTGTACAGGAAATAGTTTGGGAGTTTCTTTTAACTTATTCTAATAAAAAGATGCCTTTAGGGCATCTTTTTATTTGGTTATTAACTATAAAACTCTTAACTTTGTTTAACAATTAAAAAAACACATCATGACAATTAAAGGGAAAGTAGTTTTTATTGAACAAGTTGATTTTAACCCCGAAAATAAAAGGGCAACTTATGAGTTATTAACCGATAATAGTTCTTCGGGTAGATTATATTTGGATGCTGACGATAAAGTACCAAAAGAAGGTGATAGTATTTTTGCAATTACTGATAGTGATGGAAACGCTATCAATTACACAATAAATGATTAAATTTTTATGGCATTTGCAATTAACATTACAACAGAATCTTGTGACAATTATTTAGTAGTTATAGATGGTAAACCTAATTTAGAAGCAATTATTGAAGCAATTGAAGATGAATTGGGTGGCGAGATTGACTATATAAGTGGTTGGAATATAGCAGCTACTTATGAATTATCATCTTATTTTCACAATGAATTAAATAAAAAACTAAATTCATTTGGTAATTAACTTTAAATACCTTATATTTGCATCATGGCATTAGCAATTAGTTTCGTTTCAGAAGATAAAAATACATTCGTAGTTACTTTTGATGGTAAACCACAAATCAATGACGTTGTGGATGCTATTCAAGACAAAATGACACAAGAAGGTGTTATGAGTATAATTGATTGGCACGTTGGCATAAATTATGCTGTAAGTGAAGATTTTAGTAAAGAATTAACAAAAGCAATTAATCAAATAGATTAATAAAAAGCACCCTCTAAAGGGTGCTTTTTTAATATACATATATAAAAAGCATACCTCTGATTCCTCCAGCTATTTAATAAGCCGCCCGTCTTAACTTGACAGTACAAAGATACACCTTTTATACTTACCCACCAAATATATTTTTAGAAAAAAAGATTTGTTTAATAACTTTAATACCTGTATATTTGCAGTATATGATGGACAGGAGAGAATTAATAAGATGGACAGCAATATTTCTTAGCTTTGGTATTGGGTGCATTTATGGTTATCTAAGTGGTTATGATAATGGTTATAAGGTAGGAAAAATTGCAGGGAAAATGTATTATCAAGACAAAAAACAAGATTCTTTAATAAAAGTTTTGGTTAGTAAATCAAAATAGCTTATATTTGCATTACAAAAGAGGTGGAAGTTCATCGGTAGAATAGTAGGTAGACTTACCAACGAAAATAGGTTGTTTTAACATTGCGAAGTACAAGCAATTAGACCCACGATAGTTGCCGACTAAAAGTCGGGGGATAGTGGTTCGATTCCACTTCACCTCACAAAATAAACACATTATGTTAGTAGAATTTGTTACAACAAAAGTTATTAAGACAGAAGAAAAAGTAGAAATTGAATTACCTATTTTGGAGAAAATTGTATATCTTCATTATAAATATTCTGGTGGATATAATTATTTTGTTAAGTTTGTTCCATCTATGTATGAAATTAATGATAAAAAAATCTATACATTAGATTATATCTATATGCGTGAAGAAAAAATCATTAAAGGGCAAATTAAAGTAAGTCCTTTTGATTTTAGACCTTCATTAAATTATAACTCTGAAAATAATGAGTTTGATTATATAGGTGAAAAACAAGACTTACCACAAGATTATTTATCAATTGTTGCAACATATTGGCTTTTACAAAAAAGATGTTCAGATTGTTTTTTTAGAGTAATAACAGAAGACCAATTCAATGATGCAAAAGAAAGATTCTTTAATAATGAAAGTTTTTTTGGTTGTGATTATTAAAAACTATATATTTGCAGTATGAAAAACATAAAAGGGTATTTAATAAGTGGTTTATTATTATTTGGTATTATTTAATTTTGAGTAGATAAATTTGGTAAATAACTTAAAAACACTTACCTTTACATAAATAAATAAAGAAATGGGAAAACAAGATATTTATATTAAGACAACACAACTTTTATCTAAATCTAAGGGCGAAGAAGGACAAGTACTTAGAAATTATTTTAATGTTCCAGATGAGGACGATAATGAAGATTGGAATGAGATAGTTGAAGTAAAAGGTAATTATAATTATCCTGTTTGTAAAATTGATGATGCTATCAAAGTTCTTCAAGAAGCAAAAGAAAAAGGTTGTAATTTTGTTCATATTTACGATCATGGCGATCATGGTGAAATTAACTTTGAAGGTTATTTTATTGAGAAAATTACCGATGAAGAAGTTGCTGAATATAAGGCAGAGTTGCATAAAAAAGAATTAGAAAAGCAACAACGAGTTTTAGATAAAGAAAGAGCAGAATTTGAAAGGCTGAAAAATAAGTTTGGTTAGTAAGTTAAAAAGCATTATCTTTACTCTCGAAGAGAGAGTGCCAAAAGGCACTACAACGTAAATAAATAACAATGAGTTCAAAAATATTAATAATAATTGGTTCGGCTGCAATGCTTACATCTTGTGTAAGTCATCTACATAATCACAGAATACTTGAATGTAAAAATGTGGTTATTGCGGTGGAAAAAGAAAAGCCATCTACTGCTTTGAGTATTGAAACACTTGTTCAAGCAGTTGATTTTGAAAAAATAAAAGAACTTACTAATAAAATTCTTGCAGAAAAAGAAATAAGTTATGATACTTATTTTCAATCTGAAAAAATATTTATTAAAAGAGAAAAGCCTTTTCTTTTATTAAATAATAAAAGTTATTATAATGACAAATCGCCGGTTCTTAATAAAAGTGATAGTGTTTCTAATAGAAAATTAAATATAATAGTGCCGTATGGCACTCCCGTAAAACGGGTAGTATGCGCTTTATTGGTTAATCACGAAAGACCGCACATAAGAAGTCCCGGCTATTCTATTTAAAAAAAGTAATATTAAGATATATAAAATAAATTGCATTTCGTAACAATTAAAATAAACTCACTTTCAAAAAGAAAGTGAGTTTTTTTTTGTTTAATAACTTTTTTATCCGTATGTTTGCAGTAACAAAATAATACACACAATGACTAAACAAGAAGCATACGAAGCAATGTTAGAAGGTAAGAAAGTTGCTCATAACTATTATAGTAATGACGAATATCTTATGATAAATAAAGATGGCGATTTTCAAACAGAAGATGGCTTTACTCATGGTGGTATATTTGACGAATTTTGGACAAAGTATCAAAAATGGGAAGATGGTTGGGAATTATTTGGTGAATAACTTTTTTATTCGTATCTTTGATTTATGAAATATACAAATGATTTAATAGAGGGAGTAAAAAAGTTATTTCCCGAACAAACAGAAATGATTGAATTAGCAGAAAAGGGAGACCCTTATTTACTAACGTATTTGAAAGATTCTTCACAGCAAATTAGTCATAAAGAAATACTTTCGGCTACTTCTTTAGAAGAATTAAAAGAAAAAGCAAAAGTAATTCAACAAAAAGAAGAATTATACAATCTTTGTATAGAACAAAATTACAATTAAAATGGCAAGAAAACAAAAAACATTAAGAGAAGGTTCAGCATCGAATTTAGATTTTGAAGTAAATAAATTACTTCTTGATGGTTGGGAAAGGTCGGGTGAACCCCGTTTGGTTATCAAACAATCTAATAATAATTATGGTGGTTCAACTAATACTGAAATTTGGTATCAAACTTTAACAAAATATAACGAAGAAACAAAATAAAGATTTTCATAGTGTGTAAACAAGTCGGGGCGTTTCTACGCCCTGACTTTAAACTTTAATATATATTTTTTTTTAATAAATAACCCACTTCTGATTTCTCCACACTTTGTATCGTGCGCCTGTCTATATATTGACACAGCAAAGATACACCTTTTTAAGTTACTAAACAAACTTAATTTGATAAAAAAAGATTTGTTTAATAACTTATATACTCGTATATTTGCACTATGATAGTTAATAACATCTGTAAAAAAAGAGAATGGAAAAAAGAAGTTTTATCAGATGGTAGAATATATTATGACCATTACTTTATTTATGACTTAAAGAAAAAAGAATTAGGTAATTATCTTAATACTTGGTTTGTAGATGGGTTTAATATTACTAATAATATAATATATCGTGATAGTTTAGCAACTTTGAAAAAAGTTGATAGTGATACTGCTTCACATCTTTATAACAGACCTTTTAATCCATTATCAATATTTATTATGCCTAATTATAAATCGGCAAATGAGTATTTAAAGGTAAAAAAAGAAAATGAAAAGAAAAAGTTAAATAAAAAATTACCACCTCTTTTATATACTATGAAGTGTCATTTACATAGTGTAGATGATTCAAGTTATGGTATATGGTGGGATAATTATTCAATTGATGATTTGAGAAATAAAAGATTTGAATTAATGAATTGGATTAATCAATTTGATACTAAAAATCTTTTGAATGGGGAAAACTTATTAGATAAATGTATTGAATTAGGGGCAACTCCCGATTCAAAAGATTATAATTAAATTTGGTTATTAACTTTATTTACCTTATATTTGTATAAATAAAAAAGTATGACATCATATAATGTTAATCAAATAGTTAGTATAGACTTTACAAGTGAAAATGTAAATACTAATTTTTATATTTCAGAAGAACGTTCTTTTGTTGATTGGTTATTAAAAAGACCTAAAAAAACATTTATTAGACCTTATTATTATGTTCCTAATTCTGTTATACCAATTGAAGAAATACCAAATAGTATTTTTATTAAGGATAATAAAATCATTAATAAAGCAAGTCTTACTATTGGATTTTCTAATAGAACTTGGAAAACAAAGTATTTTGAATCTAATGATGCAGCAAAAAAGTTTAAAGAAAGAATAGAATCAAATAATTTTATTAATCTCTAAAAAAGATTTGGTTATTAAAAAAATATTTCGTATATTTGTAAAACAAAAATAAAGAAAATGAAAAAGACATAAAAAAATAAATTTGGTAATTAAAAAAATTATTCGTATATTTGCTTTATAAATAAAAGGGAATGAAAGAATTACAATTTTACATAGTTTATGGATTAGTTGGTAAAGATGCTTTTACTACTTTATGTGGTGGGTATGCAATTTCGGTTAAGGAAGGTTCTAATGCTTCTGAAAAAATGCGTGAAATTCACAAGGAAATTGTAAAAAAACATAATAGTGACCCTAATTGTTATACTAAATTAGGTTTAATTACAGCAGATTCTATTGTAATGAAAGTTCTTACAAGATTAGATTAAAAAGATTTGGTTATTAAAAAAATATTTCGTATATTTGTAGTCTAAATGGGAAACAGCAAATCTGAATGTAAATAAATATGAATAAAATTTTATTGTATGGATTTTTAACATTTGTATTAGTATCTTTTGTTATAAACCTATCGCATTGTGGGGATAAAAAAGAAGTTAATAGTGATTCACTTTCACAAAAAAAAATAAAATAATTTTAGATTGTTCTAAAATTATTGGTAAACCAAAAAGTGAAATAGACTTGATTTTACAAAGTTAAGCAAGGATTCACTTATAGACCTTTTTAGCAAAGATAAAAAGGTTGAACTAAAAAAGGTAGCAGAAGTTGCCTAAATATATTGAGAGAGAGTGTTCCACGTGGAACACTCTTTCAAAAATAGATTTGGATAATAACTTAAAAAGTGTTATCTTTGAATAAATAAAAAAATCCGTTGGTAGCTCAGTTGGTTAGAGTGCTATTCTGATGCGCAAACTTTATAATGATTGAATGACAAAAGAATTTGAGTAGGGAAAGGATAGTGATTCGAAGCACTATTTGAGTAGACCAAAAAGTTTGAATAGTTAAGAGAGATTTGTAAAGATTCAATAATAGAGGTCGGTGGTTCGAACCCATCACAACGGTCCAGTTTTAACTTATAAAAACCTTTATGTTAGATATTTAGTATATACTTTACTACCCAACTCTCATTTGGGATTAGTAAAGAGCAATATAGAAAAATAACTAATATAGAGGTTTTTTGTTTTAAAAAATTACACATTATGCGAGATACTACTGATTTTGTTGCTGAAAGTTTATTAACATTTAATAGTGTTGAATATAATCCTTTACAGGATTATTTAGTTTTAGAGCCATCTGCCGGCACAGGATTTTTAGCAAACTATATAAAATATTTCTTTAAGGAAAGAATTATGCAATCACTTAAAAATAGTCTTACTATCAATTGTATTGAATTAAATAAAGATAAGTTTGATATTTTATCAAAAGATTTTCCTAAAGCAATTCATGGCGATTTTCTTAAATTAGATATTCAAAGAAAATATGATTTAATAATTGCTGCACCACCATTTAAAGGTAATACCGATTTAGAACATATAATGAAAATGTATGATTTGTTAAAAGATTATGGTGAAATTATATCATTAACTACACCTTATTGGTTTACTAATAACGAACCTTTACAAGTAAAATTTCGTGAATGGTTAAATGATAAGCCACACAAAATTAAGATGTTACCCGATATGACTTTTTCGGAAAGGGGAAAATCTGTTCCAACTGCAATAATAAATATTTACAAATGGAAACAATAACAAAATATACACCTAAGCAAAAAACAACTAATTTTCAATTTAGATGGAATGAACCGCTTGGAGTGGCTGAATGTCCGTATGCTTATAGATGGGTATTTATATTTTTTGGCTTTTCAATTCGGATTCATAAATGGTTAAGGTCAGATGATAAAAGGTATTTCCATTCACACGCATGGAGTTTCGTTACCTTTGTATTAAAAGGTAGTTATACGGATGTTTCTTTGCCAAAAATATTTCAAAATGATGAAGTTGATAAAGCAATCAAAGAAGGTAGAATTTCTAGGAATGATGTTGAAGATAGAGAAGTATTAAAAAGGTTTACATTAAAATATAGACCTGCTAATCATTTACATTATGTTGAA
>Ga0316220_1000633_pt1 | contig 47782 bp, 18 predicted proteins | sample TBH18005metaG_FD_203632 | JGI IMG/M metagenome (GOLD analysis project Ga0316220, IMG submission 203632) | Freshwater microbial communities from Trout Bog Lake, Wisconsin, USA - TBH18005 | ecosystem: Environmental > Aquatic > Freshwater > Lake > Hypolimnion/Profundal zone | place: USA: Wisconsin... | reverse complement strand
GTCTCCGCAAAGGAAGTCTTCGTTCGGTGTCTCATTCCTTCAGAGAGCGTTAGTCGCAAACGACGTCTTTTCCCAAGTCGGCACAGGACTGCCGCACTCCACGACGCTCGCGCGACTGCGAAGCCGCTCCCAGGTTCATGCCCAACAATCACCCTCGCGCTTTGGCGAGGTTAGCTCCTCAGGATGACAAATAATAAGGGCCGATTTGGTCTCCATGCTCGGCCCCGAATTTGTGGGTAATGATAAGAGAGGACTGCCGCAGTCCAAGACGCTGGCACGTTTGTCCAAAGCGCCAACCGCCTACACAATCAATTCGATCCTGCCGCTTTTCTCCGCGCGCGCCATGGCTTGGATGACGCGCAGACCTGCGGCGACCTCCTCCGGCGTGGTTTCATTCTCCAGTTCCTCGCCGAGCACCGCGCGGTAAAACGCGTCCCACTGGTAGTCTTCCGTACTGGCCGAAGCGATCGCCCGCCGGCTGACCGGTCGCCCGTCCCTGCGAACCACCACCGCCATTTCCGGGTGCTCGCGCGGGGTCTCCGTCTGGATGGGACCGATGTTCCGGTAAACCGTGCCGTTTTCGAAATTAAGCGTCAGCGTGCTCAGCCACCACTGCCCGTCGTTGACGCAGAACGATGAAAACACCGTTGCCAGCGCGCCGTTCTTGAACTTGATTCCAAGCTGCGCGTTGTCCGGCGTCGGGCGTTCGGTGAAGAGGCGCGAGTGCATCACAAAAACGCTCTCCGGTTCGCCGAAGATGCGGATCAAGTCGTTGATGAGGTAAATGCCGAGGCGGAAGATGGGCGCCACGGGACACTCCTCGGGGCTGTCGTACCAGCTTCCGTCGGCTTTTTCGTGATAGCGCGACCAGATATCCGCGCGAGCGGCGACCGGACGTCCCAAATCGAGTTCCCGTCGCCACTGTGCGATTTGATCGAGGTCCGGCGAAAAGAGCGGCGTCGGGGAATTCAAATGCACGGCGCGCTTGAGTTCCCGTGCGCGTTTCAGCACGGAGAGCGTCGCGTCGGGGTCCACATCGAACGGCTTGGTGGTAATTACATGTTTGCCCGCCTCGATGATCTTGCGGATTTGTTCCGAGCGCCCCACCGGCCCGGTCATCAGGCCGATGGCCGGAATGTCCGGATCGGCCAGCAAATCGTCGATGCTGTAGTAGGCCTTGACGCCGTACTTCGCCGCCACCGCATCGGCCTTGTCCCGGCTCCGCTGGCAGACCGCGGCCAGCTTGAAATACGGTTCGGCCGGGCCGCCCAGAAGTTGGTGGTCGATGATCTTGACCCCCCAGTTAAGGCCAATGATTCCAATGTTGATTCGGTTCATAAGAAATTATTTGTTTTCGCAGCCAGACAGATAGTCGAACCAGTCAAAGAAGGCCGCGTTCTCGCTGGGGTGTCCTTTTGCGGAGGCATACAGGCCGAGCATGACTCCGGTGTAGCCGCCCGCGACTTCCGTTGACAAAAACCGTAGTTTGCTCTCGGCGAGTGTCCTGCTTTCTCCATCGGCGACATAGCCGAACGAATACGAAGTCCGATCCGCCGCGATCCACAGTTCCACCGGTCCTTCGCCGATCGGTTCCGCGGCGACTTCGACCTTCAGCGCTCCCACTGTTCTGCGGACGGTAACGGCCCGTGTGCCGCCGCGCTCGGTTACGGCGACCTCGCAATGGAACCGGTTGTCGATCATCGCCGTCAGCCCGGCTTCCTCGCTTTCATTGCGGGGTTGGAAATCGACCAGCGCCGCCGCGCGGCACTCGAAATGTTGCTGGCGCCGCCCGACAAACGCCGGGCTGTCCAGATCGTGCAAGGTGACCGGTGAACAGCGCAAACGCAACCAGCCGGGCCGCTCCGACAGCGACCAGTCCTCTTCGCGCGGGTTCCGCAAATGAACCCAGCAAAACCGCAACCGGTCCGCATCGAAATCGTCGCGCGCGGCTTCTCCCGGCCATGGATGCGGCGGCAAACCCGGTTCAACGTCCATCTCCGGCAGCACGCGCGCGCCGCCATTAACCACCGGCCAGTCATCCACCCACGTCACCGGCGCAAGAAATGTCTCCCGCCCCAGATTGTGGAAGCCGAATTCCGCGTATCGGATGCCGAGGAACACCGCCCACCAGTTTCCGCAATGATCCTCGAAGAAATCCGCGTGGCCCGTCGCCTGGATCGGGTTCGTCAGGCTGCGGTGCGTAAGAACGGGATTGTGCGGGCACGACTCAAACGGCCCGTAAGGCGACCGCGACCGCGCGGCCGTAACCATGTGGCAATCGGCCGTGCCGCCCTCGGCGACGATGAGGTAGTAATACCCGCCGCGCTTGAAAAGATGAGGCGCTTCCGGATAGGACCCGCCGGTCCCCGGCCAGACGAAGACGGTTTCGGTCAATTGCTCGCCGGTCTCGATGTTCAGTTCGCTCTGGTAAACGCCGCGCACCGGCGCCCACAACGTGCCGTTGCCCGTCATATAGACTTTGCCGTCGTCATCGAAGAAGAGCGAGGGGTCGATTCCCCGCTGCTTAATCCAAATTGGTTCCGACCATTCGCCCGCCGGATCGTCCGTGGAGACGTAGAAATTTCCACCGCCGAGCACGTTGGTGGTAATCATGTAAAACCGCCCGTTATGGTGGCGGATGGTCGGGGCGTAGATGCCGTCGGAACATTTCAGGCCCCCAAGCGGAAGCTGGCTGTCGCGCGTCAGGCAATGGCCGATCTGCCGCCAGTTGACCAGGTCGCGACTGTGAAAAACCGGCACGCCGGGGAAATACTCGAACGAACTGTTGACGAGGTAGTAATCCGAACCGACGCGACAGACGCTGGGGTCGGGATAAAAACCCGGGAGGATGGGGTTATTGATGCGCATTGGACTTATTTCTGAGTCGTTTTCAAGCTGGCATTAGCGCAAAGGCGCGAAAAATCGAAAGGGGTTCGGTAGTCGCGCCAGCGTCTTGGAGTGCGGGTAGTCCTCTACCGCTTTGGCAGTGCGCCTGGCCACGTCTGGCATCCATTCCAATCGCAACACCCTCTGTCGGAGAGACCCGGAAAGCTCTGATGGCGAAGGGTATCTTCCGTAGGCAAGGGACTGTCCGGCTTGCGAAAGCGGCAGAGGACTGCCCGCACTCCAAGACGCTGTCGCGTCTATCGGAAGCCCCACCCGGCTCCATCGCAACCTCTGTAAGACGATAGTTATCGTGTTACGGCATACCAGGTCTTTTCGCGCTCGTTCCCAATCTCCAGATTGGGAACGCAAGTGTCTTCGAATCTCCGATTCGCTACGCTCTGTTTGCCGAACCAACGATGGAGCGGACAAAAATCTCGATACGTATCGGGCCATCGACGGTTCCCGAAACAGAGTTTCGCAAACGTGGTTCCCTATCTGGAGATTGGGAACGAGTGTCTCAACGAGCGTCTCAACACCCTTTCTTAAATCATCTGCGTACATCTGCGAAATCTGCGGTTTCAACTTCCGAATCGAGGATTATTGCACGGTTAATGCGGTCGTCATGGCCCCGGAATTCGCGTCCGTGGGCTGCCCGCCGCCAACGGAGATCGCATATGTCCCCGACTCGACTACCGCGCGGCCCTGATCGTCGTAGGCCGCAAGCTGCTCGGCCTTCAGCGTAAAGCGAATCCGCTTCTTCTCTCCGGCGGCAAGATGCACGCGCCGGCAGCCTTCGAGATGCAGGATCGGCGACGGAAATGCCGGATCCATCGCGCTGACATAAAGCTGCGCCACCTCTTCCCCGTCGAACCCGCCGACGTTTTCGACTTCGACATACACCGTCACGCTCTGGTCCTTGTCAATGCTCCTGGCGCTCAGCTCCAGATTCGAATACGCAAACTTCGTGTAGCTCAGTCCGTACCCGAACGGATACAGCGGCTGCTCCTTCATGAACCGGTAGGTCCGGCCCGCCATCGCGTATTCGGTGAACGGCGGAAGCTGGTCCAGCGACTTGATGAACGTGACCGGCAGGCGCCCGGCGGGGTTGAATTTGCCAAAGAGCACATCGGCCACGGCATGCCCGCCCTGCTCGCCGCCATACCACGCCATCACGATCGCCGGGATGTTCTCGGCGGGCCAGTTAAGTTCGATCGGACTGCCGCCCGTCAGCACCAGCACCACCGGTTTGCCCGTGGCGTGCAATTTCTGCAACAACTCAAGCTGGCGCCCCGGCAACCCGATCCGCATGCGGTCGCCGTTTGCTTCGGTATCGGAATCGCCCATGGCGTCGCCCTCTTCGCCTTCCAGACTGGGGGTGTACCCGAGCACGGCCACGATAACATCGCTGTCCAGCATCGCCCAATGCAATGCCACGTCGTTGATCGGCGCCTTGCCGGAAGCTTCGCAGCCTTTCGCATACGTCACCTGCGTTCCCTCCGGAACCGCGCCGACGATCCCCTCCATGATGGTCGTGATGGCGGGTGCGAACCCGGTGTAGTTGCCCTGCATCACGTCGGGCAGAAATGCCGTCGGCCCGATTACCGCAATCGACTTGATTTCCTTCTTCAAAGGCAGCATCCCGCCCTCATTCTTAAGCAGGACGATCGATTCCTGCGCCGCCCGCCGCGCCAGGTTCCGATGCTTCACGCAGTTGACGACCTCCGGAGCGATTGCCGCGTACGGCACCGCGCTTACCGGATCGAACATCCCCAGTTGGAAACGTGCGGTGAAGAGCCGCTTGACCGACGCCGTGATTTCCTCCTCGGAAATCAGCCCCTGCTCCACCGCTTCCACCAGGCGCGGGTAAATGTCTCCGCAGTTTAGATCGCACCCGTTGCGCACCGCCATGGCCACCGACTCCTCCGGCGTGGCCGTGACCTTGTGATTTTCGTGAAAATCCTTAATCGCCCAGCAATCCGACACAACAAAGCCGTCGAACCCCCACTCTTCGTGCAAAATCTTCTGAAGCAGCGTGTGGCTTCCGCAGCACGGCTCGCCGTTGGTGCGATTGTAAGCACCCATGACGGATGCCGCTTTGGCTTCGATCACGCACTCCTTGAACGCGCGCAGGTAGGTCTCATTGAGGTCCCGCGCCGTAACACAGGCGTTAAACGAGTGACGCTGCGCTTCGGGTCCGCTGTGGACCGCAAAGTGTTTCGGCGTCGCCACCAGCTTCAGGTATTTCGGGTCCTCGCCCTGCAATCCTTTGACAAACGCCACGCCCATCCGTCCGGTCAGATATGGGTCCTCGCCATAGGTTTCCTGGCCGCGGCCCCAGCGCGGGTCGCGAAAAATGTTGATGTTGGGAGACCAGTAAGTCAGGCCGAAATACTGCCCTCGATTGCCCTGCCGCAACGCCTGATGATGCTTCGCGCGCCCTTCGTCGGAGATGACAGTCGCGATTTCGCTCATCAGCGCCACGTCGAAGGTGGCCGCGAGTCCGATAGCCTGGGGAAACACCGTCGCCCGTCCGGCTCGCGCGACCCCGTGCAGGCCTTCGTTCCACCAGTTGTACTCCGGCACCTCGAGACGCGGAATCGGCGGCGCTTTGTGAAGCATTTGCGCAATTTTTTCGCGTAGCGTCAACTGCGAAACGAGGATTTCGACTCTCTTTCCAACTGGAAGTGAGGGATCGAGATAGCGCTTGTCGATACTGGAACGGTCGATGGCTGAATCGGTCATTGGAGTAGGCTTGATAAACGGCGGAGCCCTGCTTTGGCAAGAGGCTCAACCAACTTTCCGGTCGATCTTACCGGGATTGCAATGGAAAGCAACGGCAACCATTCGGTTCATTGCTGTTTTTCCAGATCCCGCTAATCGGACGGTCGATTGCGTCCGGGCGGGCATCCCCGCACGTTCAAATTGCAAAGCGTTTCATCCTATGCTCGATTCACCACGATTTCTCGCGTTTGCCGGCAGTTTGAGGACCGGTTCCTTCAACAAAAAGCTGGTCAGGATCGCGGCGGAGGCGGCGCGTTCCGCAGGCGCGCAAGTCACGCTGGTGGATCTTCGCGATTTTCCGCTGCCGATTTTCGATCAAGACGATGAGGACGCCAACGGGCTTCCCGAAAACGCCCGAAAACTCAAGCGCCTCTTCATCGACCACCACGGATTCCTCATCGCATCGCCGGAATACAACAGCGGCATCAGCGGCGCACTCAAGAACGCCATCGACTGGGTCTCCCGCACCGAAACCGACGACGAACCGTCGCTGATCGCGTTCCGGGGAAAAACGGCGGCATTGATGAGCGCCTCGCCCGGCGCGCTGGGCGGATTGCGCGGTCTCGTGCAGGTGCGTTCGATTCTGGGAAACATCGGCGTCCTGGTGCTGCCCGATCAAGTCGCCATACCCGCCGCCCACGAAGCGTTCGCGGAAGATGGCGCGCTGAAAGACCCGCAGAAACAGCAGGCCGTGGAAGCCTTGGGACGCAAGCTCACCGATTTGACGCGGAAAACGGGGCAGGCGTAGAACGCGCTCGCTTCGGTTTAACCCGGGCACCCAGTCAATCAGTGGGAGCCAGGGCGGGGCGGGCCAGCGCTTCCGGACTGCGGCAGCGCTGCCATTCCAACTCACCTCCGCCGCTTCCCCAGACACCCGTCCACGAGCAGGTACCAGAGGAAAAGCGAGTTATGCACCACGTACCGCTTCCACAGCCGCCGCGGCTCGGCTGCCATGCGGAATATCCACTCCAAACCCCGGTCTTGCATCCACTTGGGGGCCTGGCGTACCAGTCCGGCGTGAAAAGCGAACGCCGCTCCGATCGCAAAATACACCCCCGGCGGCAGCTTTGCTTTGTTTCGTGCGATCCACAACTCCTGCTTTGGGCACCCGAGCCCGACCCACACGCACTCCGCTCCCGACTCCGCGATCTTCCGCAAAATCCGCGCGTTCTCCTCTTCGCTCCAACCGTCCGGGGAAAACGGCGGCGAGTACGACCCGGCGATGCGAAGCGCGGGAAACCGTTCCTTTAGCTTGACCGACAGCGTCTCCAGCAGCTTCTCGGAGCCGCCCAGGAAAAAATGGGAAACTCCGGGCAGTTGCAGGACGTGCAGCATCAGGGTCGGACCGTATACGCGGTCGCGCAGGCCGGCGCCCCGGCGGTTCATCACCCAGATCAGCGGCATGCCGTCCGGCACCACCATGTCATAAGAGGCCAGGGCTTGCCCGAATTGCCGGTCGTGCCGGGCCAGCGTGACCACGTGCGTGTTCGCCGCGGAGACGGTCCGCGCCAGTTTTTCGGAACGCGCCGCCGTGCTCCACGCGTGGACAGTCGCCGCGGCGGCCTCGTAGTCCGTGACCGCAAGGGCGACACCGAGAACCGGGCAGTTTTTTTGTTCGATGTTAGAAGTTTGCAAGCCGAAGGTTATCGGTTAGGGTAAAACCTTATTTTCATATGGCCGAGCTACTCCCGACCAATCCAGATCGCCCAGACGACACCCTTGGCTCGACTGCGCTCAAGCCCGAGAGTGCCACAACACAACCGGGCGCGCAACAACTCCCGCCGGACGACATCGATCCAGATGAGCGCTCCCTGACATCCATCGTCGGCGAGGCGCTGGGCGAAGCGGGAGCGTGGGCGGCGGCAAACCCGCTCGGAGCTCTCCTGCTGGCCGCCATCGCCGCCACGCTGGTCTACTTCTACCAGTACGTTCACCCGTTCTACAGCGGATCGCGCAGCACGCTGGTATGGGCGCGCAGCGCGTGGAATCCCGAAGGGGACCAGTCCTATGGCGCGTTCGTGCCGCTCATCTCCCTCGGCCTCTTCGTCTACCACTGGGGAGAGCTGCGGCGCGCACCCAAACAGGGAGACAACTCCGGCCTGGGCTGGATCGCGGCGGGCATCCTCCTCTTCGTCCTGGCAGTGCGTTGTCTCCAGCCGCGCATGGCATTGCTGAGCATTCCCTTCCTGCTCTATGGAATTCTGCTCTTCGTCTGGGGGAGCGCCGTGGGCCGCATCGCCCTGTTCCCTTGCGCGTTTCTGGTATTCATGATTCCCGTCGGGGCGCTCACCCAGGCCACCTTCAAGCTGCAATTCCTGGTCACCGGCTCGGTCGCCTTCCTCTCGCACCTCATCGGAGTCGGCGTTCAGGCGGTCGGCACCACTTTGCGCGCCAGCGACCACTCGTTCGACTTTGAGATTGCCGAAGGGTGCAGCGGCATTCGTTCCCTCATGGCGATGGTCATGATCACCGCCGCCTACGTGCATCTCACCCAGGACCGGCTTTGGAAGAAGCTCACCATCTTCGGCGCATCGGTCGTGTTCGCCATCATTGGCAACGTCGGACGGGTCTTCAGCATCATCCTGGTGGCGAGGTTTTGGGACAAGAAAGTGGCCGGCGGCGCTTACCACGACACCTCGGGCTGGATCTTCTTCCCCATCGCCATGGCGGCCATGCTGCTCTTCGACTGGCTCGTCAACCTGGACTACGCCAAGACGATGAAGGCCTTTAAGGAGGTGGCGCAGGCGGCAAATGCCGATGACGCGTGGAGTCCGGCGGACACCGAACCCGTCAGCGAAAGTCCGGCAACCGAACACTCCGCCGGCGACGCCCCGCTGGAAAGCGCCCCCCAAACAGCCTCAGCGCCGGCAGCGGGCAACGAACCCGCCCAGGCCGTTGCGTGCGCCGCCCCTTCCCAAATCGACGACGGCTCCCCCTCCCCTTCACAACCAGAGACTCCGGCGCAATCCAACATCAGACGCTATGATTACTAAACGACTTCTGTTGCTCCAGATCGTGTTGCTGGCGGGATTGGGCAGCGTGTTTGCGTTGCCCAAGCACCTCGAACAACCCGAAGCGGGCGTTACCTTGCAACTGCCCAACTATCTGGGCCAGTGGTACGGCACGGATCTCGAAGCCAGCCAGCGGGAACGCGATGTGCTCGGACCCGAAACCACGTTTGCGCGCAAACGCTACGAGGACGGATTCGGCACAATACTCGATGTCTCCATCGTCCTTTCGGGCGAGGACATGAACACAAGCATTCACCGCCCGGAACGCTGCCTGCCCGCGCAAGGCATGACCGTTGCCGATTCGCGCAGCAAGGTCGTCCGGTTTCACGATCACAACCTGACGGTGACGCGGTTGATCACCACGGGCGACCGCCCCTCCCCCAACGGCGGAAAGCCGCTTATCGACCACTCGCTGCATTACTACTGGTTCATCGGCTCGACTGAAACCACCGCCTCGCACACGATGCGGGAGTTCATCGACATCCGCGACCGCATCCTCAAAGGAACCGTGCAGCGCTGGGCGTACATCACCATCCGAGCGTCGATCACGAAAGATGTGGAAAAATTCGGACGTTCCGAAGCCGAGGTGGACAAACTGCTGACCGACTTCATCAAGCGCTTGGTGCCAAAGATTGAGAAGCCGAGCGTGGTGAACACGTAACAGGCTGACGCGCAAAGCGTCTTGGAGGGAGGCAGTCCAAGACGCTGGCGCGATCCTCGAAAGCCCCATGGCGGTTCAACACGCAACCCGGCATGCGACAAAACGCGTGGGACAGGGTACTAAGCTCCCGAGCCTCCCGCAATGATGTAAAGCCTTTCTTTTTCGTTGACGAACGCCCATCGCTGTACTAGCGTTTCTCATCCCCCCCAAGAGAACCGATATGACCCCCAACCCAACCGGAATCAAGCGCCGCGACTTCCTTCGAGGCGGCATCGCGACTTCCATTCTTTCCCTGCTCCCCCGACAAGGCCTCTTCGCTGAAAGAAACGCGGCGGCAGAGCGGCCCAACGTGCTCTTTCTGTTCTCCGACCAGCATCACGCCGGAATGACCAGTTACGCGGGGCATCCCAACATGCACACTTCCGCGCTCGATCTTTTGGCGTCCGGGGGAATGCGCTTCGACCGCGCGTATTGCCAGGACGGCGTTTGCTGTCCGTCGCGCACGTCGATCATGACGGGGCATTATCCGCGCACGTTCGGGGTTTATGACAACCGGCTCATGCAGGCATCGATCCTCTCGGAATTGACGCCAATGCAGCGCGCCTTCCACCAGGCCGGGTATTACACCTTCACCACTGGCAAACGCCACCTCCTTCAAACCGTCGATACCGATTGGGACTATTCGGCGGGCACTCAGAACCTGCCGACGGAGATGAACCGGGACACTCTGCACTACTGGAACTGGATCAAGCAGAAAGGCTTGGCGGAGCAGCTCAAAACCGATTTTGCGGCGGAATTCGGTGGTCCAAAAGGAGCCGCGCCTTTTACCTGCCGCCTTTCCGTCCTGCCCCCGGAAGCCACCGCGGAGGCGTTTGCCGCGCAGCAGACCGTCGAATTCCTCCGATCCGCGCAAGCGAAGAAGCAGCCGTTTTTCGCGTGGTCGACTTTCTATCGGCCTCACCAGCCTTACACTCCGCAGAAGAAATACGCTGACCGCATCGATTTCGATTCGCTCAAGCTCCCCTCGACTCTCTGGCAAAAGCCTGAAGAACTGCCGCCCGGATTGTGCCGGTTCCGGAAGAACAAGAATCTGCCATGGAACCTGGGCGAAGCGGACGAAGCCGCTTACCGCCGCTACATCGGCTACTACATCGCCCTGGTGCATGAAATCGACGATCACATCCGCACGATTCTCAATGCCCTGGAACAAGAGGGGCTGGCAAAAAACACGATCGTTATCTACGCCAGCGACCACGGCGATTTTGTCGGAAACCATGGGCTGGTGGAGAAGGGATCGGCCTGGCACAATTTCTACGAGGAAACCCTGCGCGTTCCGCTGATCGTCAACTGGCCGGGACACATCCCGTCGGGTGCGGTTCGCACCGATCTGGTTGAGTTGGTCGATCTATACCCCACGTTGCTGAGCCTGTGCGACCTTGGAACCAAACACAGCCATCCCCTGCCCGGTCGCGACCTTGCCGGGACGCTTCTTCATCAAACCAGCGTCGGCAGGAAATATGCGGTTTCCGAAAACTGGTCGCAGGCCACCGTCATTGCGGACGGCTTGAAGTACGGCCGGTGGCTGAATTGCCCCGATCCCAAGCTCGACTGTCGAACCTGGGGCAACATGCTCGTTGAACGATCCGGCGACGCGCATGAACTGAACAATCTCATTAACAACCCGGAGTACGCCGCGCCCCTCAAGCAATTGGACGCGTTCCTGGCGGAATGGGCAGACAAGACCGATGACAGCGGCCGACGGGAGTTTTTCGCCAAGCGCAAGCTAGTGTATTCGAAAGTGTAGCGCCAAATTATGAGTTGCCTGGCTATTGGTGCTATACCGGCCTCTGTGGGCCGCATTGCCGCGGGCTTATGCAATAGCCGATCGCTTTGCAGGGTTGCCGGCGCCATTGTGTTTTTCCACGTGTTCGCGTTGTTGCCAGCCTCGGCCGCCGAAACGGTCCGGGTGGACGTGACCAATGGCGCCCCCCGGTTAATGGTCGATGGCACAGCGGTGCGCGCACGGTTTTTCTTTGGCGGGTCGGGAATTCGCCCCCTCAACATCGATCCTATAACTCCCGAAGGCCGCCCGGTTACCTTCGATTTCACCCCTGGAGCGGATGCGCTGAATGTCGGCACGATACACTTTCGTTTTGGGGAGACGCCCGGCGATATCGATCTCGACGACATTCGCATGACCGACCTCGATTCCGGCGCCGATGTGATTCCGTTCTCCACCTTCGACGGGGGATTCCACGATTTCGAAAAAGACTGGGCCTTTTGGCCGACCGGACCTCAGAACACTGTCGGCTCCGTGCGGGTGGAGAACGGCAGGGGCCGGGAGGGATCGCCGGGGCTGCACATCAAGCTGACTGCTCCGCCCGACGGCAAGTGGCCGGGGTTTCATCTGTTTCATCAAGCAAATCTTCCGCTGCAAGCGGGGCACCGGTATCGGGTAAGTTTTTGGGCGAAAGCGCAGCCTGCGCGGAAGCTGGTCATTGGCTTTTACCGGCCGGGAAAGCCTTATCTGAATCTTGCGCCCAATGTATTTCCGCAACAAATCAAGCTGGCGGCGGCCGCGGGAGTCAATTTCATCAGTTTCCCGATGGCCCCGTTTTGGCCAAAGCCGGGAACCGAACCGGACTGGACCGCGGTCGATGCCGCATGCCGGACGGTCCTCGACGCGAATCCGAAAGCGCTGCTGTTGCCGCGAATCGGCGTTTACGCGCCCGCTTGGTGGCTCAAGGCTCATCCGGGCGAGTCGATGGTTTGGGATTCGCCAGAACCCAATGGCCCCATGTTCGACGTCGCATCGGCGCTCTACCGACAGGATGCCGCAAAGCATCTGTCCGCCTTGATCGTCCACCTTGAGGAAAAGTTCGGAGAACACATGGCGGGCTACCATATCTGCGGACAAAACACCGCGGAATGGTTTTATTACGAAACGTGGAATCAGCCCCTCAACGGCTACGCTGAGTGCGATCGCCGGACGTGGCGCGAATGGCTCAAAAGCCGCTATCATCAAGACGAAGCCCTGCGGGCCGCGTGGCATGATCCGCTGGCCTCCATCGGCTCCGCCACGGTGCCTTCGCCGGAGGCGCGCCGCGCCGCTCCAAACGGGGTGCTTCGCGATTCCGCCACCGAGCAACCCGTCATCGATTTCTCCGAATTCCAGCAGGAGAGCATGGCGAGTTGTATTTGCGAGTTGGCGCGCGTGGCCCGCGAAGCGTCGCGCGGGCGCAAGCTCGTCGTCTTTTTTTATGGCTATCTTTTCGAATTCAGCGCGGTCCGCAATGGTCCGGCCACGTCGGGACATTACGCATTGCGCCGGGTTCTAGATTGCCCCGACATCGACGTGCTTTGCTCGCCCATCTCGTATTTCGATCGCGGCCTGGGTGGAAATGCACCCGCAATGACGGCGTCCGAAAGTGTCGCCCTGGCCGGGAAGATGTGGTTGGCGGAAGACGACACCGCCACGTATCTCTCGCTCAACGACTTTCCCGGTTCGACTGAACGGGTCGATACGGTGGAAAAGACCAATCGCGAACTCGTTCGCAATACGGCCCAATGCGCCCTGCGGAACTTTGCCACCTGGTGGATGGATTTGGGAGCGGTGGGCTGGTTTAACGATCCGCGGATGTGGGCGGAAATGGCCCGGCTCGACGCGCTGGACCGGCCTCTGCTGGCCAGGCCCACGGCCTACCGCCCCGAGGTGGCCGCTGTGATCGACGAACAGAGCCTGCTGCGTGTGGCTTGCGGAGGCAACATAGTCACCACCCATATTGTTGCGAAAGCCCGCGGGGATCTGGGGCGCATGGGTTGCCCATTTGGCCAGTATCTGCTCGACGATGTCTGCGCGGGAAAAGTTTCGGCGAAATTGTATGTGTTCCTCGCCGCGTGGCATCTCTCGCCCGGCCAACGCCAAAAGCTTCTAAAGACGACTCGCGGCGCGACACGCATTTGGTGTTATGCGCCCGGCTACCAGGAGGGCGATCTCACTTCCATGGAGGCGATGCGCGAGTTGACCGGCTTCCGGATCAAGAGGATTTCCAAAGTGAACGCCCTGGCGGTAGCGACAGACACAGGCAGAAAACTCGGCCTGGTTGGGACATTGGGGGTCGACCGGCCCGTTGAGCCACTTTTTGCGGTCGAAGATGCCACGCCGGAAGAAACCCTCGCTACGTATCCGGATGGGTCCGCTGCTGTTGCGATGCGCCGAACCGCGGACGGCGTTTCCCTGTTCGCCGGCCCTCCCGAAATCACTCCGGACCTGTTGAGGCTGGCTGCGGCTCGAAGCGGCATCCATCTTTTCACCCACACCAACTGCAATGTGTACGCCAACGGACCTTTCCTGGTGCTACATGCTTCGCAGGATGGCCCGCTGCGCATCGACACGGGCCGATCGGACCCCATTGTCGATCTGATGACGGGGCGGGAAATCGGCAAAGGCCCTCAATGGCAAGTTGACCTGACGAAGGGCGAAACGCGGGTTTTGAAAATCGGAACACCATGAAAACAGCCTGTACCATCGCGTCCGGAGGTCTGATGCTCTTCGGTATGGCGCCCGAAGCTTGGGCTCAGTCCCCGAGACAGAATCCTCCCAACGTGGTCGTCATTCTCGCCGACGATATGGGTTATGGCGACATCGCGCCATTCGGCTCCAAACTCAACCGCACGCCAAATCTCGACCGAATGGCCGCCGAAGGCATCGAGCTGACGAGCTTTTACGCCGCGCCAGTCTGCACGCCGTCGCGAGCGCAGTTGATGACGGGTTGTTACGCCAAGCGCGTTTCGTTGCCCGCCGTTCTTGAACCGAAGTGCCCGATCGGGCTCAGTTCCAAAGAATACACGATCGCCGATTTGCTCAAGCAGCGCGGTTATTCCACCATGCTGGTCGGTAAATGGCATTTGGGCGATCAACCCGAGTTTTTGCCGACCCGGCACGGGTTCGACCGCTACCTCGGCCTGCCCTATTCCAACGACATGCACCCGCTGGTGCTGCTGGACAACGAAACAGTCGCCGAGACGGCCCCTCAACAGGATAAGCTGACGGCGCGCTACACCGAGGAGGCTGTGAAGTTCATCTCGGCGAACCGAACGCACCCGTTCTTCCTGTATCTGGCTCATGCGGCGGTGCATGTGCCGATTCATCCCGGCAAAGCGTTCCAGGGCAAGTCGGCCAACGGACGCTTTGGCGATTGGGTCGAGGAATTGGACTGGAGCGTGGGCCGCGTCCTGGGCACACTCAAGGAACTCAAACTCGATTCCAATACGCTCGTCCTGTTCACCAGCGACAACGGCGGGTGGCGGGAGAAGGGCAAGGACGGCGGTGACAACGGTCCCTTGCGCGGCGGCAAGCGATCGACGTTCGAGGGAGGCAGCCGCGTGCCCGCCATTGCGTGGTGGCCCGGCAGAATTCCAGCCGGCACGGTCTGCGACGCCGTCGCCAGCGAAATGGATGTCCTGCCGACTGTTGTAAAGCTCGCCGGCGGCGCGTTGCCATCCGACCGAAAGATCGACGGCCTGGACCTCTGGCCCCTGCTTTCCGGGCAAACCAGGGAATCGCCGCATGAAGCCTTGTTCTATTTCCGGGATGTAAAAAGCGAAGGCAAGATCGAGGCGGTGCGCTCTGGCCCGTGGAAACTCGCCGTTGCAGCCCAATCCGAAGGCTGGAAAGACATGGCCGCCGAAATCCTGGCGCAACCTTTCACCCAAAGACTCTACAACCTCGAATCCGATATTGGCGAAACCACCGATGTCGCCGCACAGCACCCCGACGTGGTCAAGCGTCTGCAAGGCTACGTGAACCGGATGGAAGCCGATCTGGGCGCCGGCATCCGGCACGGCCCCGGCGTCCGGGCCCGAGGCTTTGTCAAGGAGCCAAAGCTGCTGATCGAGGACAAGAAGAGTCCGACAGCGTTAACCCGGATCGCGATCGAATACGATTAGGACGTCCAAAGGGCTCATCGGCGCGTTGGAAGTTTAGAGGGTTTTTCATTTTGCTTTGAAGGATAGCCGACGGTGGTTCTTTCGGCAGGGCAGTTCGGGTGACGAAAATCTTCATTATACGTTTAATAAGATTCTTCGCCTCCTTCATTGACCGCGTCCGTCAGAGGGAAGATATTTTCATGTTTCGTAACCCTGACAATCCCATGAACACTCGTTCCGTCGTTTCATCACCCCGTTCCTCCACCACCGGCAGCAGACGCTCCAGGATGCCGCAGCCCGCGCGAGCCCTTGCCGGTTCCGTCGGTGCGCTGCTCACCTGTGCCCTTCTTCCGTCCGCCGCCCATGGCGCCACCTGGACGTGTTTCTCCAGCGGCAACGCCTCCGGCACTTGGGGCACCGGTTCAAACTGGTCCGGTGGAACGGCTCCGAACGCCACCGATGCCGTCGCCGACTTCAGCACGCTGGACATCACGGCGGATTCCACCGTCACCGTCGGCACGCCGGTCACCACCGGCACGATGCTCTTTGGCGACACGACGCCTTCCAACAACTGGATCGTCAGCGGCAGCGCTATCACCCTGGCCACCAGCGGTGCGAATGCGCCGCTAATCCAGGTCAACAACCAGACCGTGACCTTCAATGCGGCGCTCGCCGGCACGCAGGGGTTCGTCAAGAGCGGCGCGGGGACGCTGGTCCTCACCGGCAGCAACAGCTACAGCGGCGGCACGACGGTCGGCGGCGGCACGCTGCAGTTCTCCGGCTCATTTGCCATGCCGGGAGCCACCGCGATCACGCTCAACAGCCCGGGAACCCTCGACTTGGGAGGAACAAGCAGGACGACTACCGGATTGGTCACGCTGAACGGCGGAACGCTACAAAACGGCGTCTTGACCTCGAACAACGCCGGCGAAGCCACCAACAACCAGTTCTCCGGGACGATTACCCTCGGAAGCGGCGGCGCGTTTGTCACCAACCAGCGGCTGCTCATGGCAAACGGCGGAACCGCCGCCTTCACGATTGCGCCGGGCAGCACTGGAACCATGACTTTCGGGGGTGACAATGGGTCTAACGAAAACTACGTCGCTTTCGGTGGCGGCACGGCCACGCTGAGCATCAACGGCGGAGCGGTTAACTTCACCAACTCCAGCTACGGGACCGGCAACGGTTACCTCAACGTGGGTTCCAACAACGCCGGGAGCAACGGTACGATCACCATCAATGGGGCAAATCTCAACGTCGGCACATGGCTGAAGCTGGGCGGCAACTATAATAGCATCGCGGGAATCAGCACTACGTCGGCGCTCTCGATTTCCAACGGAGCGGTGAAGATTGGCGGCGGGTCCGACACCGGCTACAACGGGGCGCTGTTCATGAACGGCGGCAACGGCGACACCACGGCCAACACCGGCACCTCGACATTGACCGTCGGAAGCAGCGGCACGCTCACCGTCACGCAAATTCAAGCGGGCAACGGCGGCACGAAGACAATCAACCTTAATGGAGGCACGATTGTAGCCGCCCCCGGGGCCGCATCGGCATTCCTGCTGAGCGCCACGGGCCTTTCTGTGAACATCCAGAGCGGCGGAGCGACGATCAATTCCGGCACGTCCGCGATCACGGTAGGCGCCCCGCTTTCCGGCACGGGTGGTTTGACGCTGACCGGCGCCGGCACGGTGCTTCTCACCGCCACAAACAGCAGCCTCACGGGGCCGATCTCCGTCAACGGGGGCGCGCTCGCCGGCGGCACGGGCGCCAACGTCTTTGGCGGCATCGCCGGCGCAGTCACGGTTGCAGCGGGAGCTGGCTTTGGGTTCAACAACATCGGTGTTTTTAATCAGAACACCTACGCCAACAATCTCTTCTTGAGCGGCACGGGTGTCAGCCCCGCCTTCGGCGCCCTCGAACTCGGCGGCAACGTCACTTCCACCGGCACGATCACGCTCAACGCCAGCGCGCGCATCACCCACAATTGGAATATCGCCACCGTGAACGGCCCGATCGTTGGGACGAACACCAGCCTGACGCTCGCCACGTTTCAGCCGAGCCAGTATGGGTTTTACGTCAACGGAAATATCAACCTCGGCGCGGGCGCGCTCATCGTTAATGGCATTGGCACGGCCGACTCTCCGGATGTGACCCTTTCAGGTAGCAACAGCTACAGCGGCGGAACACAGGTGAACTCCGGTGTGCTTTCGGTTTCGAGCACCAACGCGCTTCCCGGCTGGAACACCGGGGCGTTCAATATCGCTTCCGGCGCCACGCTCGTGGTGCCCAATGCGTTCAGCGATTCCAACGTCGCCACCCTGCTCGGCAGCGGAACGTTTGCGGCAGGGGCGAGCTTCGGCTTCGACACCGGCTCCGGCAATCGCGTTTCTTCGGCGAACATCGCCAACACTGCCGGCGGTGCCTTGGGATTGATCAAAATGGGGGCCAACGCGCTGACCCTTTCCGGAAGCAACAGCTACACCGGCCCAACCACCGTTTGGAGCGGCACCCTCAAGGCTGGCAGCGCCTATGCCTTTTCCACTGGAACGCTCGGCGGCATCGCGGGAACCATTGACCTCAACGGATACAACGCCGGCGTCAGTTCGCTGGCGTTGAACGGCGTGACGGTCGCGGCCACGGGCGGCGGCACGCTCACTCTCACCGGCGGCACGGCGATCAACATCGGCGCCAGCTATGCGGCAACCTGCGTTTCCGCCAATCTTGCCATCTCCGGCACCGGCGGGGCGATTGTAAAATCCGCCGCCAACGGGACTCCTGTGCTTTCCGGGGCGCTCGACCTCGGCGGGGGCAACCGGATTTTCAGCCTGCAAGACACGTCCGGCTACGTTGCCGAACTCACCGTCAGCGGATCGATCGGCGACGGCAGCCTGACCTTGAGCAATACCGCCGCCGGCTACACCAGCTACGGCACTCTTTACCTGACGGGGACCAACAATTACGCGGGCGGAACGACCATTTCCGCCGGAGCGCTCTCCATCAATAACGGATCGGCGCTCGGCTCGGGAACGGTGACCATCGGGACCGACGGCTCCCTGCTGTTTGGCGGCCAGGGAATTGTGAATGTCACGGGGGTGAACGTGGCGAATCCCCTGTCGATCAACCGCCCCGCTGGCGGCGTTTGGGCTTTGGCCATCCAAAACTATGCCGGCAGCAACACGCTTTCTGGCGCTGTCGCTCTACAGAGCGCTGCGACGCCGGTTACGGTCACCTCTGGAACTTTGACCATGAGCTGGGCCGTCAGCGGCACCGGCGGCTGGAATATTTCCGGGCCGGGGACAATGCTTTTTTCGAACAGCAACAGCTACAGCGGCGGCACGACTGTCACCTCGGGTGTGCTGCAAGTCGGCAACGCCAACGCGCTCGGCGCCTCGACCGCCGCGCTTTCCCTGACCGGAACGCTGGACCTCAACGGCTACAGCCCCGCTGCCGGGGCGCTGACCGGGTCGGGCACGATCGGCAACAACTCCGGGGCCGGCGCGTCCATTTTGACGCTTAACGGAACCGCATCCGCGACGTTCAGCGGGGTTATCAAAGACAACCTCGGAACCGCCGGGGGCAGCACTGGGATTACCGTTTCGAATCCCTGGGCTCTCACCACCGGCATCTCTGGCAACGGAGGGGTTGCGGCGACCGGCGCGACGCAGACGTTGTCGGGCAGCAGCACGTACAGCGGTCCGACGGTCGTCAACGCGGGAACGTTGCAAATTGCCGGCCTCAACGGCTTTCTGGCCGGCACGGGCACGGTGACGGTGACCGGCAACGCCAGCTTGATCGCCGGCGACACCGCGACCCCGGCGAACAACAACAACATCGTCAACCGCATCAACGCGAACGCCTCGCTGATCCTGGGCGGCGCGACCGGCGCGGGAACGTTGGTTGCGCCGTTTGGCGCCACCGGCACCACCAGCCAGACTTTCGCAAGCCTCACGGTCAATCCCGGCGGCAACACCGTCACCACCGCGAACACGGCGGCGGGAACGAACAACCTGATCTTCACGGGAGCGGGCGGCGCCGGGTACGTGCGCGCCACGAACGGCATCCTGAACGTCACCTCCACCACCGGCTTCAACCCGCAATTCACCAACGCCCCCACCGCCGCCGGCGGATCGAGCGTCTCCGGCGCGGCTGGCAGCGGCAATGAAATCCTGATCGGCGCGATCCTCAACGCAACCGATTTCGTCAGTGCGACCTCCGGCAATCTTGCGGCGTCCGCTTACACGCCCAGCGCCGCGGGTTCGCTGACCGCGGGCGCCAACGTCAACCTTACCGGGGGCAACACGACGCTGCCGGGCAGCACGGTGCTTTCCATCAACAGTCTTAAATTCACCGACAACGCGGCGCGCACACTGAACCTCGGCACGAACAGCCAGTTGACGATCGCCAGCGGCGGCATTCTCACCGGATCCGCCGTGGCGACGGCCGGCAGCACCATCACCAGCGGTTCGCTCACCAGCGGCGTGGGCGATCTCTGGATTTATGCCAACGGCAGCGGGCTTAACAATGCGCGCAATTCCAACACGGCGCTGACGATCGCTTCGCAGATTTATGGCAACATTTCCCTGACTGTCGCTGGCGGCCAGCAGGTAACGCTTTCGAACACGGTCAACAGCTACACGGGCGGCACGTACCTCGTGGGCGGAGGCAGGCTGGTGATTCCCGGCGACGGCGCCCTCGGCGCGGCCGGCGGCACGGTCACCGCGGTCAGCGGCTTCAACAGTATTTCCCCCAATGCCGGATTCACCTTCAACAGCAGCCGCAATTTCGTGATCGACGCGGGCGCGGCGTTGATGATCGGGGACCAGGGGCAAACCAACACGATTCCCGGGCTTATCAGTGGCGCCGGCGAATTGCAAATTGGCTACGTTTCAGCGGCCCAGCGTTTGTTTCTGACCAACACCAACTCCGGGTTCACGGGGCGGTACGATCTCAACGGTTATTTGGTGGCGACCGAGGGCGTGGGACTTTCTTCCAATGCCAACCTGAATTTTACCGGACGCAGCACCGGCATCATCGGTCTGCTGGAGACGAACGGTTCGTTTACCCGCTCCCTCGGTTCGGGAGCGGGCCAGGTGCAGTGGCAAAACGACGGCCAGTACGGCTACGGCGGGTTTGCCGCCGTGAGCGCCACGGCGGGAACGCCGCTGACGGTCAACCTCGGCGGCGCGGGCGCGACGTTGACCATCGGTTCGGGCTACTTCGTGCCGGCGGCCTACGCCGGGAATGGGTTGCGCTTTCAGGATGCCAACTCCAATGGGCCGGTAACGTTTGTCAATTCGATCAACCTCAACGGCGCCGTGCGTGGGATCGACGTGGGCGGCCCGGCTTTGACGGCCGCCAGCGGAACCTCGGGAGCGCTTGCAACCGTCTCGGGAGTGCTCTCGGGGAACGCAAGCGCCGGTCTGTCGAAGAACTACAACGGCGTGCTCAGCCTGACCGCGACAAACACGTACGGCGGACCGACCACCGTTTCGGGCGGCGTTTTGCGAGCCAACGACGGCACGGGCTTGCCTTCTGCGGGTAATCTGACGATCAACGGTGGCGTTCTCGAAACTGGCGTGAATCTCACTCGTGCCCTCGGCTCCGGTGCCGGGGCGGTGCAGGTCACCGGCGGCGTGAGCGGCTTCAGCGCTTACGGCGCGCCGGCGCTCATCGCCATCGGCGGTACGACCAGCCCGACGGCGTTGACATGGGGCAGCGCCACATTCGCCCCGACAACGCTGGTGCTCAACGAAGTCACCGCCAACAACACGCTGACCTTCGCCAACGCCATCGACCTGAGCGGCAGCACGGTGCAGACCATCAACGTCAACGCCGCCACCGCCATTATGACCGGCGTGCTCTCCGGCGGCACCACCAGCCTCACCAAAGGCGGCGCGGGCACGCTGGTTCTTGCCGCAAACGAAACCTATGCCACGACAAGCGGCTCGACGACGATTTCCACCGGCACATTGCAACTTGGCAACGGCGGCGCGACGGGTTCGGTCGTCGGCAACATTTCCATTTCCAGCGGCGCAGTATTGGCATTCAACCGCTCCGACGCCGGGTTGGTCATGAGCGGAACGATCTCCGGAAGCGGCTCGGTTGTCCAGGCGGGCAGCGGTCTGACAGTTCTCGCGGCCGGCACCAACACCTACACGGGCACGACCACCATCAGCAGCGGCACGCTGCAATTCGGCAACGGCACGACCGGCGCGGTGCTGGGGTCGGGTTCGGTGACGGTCGCCGGCGGCGCGACGCTGGCTCTGAACCTGCCCGCCAGCGGCACGTTTGGAAGCCCCATCGCAATGAACAACTATTCCGCTCCGAATGCCGTTGTGAGCATTCTTTCGAGCGGAACGGTAACGCTTTCGAACAATATTACCGGCACCGTTTACTCGACGTTGAACCAGACCGGAACGGGCGTCACGATCCTCGCCGGAAACGACACGTTTTTCGGGCCCACGAACATCACGTCCGGGACATTACAAATCGGGTGGAGCGGGGCGCTCAACAATAGCACCGTCAACATCGGCGTTAACAACGGCCTGGCATTCGGGGTCGCCAACCCATGGGTGGGCGGACTGTCGGGAACCGGTTCGCTGGTGTTGTCCAGTACCGCCGGCGCGGCGGCAGCCCTGAGCGTCGGAGTAAACACTTCAATAAGCAGTTCCTACTCGGGCGCCATCAGCGGTCTTGGTTCGCTGACCAAGATCAATAGCAGTCCGCAGACGCTCTCCGGCAACCTGAGCTACACAGGGTCAACCACCGTCAACGGCGGCTTGCTGACCCTCACCGGCAGCAACAGCTACACCGGGGCGACGACGGTGAGCAGCGGCTCGCTGCAATTCGGCGCGAACAGCCCGTACGCCGTTCCGGCGGCATCGACGCTCAATGTCAACGGCGGCGTCTTCGATCTGAACGGGAACAACTTCACCACCACCGCGATGGGCGCCGGCAACGCTGCCGGGTTGATTACCGATAACTCCGCCGTCAGCGGAACGACCGTGTTCACGCTTTCCACCTCGACTCCGGGGGTGACGGTTCCCATTAACGACGGCGCCAATGGGCGGGTTCTGGCGGTGAACGTCACGAACAGTAACGCGGCAGGAAGCCTCGCCGCCAACAGCACCTTCTCGGGCGGTGTGACTCTTCTGACCGGTCCCGGCAACGGCACCCGCCTCTCGTACAGCGGCACCGGCGCCGGTTCGCCGGGAGCCATCGTCAGCAGCCCGCTCGGGCGCGGCACGTTGACGATTGGCCTGTCCACAACCGACAAAGCGCAGTTATCGATTGCTTCGGGCAGCAGCGTTGTTCTCAACAACATCCTATTTAACTCGGCGCTCGGGACTGATGTCACTGCAGCTGTTCGGGTGGGAGGGAGCAATATCGTCCTTGCGGGAACACTGATTGCAGGTCTGGCCGACATCAACTTAGGCGATTCAAACGGTCCGGGATCTGCCACGCTCCAAGGACAGCTTACCGGTTCCAACGGCCTGTGGATTAAGAACGCCTACAACAGCAACTTGACGGTCACCCTGTCCAACACCACCGGCGCGGCGAACAATTACCTCGGCAACACCACGGTCGATTCCCGCCATACGCTGATCCTCGGCGCGGCGAACCAGATTCCAAGCGGCGTCGGCTACGGCAACCTGGTGCTCAACGGCACGATGAACCTCGGCGGTTACTCGACCACCATCAATAACATCACGGGATCCACGGCCGCGGCCGTGCTGGAAGCGGGCGGCGGCACGCCGGTGTTCACTGTGGGCGCGACCAACCTCAGCGGCACCTATGCGGGCGCGATCAAGAACAGTTCGGGCACGCTTTCGCTGATCAAGGCCGGCGCGGGCACGCTGACACTGACCGGTTCCCTGACGTACGGAGGAAGCACCACCATCAATGGTGGCACACTGGCGCTTGCGCCGGCAACCGGCATTACCAACACGCTTGCCGGCAACATCGGTGGCGCAGGCGTTCTTTCCATCGCCGGTTCGGGCACGACGACACTCCAGGGCAGCAATAACTATGGCGGCGGCACGGTTCTCAACGGTGGCGTTCTCAGCATTTCCAGCGATGCAAACATCGGCGGTTCGTCCGGCGCGCTGACCTTCAACGGCGGCATCCTGCAAGTCACCGGCGTTGGGATGACCAACATCGACAGCCATACGGTCAACTGGTCCACGTTCTCCGGCGGCATCGACGTCAACAACGCGGCGAACGTGTTCACCGTGAACGAAACGCTTTCGGGCACGGGAACATTCACCAAGCTCGGCGCGGGGATGCTGCTGCTTGGAGGCAGCAATAGCAACACCGGTGGTGTCATCGTGACCGCGGGCACATTGCAAATGACCAACGCCTCCGCGCTTGGGACCGGCAACCTTCCCGTCTCTGTGAGCGGCGTCCTCGATCTCAACGGCTACAGCCCGACCATCGGCGCGCTGAGCGGCACGGGCGTGATCGGAAACAACTTCGGTTCCGGCATATCCACGTTGACGCTCAACGGCACCGCTGCGACGACGTTTGCGGGAACGCTTGCCGACAACCTCGGAAACGCGGGCGGCACGCTGGCGCTGGTCAAGAGCGGCCCGGTCACCCAGACGCTGTCGGGAACCAGCACCTACACCGGCGCCACTCTGGTCAACGGCCAGATTTGCTTCGGCAGCATGATCGGGGCGGGAGGCAGCGGAGCCGTTCAGAGCTCCGGTGCGCTGCAAGTCTCCGGTTCCCTGGCGAACACCGCCGGCCTTTCCATTGCGAACGGAGGCGTGTTTACGGACGGCAACGCCACCGCCGCCAGCAATAACGGCGTGGTCAACCGCATCAATCCCGCCGCCACGCTCACGATGGGCGGCACGAACGGCGGCGGCACCTTTACGATGGCGGCCCCGGCAGCCGGCAACACCACCAGCCAGACGTTCGCCGCGCTGGCCGTCGGCCCTGGTTTTAACACCATCAGTGCCAATGCCACCACGGGAACGGCCAACCTGATCTTCAGCGGCGCTGGAGGCTCCGTTTACACCCGAAGCACCGGTGCCATGATCAATTTCTCGGGAACGAGCGGTTTACTGATGAGCTTCGCCAACGCCCCGTCGATCAATACCGCAGGCAGCGGCGCGAACGCGATTCTGGTGGGTGCTTATCTCAGCGGTACCGACTTCGTCGCGGTGAATTCGGGGACGTTGACGGGCGCGACCTACACAGCCAACTCGGCCTCCGCGCTGACCCCCGGCGCGAATATCAACATCACCGGGACAAGCACAAGCGGCCTCGCCGGCTTGCAATCGATCAACAGCCTGCGCTTTGTCGATTCCACCGCGCGCGCGGTGACGCTCTCCTCCGGCACGCTTCAGATCGCCGGCGGCGGGATCGCCGTCGGCGCGAGTGTGCCCCATGGCGTCGGCCCCGGCGTCGGCACGCTTTCGGGAATCAGCGGCGGTGCGCTGACCAGCGGCACGAACGAAATCTTCTTCTCCGGCCAGAACAACCAGTACATCCGCAACGGCTTTGGCTTCCAGATCGATTCGCAGATTGTCGATAACGGCGCGCCGGTCGGTCTGAATATCACCGGCGGCGGCGCATTGTTGCTGACCAACACGGCCAACAGTTTCACCGGAAATATTTACCTCAACGGCGGCTCGCTGGGGCTGGCAAGCCCGACCGGAGCCGCCACCACCGACGCCGTGCTAGGCGGCTCGAATACGATCTACGCCACGAGCGGCAACAACGTCGTTCGCGCGGACCTTGGCACGACCAACGCCTGGAGCAACAAGCACAATGTGGTCATCAACGCCGGCGCGCAATTCGATCTGAATACGCAAAACGGCCCGATCACTTTCAACGCCCAGCTTTCCGGCAGCGGCGTGTTTAGCCTCGGCGTGAACACCTACAACTCGGGGAATGGCGTGATCGTCCCGGTCTCCGAGAACGGCTTCACCGGAACCTATGTGGTCGGCAACTTCCTGCGGGCGGACGACGGCGTCGGGCTATCCTCCAACGCAAACCTCGCCCTTGCGACCACTGGCAACGGCGTGCTGGAGACGAAGGCCAACTTCACCCGCTTTGTCGGATTCGGTCCGGGCCAGGTTCAATTCACCGAAGTCCAGAGCAATTATTGGGGCGGCGGGTTCTCCGCGGTGGGGACGGCGGGGGCAAACCCGGTTACCGTGAGTCTGGGCGGGCTCGGCACTCCCACGGCACTCACCTGCTGGACGGGCGGGACCCCGGGATTCTTCACCTATGGCACCGGCGGAATCCTCTACCTGCAGGACGGCAACGCCAACAACACTCTGACCTGGGCCAACCCCATTGCCATTCCAAGCAGCACTTTGACAATCCAACAGAGCGCCGCTACCAGCGGCTCTTCCACAGCCGCGACGCTGACCGGTGCGCTGACCGGGGCGGGGGCTATTACCAAAACCGGCGGCGGGTTGCTGATTCTCTCCGCGACCAACACCTACGGCGGCACGACCACGATTAGCAACGGCACCCTGCGCGCCAACGATGGCATCGGCCTGCCTTCCACGGGCAATCTGACGATCAATGGCGCTATTTTCGAAACCGGCGCGAACATAACACGTCCGCTCGGCACCGGCACGGGAGCGGTGCAAATCACCGGCGGCGTGAGCGGCTTTAGCGCCAACAGCGCGCCGGCGCTCATCGCCATCGGCGGCACCGCCAGCCCGACGGCACTGACATGGGGAAGCGCGACGTTTGCACCGACAACGCTGGTGCTCAACGAAGTCACCGCAAACAACACGCTGACCTTCGCCAACGCCATCGACTTGAGCGGCAGCACGGTGCAGACCATCAACGTCAACGCCGCCACCGCGGTGATGACGGGCGCGCTCACCGGCGGCACCACGAGCCTGACCAAAGGCGGCGCGGGCACACTGGTGCTTGCTGCCAACGAGACTTACGGAGGCGGAACCACGACCATCAGCAGCGGCACGGTGCAACTCGGCAATGGCGGCTCGACCGGTTCGGTGATCGGTAACATCGTGGATTCCGGCGTGCTGGTGTTCAACCGCTCCGACAGCGCGCTCGTCGAAAGCGGAACCGTCAGTAGTTCCGGCGCGGTGGTGAATGCGGGCGGCGGCACGGTGACCCTTGCGGCAGTCAACACCTACAGCGGCGCGACCACGCTCACTGGCGGCACGTTGAGCATCTCATCGCTGGCCGTGGGCGGTGCGAACAGCGGCATTGGAAAATCGAGCAACGCCGCCACGAACCTCGTTTTCAACGGCGGCTCGCTGCTCTATACCGGCGCCACCGGCACAACCGATCGCCTCTTCAGCGTCGGCACGGGCGGCGGCACAATCGATTCCTCCGGCAGCGGCCCGCTGACTTTCAACAACACCGGGGCGCTCGGCTTCAACAGCCAGACGGGTGCGCGCACTCTGACGCTGACCGGCACAAACAACGGAACGCTCGCCTCGGTGATTGCCGACAATGGCGGCTCCACCTCATTGGTGAAGAACGGGCCGGGAACCTGGGTGCTCTCCGCGGCAAACACCCACAGCGGCGATACGACGATCAACAGCGGAACGTTGCAACTCGGCAGCACGCTTTACAACAGCACCGTCAATCTCAACGGCGGATCGCTCAGCTTCGGCTCGCAGACCTCGACGGCGCTCGGCGGCCTGAAGGGATCGGGCAGCCTCGCGCTCACCAACACCGCGGGGGCCGCGGTCACGCTGACCGTCGGCAACGACAACCAGTCCACCGTTTATTCCGGCGTTCTGAGCGGCTCCGGCTCGGTTTACAAGACCGGCTCGGGCACTTGGACGCTGAGCGGCAACAACACCTACACCGGAGCCACGACGATCCACTCGGGCTCCGCAGTCTTCACCGGCTCCAACACGCTCGGCAACACCGGCTTCAGCATCGGTGACAGCGCTTCTGTCCCGGCGACGATGACGCTCTCCGGAACCAGTGTCCTGACGCTGCCCGGCAATACCGGTTCTTATGGACTCTACGTTACCGGCTCGGCTTCCTCGCTGGCCGTCCTGAACATTCGCGACAGTGCGCAGCTCAATCTGCCCAATGCTTCCGGCACCGGCACCACCTTTGGAACGGCGCTCAACGTCGGCGTTGGCGGAGCGGGAGCTTCCGGTGCGGTCTTCCAGTCCGGCGGCGCGGTGAATATCGACCAAACGCTGGGCGTTGGCTCGGGTCCGGGCGCCGGTTACTACTCGCTGAGCGGCGGTTCGCTAACGGTGACGGGCTCGGTCGGAAACCCTTCCGCGCGCTTCCGCGTCGGCAATCCGTCCGCCGGGAGCTACGGTCTGCTGGCAATCGCCGGCGGAACAGCGAACGTCTCTGGCGTCGTAGGCTACGGCATCGGAATTGTTGACTCATCAGGTACCGGCGCGGCGGCCGGATATGGTTCCATCTACGTAACGGGCGGTTCGCTGATCAGCGCCGCCAACTACCTGAACATCGGCAACCGCTTCGGCCAGGGCGATCTCACGATCTCCGGTTCCGGCATTGTGAACGTGAGCGCGAACTCGACCATTATCGGTGCTTCGGACAGCAACGCGGTGGGCATTTTGAACCTGAACGGCGGCATGTTGCAGACCGGCGAAGTGAACAAGGGTTCCGGTGCCGGCACCAGCTACGTAAACTTCAGCGGCGGCACGCTGCGGGCAAACAATGCGGATGCGAATTTCCTCACCGGACTGACCCGCGCGACAATCAACGGCGCTTACGTTTCAGGCGGCATCGGCTATGCAGGCAGCGCGACTATCGACACCAATGGAAACGCGGTCACCATCGGCCAGAGTCTGCAAGCGCCCATCGGCAACGGCGTGGCTGTCGGCGCGGGCTTTACTCCCATAACCGGCTTGATCGGGGTGCCGTTTGTTCTGGTCACCGGCGGTGGCGGAACGGGCGCGACCGCGCAGGCGATGTTCGATCCCGGCAGCGGCACGGTCACCGGCATCACGGTCACCAATCCCGGCGTCGGTTACTCCGGCACGCCCACCTTCCAGTTGGTCGGCGGCGGCCTCACCGGCACGACGAGCGTAACCGGTACGACGGTCGCCAACACCGGCGGTGGCCTCACCAAGACCGGCGCGGGCACGCTGATCCTCACGGGCAGCAACACCTATAGCGGCGGAACGACCGTCAACAACGGCACTTTGCAGCTCGGCAACGCGAACGCGCTCGGCGCCACCACCGGAGCGCTGGCCGTCAACGCCGGCACTTTGGACCTGCACGGCTACAACGTTTCCGTCGGTGCGCTGAGCGGTTCCGCAGGCGCTCTGATCAACAGCGCCGTCAGCGGCACGAGAACCCTGACGAGCACAGCGTCGAGCGGCACCTCGACCTATGCGGGCAGCATTGCCAACGGAACCGGAGTCATCGCGCTGAACAAGTCCGGCGCAGGCACGCTGGCGTTGAGCGGCAGCAACAGCTACAGCGGCGGAACGACTGTCAACGGCGGCACGCTCAACGTGAATGCCGACCAGGCGCTTGGCGCCAGCAGCGCTTCGGTGACGATCAACGATGGCGCCACGCTGCAAACGTCCGGCTCCTTCGCCTTCAATGCCAGCCGCGGCGTAATCCTGAGCGGCTCGGCCACCATCGACACGCAGGCCAACACCAACACGATCAGCGGACCTGTCAGCGCAAGCACGGCAACCCTGGTCAAGCAAGGCTCGGGATCGCTCATCGTCAGCGGTTCGCTAACCATGGCGGGATTGAATGCCAACAACGGCGCGGTGCAACTCGCCCAGTCCGGGTCGATCGGCGCGATCAACGTCGGCGTCGCGGCTACCGTCGCCCTGGCGGCTCATAGCGGCAGCAATTACAACGTGCTCAACACCTCGTCGCTGACGATTGCCGGTTTTAGTTCCGTGATCGCTTCGCCGGGCAACGCAGCCCCGGCGACAACCCTGAATGCGACTGGTTTGGGCAACAGCGCGAACGCGACCCTGGCAACCGCCGGACAAAGCCAGAACGCCGGCGCGGCGGCGCAACCGACAATCGAGCCCGTTTCGCCCGAGGCGGTGCCGGAGCCGGGAACGCTGGGTCTGTTGCTGGCCGGCGCGATGGGGCTCCTCGGTCGCCGCAACGGGAAGAAAACCTTTCAAGGTAAATAACCTTGAGTGTAACCCGCATTTGCCGGTTTAGGGGCCGGTTGGGGGTGCGGGTTATTCAGGTCGCCGCGGTGTTGGGATCACCGCGGCGACCACCTTTTGCTCTCACATTCAAGAATGTCGCTTATAAAGCCTAACATCTACTGTTCGCTCCTCGTCGCCATTGGCTTGCTGCTGACATCGGCGGATTCCAGGGCCGATGCGATCCGTCCAAGCGGCGATTCCATCGAACTCAACTTCAACCCCGACTGGCGCACCGCCCCCGGCGCCTTTCCCCCGGATACCGCCTCCGATTCTAACTGGGAACGGGTCTCCACGCCGCATACTTACCATGAGCGGGCCGCCTATCAGGGACTCAAGCCCGGGGTCAAAGATCGTGGTCCGCACACCTATCGTAAACATTTCATAGTGCCCCGGGACTACTCGGACCGGCGCATCCTGCTGGAGTTCGAGGGCATCCGGCAACGGGGGGTGTTTACCCTGAATGGGCATCTGCTCGGGCGGCATTCCAACGGCGTCACGCCAATCGGGTTCGACATCACCCCGTGGGTGAAATTCGGCGGCGAAAACATCCTGCACGTGGAGGTGGATTGTGCGGAAACCGATCTGGAGACAGGCGCGTCCATGTGCTGGTTTTTTCCAGGGTTCAATCCGCTCTACGGCGGCATCTGCCGCAATGTGCGGCTGCATGTTGTGCCGAAGGTCCACGCCACCCTGCCGCTCTACACGTTTCTCCAGAGCGCCGGCACTTACGTTTACGCAGAGGAAATCTCCACCGAAAAGCGCTCCGGCAAAATCGGGATCGAGGTCGAGGTGAAGAACGACGATTCCAAGCCCGGGGAAGTGAGCTGCGAAGCGGTGATTGCCGATCGCGACGGACGCACTGTGGCTCAAATCGCGATGCCTTCCGCCACGCTTGCCCCCGGCGAACTCCACACGTTCAAAGCAGTGACCCGCGCCGGGGGCCTTCACTTCTGGCAACCCGGCCACCCCTACTTGTACGATGTTTTCACCGTGGTCTCCAGCGATGGCCGGCGCGACGTGCGCAGGATCGTCACGGGGTTCCGCAAGATCGAAGTGCGCGGCGCGGCATTCTATCTAAACAACCGCGTATTGATGACCCATGGCTACACACCGCGCAGCCAGAACGAATGGCCGGCGGTGGGGAATGCCTACCCCGACTGGCTCCACGATTACTCGAACGCGATGATGGTCGAAGGGCACGCGCGGCTCGTCCGGTGGGAGCACATCATGCCGTCGCCGCAGGATGTGCGTTCCTGTGACCGCGTTGGCCTTCCAGAGATTATGCCGGGAGCCGACCGCGAGAATGATTCCACGGGCCGCGAGTGGGAGATGCGCAAGGAAATCATGCGCGACACGATGATCTACACCCGCAACAGCCCGAGCATTGTTCTTTGGGAAGCGGCCAACAACGTGCTGACCAAGGAACACACCCGGGAGATGGTCGAACTGCGCGATCGCTGGGATCCGCGCGGATACCGCCGGCCCATGGGCGGGCGTTGTGAGAGCCCTGAATGGACTTCCTGGATGTACGGGGTGCGCAAAGAGAAACGCCGGCTCTCCGTCGACACGGAGTACATGCGCGACGAGTCGCCGCGCCGCTGGTGGGATTCCTACTCACCCCCCGATTTCCACAAAGAAGGCGAATTTCGCCTGGTGGACAACGCCGGAGGCTGGAACCGCAATCAAGATAACATCTGCGTGCTCCAATCCATTGTTTACGAACAATACTACAACGCCCGTCCGGGCACGGGTGAGGCGGTCTGCAATGGCGGCGTGCAAATCTTCTTTGCGGACTCCGACACCTTCACGCGAGGCTGCGATACGTTTCGCCGCAGCGGTCCAGTGGATGGCATGCGAATTCCGAAAGACGCCTATGGCTGCAATCGCGCGATGTGGAGCAACACCCCCGAGTTGTGGACGCAGGGGCGCCCGGCCGTCTATTTGCCCGGTCACTGGAACTATCCCGCCGGGACTGTTAAACCAGTGTATGTTTTCACCAGCCCGGGAATCGACAGCGTTGGGCTTTCGGTGAACGGCAAGGTCATAACCACAGGCAAACGCACCAACCGGTTTCTGTTTACCTTCGAGAACGTAGCGTGGGAGCCGGGTATTCTCAAAGCCGTGGGTTATGACACGGCGCGCAATGCCGTGGCGGAGATGTCTCATGAAACCGCCGGTGAACCCGCCGCATTGCGCATGAAGATCATCCAGGGTCCGAACGGCTTATGCGCCAACGGAGCGGACCTTGTCCTCATCGAGACCGAAGCCGTTGACGCCGTCGGACAGCGCTGCCCCCTTGCTCGGAACTCGGTGCGTTATGAAGTCGCCGGACCCGCTGTGTGGCGCGGCGGCATTTGGGAGGAGGACGTGCGCAAGTACGCCAACCAGAAAGAACTGCCCCTGCTCAACGGCATCCATCGCGTCTTCGTGCGCTCCACGATGGAACCGGGAGAAATCCGGGTTACAGCGACTTCTGGCGCGCTCGCTTCCGCACAAGTGACCATCGCCGCGAAACCGGTGCGGATCGATGGCGGTCTTTCCCCCGACATGCCGGGCGTTTTGCCCGTGACGTTTCAGGGAGGGGAAGCGCCATACGGTCCTGACCTCGCCCCGGCGGCGGCGCCACCCCCGGGGCTGTTCGACAAGGCCGAGGACGGACTTTCCGCGACGGGGGAATCCCTCATCGGATTGCATGTGGCGTTTCCAGCGGGTGCGGAGGTTGTTCACGGCGCGGCAGATGGCCGGCGGATTTACAAAGACAAGGACTGGGTCTTTGCCGGGTTGCCGGAATATTTAAAAGGCGCCGATTACCTGATGGCAGCCAATGCCGACGCCTCCACTTCCGCCGGCGAGGGCGTGGTGTTCAAGATTGGAAAGCGCGGGTGCGTCTATGTTGCCTATGACGATGCCAACGTGCAGTTCCCAGTCGTTTCAAGCCCGACCGGTTTCAAGAAAACAAAGGACAAGATCGTCATTGGTGGACGCCCCCACACAATCTACCGGAGCGGGATCATGAACGGTGGAGAACTGACCTATCTCGGCACCAATAGCTGGACGGAAATGCCGCCGCCCGGCGTGAACAACTACCTCGTATTCATCCAGTGCGAGCAAAAGTGACGAACGCGAAAAAGTCCTCTTGATCATCTGCGCAGATCTGTGAATTCTGCGGTTTAACTGCCGTTTATAGGAGCGTAAGCCCGGACACCCTGACCTCTCCTGGAAAGAACGGCCGGATTGAAGAATGAAGTTGAGCCCAACTCCGGCACGGTCCGAAATGGATGACCCCAAATCGGCAGAGGAGGCTCGTGGACTGCGGTGAAGTGCCCTTTCCATTACCCACAAACCGGAAGCCGAGCACAAAAACCGGAGCGGCCCATATTATTTGTCATCCTGAGCCTGCGAAGAGCCTGTCCCGAGTCTGTCGAAGGAATCTCCCGGCAGGCCAGCCGGCGTTATGTCACCATTCACCGTTCTCGAAGCTGACGGCACCGCCCGATGAAAATGAGCCCAACTCCGGCACGGTCCGAAATGGATGACCCCAAAACGGCAGAGGAGGCTCGTGGACTGCGGTGAAGTGCCCTTTCCATTAAACACAAACCGGAAACCGAGCACGGAAACCGGAGCGGCCCATATCATTTGTCATCCTGAGCTTGCGAAGGATCTCCCGACAGGCCAGCCGGCGTTATGTCACCATTCACCGTTCTCGAAGCTAACGGCACCGCCCGATGAACCATCAGTTCCGAGTACGTGCCGACCGAAACGAGCGTCGCGATCGCCTCGTGAGATCCTTCGCAGGCTCAGGATGACAACGCTCGGGGCTCCGGTCTCACTCCTGCGCCCGATTTACAAACTTGCGAGTAATGGAAAGGAATCTCCACCGCTTTCGAAGCGATTGGTCTCAGGAATTACCCAAAGCGTTTCCTGCGCCCATCGGTTCGCCGCTGTGGAGGCAACCAGGCCTCGCCGCAGTTTTATAAAGACGCTGGCGCGACTACAACGCGCCACAACGCGCCACGGCTTCGCCGCTCCGAATGGTCGCACGTCCATTCCAGGTAGAGGTCAGGAGGTCTGAGACTCGCAGGGTGACAGCGTTCGGGCACCGTCTTTCCCCGGGGAGACCGAACGCCCGAATTTGGTTGCCGCTCTGCCGCGCCAAGAGCTTGGCGCGAAATTTCAAACGTCGTGCTCAGTGTTTCATTACGAACATGCCATTAAATCGGGTTTTTGCATCGTCGTCATGGCATTCGGTTCATGAATACGTTTCAAAAGGAGGATCGTGGGAATGCGCAGAATAACCGAGAGCAGGAAGAGGATTTGGTAGTTTGCCAGCGGCAGAGCATGGGAATGCCAGTGCGCATGCGCCAGCAATTGGGCAAGGCACCCGCTGAGCGCGCCGGAAAGGAAGGTGGCTGGCCCGGCGGCGGCGTGAAGCGTGGCGGCGCCCATGGCCCGCGCCCGTTTGGGCAGGCAGTCGAGGGTCAGGCTGAATGTCGCAAGGGTGAATCCGCTCAGAGAAGCGCCCGATACGATGTTCGCCAGGTAGATGGGCCATCGCATTTGCCACGGGCAACAAGCATAGCAAACCGGCACCACCAGCATGCCGATCCAGGAAAGCCGCAGCACGTGCTTGTAGCCGAGCCGGTCGGCCATTCGTCCCCAGACCGGATTCATTAGAATCGCCGAGATGGAAGCGAGCACTCCAAGCACTGCGAGCTGCTTGAAATTCCACTGCATGTTACTGAGCAAATGGGCGTTCATGAACGGCGCCGCGACGTTCAGACCAAAACACCAACTTAAATTAAAAACGACCAGGGAACGAAACCGGGAATCTCGCAAAGGACGAAACAAATAGTCGAAGCTCAGCTCGGGAGCGGCGGCGTGGTAACCGGGATCCGGCTGGCGGCGCAGAAACAGAAATCCGGCGATGCCCATGCTTGCGGCGACCGATTGGAGAATGGCGAATCCACCCCGCTCCCAGTGGACAGCGCGGAACCCGTCGATGACAAGACCCGCCGTGATCGCTGTAATCATTCCGACGGCTTCGGTAGCCCTGTTCCGTGTTCCAAGGTAGCGACCTCGCACCCGTTCGGGAACGAGCACGACCATCCACGCCACCCAACCCGGCCCGCTGGCGCTGTAAACGACCTGGTAGAACAGGAACAAAAGCGAAATCCAGGCCATGGCCGCCCGGGGCGCTGTATGAAAAAGGAACGGGAGTGCGGCGATCGCGAACCAGGACGACCGCGAGATCAAGCCGAGCAACATGACAGTCTCGCGGCGGCGGTCCGGCCATCGATCTACGAGGTAGGCGCCGGCCATCTGACCCAGCGCCCCAAGGAACGGGATCGCCCCAAGCAGGCCGAGCTGGAAATCGTTCGCTCCCCACGCAAGCGCGAAGCCGGTGAGAAACACATTGCCTACCAGGACGTTGTGAATATTTCCGGCGACTCCCTCCCATGTGGCGATGCGGAGACCTCGGCGGATTTCGCCTTTTGAGAGGGTTGCAATCTCGGGGACGGGCATGAGTGGCTCTAACTTAAGGAGAATTTTCGGTAGGTAAGCAGAGGAGCGTCGGGTGCGGGCTCCGGGGAGCGCACCCGTCCCGGGTGTTGGTTGAGGGGAGCGCGGGCATCCTGCCCGCACGTGTCGGCATCCTGCCGACGCGAATACACGGGATGCCGTACGCTTGCGACCGTCAAGGCTAAGTCCTGCCCGCAACATGACATCCGAGACGAAAGGCTCTCCAGATGTCGCCGACAAGATGCCGGCGACTGCGGGCAGGATGCCCACGCTCCCCTCGACGAACTTTTGGCGTGGATGCGCCTACGGCCCTCAAAGTCTGGGGACCGAAAGGCAATTCGACCGCCAGAAGTTCGCGCTGGCGAGACGCCAGCGCCAGCACGCGAGACGCGTGCGCTCCCCAGAGTCCCCGGCCCGAGCGCTGTCTGCAATACGAGCCAGCATTCATCCAAGAACGCCCTTAACTTAGAATTTAATGCCATTCGAGTCAGTCATCGAGATTGAGCGAAGTCTGCGCTTGTGCGTGCGTGCGAATCAAGCTCTTACGGTGCGGACACTCGAAGGTGAAACAGCCGGCGGACGGAACCGAGTGCATTGAGAGATGGCAGATAGCGAAGGGTGATGTTCTCCGTGATTCCATCGCTGTTGGCGACGGTTGAAACAGGCTCGAGGTTCGGCGCCGCGGGATTCCATGCCACTGCGTCCTGGGAGGTTTCCAGGGTGTATGTAAGCCCGCCGCCGCCGATCAGGTGCCGGTAAGTACAGGTATAATAGCGCTGCCCGTCGGCGGGTTTTATTTGAATGGATGCGGAAGGAAGAAGCGTGCGGTCCGGCGCGTTCGGGTTAAGCCCAAATGCATACGAAAGCAGGTTCGTGACACCGTGGTGGCTCGGGTCGGCGCATGGGCCGCCGGTGACGCCGTATTGCGCCTCCCATGTGTCGGGCAGCCCGTTTTGATCGGCGTCAAGAGTGCCAATAATCTGAATCGAAGAAACGGCTGTGTTCGCCGGCACGGAAAAATCGGTGGCAATGGCGGTGACGGTGTTCGTTCCCAATGCGATCGGAACCGTTGCGGACCAGTGTGCGAAACCGTCGCTGGTAACCGCCGCAGTTCCGTTGACGGTAACACTGAGGATGCCGTTGCCTTCAGATGCGACGCCCTGGACGAGAACCGAGCCGGGAGCGGTCAGGAAGCCGTTGGTGGGGGAGACGACGCTTAACGCGGGAATGGTTTGCAGCGTTCCCTGGGACTGATTGCCGCTGAGCTGGGTTGAATTCAGATCGACATTCGGCCCTAGATAGATGGCCTGGGAAACGCCGGAATTGCCGAAAATAATGGTGTTGTTGCTAATGTTTAGATTGCTCGCGGAATCGGCCGAGATGCCCGCCACGACACTGGTACCCACGGCATTGTTCGGGACGGCGGTAACCGCGCCGGGATTGACGATGAGATTCCGGAGAATGGCGATATTGGCGGCATTGATGACGTTGATGCCGCAGGAGCCGGGATTATAAATCCGGTTCCCGTCGATCGTGATGTTCTGGATCAGCCGGCTGGTGGAAGAGTAGGCGAGGCCCGGATAAACGTCGATGCCGGGCTGACCCCAGAGACCGTCGCGCTGGCTGACGTTGTTGCGGATCAGAATGTTTGTTGGCCATTTCCCTTCCTGCCAGTACTGGGAGGATTGGGCGGCGACACCGACGCCGAAGTTGCCTTGAAACAGATTGTCTTTCACGATTACTTGCCGCGCGGCCTGCAACAGGAGCGCCTGCGCATACATGTTGCGCCAGGCAGTGTTACGAACGACGATCGAATCCGCTCCGTAGGTGGAATCGTAGAACTGCGACCATGGCGCGATGTTGACGTCCTGGTCGAGCGTCACTTGCCACGAGGCGGAACTGCCGCCCCAAGTGCAGCCGTGGGTCGAGAGCCATGCGGTGGTTGCCGCGGTGAGGCCGGAGTCGGTCAGCGAACTGACCGCCACGACCTTGGCCGCGCCATCCAATTTGTAGCCGATGTATTCGTAAAATGTCAGCGTGTCCCCGACGGCGGGTCCGAGCCTGTTAATGGTCAATGTGCGCGGGCCGGTTTGCTGGACGACGATGCCCATGGAACTGTTTAGGTTGATGCCGTCGTCGCCGGCTGTGTCGAACTCGCAGCCATCGAAAAGGAGCGTGCCGCCGTTGCGACTGAACTGGCCGGGCCAGTTGGTATAGACCCGGTTGGTGCCGGGGCGTGGAATACAGCGGTAGTTGATCCATGACGTGTTGCTGCCGCTTGTGTTGGTGTCCGCGGGAGCGCCCGTGCCGCAATAAAACGTCATGTTTGAAAACGTCATGTTCTTGTTACCGCCGCCGCCGACGATTTGATAGTTCGGGCCACCGCCTTCGAACGCGAGGATGTAGCCGGGCTGGTAATAGGCGCCGTTGTTCGTGCCGACGCCGGTGAGTCGAACCACGCTGCCGCCCAGGGATTGCGACCCGGTAAAGCCGAACTCGCCCAGTTCCCACCCGGTGGTATCGAATACGAGCATGGCAACCGTGGTGGCCGGCAGGGTGAGGCTGTAACCGGGGAATATCTGAAGGTCCAGCGTTCCGGCGGAGGGATCGTAGCTGAGAATTCGACCCTCGATATAACCAAGCGCTTCGGCATCGAGCGTCATCGGCCCGGTGACGGCGATGTTCGTGCAGTTGCTGAACGTGAAGACCGTTCCGCCAGACGTTCCTTCGTACCAGAAATTTACAGAGCCGGAGGTGGCGATCGTGAAGTTCGAACGGCTCGAAATCGTGATCCCATTGCCGCTGAAGCGGTAATCCCCGGCGGAAATGGTGTAACCGGTGGAACTGGTGCTGCTCACCGCGGCTTGCAGTGCGGCCAGCATGCTGGTGGTGTTGGCCCGCTGGGTTGCTTTCTGTGTGTCGCTGAATGTCGTCAGGAAAGTCGGATTGTTTGAGTTGTAAGCGCGCGACCCGTCGTCGAGTTGAAAACGGTGCAGCAAATCTGCGGCGACGTTTCCGGAAGCGTCCGTGACGGCGGAGAGCGCTGTCGAAAACGGCCCGATGTTTCCATCCACATCATAAGCGGCGACCCGGAACCAGGTTGTTCCGGTGGTTCCGACGTAAGCGGAGTAAACGGTGGGAACACTGACCGGCACGCGGGCGGTTTCGGTGAACGTGGAACCGTCGGTGGATTGCTGGATGACAAAGCCTTTTTCGTTGCTCCCGTTGTCGGTCCACGCGAGATCGACCCACTGGTAATCCGCGGTCGCTGCGGAAAGCGTGGGCGCGGCCAGGACCGGCGTTTGTGTGCTGAGGGCGGCGACATTGGAGTAGGCGGACGCCGTGACTCCATTCATGGCGCGAACACGGAAGGAATACGTCTGGTTTGCGGTGAGACCGGAAGCGGTAAACGAAGTGACGCCTGAGCCCACCGAGCCGGTGAGGCTGAAATTAACACCGTCGGTGGACCGCTCAATCTGGAAACCGGTCTCGTTGTTGGAATGAGTAAGCCAGGCCAGCGCGGCGGAGGTCGAAGCGGTGAACGTGCCTGTAAGATAAGTGGGCGCGCCGGGAACCGCGGCGGTGCCGGACATTAGCGCACCGCCATTGATGAGCACCGTGCCGCCGGTGAAGTTGCTGGCCGCGGGAATGTTCACAGTCCCGCCGTCGCCAAAGCCATTCACCACGAGGCTGTTGGAGCCGGAAAGCGGACTGGCAAGCGTCAGCGAGCCTCCGCCTCCGCCGAGGCAATAGACTGAGCCATTCGGCGTTAGGGATCCGCTGAAGGTGTGATTGCCGAGCGAGCCAAGGCTGGCGGTATCGAGCGCCGCGCCCGTCGTTGCGCTGAAGTCGAGATTGTTCGCGCTGTCCGCGGCAAGGGCGATGGTAAAGACGGTCGCCGACGTGTTGGAAATGCGGGCAAGGAAAGCGTTATCGATCGCGTACCCCGCGGCCACGGTGGCGCCCGCGGTCACTGAGACGTTGCCGCCCGTGCCCGCTATCGCCGCCGCCGAATTGAACTGCAACGCGCCCGCGGAGACGCTCGTGCCGCCGTCGTAACTATTCGAGCCGGAGAGAATCAGCAATCCGCTCCCCTGCTTCAACAGCGCCGCCGCCACGGTGCCGGAGTTCACCAGATTCCCGCTCAGAATCGCAGTTCCGGAGTTGACCGTAACGGTGTGGTTTGCGGTGACGGTTCCCCGGGAATCCTTGGTAAGCCCGTTGAAGTCGATCGGGTTGGCTAGCGTCACCGGATGCGTGGCTGTGGTGCCGTTGAGAATGAGGCTGGTGACATTGAGCCCGGTTGAAGTCGTGTCGCTCCAGAGCAGAGCCGAACCGCCGCCCAGATTCACGGTGACCGGCGCCCCGTAAGCTGAGAACCCGCAGGCGCCACCGGTGAAACTTACGGCGTTGGAACCGGAGCCGAGCGGACGCGTCAAATTCGCGCCGGTCTCAAAGATGCCGGTGTTGACGATGAGCGCGGCGTTGGACGGCAGCCCCGAGCCGTCGTTGGCGCGAAGCGTGCCGCCTCCCTGCATAGTGAGCGAAGGGAACGAATTGACGCCGGAAGCGGGCGCGAGAATCACCAATCCTCCACGAGGCTGGCCACCTCCGCCCCCGGTGTATCCGCAGGTGATCCCCAGGTTCACCGTCACCGCTCCGCTCATTAGCAGGGTGGAGCCCGGCGCGGCGGTGATGTAGAAATAATGGTTGCCGCCGTTGACCGATCCGGAGAGCACCCCGATGCCGCCGCCCGCGTTCATCACGGTGGTGCGTCCGGTTTGCACAATGGGATTGGCCACCGTTTGATTGTTAACGTCGAGGCAAACGGTGCTGCCGCTGGAATCCCCGCCGGCGAGCGTAATGGTGCCCGAGCCCAGCGCGGACGGGTTCCCCGCGGCCACCGTACAGCCATTGACAATCGTTCCGCCGGTGTAGTTGTTCGAGCCCGCAAGGAGCACTCGGCCATAACCCGCGAAGACGCCGATGGCCACGCTCGCGCTTCCCGTAATCGACGGCGTGTAGGTGAGCGTGCCGCCCGCGCCGCCCAGCCGATAGACGCCATTCGCCGAAGTCAACGCGCCGGTGTACACAGTGGAACCGGTCGCTCCAAGGACGAGGTTTGAATACCCGGTCATATCGATGGCATCGTTGACTGTGCCCGTGACCATGAGCGCGAGGACGCCGTTTGAGCTGGCGGCGATTCGCCCGCTGCCAAGCCAGCCGTTCACAGTTGTCCACGGCCCCTCGATTGCAAGCGCACCGGTATTAGTGACGGTGATAACGCCCGAGGGCGGCAGACTGCCGGCGGCGATTCTCAACAAGCCGCCGTTGACTGCGATGGCGTTGGCGGCGCCGATCGATCCCGTAAGCCAGAGCACCCCGGAACTGACAACGAACCCGCCGGTGGTGGCGCACGTGCCCGCGACGATCAGCGTTCCGCCGTTTTCCGTTGTCGTGCCCGAATAGGTGTTGGAGCCGGTCAAGGTCAGGGTGCCATTGCCGGTTTTGGTCAAGCCGCCGCTGCCGGAAACGACTCCCGGTATGGTGATGTTCGCGCCGTTGGTGTTGATTGTCAGCGTGACGCCGGGATCGATGGCGATGGATGGAATGTTTGAGAGGCTGAATCCCGCGCCCGCGGTGAAGGTGGTGTTCACGGTGACGCGCACCGGAGGGAGGGCCACTTCGGGGTTGCTGGATGTGAACAGCGTTCCGCCTGAAAGCGTTACGGAACCGGTAAGCGCCAGCGCGCCGACGGTAAGCTGTCCGGCGCCGCTCTTTGTCAGAGAACCGGTGCCGCTGATGACGCCGGAAATTCCGAGGTTGGATGGCGCATTGACGGTGAGCGTTCCATTATCGACGATGCTGCCGGGCAGCGTGCCGGTGCTGGTTCCGTCTCCGAGACGCAACACGGCGCCGGGATCAATCGAAGCGGTCCCGACGAACGTGTTGGGGCCGGTCAACGTGACGGGAGCGGTTCCGGCCAGTTCCAGCGTGCCGTTGCCGGAAAGCGTGCCGCTGTAGCCAAAGGCCGCGGTGTTGGCGATGAGCACTGTTCCGCTGTCAACGAGGTTTCCACCAAGCGCGCCGTTTGCGGAAATGCCGTCGCCGACTTGCAGGATGCCGGCGGCAACCGTCGTGGTCACGCCCGCGCCGATGCTCCCCGTGAGCACCACCGTGCCGGAGCCGTTAAAAACAAGAGCGCCGGAGCCGCTGACCACCCCCGCGAACGTTGCGGTTCCACTGCCGGCAACCGTCAGCGTGCTGCCGACAGGAAGCTGAATCGTCGCATTCGTTCCGCCCGTGAGGCCGCCCACCGTCGCGATTCCCGCCGCCTGCAACTGCGCGTTAAGGAGGCGTTGCTTGACGAGATCGGGGGTGGTCATGTCGGCGTACAGACCGTAGCCGCCGCCGCCCTGGTAGTATCCGATCGTCATGTCGTGCAGACCCGCGCCAAGGACGACCGGGCCGGAGCGTTCGGTGAGCCCCTGGAAATAGTTATTGTTCACCACCAACTGGCCGTCGATGAACAGCACGCTGCCGTCGTCGCTGCCGGTATCGAAGCCGTAAGTGCCGCTCATGAGCGCGTTGAACTGGCCCGTCCAGCGAACTTCGAAGTTGTTGCCGCCGCTGTTGTAAGGGCTGGGAAAGCCGCTCCCGGTGTTGCCGAAATCAAATGCCGTGCCGGAGCTGTAGGCTACCAACGCCGGCGTGGAGCCGCTCAGATGCGCGCTGAGCGCGGCGAGACTCGCGAAATTTGGGTTGGGGCTGACGCCGGTTTGCGTGACGTTGTAATACTCGCCGCGCAGTCCGGATTGGGCGGCGCTGGTGGTCAGCGACGCGCCGTTTGCCACGGACACCACGCCGGGGAGCGTCACGCCGGCGGAAAGCTCCAGCGTTCCCTGGCTGACGAAAACGGCGCCCGTGCAGGTGTTGGAGAGGCTCGCCAGGACTAGCGTGGCCGTGCCGGACTTAACGATGGCCGCGCTGCCCGAGAGCGCCGTACCGACCGTTGCCGAGTTGTTGACCGTGACGGTTGCAGTCGAACCCGCCAGCGTAAGTGCGCCGCCCGCAACGCTCCATCCGCTTCCGCTGAAGGTGATGTTCCCAGCGGAAACCGTTCCCGAAACAGTCACCGCCCCGCCGCTGCCCGAAAAGACGGCATCGCTGCCGTTGCTCCACGCAACGCGCGCGCCCGTCCCGCTCGCATTGGTGCTCCAGTTGGCTGTGGAACCGCTCCAAACGCCCGTGCCCGATTGCAGGCCGGCGGCATCCGAGGTGTCCCAGTAAAGCGTGGCGGCCCGGGCGTTCGTAAGCGCAAGGATCAGCGAGAAGAAAACCCCGGCAACCAAGTGGCGGAGCAAGCGGAGACACAAAGGAGGGGGCGCTGACATACTCCGCTGGATAAGTCATGTACCTCATGGCTGCAAGCACGAGTGCGTTGAACGTGCAATGAACGTGTTCGGAGTAAGCGTAACTTATCGAAAGCCGAGCAGGGAGATTAAAGCGGCTCTCATAATTTGTCATCCTGAGCTTGCGAAGGATCTCACAACACGCCAGCAAGCGTTATGCAACCATTTACCGCTCTCGAAGCTGACAGCGCCGCACGATGAGCCGTCAGTTCCGATTACGTGCCGACCAAACAGAACGTCGGGATCGCCTCGTGAGATCCTTCGCAGGCTCAGGATGACAGCAGTCGGGGCGCCGTCCCCGACTCGTGCGTCGGGCTTGCAACCTTGTGGGTAATGGAAAGGGTGGACATTCGCACTCCAAAGCGCTTCGCGCAGGGCTTTTCCACGCATCTCCACCATGCAGTTCGGTGTCGTTCGCATCTTTCTGCCTTTATATCTCATTCCCAATCTTCAGATTGGGAACGAGCGCACTGAGCGCGCGAGGACGGGATTTTCCGCTGCGAGTCTGCGATTCCCAGGTGAAGGTTGCGGATTTGTCATCGGCGTTTTGCGCTTTGCCGGTGACGGATGGCGCGCCGATGATCGCGGCAGCGTCTTGGACTGCGGCAGTCCTGTGCCGCCTTCGCGCGCCGGACAAGGCCTCTGCCCAGGGGAAAACCTGTTCGTCAGGAAAGTCCCCGACGAGCGTTTCCCATGCAAGAAGCGCTTTCGAGAGGGGCGGGACGGCATTGAGGGAGCGCCAGCCGTGGCGACGCGTTACCCCAAGGCGGTAGATGACGACCGCAGTCCAAGACGCTGGCGCGTTCATCGAAAGCCCCAAAACGGTTCTGCCGCGTGACCCGGCCTGCAACAATTATCGCGGGACAGGGTGCAAGAGCTTGCAATGGGTTCAAACAGTACGCCGTTGCACGTTCACCAACTTTTCTCGCTACCTTTTGCGGTTTCAGGGGTAAACCAGTCGAAACAACCCAACTATGAAAACGAAACTCACAACTCTGATGATGACCGCACTGCTTCTTCTGGCAGCGGTCACGGCACGCGCGGAGAGCGCGCCAAAGCTGCCTGCACTGTTCTGCGATCACATGATTTTGCAACGGGACAAGCCCGTGCCGGTGTGGGGCTGGGCCGACGCGGGCGCGAAAGTTACGGTCGAATTCGCCGGGCAAGCCAAGGCGGCCACGGTCGATTCAAACGGAAAGTGGCTGGTGAAACTCGATGCGATGCCCGCCAGCGCGGAGCCGCGGGTGTTGAGAGTAAACGAGCGGGCGATCGAGGACGTGCTGGTTGGGGACGTGTGGCTCTGCTCCGGACAGTCGAACATGGGTTTTAATGTCGGCGCGGCGCTGAATCCAGAACAGGAAACCGCGAATGCGCGGTATCCGGAGATTAGATACTTTTCGGTGGCGCAAAATCCGACGCTCACCGCCGCGGTCGATGTCAAAGGAGCGTGGCAGCAGTGTTCGCCACAGAGCGTCGCCGAATTCTCCGCGGCGGCGTATTATTTCGGGCGTGAATTGCACCGGGAACTGAAAATCCCGATTGGGCTTCTGCACAGCTCGGTGGGCGGCACGCCGGCGGAAGCCTGGACGCGGCTTGCCGCTTTGCGGACGATCCCTGCGTTGAGTGAACGGGCGGACACGGAGATCGCGCAGATTCTATCGCAGGAAGAGGACAATAAGCGGTTTGTCTCAGCGCGCGCGGCGTGGGAATCGAAGTATGGGGTGCAACCGCCGCCCATCGCGGACGCGGCGCGCGGCTGGGCCGACCCGGCACTCGATACCACCGGCTGGAAACACATTGTGCTTCCGGCGCAGTGGGGACAGCTCGGCGCGAAATCGGGCGGCGTCTTCTGGGTGCGCAAGGAAGTCGTCCTGCCGGAGTCCGCTGCGGGGAAACCGTTCGGGCTGGGGCTCAACTGGGTGAGCGAACAATACGACACGGCGTTCTTCAACGGCGTCGAAGTCGGACACGCAAGCGATAAAGCGCCCGGTTTTTACAGCGTCCAGCGACGCTACAATGTTCCAGGCAAATTAGTGAAAGCGGGGCGGAATGTGATTGCGGTGCGGATCGTTTCCGCGACCGAACACGCGGGAATGTGGCAGTGGGGGCACATGCTGGGCGTGCTCGTGGAAGACAGCCGATCCGTGGACGACACCTGGTTGATGAAGACCGAAAGCACGTTCGCGCCGTTGCCGGACGGCGCGCTCAAGTCCCGTCCGAAACTGAACAACCTCGCGTTTCGCTGTGTTTCCTCCGCTCTCTACAACGGGATGATCGCGCCGCTTGTGCCGTTTGCGATCGAAGGCGCCATCTGGTATCAGGGCGAGAGCAACGCACCGCGCGCGGCGGAATACCGGGAACTGCTCTCGTTGATGATCCGCGACTGGCGCGCGCAATGGGGCCAGGGCGATTTCCCGTTCCTTATCCAGCAGCTCGTCAACAACGGATTCCCGGCTAAAGACCCCAATCAGCCGGGAGGCTGGCCGGTCTTGCGCGAGGCGCAGATGCGGGTGGCGCAATCCGTGCCGAATTGCGGGATCGCTGTGGGCATCGAACTGGGCGACGCGTTCACGATTCACCCAAGGAACAAACAGGATGTCGGAAAGCGCCTCGCGTTGGTGGCTCTGGAGAAAATTTACGGGCGCAAGGTCGAGTCGAGCGGGCCGCTGTTCGATTCGATGAAAATCGAAGGCGCATCCATCCGCGTGAAGTTCACGCACGCCGACGGGCTGTGCGCCAAAGGCGGCGCGCCGAAGAGGTTTGCGCTCGCCGGCGCCGATGGAAAATTCGTCTGGGCCGATGCAAAGATCGAGGGCGACACGGTCGTTGTATCGAGTCCCGGCATCCCGAATCCCGTGGCGGTGCGCTATGCTTGGACCGACAACCCCGAGGGATGCAATCTTTACAATGCAGCGGGACTTCCCGCCGCGCCGTTCCGTGCCGGGAATTCGAAGGAGGGCCGATAATGAGATTTCCCCTGAAACTTGCGCAGTTGGTCACGGCCCTGCTGTCAGTCGCCATGCCCGCCGGCATGGCGGAAAAGCCCCGGGACGTCGAGGCCGAGCTCCGGGAAAAATTCGGGTATCAAAACGACCGCCATCCCTACAGCGCCGATGACCCGGCGTACACGGTCGTCTATTCCGAAGAGCAGAAACAGCAGCAGCGCACGGCGGGACGGGAGATGTTTGCGAATCTGCTGAAGGCGGCGGCAGGCCCAAAGGCGCCGCGAGAGTTCACGATTCCGCCGGGCATGTACCGGGTCGATCCCGACCAGATGCAACTCAGCGGCGTTTCCGATTTCACCATTCGCGCCCCGGGAGTCGAGATCATCGTCGATTCCGAAAAGAGCGGGAATGCGTTCGTTTTCCATTCCTGCACCAACATCATGCTGACCGGTCGCGCGCCGGGAACAAACGGAGCGCTTATCCGGAGCAACTCCCCGGCGCTGGTCATCGACTCCCAGCAGTTGCCGATGTCCGTGTCGCGCATTTTGGCCTGCGATCCCAAACAACGCACCCTCGATGTGGAGATCCTGCCGGGGTATACGCTTGACCTGCCCGAGACGGAACGGATGATCGCCTACAATTCCCTGGGCCAGATGCTGAACGTCGAGCAGATGGGCTGGAAAGGACTCACGGCGCTCGGCGGCAGAAAGTTTCGACTGATAACCAACTCGTTCCACAACCCGATCAATCAGGCTTCCGTGCTCATCCCCGGAAATCTATTGGTCCTGCACAATGGCCACCAATCCCGCACCCATGGGGCTTGTTCCAGTCGGGAGTGCCGGGACATGACCTTCGAATCCATTCGCGTTTACAACGGCGGCGGGGCGCCGGCGGACCATGGCACGGCAGGCTATACCGTTTTCCGCGACTGGCGGCTCTTTCCGCGCCCGGGAACAAGCCGGCTGCCCATCGCAACCGGACTCGGCCAGTTCTCCAAGAACGGGGGGACGTTTCTGTTCGAGGATTGCGAGTTCGGAGCGCATCTGGACGACGGCATCAATCTGCTTTCAGGAATGTCCGTCGTGGGACGGCAGGAATCGCCAACTTCGATGCTTGTCACCGGCTGGGAGAAGCCGACCGCCGGTTCGACTCTTTCCTTTTACGATTACACCAGTTGGGCCAAATTCGGAGATGCGAAGGTGCTGGATTCCGAGGAAATCAAGGACCCAGAGGTATTGGCGGAGGTCAACGCGTTTGCGGCGAAAAATCGCACCGTTCAGAATGCAAGGCATGCGTTCCGCGCCGCGTTGGACCGGAAAATGCCAGTGAAGCCGTTTGCGATGGTGGTTCATTCCGATTACCGGGCCGATTCGATCGTGGTCCGGGGCTGCCTCTTCCGAGACCAGCTTGCCCAGATCATGCTATTGCAGGGGGTTAAAAGCGGGTTGATCGAAAACAACCTGCTCCTGCGCAGCACGGGAGGCGGCGTCAGCGCTCAATTTGCCCAATACTGGTGGGAGGGGCCGATGCCCTCCAATCTCACGATTCGCAACAATGTCTTCCGGGACAACCCTGTGTCCGCCGCGGTGAATGGGTTCGAGGGCAACGGCTCCATTGCGATTTTCGCCGGCACGAAATATCCAACCAACGAGCGCCTCCTGTCCGGGTTCCGCATCGAAGGCAACCTGATTATCAACCCTTCGGTATATGGCATTGTGGTACGAAACACGGACGATGTTGTCATCCAGCACAATCGCATCGTCAATCCCGGCGCCCGCGAGGTCAATGGAACCTTCCGCGGAAAACCGATCGCGGAACAGTACGCGGCCATCTGCCTCGATGCGGTAAGCCACGCCACCGTCACCGACAATGAGTTCGTTTTTGGCAATCCGCGTTGCCAGCAGGGTGTTCTGGTTGAACCGAACTGTGACGCCGCCACTCTGCGCATTGAGAATAATCGGGAAACAACGTCAAAACAATAGATCTTTGAAACCAATCCTTCGCCTGGGCGCAGGACCCTCCAGCCATCTCGTTTACAGCAGCTAGGCTCAGAAATCCTGACCTCTTCAGGAAAGAACGGCACGGATTGAAGAATGAAAATGAGCCCAACTCCGGCACGGTCCAAAATGAATGAACCCAAAGCGGCAGAGCAGGCTCGTGGACTGCGGTGAAGTACCCGTTCCATTACCCGCAAATCGAAAGCCGAGCACGGAAACCGGAGCGGCCCATATTATTTGTCATCCTGAGCTTGCGAAGGATCTCACGGCAGGCCAGTCGGCGTTAAGCCACCATTAACCGTTCTCGGAGCTGACAGCGCCGCCCGATGAGCCGTCCGTCCCGACTACGTGCCGACTGAAACGAACGTCGCGATCGCCTCGTGAGATCCTTCGCAAGCTGCCAATGAACCTGCCGGTTGCAGGAGGGCGACATCCGGCGTTTGCCGTGGGGCGTTCGTCAACGCGACAGCGTCGTGGAGTGCGGCAGTCCTGTGCCGCCTTCGCGAGCC